>JADMIO010930445.1_pt1 | contig 52474 bp, 37 predicted proteins | sample 8958161 | NCBI WGS metagenome assembly JADMIO01 (sample SAMN16585339, study PRJNA669376) | soil metagenome | isolation source: Crop rotation soil | place: USA: Cullars Rotation, Alabama | collected 2011
AGCCTCTCGCCATTTCACCTCACGCAATTCTTCTTTAACTCAAACGTGTACGTCAACGATTGCAGCGAGCGCTCGATCCGTTAATGCGATTGTTCAAGTATCACTTTAGCTAAAACACTAGATGACGGTGCCATTCTGAATCACGCCGTTCTTCGGAACGATGATGATGCCTTCCTTGATGTAATAGCTGCAATCCGGCGCGTCGAAGTTTTGCACGCCCGCTTCATTCACGAGTCTAACGCCTGAGCCAATGCGCGCGTTCTTATCGATGATCGCGCGTCGAATGATGGACTGCTCGCCAATGCCAACTCGCGGCCGTCCCGCGTCTCTGTCGGCACGCATTTCCTCGATGCTTTGATAGAAGTCCGCGCCCATCACAATCGAAGCATCAATTTGTACGTTCGTTGAGATACGACTTCTTAATCCAATGATTGAAGTCGAGACTTTAGCGCCTGTCATGATACAGCCGTCGCTAATAATCGAGTCGCGAATTTCTGATTCCTCAATCTTCGATGGCGGCAAGTAGCGCGCGCGTGTGTAAACCGGCGCCTCGGCATCGAACAAATTGAATTTGGGAATCTTGCTGGTCAAGTCAAGGTTAGCTTTGTAGAAGGCGCTGATGGTTCCAATGTCTTCCCAGTAACCGTCGAACATAAAGCCCTGCACATTCCCTGCCCTAATCGCAGCGGGAATAATTTCTTTTCCGAAATCCAGCCACGTGTGATCCGCCGAGAGCAATTCGCGCATTCGATCGTACTTGAACACGTAGATTCCCATCGAAGCCAGGAAAGGGCGGGCCGCCGACTCTTCGGCGGAAATTCCAAAGACAGTCCGGTCGACAATCATTGACTCCAACGCTTCGCCTTTAGGCTTCTCTTTAAACTCGGTGATTTTGCCGCTGTGATCAGTTTTTAGTAATCCGAATTCGCCCGCCGCATCCGCGGAACATGGAATGACTGAAACGGTCACGTCCGCATCCGATTCGTAATGCGCATTCAGAAAATCTCGGTAGTCCATTCGATAAAGATGATCTCCCGAGAGGATCAAAAGCGTGTCGATGCCCCAATCATTTATGTGAGGCAATACTTGACGTACTGCATCAGCTGTTCCTTGAAACCATTGGCCACTTTCCGGAGTCTGTTCAGCGGCTAGAATTTCCACAAAGCCATTTGAGAATTGTGAGAAGCGATAGGTTTGCGCGATGTGCCGGTTGAGCGAGGCAGAGTTGTACTGTGTCAACACAAAGATTTTGTGAACGTCGGAGTTGATGCAGTTAGAGATGGGAATATCGACGAGACGGTACTTCCCTCCCAAGGGCACGGCCGGTTTTGAACGCAATTGAGTTAGCGGAAACAGGCGGGAGCCTGCGCCTCCGCCCAGAATTACTGCCAGCAGATTATGCTTTGCAGTGGGCATGATTGGTTAACCAATTTGGGCTGGGATTTTTAGACCGAACAGAGCATAGACGCAAAGCATCGCTCTATCAAGAAGTTTTCCGTCGCGGGGTGGGCGCGGGGTGGGCGCGGCGTTGGCGGGGGTGGGGAGGAGCACTTTCGAACTGAGTTTTTTTTGCAGGCGTTGGAAGGAGCAGTTTCGAACCGTGAAGTTTTTCTCCAGGCGTTAGAAAGCGAGTTTCGAATCGGCGGGAAGGCGAGAGTTGGTGAAGTATGGCTTTAAGTGTCTCAGCGCCGACGGTTGATGAAGAACCTTAGTGACGGCGCGAAATAAGTTCAACGTCCGCTGCAGGGGTTGAGAGTTCAAACTTTAGTTTGCTGCTTTTCTCTTAATTTCGTTTGACGCTTTCGCAGGTTGGTGTTTGCGATTACGTGAGCGGGATTCGTAACCAGCTCGCTCATTTCATAACCAGTCGTGCAGCGGGATTCGTAACCAGCTCTGACGTAACACTCATTCTAAAGAATGAACTCTGAACGCCCGTAGCAGGCGTTGAGAGTTCAAACTTTAGTTTGGTGCTTTCGTAGGTTGGTGTTTGCGATTACTTGAGCTGGATTCGTAAACCAGTTTCATAACCAGTCGTGCAGCGGGATTCGTAACCAGCTCTAACGTAACACTCATTCTAAAGAATGAACTCTGAACACCCGTAGCAGGCGTTGAGAGTTCAAACTTTAGTTTGCTGCTTTCGTAGGTTGATGTTTGCGATTATTTGAGCTGGATTCGTAACCAGCTCTAACGTAACACTCATTCTAAAGAATGAACTCTGAACACCCGTAGCAGGCGTTGAGAGTTCAAACTTTAGTTTGCTGCTTTGAGGTATTACTTTAGGTAGGAATTCAATAAGCCCCGACTGGCCCACTTGCGACTTTACTCCCAGCAGCTTCCTGCGCAATCTTCACGCCGACGCTCGCGCCGATCCGAGTCGCACCCGCTTCTACCATCTTGCGCGCGTCCTCAAGATTCTTCACACCGCCCGAAGCCTTTACTCCCAAGTCCGGTCCAACCGTATTGCGCATCAACAAAATGTCCGCCACGGTCGCGCCGCCTTTGGAAAAGCCCGTCGAAGTCTTCACGAAATCCGCGCCTGCGCGTTTCGCTGCCTGGCAAGCCCTGATCTTTTCGTCGTCATTCAGCAAAGCAGTTTCGATTATTACCTTCGTCGTGATGCCGTATTCATGCGCCGCTTCAACGACTGCGTGAATATCATGCTCAACCAAACAATCGTCACCACTCTTGAGAGCGCCGATATTAATAACCATATCGACTTCGCGAGCTCCATCTTGAATCGCGCGACGCGCTTCATACGCCTTCACATCGGCCATTGTGGCTCCGAGCGGAAAGCCGATGACGGTACAAACTGGTACTCCACTTCCCTGCAACGCGCACGCGGCCACTCGCACCCACGTAGGATTAACGCAGACCGAAGCGAAGTGATACTTCGCGGCTTCGGCGCAAAGTTGTTTTATATCGTCGTCCGTCGCTTCCGGTTTCAGCAGAGTGTGATCGATCAGACTGGCCCAGTCTCCCGCCGATGCTGTCTCTCCGAGCAAAAGCCCGATGCGAGCAGCGCCCGCATCAACGACGCGATGCATACGCTCAGAACAACGATTGAAGCACTCAAAGGTGCAGCCGCATAATCCCGATTGATCGCTGCCGCCGTTTAGGCGAGCCACGATGGCATCCGTGATTTGCTCAACCAGTTTTTCGTAATCGCCGTTGTTCGAGTAACGCATTAAGGTCCTTGTTAAAGTGTTGGATGAATCTCGAGATCATTCTACGCCGAACTATTTGGTCAGACAATTTTCGACCCAAGTCATATTTGCCTTCTACAGCCGACGATACTGTCGTTCAATCGCGTCTATCTTGGCGACGCGTTTCTTATGTCGCGCTTCGCTGATGTCAGTTCCCAGCCACGCGCTGACTATTTCCCTCATCTGCTCGGAATTGATTGTTTTACTTCCGAGTGTCAGCACATTTGCGCCATTATGTTCGCGGGAGTTGCGAGCGACTTCAACCGAATAACACGCGGCCGCCCGAACGCCAGGAACTTTGTTGGCGGTCATTGCGCTTCCAACTCCGGCGCCGTCAATTACGATTCCAACTTCGGCTGCGCCATCGGAAACGGCCTTTGCAACAGCGTGGGCGAAGTCAGGATAATCCACCGCGTCTTCTGAATCGGTGCCAAAATCCTGGACTCGATGCCCAGCCTCTGCCAGAAACTTTTTCAGCTCCTGTTTCATTTTGAAACCGCCATGATCCGCACCGACAGCGATCATTTTCGCGGCGTTCGATCCACGTCGTGAAGTGCGCCGCACGAGTTCAATATTCTTCTCACGAACGATGTCTGCCGCGAGCGGCGTCAAGCGCGCGCCCTCAGCGATGCGAAGCACAGAACCGGGCTCGAGACCTCGCACGTCGTCTTCGGTGATTACTTTTTTTGAAGATTCGTCACGTGTGACTGACGGATTCGAAGTGGAGGGTTGCGCAACAGGAATCGTGTCTATGAATCGAGTAACAGGTTCGCCACTCGTGGGGCGCGGTGCGCTTCCCTGCTCTTCTGGAATGCTTTCGAGAACGTTTCGTACCAAAGCCCTGATACGATCCCGGTTGGTTGTGTCGTCAGCCATTGATGGAGAAGTTTAGAAGTTACACATTCAGCGAATCGTGTCGAAGATCAAGTAAGTGACCGGCCCACGCAATGATCTTTCCTGCTTTCATCGTGAAGTCGACCCGCCCCAGATTTATGCCGCTGCGACCAACCTGAAAAATGATCGTGTCTTTCCCGGAGGGTTGTTTTTGAATGACTGGCTTCTGCATGAAGGTATGCGTGTGTCCGCTGGCAATGAAATCGATTCCATCCACCTGAGCAGACACCTGCGAATCACCAATTTCTTTGTCTTTTGGAACGCGGTAGTAACCGAGATGGGACATGCACAGCACCAGACTGCATTTTTCTTTTTCACGCAAGTCCTTAACAACACTGCGCGCGGTTTCAACGGGATCGAGATAGGTGATGCCTTTAAAGTTGTCGGGAGTAATCAAACCAGCCGGACTGACTCCTAAACCAAACAAACCAATCCTGACACCGGCGACCTCGCGCACGACATAACGTTTGACTCGTTTCTCCAGCAGCGTGCCACGCACATCGTAATTCGAAGAAACAAGATCGAAGCCTGCAAAACGCATCGCAGCAGCAAGCGAAGCAACTCCATTATCAAATTCATGATTGCCAAGGGTGGCTGCGTCATAGCCGATCTGCGACATCGACTTGTATTCAACTTCGCCTTTGTAAAAGTTGAAGTACGGCGTGCCTTGAAACGAGTCTCCCGCATCGATCAACAACGTGTTCGGATTTTCTTGGCGAACACGTTTCACCAGTGTCGCGCGACGCGCAACGCCGCCCTTTCCTGGGTACTGTCGATCATCGTCAGGAAAAGGATCGATTTGCGAGTGGGTGTCGTTTGTGTGAATGACAGTAATTAAAACTTCATCAGAGCCTGGCTGAAGCAACGGCGCGGTCAGCGAGAACGGCGGGCGAACATCCAGAAAACTTTTGCCAAAGGGCCGCGTCGCTAACGCCGCGCCCAAAGCCGCCGAGCCACCCAAAAATCTTCTACGCGTAATCATTGTGGTTCCTTATCGTCGGCGGCAGGTGGACCTTCGCGGCGAAAGCGTCCATCAAATTTCGCTTTAATAGTTCGCCCCGCGGCTGTTTCAGATTTGATGTAATCGATCATCGCGTCACGAATGGTGACTCCAAGCGGTTTTTTTACCGGCGACTCTTGTAAGATCGCAAATTTTCCGCCAGCCACGCTGAGAAGATAATCGATAGTAATGACACGATACTTCTCGGTCGGCACGATTGGCTTTTCGCGACCGTCGGCGCCGATTAATACCGCACTTACAATCGATGGCTTCTTGTTTTCGTCAACTTTGTATTTGACGCGTGCGCCCGATTGAGGCTCGCGATTCTCTAAACCTATTTGGAGAACCTTCATAAGCTGGTCGCCAGTCAACTCGACTTCGATTAACGCATTCTCAAAAGGCAGCAACTCGTACATGTCGCGCACATGCAAATCACCTGGAGCAAAAGAATTCTTTCTTAAGCCTCCGCTGTTGCTGACGGCAAGATCGAACGACACGCCGAGCCGCGCACGTCCCTGCGCCCGCATTCCATCGGTAACAAAGTTTCCGAGCGTGCCTCCGCCATATCCACCTTTGCGCAGCTCGCCGTCGAGACGTCCAATGACTACATCAAGCGCGCGCACTTTGCCGCTGTATGGCTCGAGCATTTTCAGCACGGCGGGATCGTCCGGCAACGAAGGATCGATGACTGCCTGGCTGGTCTTTGATGAGTCGATGGTCGCCGAACGCGTTGGCGCGGTTTTCGCCGGCGCCGCAGTCATCGCCGTAGCAGGCTTTGCTCCTGTGCTTTGAGCAAAGACGACCGCGCTACTCGACATCAAGAGACAGATCGAGAAGACGTAACGAAAGATTTTCCAAAAATTGGAATTAGGTGTTTTCAGCATTGACCTGAGCGATTGGCTTAAATAGTATGTCGCACCTAACGCAGATGCAAACAATTACACACCTTGAAAGCTTCAAGGCGCGTCCTTTTTTCAGCTAGTCCATCTTAACTACATACCGAGGAGAGAAGTCTTGGCCACCAGCACCGCGCAAATTCAATCCGAATTCAGCAATCCAAATCTTGAAGTTCTCATTTCAGCCGAAGACATCAAAAACAGAATTACAGAACTTGGTTCGCAAATCGCTCGCGAGTATGCGGGGCAAAATCCGTTGCTGATTGGCGTTCTTAAAGGAGCTTGTTTTTTTCTCAGCGATCTCTTGCGCGCAATCGATATTCCGCTCGGAATTGAATTCATGGCCATCTCGAGTTATGGCTCGTCCACTCGAACCTCGGGCGAGGTACGGATTCTAAAGGATCTCGACGTAGCGGTTGAGAATCGACACATCATCGTCGTCGAAGACATCGTCGATACCGGCTTAACTCTTAGTTACCTGTTGGCGAATTTAAAGTCGCGAGGCGCCGCAAGCGTTAAGCTCGTGGCTTTGCTCGACAAGTATGAACGACGCGAACGCGAAGTCGAGATAGATTATCTCGGCTTTCAAATTCCCGATCATTTTGTGGTCGGCTATGGACTGGATTACGCCGAGCGCTATCGCAACCTGCCGTTCATCGCGGTGCTGAAGAATCCGGAAGCTGCACAAATGGGTCTGCCGATCAGTAAAGATTGAAAGCGATTTCAATCAGCGATGAATTCTCAAAAAGTTATTCCGTAATACGTATAGAAGGCGTTGTTCTTTCGGCCGTGGTTGCCGATCGTGTAGCCGGAGAACAACGAGCCTCGGTGTTTGCTCGAAAAGATTAATCCCGGTGTTAGATAACCAAACCGGTTCTCACCGCTAAACCAATCCATCGCGAAGCCAACATTGGTAAGCAGTGGCTGTTCGTAGCCGGCAATTACGCCGCTGCGCGATCCCTGCCCGCGTTTTCGATTCACCAGAACATAACCGCCGCCGGTAAATCGTGGACCATAGTTTCCACTGAATTTCTTACTGAACACTGAGTAGCATAAGCCGAACGTGTCGGTGCCTTCTCGATGAGTCACTGGCGCGTACAAAACACAGCCAAGCGACGCAGCCGTGCCGTGCGCTTCGGACTGATAGAAGCGCCACTTAACATTCGGCTGAATCTCGAGTGGTTGCGGAACACCAAAGCCATTCGTGTAACTAACATTCGCGCCAACCTCGACATTGTGACCAACACCAACGACTGCGCGCGGGATGTAAGACTGAAAACCGCCGTCGCGATGTCCGGCGTAGTTCGAGATGTAATCGAACTCCACGTAGACTTTTTTCTCAGACACGACATCGGATGACGGCGCATTAGCAATCGTTGATTGCGCGCTGGTACGTGCTACCAGCGCCGCCAAGCCTAACAGGAGAATGAGTGCTACACGTTTGCTCATTCGGGATCTCCTTCGTTTAAGTACGTAATAAGCTTAATTTGAAGTTTATCGAAGAACGCGACTGAATTTGCCGGTCCGAACTTCCCACAGGACAACGGAAGCATTGCCGGTGCCGCTGGCGATAAATTTTCCGTCCGGCGAAAAAGCAACGGCGCCAACTGTTTGATCGTGGCCTTTGAAAGTACGGCGAGATTTTCCCGAGGCGACGTCCCAGATTACGACCGTTCGATCATCGCTGCCGCTTGCCAACAACTCGCCGTCAGAAGAAAACGCCAACGCGTTGATCGTCGCATCGTGCTTATCGAGTTTCTTTTCAGCCTGTCGAGTGAGGATGTTCCACAACGTGACAGCTCGGCTAGCTCCTGCTGTCGCGAGTGTGTGTCCGTCCGGCGAAAATTGAATTGCAGTTATCTCTTCATTCCCGCCGAGTGACGATTCGACATGCCCATCAGCCACGTTCCAAATATCGATCGCGCCTTCCGCAGTTACTCCGGCTAGATTTCTGCCAGTCGGTGAGAATGCGAGTTTGTTAACTGGTCCATGATTGGAAGGGATCGTTTTTAATACCGACCCATTCGCATCGAGCAACGATACAGTTGCGCCGCTGCCGACGGCTATCGATCTGCCATCGGCCGACAATGCAATAGCAGTAATCTCTGACGTGCTCGGCAGCGTAAAAGTTTGTTTGCCCGACGAACCCATGGACCAATAGACGAGCTTGTTTCCTTCACCCATCTGCGCAAATGCTCTGCCGTCACTCGACGCCGCGGCTTGAGCTGGATCTTCATCGCCTTTTTCGAGCTGACCTTTCACTTCACCGGTACGCGAATCCCAAAACTTGATTTCTCCCTGATCGGTCGAAGCCGACACGGTCGTACCATCCGGAGAAAACGCGACAGCCAAAACTCGTTTGACCGACACGAGGAAACGACTGGTCGGCCGCTCAATAACATCGCCGACGCTGTTCGCGTCCCAACTGTTTTTGATTGAGTAATCGCGGCCATCTAAAACTTTCACGGCGACCGGGCCAGAACGGAAAGCTACGAGCGATCCATCTTTCGAGATCGACAGGGAATCAACTGCTTCCTTGAAATTGTCGCCCATCGGAAAATTAGCCAGTTGTCCGGACTCGAGGTGCAGAACGTTGACTCCGGGAACTTCTTTTTCGCCCTGCTTCATCACGCCGCCCATCAACAAAAGTTTTCCATTCGGACTAAACGAGATGCTGTTAACGGCACCGATGTCAGTGACCTTCCGGATTTCACGCCAAGTTCTGACGTCGAATAGTTTGATTTGACTCGAACCAATGATCTTAATGAAGTCGCGAGAGACTTCTCGATCGAAAGTCATGCTTGCCACCGCGAGGGTCTTGCCATCAGGAGAAAAAGCGAAAGCGTTTGGACGACCCTTGAAGCCTTTGAGCTTGTGCTCTTCTTTTCCGGTTTGAGTGTTCCACAGTCTTACGCCGCCGCTGTTTGTCACTGCTATCAACGAACCATCCGGCGAGTAATCGACCGCACCCCAATGATCGTCATTCAATTTGTATTTGAGTTCTCCAGTCTCGGCGCTGAACACTTTCGTGTCAGAGTTGAAGAACATCAAAGGACGCATTGTGATGTTAGGTTGTTGTACAGGAAAGCCAGGAGCACCAAACAGAGGCGGTTGTATTGGACCTGTTTGCAGGAATGACCATGCGATGAATGATTCAGCTACAACAACGTCTTTTCCATCAGGAGAAATTACCACGGCCAGATTGGCATTTCCCTCGCCCGGCAGCCGAACATTGCGCTTCAACTCTCCGGTGGCGTTGTCCCACCACTTCAACTCGCCGTACACGACACCGTCGCGCGAGCGAGCTTTCTGTTGAATCTTGTCGGAGCGAAATTCAAGACTACCGCTCAAGATCGTTTGGCCGTCTGGCGAATACGAGATCGATTTGACCGGACCGTCAAAGCCCTTAATGATGCGCCGAAGTTTTCCTGAGTTCGTGTCCCAAAGCTCGATACGGCCGAAGCGCTGTGCGGGCTCAGCCGCGCCGCGGGCAATCGCGAGTGTTTGGCCATCCGGAGACAACGAGAGATCAAAAACTACATCGTCAAAGCCGGTCGTGTCCGGAGGCAAACTTTGGCGTTGTCCCGACGCGCTTATGGACGCGAGAAGCACCATTCCGAGCACGAGGCCGAAGACGCACTTTAGGGAAAAGCATTGCATACGTTATGAGCGCAACGCTGACTGGATTAGATGTGGGGAGAGATTAACAGAGTCGAACAATAACGCTAAACGGAACTGTGGTCGACTTACACCGCGTCTTTGTCTAAGCCTTCGATGCTTATCCGGCCGGCGCAACCTCAGTAAGAAAGCTCTTGCCTGCTGACAATTTCACTCCAAAGTTTTCGGCGATCGTTTGTCCAATATCAGATAGAGAGTCGCGCGTGCCCAGATCCACACCGGACTTCGCACTTTTGCCAAATACAACTAGCGGAGCATATTCCCGCGTGTGATCCGTTCCGGGATAAGTCGGGTCGTTGCCATGATCCGCGGTGATGATTAGTAAATCACCTGGGCGCATCGCGTCTTCAATCTCCGGCAGTCGCGCATCGAAATGCTCAAGCGCTTTTGCGTAACCTTCTGTGTCGCGTCGATGTCCATAAAGCATGTCGAAGTCTACGAGGTTCGAAAAAATTAAACCTCTTGAATCTTCCTGAAGCGCTTTTATCGTCTGGTCGATTGACTGCTCGTTGTTCTTCGCTGTCAGGTCCTTAGTCACGCCCATTGAATCGTAGATAGACGCAATCTTTCCAATGCATACGACATCGAGCTCTTCGTCCGCCAAGGTTGGCAAAAGGTTTTGGCGTGGTGGCGGGACCGCGTAGTCGTGGCGATTCTCAGTTCGGTAAAACTCACCAACTTTTCCTAAAAAGGGACGAGCGATCACGCGACCAACTTTGTGCTCGCCATCAAGAATCGCGCGCGCTATTTCGCAAATCTCGTAGAGCCGTTCTAATGGAATAACTTCTTCGTGGGCGGCGATCTGGAAAACAGAATCGCCCGACGTGTAAACAATTGGTTTGCCGGTTGCGACGTGTTCGGCGCCAAGCTCTTTGATGATCTCTGTGCCAGATGCCGGCACGTTACCGAGAATGCCAGGCACTTTAGCTTCGTTAATAAAGCGGTCGATGATCGATGCCGGAAAACCTTTGGGATAAGTTGGGAATGCCTGGTCCAAAATGATGCCGGCCATTTCCCAATGACCAGTCGTTGTGTCTTTGCCGTTCGACTTCAACGCACACTTGCCGAATGCGCCTCGAGCGTTTTCTGCGGGCGGCACGCCTTTGAGTGGACGGATGTTGCCGAGGCCGATTCGTTGTAAGTTTGGCAACTTCACTTCACGCGATTCCAGAATGTGGCCAAACGTGTCTGAACCTGCGTCGCCCCACGCGGGTGCGTCGGGCATGGCGCCGATGCCGGCACCATCCAAAACCACTAAAGTGATTCGATTGAATGGCGATTTGGTTGTCATGTCGACCTGCTGATCTTGAAGTGGATGTTTGATTCGAACACTAAATTAATCTGTAGTGCGGATGAAGGCAAATGCCGCCGCAAAGGAGGAGGCATACGGCATATCTACAACCAAATGAAAAATCTCAAACGTCAAAACTCAAACGATAAACGCTCGTTAATAGACGACAGGAAGGCGTTTGACATTTGGCATTTGAGATTAGCCATTTTTCATTTGCCAACACTCGCCGATGTATCTCACGGGCCGCTCCACCCGCCAAATGAAAAACGTCAAACGTCAAATCTCAAACGATAAACGCTGAAGATGCTTTTGGTACGAGAGATACATCGAGCTGGCCGTTTAACAAAATGAAAATGCTACGTGGATAGAGAGCTGGCAAATGAAAAATGGCTAATCTGAAATGCCAAATGTCAAAGGGCTTTCCTGTCGTCTATTAACGACCTTCCACGCCCCCGTGCTGCGTCCAACCTGAGCCGCGATGCTAACATGCAGTTTAAGGACCAGCATATCAAGCGGCAGATCAAGATAACGATTGGGGAATGAAGGAATGGATAAAGGAGTCGATGAGCAACTGACTCAATCTTCTTCCTCGCGCAGTATTCGTCGCCCATCGCCGCTTTTATCCCTTCTGCCAAAACTGCGGCGCGCATTGCGTGGCGATGTCAGCGCTAGAGTCCTTTTACTTGAAACCGGTCGCCGCACACGCAGCCTGCTCGAGCGAAAGCGAGAGCGTTCGCGCATCAGACATTTGAAGGAAACAGGAGCGCGACTTTGCGGCAACTTTGCACTGCTCACGGCCACAGAGCTTCTTGCACATTTCCGATCTCGCTCATCACCGAAATTTTTGCCCGGTCTCTCAGCCCCATTGGAAGAGATAGCAAACTTGCAGCGCTCGCTCTTTCCCGCGGAGACGCATCGGCTGCTAGAAACGGCCGCTCGGATAGCTTTTGAGCATCGCTGGTCTTTGCTTGGCTACGAAGAGCAGTGTTTCGGCGAGGAGATAAGCTGGCGGCGTGATCCACGCTCCGGCAAAGAATGGCCATTGGATTTTCACGCCGACACGGATTACGACCGCCGAGATGGCTCGGACATCCGCGTGCTCTGGGAGTTGAACCGTCTGGCCCATCTACTCACACTCGCGCGCGCCTACGCCGTTACAAGCGATGAGAGGCTCGCGAAAGAATTTTTTTCTCAAGTGGAAAGTTGGAGCGCGCAGAACCCTTTGGGCTTCGGGCCAAACTGGGCCTGCGCGATGGAGGTCGCTCTGCGCTCTATTAATCTGCTCGCGGCCTTCGAGGTTTTCCGGCGCTCTGCTGCGATGAACGAAAGCAGGCTCGCGTTCCTGCTCGCGCTCTTTGACCAGCACGGCACACACATCCGGCGCAACCTTGAGTTCTCTTATCTGACAACCAGCAATCATTATTTGTCGGACGTGGCCGGTCTGTTCATGCTCGGCGTGATGTTGCCTGAGTTGAAGGCTGCCGACGGCTGGCGCGCGTTCGGGTTGAGAGAATTGCTGGTAGAGATGGAGAAGCAGGTCTTGCCGGACGGGGCAGATGATGAAGCGTCTACCGGCTATCATCGTTTTGCTCTGGAACTTTTTCTTTACTCTTTTTTGGTGGCGCGCGCGAACGCTCTCAAAGTTGATGAAAAGTATTGGATGCGCGTTCGTTCCATGCTCGATTACATGCGAGCTTATCAGAGGCCGGATGGACGTGCGCCGCTCATTGGCGACACGGACGGTGGGCAGGCGCTTCCCTTTGTGCGGCGCGCGGCTGATGACCATGCTTATATCTTGCAGTTAGGCGCGAGCGTGTTTACCGACTCGCGTTTTAAATCGGGCGCTGACCACTTAGCGGAAGAGTTGCTCTGGATAATGGGCGAAGAGGGCGTCCGCGCTTACCGTGAATTAAAGCCGGATGAGTACGGCATAAGTTCGCAGGCTTTTACGGAAGCCGGAACTTACGTGATGCGCGAAGGCGAACTCTACCTTCTCTTCAACGCGAGCGGCGCAGGTCTCTGCGGGCGCGGCTCTCACGGTCACAACGATGCGCTCTCCCTCGAAGTCTCTGCTTGCGGCACTCTCTTCATCGTCGACCCCGGCACTTATGTTTACAGAGGCAATCTTTCAGAACGCCAGCTATTTCGTTCGACCGCGTATCATTCGACCGTCGAGGTAGACGGCGCAGAGCAGAATACAATTAATGAAGAACTGCCTTTTGTCGCGGGTGACGAAGCTCGCCCGAAAGTTCTGCGGTGGGAGTCAGGGCCGCAGCACGATCTGATAGTGGCAGAGCATTACGGCTACCAAAATCTGGCGCAGCCCGTAACGCATCGGCGCACGGTTCGATTCGATAAGAGCGCGGGGTTCTGGCTCGTCGAAGATAGTTTGACAGGCGCAGGCGACCACGTTTTCCGTTTTCGCTTTCACTTCACAGACGGTATGGAAGTCAGTGTTGAAGATGATGTAATCGTCACTGCTTGGGATAGGACGAAGGGCGTATGCTTGATCGTCGCGGCTCTGGAGGCTGGCGCCGATGTCGCGCTTGAGCCGCAATTTGTCTCACGCAATTACGGAAGTAAAGAGCCAAGTATTTCCGCATGCTGGACTCTGAGCGCGAGAGCAAACGTTGAGAGGCGATGGGCGCTTGTGCCGGTGTGCGCAGAAGAACAGATGGAAGATCGGCTTAAGGTCGTCGCTCGTTTACGTCTGAGTCCGGGGAAAGATTAAATGTGCGGCATTTGTGGAGTCTGGGAGTACGGTGCGGCGCGCGGGACAGTCGATCGCGACCTCGTTGAACGTATGCGCGATGAGATGACGCATCGCGGGCCAGACGATGCGGGCGCGATTCTCTTTGACGAAGGTCGCGGCGCTCTCGGCTTTCGCCGCCTGTCGATCATCGATCTCTCAGAAGCTGGACGCCAGCCCATGCGCGGCTGCACGCAGGATCTTTGGCTCGTCTTCAACGGCGAGATTTACAACCACGCTGCGTTGCGTGAAGAGTTGGAAAGACGCGGTCACCGTTATTCTTCACGCACCGACTCTGAGACGATTCTTCATCTTTACGAAGAGCGCGGACTTGATTTCGTCCACGACATTGAGGGCGACTATGCCATCGCCCTGTGGGATGCAAAGCTGGAAAGGCTCATCCTCGTGCGCGACCGCGTGGGCGTCAAACCGCTTTACTTTTATCAACGGCAAGGCCGTTTCATCTTTGCTTCCGAGATCAAAGCCATACTTCAGCACACCGCGGTCACGCCTGATGTTGACGAAGAATCGCTCTATCATTATTTGACTTTCGTGACGACGCCTGCACCCAGCACTCTCTTCAGTGACATTCAGAAACTTCCGGCCGGACACATGCTTGTATTGGGACGCGACGGGCAGCCGCGGACGACGCAATATTGGGACGCGCTGCCGCCGGAAGAGAACGGCGCAGTGCGTAGCGAAGAGGAGCACCGAGCCGAGATTCTTCGTCTGCTGCGCTCGTCAATCAAGAAACGTATGATGTCGGACGTACCATTCGGCGTGTTTCTTTCGGGTGGCGTGGACTCGAGCGCCAACGTCGCTCTGATGGCCGAACAGATGTCGCGCCCCATAGAGACTTTCACCGTCGGCTTCCGCGACCATGAGTATCTGAATGAGCTGGACTCGGCGCGACGCATCTCGCAGGAATTCGGGACACGTCATCATGAAGTCATCATCACGGAAGAGGACGCCGGCCGCTTTCTGCCCGAGATGGTCTTTCATCAGGATGAACCGATCGCAGACCCCGTGTGCGTGCCGCTCTACTACGTGTCTAAGCTCGCGCGTGATTCCGGGACGATGGTGGTGCAGGTCGGCGAAGGCTCGGACGAGATTTTTAGCGGCTATTCGAATTACGTGCGCCATCTGCGCCTCTACGAACAGTTCTGGCGGCGCGCGGAGAAAGTCCCACTCGCAATGCGGCAGGCTGCGAGCAACCTCGCGCGCCCGCTGCTCGAAGCAACGGGCCGAAAGCGCGCGGTGATCGAGTTGATACGAAGGCTTGGCGCTGACGAGCCGCTCTTCTGGGGCGCTGCTGTGATTTACGATGAGTCGTTCAAGCCGCGCGTGCTCTCTTCGGAGATGCGCAGACGTTTTCACGAACGCTCATCGCTCGAAGTGATCAACCCATACCTGCGAAAGATCGAAGAGATGCGCCCGTCGTCTGATTTCCTGACGCGCATGATCTATCTTGAATTGAAACTGCGGCTGCCGGAACTGCTGTTGATGCGCGTTGACAAGATTACTATGGCGACATCCGTCGAGGCGCGTGTGCCTTTCTTGGACCATCACCTGGTCGAATACGCCATGAGTTTGCCGCGTTCGCTGAAAGTCGAAGGCGCAAGCGGCAAGCACATACTGAAACGCGCCCTTGAAGAAATCTTGCCGCGTGACCTGCTCTACAGTCCGAAGCGCGGTTTTGGCGCTCCCGTGCGCGAGTGGCTACGCGAGCCTCTGGGCCAATGGCTGGATCAACATCTGATGAACTCGTCTCTCAGACGTCGCGGGCTCTTGGATTTTGATTTCATCGCACGTCTGGTGGACGAGCACCGGCGCGGCGCGCGAGACTGGGGCGCACACCTCTGGGCTTTGCTCAATCTAAGTCTTTGGTACGAGCGTTGGATTGATCCCTGATGTCGACTGGCCAGGAATTCGCGGCGCGCGCTTTGGAATTGGCGCACGAAAACAAAAGAGGCGTCGCGGCGCGACCCTTTGAAGCCTCGGCACGCTTTCATGCTCGCGTGGCGTGGACGCTGCTGGTGCGTGTCCTGATGGCGGTCGCAAGCGTCGCCGCAGGCGTGATAATTGCGCGGTGGCTGGGCGCTGACGGGCTTGGAAAGCTTGCCGTGCTGAACGTCACGACGGCGATATGTGTTCCGGTTGGAAGCCTCGGGTTGCCGGCGGCGAGCGTCTATTTCGTCGCGCGCGACCAGAATCGCCTCGCTTCGACTGCGCTCAACTCGCTCGTCTTTGCTCTTCTGACGGGAAGTTTGCTGTCGATTCTGATTTACATGGCCGCTGAAATAAGACCTGGCCTCTTCGGATCGGTTTCGCCCAATCTCGTAGGCCTCGCCGCTGTTTCCATTCCTTTCCAGCTCGTGAGCCTTTTGGGTTTGAACATTTTCCTGGCGCTGGGGCGCGTAGCGCGTTTCAACTTTCTGGAGTTGGCCGGACAACTTCTTCTTCCCCTCAACGCCGCCCTCGCGCTCGTTGCCTTTCGTGCCGGATTGACTGTGCTGGTTCTGCTCAATACTGCGGCGAGCTTGAGCTTGAGTCTGTTGATCGTCTTCTCATTGGGCCGAGAGATTGCGGCGCGTGGGATAAAAGCTGGACGGCTGCGCACAGACGGAAAGCTCCTCAAGAGCATGATTGCCTACGGGCTGAAATTCCACGTAGCAGCGATGGCCGGGATAGTGATTTTTCGCGCGGACCTTCTCATCGTCAATCACTTTCGGGGGTCACAAGAAGCAGGGGTTTACGCCGTGGCCACACAAGTCTCAATGATGTTGATGCTGCTGCCGGGAGTGATCGCCACGCTGCTCTTCCCGCGCCTGTCCGCGAGTGTTGACGCCGGAGGCTATACCGCTGCGCGGGTCACGCGCCACGCTGCCTTCATCATGATGTTGGTTTGCTTGATGGTCGCGCCGCTCAGCTTTTTATTGCCAGTTTTCTATGGCGCGCAGTTCGCGGACACCGTTATCCAATTGTTGATACTACTGCCCGGCGTTTACCTGGTCAGCATAGAGGCCGTCACAGTTCAGCACTTCAACGCTGCGGGCCTACCGCGCGCTATCCCGCTTTTCTGGGTTGTGACTCTCGCAGTGAATCTGACGCTCACGTTCTTGCTTGTACCACGGTTCGGCGCGCGCGGAGCGGCGCTCTCGTCCAGCGTGAGCTACGTGCTGATCTTCACTCTCGTAGCTCTTTATTTCCGCAGAAAGACCGGCCGCAGCCTGTCGGAAGCTCTGATGTTGCGCGGCGAAGAAATGCGCGGATTGCTTGACAGTCTACGACGCAGGACAAGCGTCGGCGTGCCTGCGACTGTGGAAGATGCCGGCGGGTCTTCATCATGAGAGTCGTGCTGCTCCCCCTCGGTGGGGACCGGGAAAATAGTTCGAAAATCCTGGGCGAGCGTTTTCCAAAAGCCGAGATTGTAACGCTGGCGCGCTCTGAGCTCGAGGGCGTGGGGATAAAAGCGAGGTTGGCGGCGCTGCGAAAGTTAAGGCCCGAAGTGTTCGCAGTCTCAAGCGAGCGTCTGGCGTTGCAGCGCGGCCAGAACGAATTGATGCTCTTCGGCGCTCTCGCCGGTGCAACGCAGGGTTTGCTCCTGGACATGCACGGCGCATCACGCGAAGAGAGTGGCAAAAGTATTTTACTGCGCGCGCCCGCACGCCTTGCACGTGAAGCCGCAGCGAGCGCCACCGCCGTCACGAAATCGCTGCTTCACCTTAGCGAGATTGAAAGAAAAGTTGCCGGAAGTTTCTCATCGACAGCGAAAGCACGCAGATGCGATTTCGATAACTCTCTTCACATCACTTATCTTCGCGCGACGCCTGGCGCCGGCACGCACTACGGCGGCGCTTCCACACACATCAACGGCTTTGTGAATGCGGCGAATGCGCTTGGGGCGCGGATCACTGTTGTGAGCAACGACCATATAGCAGGGCTGGACGAGGACAGATTCCCTATCAAGATTATCGAACCTGACCCGCTGGGGACCACGCGCTCAGCTTTCGACCTGCGTAATAATCTTATCTTCACGCGCGGCGCACTCAGCGAGATAGAATCCTCACCGCCGGATTTGATCTACCAGCGTTACAGCCGTTTCACATGGGCCGGCGTCGAGTCAAGCCTGAGCACGGGACGCCCGCTCTTTCTGGAATACAACGGTTCGGAAGTCTGGGTCGGACGGCACTGGGACGACGCAGGGATGTTTAAGGTTTTGGCGCGCGTTGAGCGTCTGAATCTTGCAGCCGCCGCGCGCGTCTTTGTCGTCTCAGAAGTAGAGCGGCAGAACCTTTTGAAAGCCGGCGTTGCACAAGACAAGATCGTCGTGAACCCGAATGGCGTTGATACGGAAAAATTTCGGCCGTGTGTCGGAGGTGAAGCCGAACGCCGCCGACTTGGAATAGCCGACGATGAAATCCTCGTCGGCTTCGTCAGCACGTTTGGCCCCTGGCATGGCGTGACGACACTGGCAGAAGCCATCGCAATGATGCCGTCGGATGCGAGGTTGAGATTCCTGCTCGTGGGTGAAGGCAAATTGCGCGAGCAGGTTGAAAGAATTTTGAGAGATGCGGGTGCGCTTCAGAGAGTAATCTTCACCGGGCAGGTGGCGCACGAGCGCGTGCCATCATTGCTTGACGCCTGCGACCAACTCGTTGCGCCGCACGTGCCGCTGGCGGATGGCAGCCCCTTCTTCGGCTCGCCCACGAAACTTTTCGAGTACATGGCTGTGGGCAAGGCGATTGTGGCGAGCCGGCTGGGCCAAATAGCTGAAGTATTGACACACGAAAAGAATGCGCTGCTGGTAGAACCTAGTGACGCGCGCCAGTTAAGCGAAGCTATTATGCGCCTCGCACAAGATAGAAACTTGCGCGAGCGCCTCGGCGATGCTGCGCGCCGCGCGGCCATCGAGAGCCACACGTGGGAGTACAACGCGGCGCGTGTCCTCGATGCCTATCGCTCGTTCATGGAGCAAAAATAATAGCCGCCACGCAGAACTTGGTTAAGATGCACGCTGAACTTTTATTGGAATTCAGTCTGCCAGAAGCGGACACGGAACAGTTTGACAGCGGTGACGACATCGGGGCGGTAGTCTCTTGACTGCAACCGGCAGTGAACCCAGGGTGTAAGTGCATATTCTTTCATGCTAAGGGGAAAATCGATCATCTGTTTCGGCGGCGAGGACTGGTGGTATCACCACCCGCACTCGAAGAACCATTTGATGAAGAGGTTCGCGCGCGCCGGCAATCAAGTGATCTTTGTCAACTCAATCTCGATGGGGATGCCTCCGCTGACGAACAAGGACTGGACGCGACGTGTTGCCCGGAAGCTTCGCAGCTACACGCGCCTTGCGCGCACTACCCCGGACGGCGTCACGGTAGTCTCGCCCGCAGTCGTTCCCTTTTTCGGGAGCCGCGCAGCTCGCTTTGCAAACCGCAAGCTGCTGCGCGCGCAGGTCGGGGCGCTCGCGCACCGGCTGGGAATGGATCGCCCCATCCTCTGGATCGCCATTCCGACCGCAGCCGACATGGTGGGCCGATTCGACGAGTCCCTTGTCATCTATCATGTTTCCGACAAGTACGACGCCAACACGATGGACCACGTCACGGATCCGGCTCTGATTCGGCGACTGCACGAACGGGCCCTTGATGCCGCCGACCTCATCCTCTATTCCGGGCGCAAGCTTTTCCGCGAGGCAGAACGCGGACTAGAGCGGTCTCACTTCCTTGAGCAGGGAGTTGACTTCGGACACTGGTCACAGATCGGCAACGGCGCGTTGGCGCCCGCGCAGGCGATCGAAAAAATTCCGCGACCGCGGCTCGGATACTTCGGGGCCATCGAACCGTGGCTCATGGATCAAGAACTGCTGAGGCGCGCATCACTGGAGCACCCCGCATGGCACTGGGTTTTTATAGGCAATCGCTCGCGCGGCCTTGAGATAAAGAACCTGCCGAACGTTCACTTTCTGCCGCCAGTCTCTTACGAAGAACTGCCACGCTACGCCGCCGGCTTCGATGTCTGCGTGCTGCCGTGGGAAGCGAGCCTGACTTTCACCAGCTACGGCTCGGCCATCAAGGTGCGAGAGTACATGGCGACGGGTAAGCCGGTCGTCATAGCGCCCCTGCCAGAGTACGAGCACATGAGTGGCGTGCTACGCATCGCGCGCGGCCGCGACGATTTCCTCAGATTGATTCAGGAAGCGCTTCACGAAAATGGCGACAAAGCCGCAGCGCGCGCGCGCCAATCGGCAGTCTCCCCAGGAACGTGGGACGCACGCGTCGAATGGGTAAGCGGTCTGATTGAAGAAGCATTGAAAAAGAAAAGTTGAACAAAGGAACAGCAGGCGTGCGCCGGCACAGTCCGCGAGCACTCATCGCCTCGCGAACATCTCGCAGCTTGCTGTTGTTGTGGCCTGTCATCAGACGTGTTAAGTGAAGCGAAACAACGCGCGCGCCAGCACTGGGCAAAAGACCCTTGCGGCGCCGTGTATGCGCGTGAGCATGAATTTGGGACGCGCGAGTTCTTCGACGCAGTGGAAAAGTATCGCTACACGGAGTATGCGCCCTGGATGCCATCGGTGATGGGCTTCGATCAGGTTGCGGGAGCGCGATTGCTGGAAGTCGGTTGCGGAATGGGCACAGACCTCTTGCAGTTTGCGCGCGGGGGCGCACACGTCACAGGCGTCGATCTCGTGCCGCGCTCGCTGGAGATCACGCGTCACCGTTTTCAAATCTACGGCGAACGCGGCGACTTTTTAGTGGCAGATGCCGAACGGCTGCCATTCGCGGACGATAGCTTTGATGTGGTTTATTCAAATGGCGTGCTTCATCACACGCCGGGCACAGACTGCGCCGTTGGTGAAATTCATCGCGTGCTCAGGCGCGGCGGCACTGCCAAAGTTATGCTCTATCACCGCGACTCGCTCGCGTACTGGGGAGGACTCATGCTTGGGCGCGGCGTGCTCAAGGGCGAATTCTTACGCGGTCGATCAGTCGCAGAGCTGCTGAGCCGCCAAGCTGAATATTCAGAGGGCGACGGCCAGCCCTTAGTCAAAGTCTTCAGCCGCAGACAGGCACGAGCACTCTTTAAGCCTTTCCAGGAAGTGAAGCTGGAGGTCGAGCAATTGACCAGACCGGAACTACGTTTCCTTTCCCCGCTTGTGTCGGACAACCTGTTCGGCCGCCTGCGCAGCAAGTTCGGCTGGAACGTGATCATCACCGGACGCAAATAGACATGCTCTGATGCAGATTGCGAATACACCTCAGACTGCGCGCCGCCGCGTCGCAGTCATGCTCTTGATGCTGGCGTTGGCATTTGCGACGCGCTCGCTCACGGCGCGCTTTCTGGCGGCGCACTTCGCCGACGCTGCCTGGTTTCAATATGGCAGTTACTCCATCCTGGACGAGCGCGCGCAAAATATTCTCGACCGAAAAGAATCGCCCGTCTGGATAAACGATGCGTCACGCACAGACATGGCTGTGTATCCGCCGGGCTTTCCGATCTGGATGGCGCTTATTTACAAAATAACAGGCGTGCGCGGACCTTCATCTGTGCAGCACATTCAAGTTGTCTTGGACTCTTTTTCAGTCTGGCTTGTCATGGGCATAGGCGTGACAGCTTTCGGCTGGCGCGCTGGAGTGGTGACTGGATTTATGTCTGCGCTCTCACCGCTGCTGGCGACACTGGGCGCGTATCCGATGACGGATGCTCCAACGAGTTGGCTCGTGCTGGGCGGTGTCTGGATGATGCTTCTCAGTGTGAAGCGTGGTAGTGCACCGTGGGGCGCGGGTGCAGGACTAATGCTGGGCACCGCGTGCTGGATGCGCGTCAATCCTGTCTTGCTCATCTTCGGATGGATGGCCGCGCTGCTTCTCTTCGCGCAAACAACGTGGCGACGTAAGACTCTGATGGTGTCAATGATGTTCCTGGCGTTTGTTTTAGTGATCGCGCCTGTCATTATTCGCAACCTTGTCTTCTGGCCTGAGTTTGCGCCGACGGGTCTGGGCGTTGGCACTAACCTCTTTGAAGGGCTGGGCGAGACTGAACGCGGAAGAAAGTTGGGAGCGATTTACGGCGATGCGTTGATGATAGAAGAAGAGAGGCGCGCTCTGAACCTGCCGACGGATTTTCCTTTGAAAAGTTATTGGCCGGATGGGATCAGGCGCGACCGCGAGCGTGGCCGTCGCGCGCTCGCCATCATCAAAGCCCACCCTTTCTGGTACGCGGGCACAATGGTTAAACGCATGGCTTGGATGTTTAAGTACTGGGGCGAGCCTTCGCCAATTTATGGGACGACGGGTATCAACGTGACAGCACGCAAATGTTTGCCGGTTAAGCGACAAGGTGGAGTGCTGGCGCTGTTGGTGAACACGATCGGCGCAGCGCAAAGCATCATGAGCCATCTAGAACTTCCGCTCATACTCGTCGGACTCTTCTTCGCATGGCGCGCGAACTGGCGTGTAACTGCGTTGTTACTGGTGACAATTCTTTATTACGCGCTAACGCTTTCTGTAGGTCATTCGGAAATTCGGTATGGGTTACCTATGCAGGCTCTGCTGTTGGTATTTGCGGGGCTTGGTGGGTATCGGCTCGTAGAAGCGATAAAGAAGAAGATCTTCTTTAAGCCGGTCTAATCGCAGGCATACAGAAACGGACGCCATTTCTAGCGTCCGTTTCCGTAATTTACTTATTGAAAAAATTGGCGGAGCCGACGGGACTCGAACCCGCGACCTCCGACGTGACAGGCCGGCGTTCTAACCAACTGAACTACGACTCCGCAGGTAAAACTCGAATTTTCAATCAGACGATCTCAGCGTGAACCACGCGCATGAGATTCCAATCATTATGGTAGGCACGGAGGGATTCGAACCCCCAACCTCTTCCTTGTAAGGGAAGCCGTCTACCATTGACGTACGTGCCTGCAATAGTGGAACAGACATCCCCGAAAATCATTAACTACTACGATCATCAAAACCATTAGATGTGAATCCAGCGACTTCGACTCTCGGGGTTTGACACGTCCGCGTACAAAGATCATTGCCGAAATATGGCCGCGGCAAATGAATCGCCATGCTAAGAGAAGCAGCCAACACTGTCAAGGTGGGCTCGCCCGGCGGTCGTTAGCACATGAAGTGTCCGCCACAAAGCCGATGGGGTTTGCGCTGAATATCATGTTTCGCTTCGGCTAAGGTTTACGGGTGAAGTATCACGTCACTATCACTGCGTGTACGGACTTGTTATCCAAAGACGACCAAACAGATTTTAGAAACGGACCTCGCTTCGCCGCGTTAGAGGGTTGTTGATCGCTCTTCTTGGGATTATAGTTTTACGGGATTTCTCCCCGCCAGAAAACAAACCGTCATGAAAGTTAATCGGGTCCGACTCGCCTTCCCCGCCGTTCTGTCTTTACTCGTGGCAGTGCTCTGTATTTTGGCTCTGACCGGATTTGCTCAGACACCGAATCCGCAAAAACAGCAACGCCCACGTCGAGTAAACACAGGCGATGAAAAACCTACCGAGCAAAAGCCGGGCGAAGAAGTTGACGAAGACGATGTCGTGCGCGTCGACACACAACTAGTCTCGGTGCCGACGTTTGTGACCAACACTAACGGCCGTCCAATCGCCGGTCTGAGCAAACAAAACTTTGTCGTGTTCGAGGACGGAAAAAAGCAGGACATTTCTAACTTCGGCACCACCGACGCGCCGTTCGAAATCGCATTGCTGCTCGATACTTCCGGTTCGACGCGCGCCGACGTGAGTCTTATTCGGCAAGCCGCCAATGCTTTCATCAACGCACTGCGGCCAGGCGATCGCGTCGCCATTCTCGCCTTCAAGAATCGCTCCGACAGTGGATCGGGATCGACAATCGCCACCGTCGATGTATTGTCCTCGTTGACTGACGATCGCAAAGCGCTGCGTCTGGCCATAGAGAACCTAGGCTCGAGCAGTGGGACTCCTTTCTATGACGGACTCACGCGCGTAGCGGACGAGATCTTTCGCGAGCCGGCCCGCCCGGAAGTGCGCGGACGTCGAGCTGTCGTTGCACTCACCGACGGCGTTGATTCAACCAGCAATTCGCTTTATGAAGAAGCGAAAGAAAAACTTTTACGCGCAGGTGTTGCTTGTTATTTCATTCAAGTCAACACAGAAGATTTCGTCGAAGATCGTCTCTTAAAAGATTGTCAGGACAACGGACGATTGACGCTTTCGGCCCGCCAACTTCAGCGGTATCGCCAAATTTTCGTGCCACAAGCAAGCAGCCAGGACTACGCAAACTTTTGCCAGATGGGCCAGTTCGAGCGAATGCAGATCAGTCGCGACCTCTATAACCTTGCGCGGCGCGAAATGAATGATCTCGCCAAATCCACTGGGGCCCGAAACTTCGCTGCCGCCGACTTACAACAAGCGCGCGCTGCGTTCGCCCGAGTCGCCAACGATATTGGCACGCAGTACAGTCTTGGATATTATCCTTCGAACAAAACACGCGACGGCAAGTATCGAGCTATTCGAGTTGAAGTCGTAGGTGTATCAGAGAAAAGCGAAGTGCATGCCCGCGAGGGTTACTATTCTCCACGCCAGTAGCAGTACCGCAGTTGAAAGGCAGACCGCGCAGCAAAACGAAATAGCCCAGTAGCTGCCCGGTTAAATTGAGGTACGATTAGCGAGATCAACGCGTCAGTCTAATCCAAACAATCGTCAGCGAATCGAATGAAGAGATGTGTCGCTGACTTCGAGAACCTAACTGTACTTCTCCACACAGGCAAAAAGCCTGTTAGCGAAGTATGAACAAGATGGTAATCACTCGAAGAACAAAATGCGTTTTGTTTCTCGTAGCGGCGCTTGGATTTTTTGCTGTGCTTCCCTGCTCAGCGCAGGAAAAGTTTCCAGAGCGTCCACTCGAATTCTATCGAGTGGGAATGTTGGAATGGTCCGACATGAAAGACATTACCGGTGACGGCCGCCGGTATTTCAATCTCTTCCTGAGTCAGGCCGATGCATTCGGCTTCCTTGAAAATGAACTCTCCGGAAAGAACCGTCCCGCAGACGCGAGAATCTATCGCTTCACCGAGCACGATCTTGCCAGGACTGCTGACGGTCGAGAATTCCTCGCCGAAGTTCGCGCCGAACTCGCGCGTTATCCCGAACGTGTGGACATGACGGTCATGTTCTCTGACGAACAATCGTTCAGAGAATCAATTCGTAGTCTCGCTGAACAACGCGTCTTTTACACGCCACCGCCAAAAGATCCAGCGGCTGCGGCAAGAAACTTTGTTCCCAATATTGTTGCGCCGGAAACGACCCCACCAAAACCTGAGCCGCCACCTCATGAAGCAGCGCCTGGTCCAGTTGATCCAAACCTGGAAACAAGAATTGAGAATTTTCTCAGGTCGGTCGATCTGGGAACCTTAAATAAGAACCTCGCTGACGGCAATTTCGACGTCTTCCAAAATCCGTTATTCAAACCTGAAGGCGACACGCCTGAAGCCCGGGAAAAAATCGCGCGGGCCTGGAAGAAAGTCTGCGTCAAGCCCGAGTTTACTTCTAGAAGCGCGGCCCTTGCTTCGCTTCGTCAGAAGATGCTCGTAGACGTTTTTGCAGAAGTCGCGCTCGCAAATGAAGTTCGCATCGAACTAATCGACTCGGGTAAGCGAAACGCATACGGCAGCGATATTGATGTGACCGTTTATGCGTCGGAAAAAGTCGACGGCGTTCCGGTCGAAGCGCTGATCCAAGAGGCCGAAGCCCGCATCAATCAAATTACTCGAGGCAATAACGCTCAATCATTCGATATCACAATTCACAACGGCGAAGTCTTCATGCCGGACGTTCGCAATCACGGCCAAAGTGTCGCCGAGTACTCGAAGAGCTTGCGTGCGGCGGTCGCGCAGCTTCGCTTAAAAGTCTTATCGGGTGGTGACGCTTCCTATTTCCCCGGCGCAAACATCGAGGATGTTCAGAAGCGCGGCATGCGTGACGGCCTCGTCACGGAGCTAAAGCCGGAAATCGAAATTTTGAAACAGAGCCCAGACGGCACGCCGCTTGAAACACGAATCAAGAAGCCGGTGGCGAAACAAGTGCGGGCTTCTGAGTATTTGCCGAGCGGCGACCTCGTTTCGAATTCACTGCGCTTCAATGGACTGCAACCAGCATACGATCGCAGCAATGCATTCGGTGCGCTGTCGCAGAACCTCGAAAAGATCTATCGCAATGGCGATAAACCTGGCGACGTAGCGAAGCTCTTTAATCGCGGAATGGAGTTAGGCGCAGGAGCGGGAGAAGTCAATTCATATTTGAGTCTCCACGTGAGCGACCTGCCGGCTGGCAGCATGACGCCAGAGGAAGCTGCGCGCATAGCTTTTGAGATCGAACAAGCCAATGTTGATCTTGGAAAGATTCCCTTCACTGAAGACGGAAAGCAAAGGCGGCTGGCGAAGCTGAACGAAATAAATCAACTGAAACAACGAGCCGGCAACAAAGACGTCGCGAAGATGCGTTGGATCATTCGCTCGTTCGGCTATCGAGGCGGAAACGTTGCGCCTCAAAATATTATCTGGCTTTACGATCTGCTCAATCTCAGCTCAGACATCGAAGTTGATAAATCGAAGGGCAACTTTGATTTCAAAAAATCTCGCCTCCGATATCTGCAACGTCCGTTTTCAAAACTTGCGGCGGCGAATCCACAACTCGCCAAGACTCCCGAAGGCGCTGAGCAATTGTTTGACATGGCCTGGCGAGACATCTCGGAACAGATGGTTGATGCCACCGAGATGGCGATGATCAAAACGATGAAAGAAGCGCTGGCTGCGCTGAAGCCGGAGAAGATTCGGGAGTATGCGCGCAAAGGTCAGATTGTGCAGGCACAAAACGGCCGTCCCGTTGGTAGCCCTGAAAATGCGCAAGCACAAGAGCAGGCTAAAAAGCTCGCAGAAAAATTACGCGTCGAATTAGTGCTCTTGTTCGACTTCATCAATTCGCGAAGCCATCCGTACGTGCTCGATCTTTCCGCCGCGGATGCGAAGCGTGTGAGCGAACGCGCCGCCGAAGAAAGAGTTCGGCTTGAGGCTTTGCGCGAAGCGATCATGGAGAACGTTCCGGACAATTTGAAGCCAGAGGTTGAGAAACTCGATCGGATTGCGCGCACGCAGATGGATAACTTCCTGACCGAGTTCGATGAAACCGGCAAGCCGCGTCCACAGACCGCTGAAGAATTGGTTACCGCGAAAGAAGAAGCGGTCAAGCGTATTACTGAAGTAAGCGCTGACGAAGCTGAACGTAGCGTGCTTAAGGAAGCTTTGAAAGAGCACATCGTGAATCTGGGATTGTTGATCTATAACCCGGCAGATGGACCAGTCGCTCAACAGGTTCTGAACTTACTAACTGAAGGTCTCGGCGGATCGATTACCGGGAATAAGCGCGATGAAAAAACGGGTCGCGAAGTCAGAGATCCAAACACCGGCGAAAAACTTCCGGACACTGCGGGTAAAGCTCTCGCTGAACAACTAAAAGCAAACCTTACTTCGCCGCTGATGTTGGGAAGCAGCGCAGTAGGAATCACGCGGGCATACGTGACGGGCGGACGTCAGGCTGCAATTGAAGCGGCGGTTGGTGAAGGCTTTAATTTAATGCCACCGGCGTACGGATTGATTGGTATAGCGTTCAAAGATTTCGCGCGCGGCAATGTCGAAGGAGGACTGAAATCGGTTCGTACGATGGGAATGCTCCACGTCGCCGAAAAGATGTTGCCCGGCATTGGTCAGGCTGTGCTTTTCTATAATGTCGCCACCGGCGTTCCCGAGCTGGTTTACACCTACACCGCGCAGAAAATTAACGAAGACTTCATCGAACAAGCGGTTCGATCCTATCCGGTTCCCGGAAAACGCGCGGCCCGAAATCCTTACAAAGACAGCACTGATTTCTTTAAAGGCGACACGCCAAATTTTCCGATCTTCTTCGACAACGCGTGCATGAAAGAACCCGACGATCACCTGAGTATCAAGGAACGGTTCCCGATCGTCGCGAATCTCTATTCATCGGAAATCGCGCGCGAACTTAAATATTGGGGACTGTCTCAGGATGAAATAAAAGAAATCGAAAAGAAGAGCGAGAAGTACGAAAACCCAAATCTCAAACCAAATACGCCGAAGTGGAATGAAGCGCGTCTTCATTTGTTAGAGAAGTACGTCTTTGATCATCCTTACTATCAGCGCATCAAGAAAATTTACGAGTGCTACTTTCCAATCGTGAAGGAAGAACGTGACAACGGCTTTGATGAAGACAATGTGCTCAAGCATGTTTTTGGCAAAGCAGTTGACGAGTGGTATCGAAAGCAGGATGTAGGCTACCAGATGGAATTCGCCGGCACTGTCGAGCGATTGCGTGGGCGCGAGGAAGAAGCGCGCAAACAACTCCTTTCGCGAATCACGAATTACGTTATCGGCCAGTACAAATGGTACGAAGAAGAACCCATTCGTAAACAGATCCAAATGGAGAAGGCAGCGGCCGCATTTGCCGAGATGGCTCAACGCCCGCAAAGAGCTGAGAAGCAGATAGTCGCGACGAAGAAACTCGCTGGGGATCGGCTCGAGCAAAACTTAAGCAGCTACATCCTGTCGTCAATGGGACAAGGCCAATCAACGCCGTCACCCATCGTGCGCGTCAAGGCCCCGAGTTGGTACGTCAGCATGAAAGGACTGGTGTTAAGTGGTCCAGCCGACGCCAAGGAGGTTTCAGTCAAAGTTGACGAGAATCGCGTCGCTTCTATGACCGTGACAAATAATCAGGTGACGGGAGATGTGTTGTCTGATGTTCCGGGCAAACCTGCGGATGATGCGGGAGAAATTCCAGTCGACGTCGAAGTCCGAACCGACCGTGATACTGCTAAGGGACTGACACATGATCTAAAAATTACGCTCGCTGCGCCCGCTGACAAAGCTATCACTCGAGGAATGCCGGCTGGATTTGTTCCCAACGCCGAGGAACAAAAACTCCTCGCCGAACTTGGCAACGACAACAAACCAAAGAACGACATCTTTACTATCAACCTTTCCGCTACGGCGACGGTGTATGACGCGCAAGGCAGGATGGTGGGACAACCAAAGTCGGCGCCGATAGTCGGCTATGTGATTGCCGAAGTGCCGCGCTTCAAGCAGACGATTGCGATCAGAGTTTCCAACGAACGCTCGCCGCAAGTCCGTGGTGTCGTGAACACACCGTTCGAAGCGCGCATCGGTACGCAGAGCAGGCGCGGCCAAACTGCCGCCATCGATTCGACTGTTAAGTTCGAAGATCTTTCTGCCGGAAACTATCGAGTCACCGTAACTCCCGATAGCGAAGAATATGGTCCGGGTACAGCGACCTTTACTTTGAAGGACACGTTCTCGAAGCAAGCGATACAAGGTCAGACAAAAGAAAAGAATCCTGAAGTGATCGACATCGTGCTGCCCTACAAGGGTAAGCCTGTGACTGCGGCCAAAACTCCAAAGTCCACGGACGAAGACTCAACTAAACCCGCCATCGCAAAACTTCCGCCTAAGACTTCGAAAGATCCGGGACAGGATCCTCCGGTAACGAAAGCAAAGGACGATGATCCGGCAACGCAGACTAATCGAGCGGTTCAACAACAGGCGATCGATGAAATAGTGAAAAAGAAGGTCGCTGATTCGCAAACTAAGAGTTCACAGTGCGAATACGAGGGTGCCCTACAAATCGCGATGGAGCTGATGCAAACGAATCCGGGACACCCGGCGCTTGCGGGTCTCAACATCGGACAACTTCAGACACTTGCTAAAGCACAAGGATCGGCGCGTGTGCTTTTACAACTTGGCCGGGCTTCGATACTTCAACGAAATCTTGATGGCGCCATCGCCGCGCTCCAGGGAGCGTTGGCTGTACCAAATCTTCCCGATTGCATGAAGCGCGGCATCAACGATCTTTTAGGAGACATCAGCGCACGCAAAAGGTTTGGCGAACTCGCGCCGCTCGTTGATCCCGCAATTGAAGGTTGCAACTTCAAAGAAGCGGCCCGGCTGGTTGGCTTGATCTCCAACATAAATCCACGTAGTCCTGAGATCAGCGCCTGGTTGAGTGAGTATTCGCCTCGGGTCTCCGAGCTGCAAAAGAAAGAGCGCGAAGCTCTGACACTGATTCAACAAGCCGGCATCGCGTTACAGAACGCTCGCACCGCGGCCGATCGCCAGCGCATTCGCGTTCTTGTTATTGCAGCGAAGAAGAAAATTGCGCCATGCGAAGTAACCATGGATCCGGCCTTATCGAATTTGACCAACACGGACGATACGCCAGAGGTGGAAGAACCGAAGGACGACGACGGCGGTGATCCGGCGCGCGGAACGAGAAAAGGTGAAGGCAATTCAACGCCACCGACGCCTTCGGTTGAAGAGCCTCCCGAAGGTGAAGACAACACGAGTGGAGGACGATCCGGTAACCGCGGACGCCGCGGCGCTGCTCCAACACCGAGCGTTGAAGAGCCTCCTGATGAAACTGATGATAACCGCGGTAAACGAAAAGCATCTTCGCCAGCCGTTGAAGATCCGCCGGACGAGTCCGGTTCAAAACCGCGGCGCACTGGTGCCAACGGCGGACGTCGCACGCCGAGCGGCGGTGATGAAAAAACTGGTAACCGCAACAACAATACGGGCGGTTCGTCATCGGGTGGCTCTGATGGTGATTTCGGAAATCTCGCAGGAACATGGCGTATGAGCTATCAGGATCGCGATGACTATTCCCGGGTAACGATGCCATTACACGCAGCCGGCAAGAATACATGGCAGGGCGTCGCAACGAATGACTCGAATGTTCCTCCCTGTAGTGCCGACTCCTATTTCACTCCTGGCTTCAACGGAAACGTAACCATCACAACCACCGGCCCTGGCACTTTCACCATGATCGTACGGAGCATCAATGTTTGTAGTGAAAGCGGAAAGGAACCTTCAGAAGTCCATTGGAAAGGCACGTTCAGTGGCTCGGAAATGGTGATTTACTTTAAAGAGAATTCGAACGCTGGTTGGAAGATGACGAGAGACTGACTTCAAGCCAGAGTGTTGGAGAAAAGATGATGCAGAAGAGCAAAAGAGTCTCGTTATTCTGGTTGGCAATTGCGATTGCGATGATCGCCGCAAACAGTGTGACCGCGCAGAGTAGTTACAAAGGACTGACGCCGGGAAAGAGTACGCGTGCTGAAGTAGCGCGTATTCTCGGCCAGCCAATCAAAACATACAGCGACACGTTGGTGGATTACGGTCCTCAGTCTCAAACAAGTAAAGTGCGCGTCCAATTCCGCGTCGATTCAACAATAATTGAGCGCATAGAGGTTTTTTGTTGGACGGAAACTTCCACCTGCGACGAGTTCGCCAAAACTGCGCGCGTGAACCTGGCGGCAGATCATACCGAAACGATGCAGGGCGATAAGTTCAGAGTTTTTTATCCGTCTCCTGCGTTTGTAGTGGCGAGTGGTGAGATGGCCGACGTGACTAAAGAAAAGATTCAGGCGTCGCGCCTCGGCTTTTATAGCCGCGAACTCTTTGAAGCAGAATTGAAGAAAGCGCGCGATGCGGGAGAAGAAGCGTCGATCCAGGCTAACGCGCCAGCAAGCAGTTCTGCTTCTGACTCGGCTTCTTCAAATTCATCAGAGAGTACGAACACTGCGCAACCCCAACCACTAACTTCATCTTCCACTGATTCATCTGGAGATCGAACCGTCGGCAGAGATCATGAAGCGCCAATTCAACCTGCCCAGCCAGCGCCGCAGTACGACAACTTGATTCAAAAGGCGCGCGCTTCGTGGACCGCCCAAGACACAGCTAGCGCCATCAGATTCGCTCAACAAGCCATCGCCGAAAACCCTTCGCGACCGGAAGGATTTCAGAACCTCGGCTTCTATCAGTTATACGGCTCTCGTGATTTCAACGGCGCGCTTGAGACTTTGCGCGCTTCACTCGCGCGCGGCGGCATGGCAGAGTTCCGCGTGTCACACGATCACAGCGGTAATTTCTCTAATTACTGCCAAGGGTCACTGTGGGTTTCGAAGACCGGCGTAGCGTATGTTGGTGGCTCGGAAACTTTCAATGTGACTTATGCGGATGTGAAGGAAGCGAAAGCGAACACGTTCATGGGCGCAGGTTTCGGTTCGTTCCACATCAAGATCACTCAGAACGGCAAGACGAATAATTACAATTTTGCGCCCGCGACTTTACAGCTCGCGGAATCCAACGTCGCATTGAGTTTGATTCTGTATCACTGACGACGAACGGAATTAACCGCTCGCAAGAGACGCGAGCGAGCGGTCTTTCACGATCAGAATCGCAGGCGGCGGCTTTATCAGCCTCTCGTCTTCGGCAACTTCTATACTAAACTCTCACCTGATGATTCCTGTCTCAGAAGCTATTCAAATAGTTCTCGACAATACGCCTCGTCTGGAAACGGAAAGTGTAAGCATTCTCGATGCTCTTGATCGAGTGCTGGCTGAAGATGTTGTTGCTGACTCAGATCTGCCTCCATTCGATCGCTCACAGATGGATGGTTTTGCGTTGCGCGCAGCCGACGTGCAGCAAACACCAGCGCGTCTGCGCATAGCGGGCGAGTCAATCGCGGGAAAGGGCTGGCATCACGATCTGCAACCCGGAACCGCCGTCCGCATTATGACCGGCGCACCCGTTCCAAACGGCGCCGACAGCGTTCAGCAGGTGGAGTTGACGCGCGAATCCGGCGACTCAGTTGAGATTCTTGAACCAGTTAATTCAGGTCGCTCAATCGTAAAGCGCGGATCTGAAATTCGATCCGGCGAAACGGTGTTGCGCGCAGGAGAGCGAATTAACGCGGCCATGGTTTCCGTGCTGGCGTCGTTTGGTTATGCGAGTGTCGAAGTTGGCGCACGACCGCGCGTGTCCGTGTTGGCAACTGGAAGCGAGCTCGTGTCAGTGGGCCAAAAGCCCGGACAAGATCAGATTCGCGATTCTAATAATTATTCACTCGCGGCTTATGCCAAGCTCGCAGGTGCACAACTAAAGCTTCTGCCGTTGGCGGGCGATGACATCGATCAACTTAAGAAGCAAATCGGGGTTGCTATCGAGCGATCTGATGTCGTGATTACTTCGGGCGGCGTGTCGATGGGAACTTACGATTTCACGAAAGCCGCCTTGCGTGAGTTGGGCGCGCAAATCTTCTTTGAACGGGTTGCGCTCAGGCCCGGAAAGCCGACCGTGTTCGCAACCATGCCCAACGGCACAATCGTGTTTGCCTTGCCTGGCAATCCTGTTTCGGTTTCAGTGACTTTCAATCTGTTCGGGCGCGCCTCACTGTTGCGCCTGCAAGGCGACAACCAACCTTCGCTTGCGCAAGAAATGGCCTCGTTGGCGAAAGGGATCAAAGGATCGTTGGACCGGGAAAGTTTTATCCCGGCCCAACTGACAAGCAATAATGAAGGAAGGCTGATCGCTCAACCGTTAAAGTGGGGAGGCTCATCCGATTTTGTTGCCTTCGCCCGCGCTACCGCACTTATCAACTTGCCTGCGGGTCCTAAGGTTTGGTCCGAGGGTGAGCTCGTAAATATCGTTCGATTACCTGGATGAGACAATTTGCGTTTACGCGTCCTGAACAATTGGCGCAACTCTTTCGGTCAGAGTCTTGAACCCGTTGAAGCCCGGCAACCTTTCGATCCGACTTGAAACCGTCTTGTTAAAAACTTCCAGTCCGCTTGGTCCGCGAAACAACTGCGCCATCACATAATTCGTTTCGTGTTCAGATTTCGGCCCCTGTCCAACCGGCGTCCAGAAATACTTGATCACAAAACGCGCGACACGCTGCGAGAACTGCGTCTTGGCCAACTTCAAGCGCGCGATGCTCCAGTAAAAATTCGCATGGATTGATTCTTCCTGCATGATGCCGGTGAGCAGTTGACTCAGCACGGGATGGCCGGCCAATTCCGCAAACCGGCGATAGCCCTGCAAGGTAGTGATTTCATTGATAGCGCCCCAAACCATGTGCGCGCCGTGAAAAGATCTACCGAAAGCATGTGCAGTGTAATCGGCGAGGTATGACCCGGCGGTGTAGTGCCAGGGAATTTTCTTGAGAGCTTCAGTCTGCCATTTCTCGCTGATGGGAATGCCGGCTTCGCCGAGAAAAGTATTTAGCAGCTCAGCGTGCTGCAATTCTTCGACACTCCAGCGGTCCATGAATTTGCGAATCACCGGGTCGCGACCAGTTGGTGTCCTCAGCAATTCCTTGTAATAAATGTCCGTAAAGAACTCGACGTCCCTCATGTAGAACAACACCGGAACAAAAGCCGAGTTCAACGGATGATTTCGGACTTCATGCCATGGAATGCTGTTGACGAAATCCTTACTAATTGCGCGTGGTTGACGTTCGTACCAATCGAGAACGTCATTTTCAGTTTCGAACAAGGGGAAAACCTCCGCTTAGCGACGGCGTCTCTTATAAAGCCTTGCAAATATGTACGAGACGACCCAGGCATGTAGATTCCGGGCCTGAGTCAATTCTGCTATGCTGCGATAGCGAAAGCTGGGATAGCTAAGCCTAATACATGAACACTTGCGAGGTAAATATTGCTGCGACCAGCCTGGACTTTGAAACCAGTCCAGCCCCTCTGGCTCATCAGGCAGTTCATGATACGGTCGCCAATATCCTACAACAATTTCCCGTTGGCAAGCTCCTCGATGTGCCTGCCGGAACCGGTGCGCTGGCGGCGCGCTTAATTGATGCAGGATTTGAAGTGTCTTGCTGCGATCTTTACCCTGAAATTTTTCAACTTAACGGCGTGGAAATCTCACGCGGCGACCTTGGCGCAACACTTCCCTACGCAGACAATACATTTGACTATGTGAGTTGTATCGAAGGTTTGGAACACATCGAAAATCCGCAACACGCCATTCGAGAGTTTGCGCGCGTGCTCCAGCCGAATGGTCATCTGGTCACGAGTGTTCCCAACATCCTTAACATCGAAGAGCGCATTAAGTGGCTGCTCTTTGGGTACACTTCGCACTTCAAACCGATTAGTCGTGATTCACTCAACGACCTCGGACCGTACGCGAGTAAGAAGGAAGTCGCTCTTCATATTAATCCGATTGGTTATTCAGAGTTGCGTTACTCACTCGAGCAAAACGGTTTTGAAATCGTGAAACTCTATCGCGACAAGCCAAAGGCGCATGCGTGGCTTTACTGGCCAATCGTTGCCGTTATTCGGATAATTGGCGCACTTACCCCAGCTCGCAAAAAACAGGAGCGCTGGACCAACGAGTTGATGTCAGACGAGGTGTTGTTTGGCGGGAACACGTTAATTGTTCATGCTCGAAAAATCTGAGATCAATTCATAACCGCACATGACCCAACTTTCGCATGTCGACGCTGAAGGCAAAGTGAGGATGGTGGACACCACCGGCAAAGGCGTTACCTCGCGACGTGCCGTCGCGTCCGCTCGCGTTGTTATGTCACCTCAAACAATCGACGCGCTGCGGAAGCATCAAACACCGAAAGGCGATCCGATTCAGGCAGCGCGACTCGCCGGGATAATGGCCGCGAAACGAACGTCGGAACTTATTCCGCTTTGCCACCCACTGCCGCTTACTCACGTCGACGTGGACGCCATCCTGACCGACCAGGGCGTTACCCTAAGCGCAGATGTCAGCACTAACGCGCAAACGGGTGTGGAAATGGAAGCCTTGACCGCCGTTTCCGTGGCCGCGCTAACCATTTACGACATGTGCAAAGCTATTGATAAAGGCATCACAATTACGGATATTCGTTTAGAAAGCAAAACCGGCGGAAAGTCAGGTGATTACTCGCGCGCTGAGTGAGCCACACCGTTTTAGAAAGCTCGGAACATCGCGGGGCGGGACTGCGTTTACCAATCAGAGTTTCGTCGTTTGAGCTGTCAGTATTAGAATCCAGACACAGCTCGGCTTTAGGAGGTTGAGATGCCACTCGCAATTTCAAAAGACGTTCGACCGCAAGCTACGACGCTGCTCGTCGCTGCTGCCGTTTCGATCGCACTTTGGTTCATTCCATACGCTGAGATTCTCAGCTATCCCTTCCGTCTTTTTGTTACTTTCATTCACGAAGGTGGTCATGCCCTGGCTGCGCTGCTAACCGGAAATTCTGTTCAAAGCCTCAGCGTGGCGATGGATACGAGCGGCATCACCTACACAACAAAAGGTGGATTGATATCGCAGATGTTTATCTCGAGCGCCGGATATCTCAGCTCGATGGCATTTGGTTCTTTGCTGCTTGTCTTAATACGACGCAGTGTCGCAGCGCGAGTCGTGCTGGCAGGCTCCTCGTTGCTGGTGCTTGGACTGACATTGATCTTCGGCTTGATTAAGCCACTCGTCGGTGGTGCGGCGTTGTCCGGAATTCCGTTTACGCTCGTTGCTGGAATCGTGCTGGCGGTGGGATTGTTTGCAGTCGCGCGCTTCGCAACTCCAAAGGTCGCAAGTTTCTTCGTCAGTTTTCTAGCCGTGCAGTGTATCCTCAACGCGATTCTCGATTTGAAAACAGTCTTTTTTCTTTCTTCGCCGTTTGCTCCCAGCGTTCAAACAGACGCCGTCAACATGGCAAATGCTACAGGCATTCCCGCAATTATTTGGACTGTGCTTTGGATTGGAGTGGCTTTCTTCATGCTCTGGTTCGTGATGCGACTTTATGTCGTAAGTCGCGATGCACGGATTCAGCCGGACTTGCCGTTTGAGGATTCGGCGTTCAACGACCCTGCGGCGATATAAGGCCGCTTACAAATTTCTAAACAATCGTCACCACTAAAAGAGAAAGAGCGCTGAGACTGAACTCAGCGCTCTTTCTTTGTAATACGGTTCGTTTAAGCCGAGCCGAAAACCTTTTGCGCGATGAACGGTCCAGACGCCCGTTAAGCTTTTTCGTTAGAAAACGAAACGCGCCTGCAGCTGAAACATTCGCGGCGGATCGATGTTCGCGAAAGCCGGAATTGCATTCGTTGCAGTTCCGACTCCTCCCACAAACTGCCCGAAGGTCGTAGCTGGAGTTGCACCGTCACCGTATGTCGTCACGCCTCGGCCCAGGAAATTGCCATGATTGAAAATATTGAAAGCTTCCAACCGCAACAGGATTTTAGTTTTCTCCGAAGTCTTGATGCGGCTCTCGACGAACAGCGCAACTTCAGATGTGGGCGTGCCGCGGAAAGCGGACTTGCTGATTACCGATCCGTTAATTACCGGACGATCGTTGTTGGCGCCATCACCATTGTTGTCGACACCGGTCGTGGCATTGAACGGTCGCGCCGACGCTAGCTGTGTCAGAGTACCGGCGGTGATATTCAGTGGGAATTTGTAACTGAACATCAACACAGCTCGATGACGTTGATCGACCACGCTCGGCCCACGCTCTTCTTCACCAAGCCGCGAGATGTGGCTTTGATTCGGACCAATACCGTTACCGTCCGGCTCGAAAATGTTAGTCGCTTTTGAGAGGGTATAGCTCAACGATCCGTAGATTTTCTTGTGACCGCGAAATACAAGCTGGGTCTGCAATCCGTCGTAGTCGGCTACGCCCAAATTCATAATCACGTTGACCTGACGGACGCCGCCATTTACGGGAAGGATTGGACGAGTCGCATTTGCAGCCGCTACAGATCTTGTTTGGCCCGGCGCTGTACGGTCGAACGGCGAAGGTGCATTTAGATCCACCGTGCGATCCAGTTCAGACCAATGTTGGTGGACGTAGTCACCGCCAAAGAAAAGTCCTTTAACGATTTCACGTTCAGCGCCAATCGAAAAAACCTGGCTGCGTGGGTTCACGAGCTTGTCCGGATAATTCGGCAGCAATGCGAAGTTCAATCCATATTTCGCGAATTGCGCTTCGTAGAAAGCTCGACGTCCGGCCCGGATCGTGATGTCACGCGCTGGTAACTGAGCGGCCGCCAGCGTCCGCGGATCGACGTTCACCGGTAAGCACGATCCGCTCAAACAAGTCGGGAATCCAGTCTGACCCGGCGTCGCTGTATAAGTCGTCAGGCCATCCAGGCCGTTGACCAAATATCCTGCAACTGCATTGGCTCGAATCTGCGTGTAATACATCGCATAGCCGGCGCGGATTGACGTTCGTGAATCGCCACCCGGATGCCAGCCGAATCCCAGCCGCGGAGCAAAATCATTCTTCGCGTCCGTCAGCGTTTGCCGGTCGTAACGCAGGCCCAGCTCCAAAGTTAGATCGCGCGTCACGCGAAAACTATCTTGAACAAAACCCGTCAACAACCACTGCGGCAACTCGTAGCTGCTAATACCGAAATTGATCGGCTGTTGATAGTTCTGCACGTCCGCGAGCGTAAGCTGATCGAACGGAGCGGTCGTAGTGTTCTTGAAAGTGAACGTGCCCAGGATCGCGGTGCCGGGTTCGCTGCCTGTTCCTCCTGAGGTGTGATGAATCACGCTACCACCAAACCGCAGATAGTGTTTCCCTAACGACCACGAAAGCGTGTCTGAGAATTGCACCTGGTGTCCCCAAAGATCTGACGCGCGGGATTGGCCAATCGTAAACGGCACGGCGCCGCCGCGCGTGTAGGTCGTGGACAAGTTTTTAGCTTCCCAAAGTGTTACCGGATCGCCGTGCAGATACGCGAATCGTGCTTCATTCAGAAAATGCGGAGTGATCACGGCCGTGTGATTTGCCTGGAAGGTCCAGGATCGTCTTGTGTAGCGGCGCGCAACGCTGGGCGCATTGGTTCCGCCAACAGCATCTTGCGGGTTGTCGTCAAAGAACCGATCTACATTGAATCGGAACATCAGATTCTGGTTCTGCGTCAGCCGGTGATCGAGTCGACCGTCGAAAAGAAATTGACGATAGTGTCCGGTGTAATCCAGGTGACCGTCTGCCGGCAAAAGGAACGCAGGCAGCGAAGTCGAAAGAAATGTGGTGCGATTCTGACGAGTGTAATCAGCGGTCGCGAAAAAGAAAGTTTTGTCACGCACGATCGGACCACCGATCGAGGCTGAATACTGACCAAGAGCATCCGGAACATCTACTGGATTGATCGCTTGCAAGGTGGAAGGTGTGACACAACTCGGCGTAGACTTGGGACAGAAACCTTTCGTAGAAAACGTTTTCGCTTGCCAGTCGCCTGGGCGAAACATTACCAGGCCTTCGCCGTGAAACTCGTTGGTGCCGGATTTCGTCACGATATTCAAAGCCGGCCCGGCGGTCCATCCGTATTCAGCCGAAAATGCGTTCGACAATACCGCCATCTCCTGAATCGCTCCCAGTGGTATCGTGGCGATCGCGGTCTGGCGGCCCCAGCCCTCGTCGTTGCTGGCGCCATCAAGCAGAAACGTAGTCGTTCGCCGTGAACCTGCGCCGGTGATGAAGTAGGTTTGGTTCACGAAAAGATCGCCGGTCCCCTTCCCTTGCCGGAAAGCCGAGTTCAGCAGCGGCAGCGTATTTACTTTCCTGCCGAGGATCGGAGTTTCATCAATTTGTGGACTGTCGAGTCTGAGACCAATTTGCGCGTCTGCTCGCACGCCAAGAGCCGTACCGAAAACTGTAACTTCACTTTGCCCGCCGCTCGCCACTAGCTTCACATTGACGCTTGCGTTCTCGCCCGCGCGCAAAGTCAAACCCGAAACCTCTTCGGCATTGAATCCGCTCATGGTCACGGTGACTTTGTAAGCGCCAGTCAGCGGCAACGCGCCGATGGTCGCGGAACCTTCATCGCCCGAGACGACCTCGCGCACGGCACCCGTGGCTGTATTGACCACCGTCACAGTCGCGCCTCTAACGACCGCGCCGTTTTGATCGACCACCCTGACCACGATTGACGACGTATTTGGTGATTGTGCGATCACACTTCCGAGGGTGAAGAAAAGTGTGGCAACGGCCATCAAAAAAGGCAGCCGTAAATGGCGAATGAAGTTCACGATTGGGCCTCTCAGCTTTAGTGTTAAAGTTTCGGACAACAGCCAGAAGGGTTGACTGATCCGCAAAGGTGCGATGTGAAACGCTTTTGCGAACGGCGATTGTCTTAGCAGACGGGTACTACTACCAGTCGTCGTACTTCTTGAGCGGGGATGAGGGAAGGAAAAGGAGAATCGCGGCGAGAAATTACGAATCACTTACTCGAGACAACGGTGTAATCATCGTAGTAAATGACGCTGTCAGTTTTCGACCAAACACCAACTCGGCCACTCACCGGCTCCGTTAATGTGAAGTCCCCCAACTGCTGTCCATTCAACCAGGTGCGTAGAGTCGTTCCGTCAACCGAGATCTTCAGCAGGTGCCATTGGTTCTTTGCCAACGGAAGATTTCCACCAAGGCGTTTGACGAACTTGCGCGTGCCCTTGTTGAAAGTCCAGAGCACTACATTATCTTCCATGCCATTGAAGCGCACGGTGAGATAATCGCCATTCGGTTTCAGATTGAAAAGAATCCCTGCGCACTCATCGAGCTGACCGGCTACGACCTTGAAACGTACGGAGATTTCGCCGCTTTGAAAGTCAGGCACTTCTTTCGCGACAGCGTAAGGAAAGTAGGCCCAGGCCTTCACGTTGTCGATAAACTCTTCATTGCGCGCTCCATAAATTGCGCGCGCTTTTTCAGCCAGACTTCCCGCGGGTTGACCGCGCAACCATTTGCGTCCATCAACTGCGAGCACTCTCTTGTTGCTGTCGTCAACGATGGACCAATTTCCAACCACCGCAAGAAACTTCGACGATTCGCGGCCCGGCTTCTCTTTGGAAAGATCCACGTAGAAGCTTTTGCTGCCTCCGCCGGACTTATTTCCTCGCTGTGCTGAAACGCTCAGCGTCAACGCCAGCAAACTCAGAATGATTATTAAATTAAAGCGCAACGTCACTAGTCGCCCCCTTTTTATCGGCGTGAGATCCACCACGCCACTATGGTCATTAAAGGCCACAAAACATGAAAAATACCGGCCGCGAGCTTTGGACTGGCCGCGAGCTTTGGACTAGCCGCGAGTGGATAACCTGGAAATTCACTTTCCTTTACTTCCGGTCGCGCTACTTTAGCAAGTTGATAGATTTGTTCAAGCACGACTTCTTCAATGATTGAAGGATCGACCAACGTTTGTCCATTCATCTCATACCAGATTTCGCCGTAGTGATCTTCTGCTCCGGGAAATAATCCAGTCCGACCGCCGGCTGCATAATCGACTTGCAAGTGCGGCAAACTGCGACGGAGTTTCCTCAGCACGTTTTCCTCGAAGTCGTTCAGCCGAGGATCCTCGGCCGCCAAAAACACAGTGACGTGCAGAGGTTGTTGAATCTGCTTCAGCACGGCTTCGTCCTCGACTGAAAAAGAGTTGCGCCGGTTCTCGCTCATGTCCCAACTCGCATGCATGCGGTTCGCGCCCAGTATGGTCACCGCCAATAACACTGCAATGCCGGCGGTGCCGATCAGCCTGAACTTCCAACTGCGTCCAAGATCGAGCCAGATGATTGCAATCGCGAAGCCCGCGATACTAAGCGCGAGAATTACTATGACAGTGTTGAGCCGAAGCAATCCTTGTTCGAATGAACGCAGAGCTGCGGTTGGAGTATAGCTGGCAAGCTCTTGTAAAAAACCACCGCGCGCGGACGCGATAAAATCCAAAGCCCATGTTCCCACTGTCACGCCAAGCGTCACGATGGCGGCGCTGGCAGCACTTTCCGTAACCGCTGCCGCGGCCACCGCGATTCCGCCACTCAGAAGCGCTCGCAAAAGATGACCGCTCAACAGAGTCATCGTTTCGCTACCGTTCAAATGTCCACCGTAAGATTTCCACAGAGCCAGGCTGATCAATCCAGGAACGAGCGCTACCAGCCACGCGCCGATGAATACGAGCGCTTTAAAAAAAACTTTTGTCCACAGTCGACCAGGCAATTGCAGCAGTAACTTTAGCCCACCGCTTTGTTTCTCTGCTGAAACCAATCTGATGGCTAAGAACGGAAACAGGAACATCGCGGCCAGATCGTAGGCGCCCAATGTCGGCGTCAGGATTCCATCAAGCGGCGTCAGTCCTTGCGACAATGCCGCGCCGCCACCGGCGCTGCCGCTCGCCTCAGCGTATAAGTTCACAGCGGTGATGAATCCGTGCCCGACAAGCGGTCCAATCAATAAGAGCAAAAGCCAAAACGACCGCGACGAAGTTAGCTCGCGCCATTCCTTGCCCAGCAAGTCGAACGAATTAGGTAAGCGCAAGAAAAATCTCCTCGAGTCCACCATCAGCGAGTTTCGCCTGGCTTCTCAATTCTTCGATCGTGCCTTCACCGACGACGCGGCCCGCGCTCAACAACACCAATCGATCGCACACACGCTCGGCGTCGACGAGCTGATGAATTGACAACATTAACGTTCGACCCTTCGCAGCCTGCTCGCGCAAGAGGTTCATCACGTCTTTTGTTTGTCGCAGATCAAGTCCGTCGAAGGGCTCATCAAGTAACAGCAACGGCTGCGTGGTCAGCAAACCGAGGGCGAGCAACACTCGTTTTCGCTCGCCTTTCGATAAGGATTTCAGACGAGCTTTTTTTAGCTCGTCTAAGCGCAATGGCCCGGCCAAATTGTCGATCGACAAATCTGTTCTGTGATAGAGCCGCTCAAAAAATCCGAGCGTCCAGGAAACTGTTTGCTCGGCCCAGGGCAGGATGGCATCGGGTAAATAAAAAAGTTTGGTCCTTCTTTTTTCTGGCGGCAAAAGAGTCTCGGCCATTACTTCGTTCGCATTGGCCGGCATCAATCCCGCGAGACATTCAAACAGCGTTGTCTTGCCGGCGCCGTTTGGGCCAATCAAGCCGAGCACTTCGCCCTGACGCACAGTGAAGCGCACGTCGTCGAGAACGAATCGTTCTCCAAAACTTTTGGTTACATTCGTAACAGATAGCATAAATTCAGTGACGTACTAAGCTGACGCAAACGGACAGTTTGCGTTACAGCCTCGGTCGGCCGCGCAAACTAACAGTTTGCGTTAACAGTGGGGCGGAGAATTAGCTGAGGATGCGAACGACCTGCTCAATCGCGTCGTGCATTTCGCTGAGGGCCGAGGTTCGAGTCAAAACTACGATCACCATCGCCAATAGAGAAAAGGCGGCAGTCCTGCCAAGCCAAACTGAATATTTCGACAGCGCCGTAGGACGCTGAGTTTTTTCACCAGCGAGAGCAAGCAAGCGACTCACGCGACCTTTGACTCCTTGAATTTCATTGCCAAGCAGAAAAGATGCGAGAGGCATCGTCGGCCGGCCACCGGCGGGAATCAATCGCGCAATCTCAATCAAAGCCGAAGCCAAATTAAGCGCGACTGCTGAACCACGTGTCGCTGCCGCTTCGTCGGCCGCAGCCTCGGCATTCTCAGCCCAGGCGCGATCAAGTGATCGCCCGCATGGAACGATCGTCAAGATATCTTTGCAGGCTCGAAGCAACGTGCGCCGTAGATTGTCGTGAGCTTCGAGGTGACCGGCTTCGTGCGCCAGCGCGGCGATCAGTTCCTCCTCAGTAAGGGACTCCAAAACTTTGCGCGCAATAAAAAGTCTGGGACGAAACAAACCGACGACGGCTATCACCGGGAAAGGATGTTCGAAACAGTAGGCAGGAACGTTGACGTCAGGAATATCAATGGACTGAGCGCCGCCCAACCAGCTTCTTAACAACCGGCGCGTGGCGATCCATGATTTGATACCACGCGAAACAGCCAGACCGACTCCCAAAATTGAGATTAACGCGAGGATCGCAAGTTTGCCGCTGACGATCTCGCCGCTGGCGCGCGGCTCGTGAATCAAGTACGAAGGAATCATTAACGCGGCGACAATGAACACCGCCAGAGCAGGCGGTCCAACTCTCAAAGCAAACACGATCCGCGCACGGCTGTGTGCCGTCCACTGATTTGTAAGACGATCGATCAAGCGCCACGAAGTGGCCGCCACAACCGATGCTAACGCGTTGATGGTCAGCAGTGCTGCCAGGACCAGGCTTATGCCCAACAACTCAAACATTGCGGGTTAATCCAGTCGTCGTAATTGGCGTTTCTTCTCTTTTACCAGGCGGTCCAGTTCGTCCAGAAGTTCACGGTCCCGCTCACTGACGGTATCGACGATGCAGGCCAGCACCGGCTCAACCGCTTCGGCCCCATGACCCAACAATCCGTCGATGACGTCTTGACGGATACCGTGCTCAAACTCTTCTGGCGAGACGGCTGGCGCATAAAGAAATGCTCGGCCATCTTTGCGTCGCTCCAGAAGGTTCTTCTTAAAAAGTCGATCCAGCGTTGTCATCAAAGTTGTGTACGCAATCTTCTCTTCGAAACCGACAAACACCTCGCGCACACTCACTTCGCCGCGACGCCAGACTTCATCCAATACCTGACGCTCTAACTTGCCCAGCGCCAGCGACGCGACCTCACTTGGACGACGAAACCCCCGTAAAAGAAACATAGGTGCTTTCATTGTGCGCGAATTGTCAGGCAGATGGAGCGGACTGTCAACAAGCGATCGCGTCGCTGCTCGCCTCGATTAGCTTTCGCTGGTATTATTTCAAGTTTGCGAAAGTCTGCAATTTCCCGACTGTGTACGTGATACCGAGTTTGGCAATGTCTGAAGAAGCAATCGAAGTCAGCGGCGCTCGCGTTAATAATCTCAAGAACATCTCGTTCTCCATCCCCATAAACCAGTTGACGGTGGTCACTGGTGTCAGCGGATCCGGCAAGTCTTCGCTCGCCTTCGACACAATTTACGCAGAAGGCCAGCGACGATATGTTGAGTCTCTCTCCGCCTACGCGCGCCAGTTTCTCGAACGCATGGACAAACCTGACGTGGACGAGATTCGCGGCATCGCTCCAGCGATCGCAATTCGCCAGAAAAACTCAACCAGGAATCCACGCTCGACAGTAGGAACGCAGACTGAAATCTATGATTACCTGCGGCTGCTATTCGCGCGCATCGGCACTACGTATTGTCGCGTTTGTGGCCGCCAGGTTTATCGCGACAATCCGCAGTCCGTCGCCGACGAAGTGCTGAGCGCGCTTGAAGAAGGAACTCGCTTTTACGTGCTGTTCCCAGCTTCATCGGGTCTGGCAGAGATTGACTCCGAAGCGAATACGGAACCTTCTAAACGAAAGAAAACTTCCTCCAAACGAGCCAAAGGCAAGCCTGCAACAAAGACCAGCGTATCAGCGCGACAATCCGTTACCGCTCACATCATGAGCCTGATGCAGCGAGGCTTCATTCGCTTGTACAGCAAGGGTGAAATCATCGAGCTCAATTCACCCGACGATTATCTGCTGCCAAACTTTGAAAATGTTTTCGTGCTCGTCGATCGGCTTACTGCAAGATCCGATGTTCGCCAAAGACTCGTCGACTCGCTTGAGACTTGTTTTCAAGAGGGCCATGGCTCGGCTGTGATCGAAACTGCTGGAGCCGACCCAAAACGATTGCAGTTCTCAGAAAAGTTTTCGTGCAAATACGACGGTACCAGTTACGAAGAGCCCGAACCGCGACTGTTCAGCTTTAACAATCCGTTCGGCGCGTGCCCAACGTGTCAGGGATTCGGTAACACGATTGGACTCGACCTGGATCTCGTGATTCCAAATCCCGGGTTGAGTCTGGGCGATGGCGCGATTGAGCCGTGGACCAAACCTCAACATCAATGGGCCATGGACGAACTGCGCCAATTCTGTAAAACAGAAAAAATCTCAATGACTGTTCCCTTTGTTCAACTTTCTCGAGCCGAACAGCGCGCCGTGATCGAAGGCAAAGGCGAGTGGGCCGGCGTCCGTGGCTTTTTTGAATGGCTCGAGACGAAGAAATACAAGCTGCACGTGCGTGTCTTTCTCTCGAAATATCGCGGTTACACGCTTTGTCCTGATTGTGGCGGCGGCCGGCTGCGGCAGGAAGCGCGTGACGTTAAAGTTGGCGGGATGACTTTGCCGCAGGTCACTGCGTTATCGATCAAGGATTGCGCGAATTTCTTTGACTCGCTCGAACTCACGGGCGAGCAAATGACTATCTCGGATCGAATCCTCTTCGAAATTCGAAGACGCTTGCGGTTCTTAGTCGATGTCGGTCTTGATTACCTGACGCTCGATCGTTTGGCAGCGACGCTTTCGGGCGGGGAAGCACAGCGCATTCAACTCGCTACTAATCTCGGTTCCGCATTAGTAGGCGCGCTTTATGTTTTGGACGAGCCTTCGATCGGTCTCCATCCGCGCGACAACGATCGGCTAATTCGACTGCTGCATAATTTGCGCGACATCGGCAACACAGTTTTAGTGGTGGAACATGACGAAGAAATGATGCGCTCGGCGGATCATATTCTCGACATCGGTCCGGCGGCTGGCGAACTTGGCGGTCGAGTAATCTACGAAGGCGATTTTCCCGGCTTGATCAAAAGCGAAACCTCACTGACCGCGAAATATTTGCGGGGCGAGGCGGAGATCAAGGAGCCTAAACAACGGCGGTTATTGCAAACTCGCAGTCTAAAACTTCGCGGCGCCAGTGAACACAATCTAAAGGCAATTGACGTCGAGATTCCTTTAGACATGCTCGTTTGCATTACGGGCGTCAGCGGCTCAGGCAAGTCAACCTTGATTCACGACTGCATTTATGCGGGACTGAAAAAACAACGCGGCGACTGGCAGGGTCACGTGGGCGCATTCCGCAAATTGGAAGGCGTTAATCTGGTCGACGAAGTAATCCTCGTCGATCAATCGCCGATTGGACGAACTCCGCGATCGAACCCGGTCACTTACATAAAAGTCTACGACGCGATTCGCGAGGTCTTTGCCGGAACAAGAGAAGCGCAGGCGCGCGGTTTCGATCCCTCACACTTTTCGTTCAACGTTCCTGGCGGCCGTTGTGAAGTTTGTCAGGGCGACGGCACTGTTACTGTTGAAATGCAGTTTCTAGCCGACGTTGAATTGGTGTGTGAAGAATGCAAAGGGACGCGATTCAAGCAACAGATTCTCGACGTGCGTTATCGCGGCAAGAATGTTCACGAAGTTTTAGACATGACGGTCCGCGAAGCCATTGCGTTCTTCCGTGATGTTCCTCGGATCATGAATCGATTGCGAGTTCTGGACGATGTGGGACTTGGCTATTTGCGCCTGGGCCAGTCAGCGACGACGCTTTCAGGGGGCGAGGCCCAACGAATCAAACTCGCCGCGCACTTATCTAAACGAACCGGGGCGAAGACACTTTACATTTTTGACGAGCCCACGACCGGACTACATTTCGATGACATCAACAAACTCTTGACAGCGTTCCGAGCGTTGTTAGCTGCCGGCGGTTCGCTGATAGTCATCGAACATAATCTCGACGTGATCAAAACGGCAGATTACATCATTGACCTTGGCCCGGACGGTGGCGAAGCCGGCGGCAATGTAGTCGCAACTGGAACACCGGAAGAAGTGATGAAGGTCAAGAAGTCGTTCACAGGTCAATTTTTGCGCGCCCATCTTGCACGCGGAAACGGTCATGCGAAGTGACGCTGATTTCAAAAGGAACAATAAGATGAGTCTCAAACAACAAATCATTTCCGACTTGACTGCTTCAATGAAAGCCCAGGATGCCGCGCGCACGTCGACGCTGCGCATGGTGAAGGCCAGCATGATGAATCGCGAAATCGAAAAGGGCGGCGAACTGGACGACGACGAAATGAGCAAGCTGCTGCGGTCGATGGTTAAGCAACGCAAGGACTCGATCGAGCAGTACGAGAAAGGCGCGCGACAAGAACTTGCCGACAAGGAACGGCAAGAGATTGCGGTCATTGAAGCGTATCTTCCAAGCGCGGCTTCTGCTGAAGAGATCGATGCAGCGGTCAGCGCAGCGATAGCGGAAACCGGCGCGACTTCAATTAAAGATATGGGACGTGTGATGAAAGCTGCTCAAGCTCAGCTTGCTGGAAAGAACGCCGACGGTCGCGCTGTGAGTGAAGCCGTAAAAGCAAAGCTCGCCGCGTCATGATCGGTACGAAACTGCGTTCATTGTTCTAAATAAGTCCGCGCTGACTTAAGCGAATCCGCCACTTGTTCGCGGGCTGTGCCGCCAGACTGACTCTTACTCGCCAGCGTTCGCTCCAAACATAACGATTCATAAACATCAGACTCGATGGTGTTGGAAAACTTTGCCAACTCCTCAAGCGGAAGTTCGTGGAGCTCACACTCACGCTCAACCGCGTAAAGAACCATGCGGCCCACCGTTTCGTGGGCTTCACGGAATGGCATGCCTTTGCGAACAAGATAATCGGCGAGTTCAGTTGCGTTCATGTAGCCAGCCGATGCCGCTGCGCGAGTGACGGCCTCCCGCACACGAATGTTTTTCAGCACCGTGCGCGTAACTTCCAGACAAGCGCGTGTCGTGTCGACGGCGTCAAACACAGCTTCCTTGTCTTCCTGCATGTCCTTGTTGTAAGCGAGAGGTAGGCCCTTCAACATCGTCAGCAGCGCCATGTTGCTGCCAAAGACTCGACCAGACTTTCCTCGCACTAACTCCATAGAATCGGGATTTTTCTTTTGCGGCATCAGGCTTGAGCCGGTCGCCACAGCATCACTCAACTCAAGGAAGGCGAATTCGACGGATGAATAGATGATGATGTCTTCGGCGAGCCGCGATAGGTGAACCATCACTAACGAACATGCCGAAACAATTTCCACGCAGAAGTCGCGGTCACTTACCGCATCAAGACTGTTCCGAGTGATGGCGGCAAAATTTAGCTCGCGCGCTACCGCTTCACGATCAATTGGGTATGACGTGCCCGCCAATGCAGCGGAACCCAACGGCATACAGTTAACTCGCTTTCGCACGTCCGCGAGCCGTTCTCGATCCCGTGTCACCATTTCAAAGTAGGCGAGACACCAGTGCGCAAAAAGAATCGGCTGAGCGCGTTGCAGATGAGTGTAGCCGGGCATGACTGCGTCCGCATGAGCATCAGCCAGATCCAATAGCGCAGCCTGCGTATTTTTAACCGCGATATCGAGACGATCCATTTCGTCCCTCGTCCATAGACGAAAATCTGTTGCGACCTGGTCATTGCGACTGCGGCCTGTATGAAGTTTTCGTCCTACGTCACCAACGAGCTCGATCAAACGCGCTTCGACAAACGAATGCACATCTTCGCTTTCGTCTGAAAAATAATCGGGTTCGCTTTTCCCCTTCTCCAGAATTTGTCGCAGCGCGCTTTGAATCGAGTCCGCTTCGTCATCGGTCAACACATCGGCTGCGCGCAATCCTCGACAGTGTGCGATGCTCGCGCGAATATCCGCGTCAAAGAGTCGCCGATCGAATCCAAACGAGCGGTTGAATTCCACGAAGACCGGGTCAGCCTCGCCGGTGAATCTTCCACCCCAAAGTTTTTTTGATTCAGTTTTTCCCACAGGGCACAAATTCTCTTCAGTGTTTAGCGCGACGGTAATGTATCACGTAGCGAAACGGATCTTGCGTAACCTTCCAATAAGATCGGCCAGCAGTTCGACTCCAGACATAAACAACCGAGTTCGTATGCGCTCGCCTTGACGCCATACATCTCGAACCCGTATTTTATGCATCTATGCATTGACTATGCAAGGTTAACGCATATTTATGAAGAAAAGTGAACGACAGCGAAAGATATTGAGTTTGATTCAGGCGCGGCCGATCGGCACGCAGGCGGATCTTAAAAGCCATTTGGAGCGCGCAGGCGTTCCGGCGACGCAATCAAGTGTGTCTCGCGATCTCGAAGAGCTGGGCGTGTTGAAATACAACGGACGCTACACGCTACCGCGAGCGAATGGCGCCGCGCAACATGGCCTATTGGGACTTGATATCTCGGGCGACAATCTTGTCGTCGCCCACACAGAAATGGGTTTGGCATCAGCAGTCGCGGTTCAGATCGACGCGGCAGCCATTCCGGAAATCGTCGGCACGCTTGCTGGTGAAGACACGATTTTTATCGCCGTCACTGATCGCAAGGCCCAGCGCACCGTCATGAAAAAGGTTTGGGATATTTTCTGATCGTCTAAAGCTTTTTGCTCCGGCTGATTAAATTCGAGGAAAGAATTTTAGTGACTCAAAACATCAACAAAATTGTTCTGGCTTATTCGGGCGGACTCGATACGTCCGTAATGCTGCGCTGGTTAAAGGAGCAATACAACTGCGAGGTGATTTGTTACTGCGCCGACGTGGGCCAGGGCGAAGAGATGGATGGTCTTGAAGCGAAGGCCCTTCGGACCGGCGCGTCAAAACTCTTCATCGAAGACCTTCGCGAAGAGTTTGTGCGCGACTATGTGTTTACCGCCGTCAAAGCCAATGCAGTTTATGAAGGCGTTTATCTAATGGGCACTTCCCTCGCCCGTCCCGTAATTGCCAAACGCCAAATCGAAATCGCGCGCAGCGAAGGCGCAGATGCTGTCGCGCACGGTGCAACCGGCAAAGGCAATGATCAAGTTCGATTTGAACTTACTTATTACGCGCTCCAACCCGATATCAAAGTCATTGCGCCCTGGCGTGATTGGGAATTCAAAGGTCGCAGCGATCTCATCGCTTACGCTAAAGAGCACGACATTCCCGTTACAGCGACAGCCGAAAAACCTTATTCGACCGATCGTAATTTGATGCACATCTCTTACGAAGGCGGAATTCTTGAAGACCCATGGGCAGCGCCACCAGAAAATATTTTCCTGCTTACCACCAGTCCTGAGAATGCGAAATCTGAAGCTGAAGAAATTCAGATAACTTTCGAGAAGGGCGAGCCGGTGGCTGTCAACGGCGAAGCAATGAACCCTGTGGGGTTGCTCGACACACTGAACAAGATTGGCGGCGCGCATGGTATCGGACGAGTCGATCTCGTCGAGAATAGATTCGTTGGCATGAAGTCTCGCGGCGTTTACGAAACACCTGGAGTGACAATTTTGCAGACCGCGCATCGTGCGCTGGAATCCATCACGCTCGATCGCGAAGTGATGCACCTGCGCGATTCGTTCGGCGTCAAGTTTGCCGAATGTGTTTATTACGGATTCTGGTTTGCGCCTGAGTTCGACTTGATGCGCAAGATGATCGACGAGACTCAACAGAAAGTCAGCGGAGACGTGCGGCTGAAACTCTATCGCGGCAACACGATCGTGGTTGGCAGACGATCTCCATTCTCGCTCTACAGCGAAAAGCTGGCGACATTCGAAGCCGACACTGTTTACAACCAACGCGATGCCGAGGGCTTTATTAAGCTCAACGCGCTGCGACTGCGGATGCAAGGACAGAATGAGAGACGCGGAAGAGATCTAACGGAGGGTCAACATGAATAGCTCAATCAATCTGATCGAGGCGGACAAAATAGGCTCCGCGACTTCACCGCTCAATCTCTCCCGAGCAGTTTCGATAGTTGAAAGCTGCGATACGCCACGTGCAGGCGACGTCGTGGTTGTGCGTGCACTTACTGACAGTGCGACCTACAACATGCTCGAATTGCCGACTGGCCGCCTCGCGAAGATAAATCCGGGCGATTTGCTAATTGGCGTGCTGGGCCGTCGCCGCGCGCTCAAGGGTTTCGTAGGCGACGTTCCGATTAGTGTGAAGTCTGGCGACCATCTTCATTTGCTGAATATGGGCGGCGTGATCGGATACTGCACCGGACATCACTCGAGTTTGAGTGACGCCATCAAGCTCGAAGTGATCGGCATGGTCTCTGATGAAAGCGGCAGAGTGCAGAACATCGGCGATGACGCACTAAAGCCGCGACAGACTTTAGACGCGACTGCTCCACTCGTGTTGATTGCTGGAACTTGTATGAACAGCGGCAAGACGTACGCGGCCACGGAGTTGATCAAGCAAGCGACCCGCGCTGGTTTGAAAGTTGCCGCAGCAAAGCTTTCCGGTGTTGCTTGTCTGCGTGACACGTTGAATATGAGCGACCACGGCGCGATCGCAACTGCGAGTTTCCTCGACTGCGGTCTTCCTTCAACAGTAGGCGCTGAAGATCTGGCCCCGATCGCAAAAGCGGTAATCGCCCGTCTTAATGAAAGTGAACCGGACTTCATCGTTATCGAAATGGGCGATGGAATTCTCGGCGGCTATTCCGTCGAATCTGTTTTTGCTGATCTCGAGTTGCGCGAAGCGACTGCGGCGTTGGTGTTCTGCGCGTCTGACTACGTCGGCGCATGGGGTGGGATCGAATTGTTCCGGCGCAAAGGAATTAATGTTGACGTGGTGGCGGGTTCCGTGACTGACTCCCAGATGGGCCAGGACTACATCGAAAAAGAGTTCGGTGTGCCCGCTGGGAATGCGCGGCGCGACGGTGTTCACCTCTTCGAAAAAGTGCGCATGAAACTTGACGCTGTGGAAATCGTTGCAGCCTAGCGCGGGGCAAGCCAACACATCGCGTCGCCGAGAATACGACTGAACCTTTTCGTTTAAGTAAAGCAGTTGTTGGAAAGAAACAGAATGGGTAAAGACAAAATCAAAGTTGGGATTTACGGTGGCTCCGGCTATGGCGGCTCGGAGTTACTTCGCATTCTTCTTTTCCATCCGAACGTTGAGCTCGAGTTTGTCACGGCGAACGAACACGCGGGCAAAGCCGTCGGCGAAGTGCATAGAAATCTTTTAGGCTTAACTGACCTGCGATTTGTCTCAGCGGAAGAAAAGTCGGAGCCGGATTCAAATTTGGATCTTGTGTTTCTGGCGTTGCCACACGGTCAGGCGATGGATATCGTCCCGCGTCTCGCGCCCAATTTAAAAGCAATCGATCTGTCAGGTGATTTCCGACTTAAAGATCCTTTCCAGCACAGTGGGATCCGAAGCTTGGAATTCACGTGACTTGAAGTCG
>JADMIO010703216.1_pt1 | contig 52465 bp, 48 predicted proteins | sample 8958161 | NCBI WGS metagenome assembly JADMIO01 (sample SAMN16585339, study PRJNA669376) | soil metagenome | isolation source: Crop rotation soil | place: USA: Cullars Rotation, Alabama | collected 2011
CGCGACAACTTGTCCACGTGGAATTCTAAGCTTAGGATCCCAATGTGCTGGAAAGGATCAGCCGCGCGCCTTCGGGACCTGGACGTGGGGCGTTTCGTCCGACGGCACGCCCCAGATAGAGAAGATCATCCTGGACAGGTACAAGAGGAGCGTCCGCGTCTTCATCTGTCTCACGTCGCGCTACCCGGAAGCGCCGCCGCGCGTCGTGACGCGACCCTGCGTACACGACCAGTGCTTCACGTCCCACAACGGCGAGTTGGGCTGGGCTCGCGCGGGAGAGACCGGGCAACTGGTCTGGGCGGAACACTCCGAGTCCGACAACCCGCTCGCCGAACTGATCGACGAACTGCGCCGCAAGTACCACATCTTCTAAGGAGGCGGCCATGAAAGTTCGCCTGCGATCACGCGTCCTCTACGGAATCGCCGAAGAGTTGCAGTTCGGCCGGCAGCCGTTCCGGCAAGAGGAGGGTGGCTATTTAGCCGGCCGGTTCGACGGCAAATCGTTGGAGGTCGTCAGCTACTGGCGCGACCTGAACGCGGCCCGCACCCCCGGCTCCATCAGGTTGCGTGAGTCCCACCTCGATTACGTGACCGACCAGATCACTAAGTCCGGCGACCCTAGCCTCTATGTGGTCGGCACCTGGCACGTCCACCCGCCCGGCTACGGCGCCCGGCCCTCTCCGACTGACACCGAGTACCTGTTCCTGGAACACGCGGCGATCCGCGCAGGGGGCCTGGCTGACAGCCGACTCCCTCAGGCCCACCTCATCCTCAACTGGGGCGATGTGTATAACTACCGTGTGTACGCCATGAGGGCGGATGTCGCCGGGCTGAAGCTCACCCCTTGCGAGCAGCAGCCCGGGCACCTCCAGGCCATCGAAGCGGCGCTTCAGCAAGGTAGCCAGACGGGAATCCTTTTACAATCGGGCGAGCCGCCGGTCGAGACCTACGCCGGCCCGCTCATCAGCGAAGCGTTTGTGGCCGGGGACTTGGACGGCCTGTTCTGGTTCTTCCCCTACAGCGCCATCGACGAGGAGGTCGAGCAGGTCTACCTGGCCAACTTCGTGCATCACGTGCGGCAGGGGGCGCGGTCGCTGCACCGCCCGAACCGCAGAGAGCGCGCCGCTCTAACTTATTACCGCATAACTGTTGCGGACGGCCGCTACGCCGTGACCGCTCAGATCCTTGAGTTCCCCCTCGACGGCAGGCCGCCGGAAGCGTCCCACGTGCCGTGCCAGATCTCGGAGGAGATCACAGTCCTCCTCCACAACCCCGACGCCCCCCAAGAGGCCGTCCTCAACCTCGGGGCTCAAGCCCACACTCAGGTCGGCGACATCGGGCGAATGATGCAGTCATTTCTCGGGCTCGACGCGCCGCCGCTGCTCTCCACGCGGCGCCCTCTGGAGGAGGAGAAGAAGTGGCGTGAGCGGACGGTCATGGACGAGTTCGGTTACGTCCTGCTGCCGGACGACGTGAACGTGGGCGACCTGCTCGACGATAAGACTGCCGGCGCCGTCACACTCTACTGGCGCTCCCCCGGGCTGCACCCGCGCATCATTTACGACTTACGCACGCAGCGGCTGCGCGGGCTCGGTTATGACTGCCAGCTCCTAGCGGGCAGCTCCGTGCTGGTGGCGGGCCTAGGCCTACTGGGTAGCGAGTTGGTTCTGCTCCTCATCGCCGTGGGCCTCGGCAAGCTCTCCCTGGTCGACGAGGGCACGGTCGATTTCACCAACATCTACCGGCAGCGCCTCTACGAGAGCGGGGACGTTTACCAGCCCAAAGTTGAAGTGGCTGTGCGCCGCCTTGCGGGCAGCGGCATGGAGGTCGAGGGGCACCGACTCTCTATCCCCATGGTATCGGGCAACCCCAACCGGTTTCAAGACGCGCTGGCGAGGCTGGACGGCCTGGTAGCCCAGTCCAAGTTGGTCATCGGCACGGTCGATTCGTTCTCCGCGCGGGCAGTTCTACAGGCCCTGTGCTTACACCACCGGGTTCCCTTCTTGTCTGTTGCGCTCGACTGGCTGGACCCGGTAGGGGCGCAGGCGGGCATCTTCCTGGCCATGCCCGACCGGCCGGGCTGCTACGCCTGCGGACGCGGTCTAGTGCCCGCGTGGGATCGTGGGGTGTGTACGGTCGCCCCGCTGGAGTTCTCACCGATTGCCAGTGGGTTCGCGTTTCGCCTGGCGATGAATATCCTCCACGGGCGGGTCGCGGCTTCAAGGGCCATCCAGATTTATCCTGATCTCAGCGTCGAGGAGCACGATTTAGCCGGGGCCGACCCGCAGTGCGCCGTCTGCGGCCCGGACGGGGTCGGGCGGAAGGATAAGGAGAGTCTGTTCAAGAACCTCAGCAGATGGCTTATCGGCGAGGCTTAAGATTTGCAGCCCCCCAGAGATTCGGAGCCCGCTCCGGGGATCGCTTCGAACCAGCCCTGCCTGTCACCTGCGAATGCGGAAGGAGTCTTATCTATGAGCATCTCTTATGAAGTCTGGGAAGCCTGGAACCGCCACCTCGGCCGCCACAGAGATTTCGTGTCGGGCCCTCTCCCCCTCGAAGTAATCGAGTATGCCCCGGACAGCGTCTCGGTCGAAGTTCGTGTTCCTCTGGACGCCCTGGCTTGCGCGGCAGAGGACATCCTAAGAAACAACTTGCGGAATATAACGATAAGAGGGTTCCGACCGGGGCATGCACCGATAAGCTTGATACGTCCTCAAGTCAGAAGCTGGCTGCTGTTAAGCGCCCTTAACCAGTTACTTCAACCCCAGTGGGATGAGCACGCGGCGACACTCCCGGGACAACTAATTCAGACCTCCGAGTTAAACCTCGGCGTTGCCGCGGATGACGGAATTGAGTGCATCGTCGTCACGTGCGAGTGCCAAGTGCTGCCGCCTCCCAAACTGCCGCCGCAATCTATTTCATTGCAAGGCTCGGTGCCCCCCACTCCGTCCTCTCAAATGGGTGGCGATCAGATAAACCTCCGGGCGCGAATGGCGCCACAGCTCCGTTCCGACTTACTGCGGGAGATATTGGACATTAAGGATCACCCGTGGCAGGCACGCATCAACGCGGATTGTTTACCGACCCACGGAACGGCAGAACCACCTCTACAGGCGGAGCAAGGAACGCCCCCCGCACCCGCCAGCCCGCGCCCCGGTCAAGCCGACTTGGAGGCGCTGTACCAAACGACAACGACGCCGTCTATTTTAATTAACCTGTTGACCAACGCCTTTTCACAAGTTACAGAAGGGCGCGTAAATGCAGAGACGGTGCGGGAAATTTTCCAGCACAAACTAAAGTTGGCACAGGTAGCGCATGCCGCTGCCGGGCAGTCTGCGGAGGAAGAGATCGATTTGGCCGGCGAAGTTGAGAGCCGTGCCGCGAAGCTTGGGATTCCCGCCGCGAGCTTTCGGGCACGTTACCTGGCGGATGAAGAGCAGCGTGAACTCTTCACCACACGCATCCGCCAAGACCAGGCGCTCTGCCGCCTAGGCAAACCTACACAGAGTTCTTTTTAATTCAATGGATGCAAGTCTACTTACCAAGTTACGATCCCTGAGAAGTACAGCCGCAATGCTTACTGGCCAAATCTTGGGCGCCGTCAGTAAGTTCGAGTCTTGGGAGGGCGGTATGTGCTGAGGCTTGTAAGTCCTTTCGGGAAGAACTTTATTGTTCACTCGGTTCTCTGCCCCAACGGTAACTTGACCACGAGGGAAGAACTTTATTACTGAATCAGCGATTTCGGGCGGCCGAAACCAAACCACTATGCACTGAAAGTGCATAGGTTGCCGTGGGACTGAAAGTCCCACCTCATTCGAGGATGAACGGGTCACTCTCCTGATTGGACGGATGCCGATGATGCTCCAGATATTGCTGCACCGCTTCCTCAGTGATGTTGCCCGTGCTCCACGCCCCGTACCCTATCGCCCAGAAGTGCCGCCCCCAGTAGCGCTTCGAGAGCGCCGGGTACTCTTCTTGGAGCCGCCGGCTCGTGCGCCCCTTCATCCGCCTGACGAGGTCGGAGAGAGATTTCGACGGCGGGTACTCGATGTGCATGTGGACGTGGTTCTTGCTCACCACCCCCTTGAGCACCCGCACATCCTCGGCGTCGCAGATCTGCGCGAGCAGGTCACGGCACCGCACCTTAATGTCGCCGACCAGCACGTCGTAGCGGTACTTCGTCACCCAGACGATGTGCGCCGTCAGTCGCGTCGTGGTGTGCCCGCTGTGCCGGTTATCTTTCACAGCCACGACTTCTACCACCGGGCAGAAGTGTGTAGCAACTGAAAGTCTTGCGCTGAAAGCGCATAGTTTTAACTAGCGTGCTGGAACAATAAAGTTGTTCCCTGAACAATTAAATCCTTCCCCAAAGAATAAAGTTGTTCCCTAGAATGCCCGGCTGGCATTGAGGGAACAACTTTATTCTTTCCGGCTTGTGGGGCCTGTTCAAAGTCCGGCGATGAGGCGGAGGGAGGCGAGGCTGGGGAGGAGGCAGTAGGCGGTGCCCCTTGTGACGACGAGGGTTTTGAGGTTCTTGAAAGTGATGTTGCCTTTACTGTCGGACATGGGGACGATGAAGTCCGTGTTGACCGGCAGTCCGCCCCCGGGGTTCCGGTTGCCGAGGAGGGCGTCCTGCGGGTAGGTCGGGGCGGAGTCGGGGAAGACGGTGCTGAAGTTGTTCTGGTTCATCCACGAGTAGAGTAGCTCGAACTGGCGCGAGGGGCTGCCGCAGAGAAACAGGCCGATCAGCCCGCGGTCGAAGCCGTCGTCCGTCGTCGAGTCGGGGGGCAGGGGCGGGCCGTAAGGCATCCCTCGACGAACGATACGCGGGGCGCCCGAAGTGCCTTCGACGGGCGCCGAGGCGAGGTCTTCGTTTCGCGGGTTGGCGACCCGCGTGTGCGCCGAGAAGGGGCACTTGAGCCCGCTCACTACGTCCTGATACTGACTGTTGTCGTTCTGCTCGATGTAGCCGAAGTCCTCCCCCTGCCGCGTGCAAGGGTCGGGCTCGTCCGGGCTGAGCATGAGCGGCGAGCCGTTGCGCCACCTCCCCAGCAGCTTCGCCGCGACCCACTCCTGCGCCTCCTGCTGGGAAAGGCCGAGGCGGCCCGCGAGGGCTTCGGCTTGTTGTGCGAGTAAGGTGTTGAAGGCCGCAACGTCTTGATAGAGGACTCTGAAGGCGTTGTAGCAGCCGTCCTTCGCGAAGGCGGCCGTGGCGACGGAGAGCGGGTCGTCCTGCTGTGGACTGGCCGGCGCGGGTTGAATGATTGAGCCGTTCGGATAGCCGATGAGAAAGTTGTTCAAGTCGCTCTGGTCGGGGATGCCGAGTTTCCCGCTCCAGTTGAGTTCCGGCTCGGAGATGCCGTCGCGGTAGCCGAAATGAATCTCGTCGTCCGGCAGTTGCGTCTGCATCAGCCGGGTCTTGTTGTCGCTGAGCGCGAAAAACTCCTTCAGCCCGGCGCCTTCGGCGGCGCCCGCGACGAACGCGACGGCCTCGTCTATGTCCGACTGGGTCAACCCGTAGGCGTGGACGATGCAGTGGAGGTCTCCGTTTTGAAAGTTGCCGCACCACCACTTGGAGGGGTCGCCCGGCCCGCCTACGTCGCCTAGAGAGGACTGGGAGCCCGCAGACCACGGGCCGGCCTGAAACTCGGGCGGGAAGTAGTTGAGCGCGTCCGGGTCTTCGAACACATTCAACGCCTCAATCCCGTTAGCGGTCAGCCCGACGTTCAGCATCCATTTGGGTTTCTGCTCGCCCCAGTCTGCGGCCGACTGGACGTGAGGGTACAGGGTTTTGAAGAACTCCTTCGTGCCGCCGCCCGCGACCCCGGACGGGCTAGGAAAGTTGTACAGCATGTGGCACGAGTACGGGTGGGTGTAGCCGCGCAGGATCAAGCCCTGAACGTTCATCTTGTACGGCGGGTCGCAGTTGGTTGGCATCGGTCGAATCCTTTAACGCTCAAGTCTCGACGGTCTCATCTTCCGAAGCAGAATCAGCCCGGCGATTCGGGCTGATTCTCCCGCGGACTGAAATGGCCGCACCCTTAACGCTTCTTACCGGCCTTCGCGCCGGCCTTGGCGCCCGCCTTCGAGCCGCCCTTCGCGCCCGCCTTCGCTGTGGTCTTCGCGCCCGCCTTCGCGCCGCCCTTCTTGGCCGTAGCCGCCGGGGACGGCGCACCTATAATCTGCTTCACCGTCTGCGTGTAAGCCTGGTAGAGATCGGCCGGCTGGTTGAGGTTGTTCTTGTTGATGAAATTCTCGAAGCCGTTCAGGTCTTTCACGGGCGGCTTCGGAGGCGTGAGCGCGATGGCCGCGATTCCTTTGAAAGCTGCCTGAGTCCCGGGAGTGTCCCAGAAATACTTGAGGTAAGGATTCATCGGCCCGTCGAAGGTGGTAATCAAACAGACTGCCTGATAGCCCCCACCCTTCAGATTCGGGATGAGCGCCAGACGCGCGTAGTGGACGATCTTGGAAGCATTCAGGCCATCCCTGACACTGTCCACGAAGCCTTTGGCAAGTTCCGGAAGCTTCGCCTGTATGAGCGGGTTTTGCGAGACCGGAACGTAAAGGGTAAGCGGGGTTGCCATGACTAGTCTCCTTCTTGTGTTGGCAGATTGAGTTCTGAGCGCGGATTGTTTCTATTGCCGAGTGGAGCGGGCGGAGACTATCACATCAGAAGACGCTTAGGGAAGAACTTTGTTATTCGCGCACGCGTGGTAGTTTTCGGGATTGCCTTAAACGTAATCGAGTGTAAGATAGGCAACCGCCGGGTCGGCAATCCGGCCGCGCCGTAACTTACTCCGGCGCGTTCAACTACTCATTTGAGCTTATCAACCGGACGGGCGTCGCATGAGCGAACACAACCGGCTTCACCGGCTGCGCACATTCCTGAGGGCCGTTTTTAATAGCCCGAACTCGGGCGGCCCCGCCCCCTTGGCCGAATTGAGCCCCGGCCCGGCGTGTGAGGCGATTCTCTCGATTTTTCTCGGCTCGACCTTCGAAGACCTCAAGGACTACCGGAAGGAGGTCAAGACCGCGTTGGATAAAGCACAGGTGGCCTGCTTCTTAATCGAAGAGGTCGCGGGCGGCTACGTGGACACGGTCATGAAGTGTCGGGAGGAGCTTGAGAAGGCCACGGGCTACATCGGGATTTTCGGTTACTGGTATGGCTCCATCCCGCCGAAGTCCAAAAAGTCGATCACACACATGGAGTTTTTGTGGGCGCTCGACAAGTATAACGGTCACCACGACCCGCGGATGCTGGTGCTGATGCCGGAGCCCCTGAGCGAAGCCGAAGCGAAGTTGAAGGCGAAGGCGTCCGAGCTGATCCCGCGCAGGTATAAAAAAGGTGCGAAGCACGAGCAGCTGCTGAGGGGCTTTCATAGAGAGGTCACCGGGCCCTGGCTCATATACAAGAGATTCAAGAATCAGCAGGAGGCCGTCCAACACGCCCTCATCTGCTGCGTCCGGTGGCAGGGATACACGGCCATTTCGGCGGCGAAGGAGGCGGCCGACCCGGCGGGGCGGGGCCGACCCGTAAGGACTGTGACCGACGAAGAGTTAGGGTCGATAGGTCGTAAGAAGCAGTTCGACGTGGCGGAGAGTATTCTGAGTCAGGTCGTGACGCGCCTCGACGTGCCGGCCGTCGGGATGCTCGTCCACGGCAACGAGGCGGCGGGCCAGAAGGTCTTCCTGCGCAGGCTTCTGACGACGAAGCAGTTCACCGGAGGCCGCCCCACACAGGTAAGCAAACCGCCTTTCGAGCACTACGACTTGCTGACGCTCACCCGGTGGATCGGCAAGAGCCTCGGCCTGACGACGGAGGGTGAGGCGCTGACCCCGGAGGAGTTGGCCGAACGTGCCTACGAACAACTACACTATCAGCAGTTGTGCTTCGTGCTGGATGACATCCACCGCTTCGCCGGGGGGCTCGCGGCGTTCCAGGGCACCCTCTGGCTGCCGCTGTACAAGAGGTTGAAGGAGTTACACGCGCGGAATCCGGCGTCCTACCGCCTGATAGCGGTGGTGGCCGATTACACCGATCAGTCCCGCTCATGGGGCGACATCGCCGACGAGTATAAATTCGAGCCGGAGACGACCAACTACTCACGCATGCTTATGCTGCCCAAGCTCACCGCCTTTAAACAGGCCGACCTGCTGTCGTGGTTCGAAGCGGTCGGCGTGCCGGATCAGCCCCTCGGCAGACGCGTGCAGCTCGCCAGGATGATCCTGACGAACCCCGAAGGGAAGACCGACGGGACGCCGCGCCGCGTGTTCGAGCTTTTGGAGAGCGAAACCTTGTGGCCCGAAGGAGAGGCACTATGAGTGAACCCGCCTACACCGGGAAGAAGACCACCTTCTACATCGCGTCGGAGGAGGTGGCCGAGACCGTCAACATCGCGCTTTATCTCAACCGCCCGATTCTCGTCGAGGGCGAGCCGGGTTGCGGCAAGACGATGCTCGCCTACTCCATCGCCGCCGAGAAGAAACTCCCCGAGCCGGTCAAAATCTCGGTCAAGAGCACTTCGCGCGCGCAGGACTTGCTCTACTCCGTCAACTCCCTGCGCCGTTTTCAGGACGCGCAGAACCCGAATAACGAGTTGGCCCAGCACGTCTACCCGTACCTCGCCCTCGGCCCGCTGGGCGAGGCGATACACGACAAGAAACGCCGCGTGATTCTCATCGACGAGATAGACAAGGCCGACATCGACTTCCCGAACGACCTGCTCGACGTGCTGGACAAGTTCTCGTTCCAGATTGCCGACCTGCCGAAGGGCGAGGTGGCGGCCTGCCGCAAGATGCACGGCTTCGGGAAAGAGGTCTCGACCGAGGCCGGCAAGGAGCCCATCGTCGTCATCACCAGCAACAGGGAGAAGCGACTTCCCGAGCCTTTCCTCCGGCGGTGCATCTACATCCGGCTGCGCTTCCCTGAGACGGCCCAGGAGCTGTACGAGATTGTGCAGAAGAACTTTCAGGCGACCAACGAGGAGATCAACGAGGACGTTCTGCGGGCGGCCGTCAACACGTTCCGCAAGATTAGAGAGCTGTCCGCCGGCACCGCCCAGAAGCTTCCCTCAACCAGCGAGTTGATCGACTGGGTCAAGATACTGCACTGGCGGGGGGTGAGGGCGGATCAACTTCAGGACGTTTACTTCCCTCCCTCCTGGCAGGTCTTGTTCAAGAACATGGTTGACCTCGACGCACACACCACCATGGGGAAGAAGCAGCGCGCGATTTAAGGTCGTGAAGCAGGAATTGGTCTTGCACGGAGTCTTTCTCTTTCTGACGCGCAACGGCGTGCGGCTCGGGGTGCGCGACTACGAAGACGCCTTGACGATGCTGCGCGCGGGCTACGGCTTCGGGTCGAGGGAGAGCCTGTTCAGGCTGTGCAAGACGCTCTGGACGAGGTCTGACGAAGACGTTCGTCTGCTGGACACCTTGTTCAAGCAGTTCAGCTACCCGACTTACAAAGAGATCATCGCCGCCGCCGGTGAGGATGAGGAAGAAGAAGAGGACGACGACGGCGACCGGCCTGACGCGGTCGAAGAGAGCGACCCGCTCGAAGAGGAACTCATTCTGGAAGAGGAGGAGTCGGGCGCGGTTCCGGCCATCCAGTTCGGCCCGGGCGGCTCCAGGGGTCTGGGGCTCAACCGAGCCCAACTGAAAGTCGCCCCGGGCGAGGCGTTCATCCTCGTCGAGCGGCCGATCATCCCGCTGCGATTTTTAATCATCGCCTGGCGTCGTTTCAGGGTCGCCGCGCGGGGCGGGCCGAAGGTCGAGTTCGACCTCGGCGCGACCATCGCCGAACAATGCCGCCGCGGGCGCTTGGAGACGCCCGTGCTCCTCGCCGCGCGCCGCAACCAGGCGAGGCTGATCGTGCTGCTCGACGCGAGCAGCAGCATGGCCCCCTGGAAAAGGCTCAATCACATCCTGATTGATTCGCTGAAGAAGGGGCAGCTCGGCTCGTGGGCGGTCTATTACTTCAACAACGTGCCCGGCGACGTGCTCTACCGCGACGAGAGCATGTCCGACCCGGTCACCGTCGAAGACGCCTTGACGGAGAATCCCGATCACACCCTTCTGGTGGTCAGCGACGGCGGCGGCGCGCGCGGCTTCCACAAGCCCGAGCGCGTCGAGCAGACGGAAAGCTTCGTCTCAAGGGTGTGGGATTCGTGGAGGCCCGTCGTGTGGGCGAACACGTTGCCGAGGGACAGGTGGGCGGGCTCGTCCGCGGAGGCGATCAGCGGGCTGCCCAACGTCTCGATGTTGGAGTTCAGCGAGGAGGGGCTGCTCAAGGCGGTAGACATTTTGCGGGGTTATGACTTTTGACGGCCCGGGCGTCGAAGCGTATGGTATGCATGACGTAACCACGAACATGAGCCCTTTGGAAGCATTTAACAGGGTGATGCTCTTCGCCAGGACGCACGGGGAGTCGGCGGTGCGGTTGGCGCTGCACGCGGCGGTACCCCAGTCGCTCAGGCCCGAGCTGCTCCACCTGCTCAGGCTGAACTTCGTCCCCGAGGCCGGCAACCGCTACGACATCGAGGCCGACGTGCTGCTCTCGCCTTTGTGCGAGGATTTGGGGAACGGCTACTTTCAATTCGACCCGCAAGTCAGGTCGCTGCTGCTGGACAACCTGGCTACGCATTACGCCTCGGAGCCGGTGTCGAGGGTGGAGCGAATCGCGAAGTTCCTCCTGTCGTACATCGGCCAGGCCGAGCACACGAGCAGGGCTCACCACGACCCCATCTTCAAGGACTATCTGGAGACGCAGCATTGGGTGGCGCAGGCGTTCATCAATCCCGAGCTGGCGGCCAACGAAATGGCTCTGGCGTTGGACGAGGCGGACACGCGCAATGATTTCGCCATCAGGGTGCGCCTGAGCGGGCTCATCTCGGCCATGTCCACGCCGCTCATCCGCTACCGTGCGTTACTGAAGTACGTGGCCGGGCTGTACGCGCTTGAGACCGGCGAGAAGAACAAGGCGGTCAACCTGTTCGATGGTCTGGAAGAAGACGACTTGAAATTCGGAGACGTGGCCCTCCGCCCTGTGCCGCAGGTCTTGGAGCGGTGGCAGTACTTCCACCCGGAAGGCCGTGGCAACAGGCCCCAGCCCCGCTGGGAGTTCGCGAACGCCTACCTGGCGGAAACCCCTTTCGAGCTTGAGGAGGAGCGCAACGAGGTTAAGAGGTTACTGCGAGGCCAGGGCTATTACGTCCTGCCGGACAAGCCGCTGGCGCTGGGCCTTCAGGATTTTCGAAGCGAGGTCGGCCAGTACCTCGAAAGATGCACCGTCTCCGTTCATCTGGTCGGGAGCAGCTTCGGCATCGGGCCGGAGGGCGCGAAGGTTCAATCCCTGACGCAATTGCAGTATGACCTCGCGGGAGACCGTCTCAAGAAGAGCAGCGATTTCGAACGCGTGGTCTGGCTCCCCGAAGGGCTGCAAGGCAGAGACAGGAATCAGCAGACCGTCATCAACCACATCGCTCAGACGGCGAACACGGATCAGGCCACGCTGCTCCAGCAATCCTCCTTCGAAGATTTCAGGTCGTACATCATCACCGAGATGCGAGACGACAGGGCGGGACACAATTGCGGTTAACCTAAACGAACGGGTCGGCGCATGAACACAGCCCAGGCCAGGCCGCTAGGCATCTCCGAAGATTTCTTCCTCACGTCTCGACAGCGAGTGATGCTGGATGCAATCGAGAACTACGAGTTAGGGTTTCTCGTGGAGAGGTTGAAGAGGAAGGAGGCGGTGCGGGCCGACCTCATCGACGAGGCCGTCTACGAGTTCAGGAGGTACATGGCGCTCGTCGCCCTGGGCCATCAGGACATCGCCATGGTCAGCCAGGACGTGGACGAGGTCTGGCATAACTTCATCGTCTTCACCCAACGGTATAGCCAGTTCTGCGTGGACGTGTTCGGAGAATTTCTTCACCACGACCCGAACATCACCCAAAAGATGAGGAGGGCCGCCAACTTCGTCAGAGTTTACACAAGGGTTTTCGGCCCCCCGCCCGCCATCTGGTTCGAGAATCAGCACTGACCGGCTCGCAGGACAGTCGAGAAGCTTCGGCCCGGCCCTTGTGTTCTTCGGCTAAGAACTTTATTGTTTTGACCGTCCACCTGGGGGAACCGGCGGGAATCGAATCTTTCGGCTGACGAGCTTCGTAATAACCGCTGCGGTTTCCTAACGAGACATACGGAGAGTTGAGGATGAGAATGAACCATAATCCCCTGCGCAATGTTGCCGCCTCACTTCTTGCCGTCCTAATCCTATCAGTCGCCGCCGCCGCCAAGGGCGCGGAGAACCTGGCGTTCCCCAACGTCCACATCAAGAACTTCGGGCAGATGGACGAGCGCTTCTACCGCGGCGCCGAGCCGAAGAGTCTCGAAGACATCCGTGCGCTCAAGGAGCTGGGCATCAACACCGTCATCGACCTCCAAGCCGAATCCGACCCGGAGGAGCGCGCTTGGGTCGAGTCTCTGGGGATGCGCTACGTCAACATCCCGATGGTCGCGAAGAAGTACCCGAGGCCGGAGTGGGTCTCGGCCTTCATGAAGACGGTGGACGACCCCTCGACCGGCAAGTTCTTCGTGCACTGCGCGGGCGGCCGGCACCGGACGGGCTCGATGGGCGCTGTCTACCGCTACGAGAAGTACGGCTGGGGCTACGACCAAGTCTACGCCGAGATGAAGCGGTTCGACTTCTACACCTCCTGGGGCCACGGCGACTTCAAGACCTTCGTGCAGGACTACGCGAGCAAGATGCAGGAGCGCCGTACCGCCGCCGCGGGTTCCGCCGAGGCCGTCTTCGCGGGCAAGCAGTAAGACAGTAGACAGTAGGGAAAACAATTTCGGCGGGCGTTGGGTTTGAAACCCATAACGCCCGCCGATGTCTTTCTACTGGCTACTGCCTTACTGATAGATGTATGACGTGTTCTTCTGCTGATCCCACTCGACGCTGTCGATGTTGCGCGGGTCGGCGGCGAGCAGCTCTTCGCTGAGGCGGTCGGTGCTGGCCTGCTGGCCCACGTCCACGTAGTAGATGATGCAGCCGGTCTCGCCCTCGCCGTCGGGGCGGTCGATGGTGCGCATCTCGGCGGTGAACTCGTACTTGCGGAAGAGCTGGAGGATCGCGTCCTGCGTCGTCCCGATGTTGTGCGTCTTCACCGTCAGCTCCATCGCGCGCGTGACCAGCTCGCGCTCGCGGTACTCAAGCCCCCACAGCAGCAGCAACACGAAGAAGGCCATGATGAGCCCCAGCTCCCACCGGCCGACGCCCGTGGCGAGGCCGATGGCGAGGCTCACGAGCAGCACCGTGATCTCCTTCGGGTCTTTGATGTTCGTGCGGAAACGCACGAGCGAGGCGGCGGCGAAGATGCCGAAGGCGCGCGCCGCCGAGTCGCCGACGACCATCATCAGCGAAGAGGCGACGACGGCCATCAGGATTTGCGTCTGCGCGACGAACGGGTTGCGCTTGACCGCGTGCGACAGGCGGCGCGGGCGGAAGGCCAGCATCGCCGAGAGCAGCGCCGCCAGCGACAGGCGCACCGTGACGGTCGCGAACGTCATCAGCCAGTCGCCCGGCTCGCCCGGCCTGGGCTGCGGCGGCGTGTTGCCGTTGCCCATGACGCCGGGGATCGGCGACTCGTTGCGCGTGGGCGCGGGCGTCGGCCGCGACGCGGGCTCAGTCCCGCCCTTCTCATCCGGCGCCTGCGCAGACGCGCGCGCCGGGTCGGCCGCGCCGCCCGGACTCGCCCCGCCCAGAGAGCCGTAGCCGCGCATCAACGCCGCGACCAGAAGGAACCCCAACGCCAGCGCGATCACCGCGACCGCGACCGTGAACCCTTTTCCTTTAAGCTTACTGTTCGCCATTTCGAAACATTCGTCGGACACCGCCGCGACGATGCCCGACGGGTAACCTGTCTCACGCCGCTTACGGGGCGGGCGTGCTGGCCGTGGTCGGCGCGGGCAGGCTGTGGAGCGCGTTGATGCGGCCCATGACCTCCTGCGCGAGCGCCTCGATCTCTTCGGGCTTGTAGTTGGCCGCGCGGAAGGCGTCCTTAATCTGCTCCTCGCTCAGCCGCGAGAGGAGGTCGCCGATCCAGCGCGCCTGCTCGACGGTGACGTTGTCGAAGAGTCCGCCGTTCTTGCCGTTGTAGTCGAAGCGGACGAAGCCGCCCTCGACCTTATCGACGAAGCCGGTCTTGACGTACTTCTCGGGCTCGTTGCGGCTGTGCGTGATGAAGTTGCCGGTCTTGCCGAAGGTCGCGCCGAGGTCGCTGATGACGTAGCGCAGCTCGCCGCCGTTGTCCCCGGGGACGTAGATGAGCTTGTTGTTCGTGTCCTTCAAGTCCCAGTTGTTCAGCAGGCCCATCAGCACGACGAGGCCGGTGAACTCCTTCGTCCCCTTGAAGGGGTTCTCGTTCCAGCTCCAGATGTCGAGCCGCTTGTAGTTGTCCGGCCTCGCCTCGAAGCGGACGTTGGCGTAGCCGTTGCCCTGGCACCGCTCGACCTTCTTCCGCGGCTTCGGCGCGTTGACGATCTGCACGCACGGGAAGAGGTAGTTGACCTCGGTCGGGTAGCCCGCGGCCCAGACCAGCCGCGTGGCGACCGTCTCGGGCTGCGCCTCGTTGCCGACCTTGACGACCCACTCCTTGCCGGAGCCGTCGCGCACGCGCCACTTCACCGAGTAGCCCTCCGGCATCGTCTCCTGCCAGGTCACCTGCTTGAGGTCGGGCTTCATCTCCTCGCCGCCCGGCCCGAGCAGCAGGTTGCGCGAAGAGATGTCGGTCGGCTCCTGCCACAGGACGGGCCTCCCTTCGGGCGTCGGCTCTTTCTTGTCGTCCTTCTTCTCTTCCTTCTTCTTCGATTCGCTCTGGGCCGCCGCGGGCTCGTCCTGCCCCACCGCGCGCGAGCACGCCGAGAGCGTCAAGACCATCGCCGTCAGCGCCACGACGAATGTGCGGAACCCCTTGCTCGTCATCTCCGACACTCCTCAAAAAATCTCGCGTTCATTCCGGCGTGGGGGCGTCGATGAAATAGAGTTGACTGTTGAAGCGCTCGGCGCCTTCTTCGACGGGCACGGGGCGGTAGCGTCCGTCGGGGCCGAGCACGCGCGCCTTGACGTTGTCGCGCAGGTACGCGTCGAGCAGCACGTCCTTGAGGTACTTCTTCAGGCGCTCGTCCTGCACGGGCGCGATGGTCTCGACGCGGCGGTCGAAGTTGCGGGGCATCCAGTCGGCGCTGCCCGTGTAGAGTTCCTCCTCGCCGCCGTTCTGGAAGTAGTAGGCGCGGCTGTGTTCGAGGAAGCGGCCGACGATGCTGCGCACGCGGACGTTCTCGGACAGCCCCTCGACGCCGGGCTTCAGCATGCAGATGCCGCGGACGATGAGGTCGATGGGGACGCCGGCCTGCGAAGCCTCGTAGAGCGCGGCGATGACGCGCGTGTCGGCGAGCCGGTTGATCTTGACGACGATGCGGGCCGGCCGTCCCGCCTTCGCGTGCTCGGCCTCGCGGCGGATGAGCCCGACGGTCTTCTCCCGCAGCGCGACCGGCGAGACGAGCATCTTCCTGTACTCCTTCTGGCGCGAGAAGCCCGTCAGGAAGTTGAAGAGGTCGGTGGCGTCGGCGCCGATCTCCTCGTCGGCCGTGAGCAGCCCGAGGTCGGTGTAGAAGTTCGCCGTGACCGGGTTGTAGTTCCCCGTCGCGACGTGCACGTAGCGGCGGATCGCCTCGCCCTCGCGGCGGACGACGAGCGCGACCTTGCAGTGCGTCTTGAGTCCGATGATGCCGTAGACGACGTGGACGCCCGACTCTTCGAGCCGCTTCGCCCACTCGATGTTGTTCTCCTCGTCGAAGCGCGCCTTCAACTCGACGAGCGCGGTGGCCTGCTTGCCCTGGTGGACGGCCTCGATGAGCGACTCGGGGATGGGCGAGTTCTGCCCCGTGCGGTAGAGGCAGATTTTGATGGAGGCCACGTCCGGGTCTTTGGCCGCGCGGTCGATGAACTCGTTGACGGCCTCGAAGGACTCGTAGGGGTGGTGGAGCAGCACGTCGCGCTCGCGGATGACGGCGAAGTAGTCGGCGCCTTCGAGCGCGCGGGAGGGGCGCTGCTTGAACGGCGCGTCCTTCAGCTCCGGCCGGTCGAGCTTGTAGAGCTGCATCAGGTCGCGCACGTTGAGCGGGCCGTCGTGCGCGTAGATGTCGTCGGGCTCAAGCTCAAGCTCGCTCAAAAGTTTTCCGCACAGCTCGGCCGGCATCCGCGCGTCCACCTCCAGCCGGACGGCCGTGCCGAAGCGGCGCTTGCGCAGCGTCTTCTCCATCATGGAGAGGAGGTCGTTGGCCTCTTCCTCGCGCACGTCCACGTCGGCGTCGCGCGTCACGCGGAAGGCGTAGCAGTCGTTCACGCGCATGCGCGGGAAGAGCGATTCGAGGTTGGCCGCGATCAGGTCTTCGAGGAGGACGAACTTCGTGTCCGAGTCGTCCACGGGCACGAGGCGCGGGACGAGCGTGGGTATCTTGATGCGCGCGAAGCGGGGCTCGACCTTGCCGGTCAGCGAGCGCGTGATGCCGTGCTCGGGCATCGGCTCGACCGTCAGCGCGAGGTTCAGACTCAGGTTCGAGATGTAAGGGAACGGGTGGCCCTGATCCACGGCCTGCGGCGTAAGCACGGGATGTACCTGCCGCTTGTAGAACTCGCGGAGCTGCTGCCGCTCGGGGAGCGACAGCGTGTTGTACTGGACGACGCGGATGCCCTGGTCGGCGAGGCCGGGCAGCACCTCCTCGCGCAGGCAGCGCATCTGCTCCTCGAAGAGCGGGTTCAGCCGCGCGCGTATCTCCCGCAGTTGTTCGAGCTGCTTCATCCCGTCGGGCGAAAGCTTCTCGACCTGACCCGCCAGCGTCTCCTGCAAGCCCGAGACGCGGATCATGAAGAACTCGTCCAGGTTCTCGGAGAAGATGGAGAGGAACTTCAGCCGTTCGAGGAGCGGCTGCGTCGGGTCGAGCGCCTCTTCGAGCACGCGGCGGTAGAATTCGATCTGGCTGAACTCGCGGTTGAAGAGGGGCAGCTTCTCGTTCTGCACCTTCCACGCGCGCGTCTCGGCGCCTTCGGGGCGCTCGTCGTCGGAGGGCTGTGTGTTGGTTAATCTCGTCATTCGTCTCGGCGCGTCGGAACCCCTTCTGAAAACCCACGCCGCGCCCGGCCGCGAAGAATTTTAAGTCGAAAACTTTCCCTTGAGATGCCCGCCAGCGCGCCCGCGATAGCCGAAAGCGCAACGAAAACCTCTCGACAAAAACCGATCCGCCCGGCCTCCGCGCCGCGCGCGGGAGGGCATACGAATGGGGGGACGGGATGCACGCGGGCTTAAGGCAAGCACCGTTCCTCCGGGCCGGATGTTCGAGGGTGACTCCGTAGAACTTATTCTACTGCAAGATTTAACTTGCGCAAGCCTTCGCCCCCGCCACTCTGACGACCCTGTACGGTTTCAAACCTTTAACCGCCTGTTTCTGCCTGCATTTGCGCGCCCCGTCGTCATCTATTTCAACGACAGCGCACCGGCCGCCACGGCCGCGTCGAGCAGACGCGACACGTCTTCCAGCGTGACCGTCCCATAGTACCAACTGCCCGCCGCCGCCGACTCCGCGTAGACGGCCTTGTAGATGTCGTAGTAGGAGCGCCGCCCGTCCACAAAGTTGTAGACCTCCGTCCGCATCAGCCCGTGCAGCGCACCGCCGTTCGAGCCCGGCACCTTGCCGCGGTTGGTCAGGTACGTGTCGAGCGGGGCGACGTTCGACGGCACCTTCCTGCTCGCCGCGCGCTCGGCATCGGTCAGCGGCGCGGGCATCGGCGGGTTCGTCCCGTTCAGCTGCTTGTAGAACTGCGCCAGCTCGCCCATCGGCGCGTTGTTGGAGATGAGCAGCGCCTTCATGTTTTCGACCGAGCCCACGGCGCTGTCGCCGGTGCTGAAGACGCGTATCGAGTCGAGCGCACGCGCCTCGCGCAGCACGCCCTGCTCGACGATGGTGCTCGCGAGCTTCCAGCCGCCGTCCCCCTTCCCTCTTTCGTTGACGAGCAGCTCCATCGACACGCGCATGTCGTTGGCGAGCCGCCGCGACCCTTGCGCGTAGGTCTCCGCGACGAGGAGCGGGATATCTCTTTCGTCGGCCTTCGAGAGGAAGTAGGCGAGCGAGCCGATGAGGAAGTTGTTGCGACGCAGTTGCGTCTGGTCTACCTGAAAGAGGTCGTCGTCGGAGGAGTGTATGTAAGGGTCGTCCCAGTTGATGAGCGCGACGGCCGGGATGCCGACGGCGCCTTCTAAGAAGACGAGGTGGTCGGACGAGCCGAAGTGCGGCACGAAGCGCGCGTTGTAACCCTGCCGCGTCCCGCGCGTCGAGTAGAGCGGGCGCGTGTAGGGTCGCGGCAGTCCGCCCTGTCGGCTCGCGGCGAGGAAGCCGTTGTTGGTGTTGATGAGGAAGGTGCCGACGCTCTCGAAGATTGCGTCGAGGTAAGAGGTGCGCGAGTGCGGCGCGAAGATGAGGTGCTGGACGCGGCTCCCCATCGCCTGGTTCGCGCCCGTCATGTCCTGGTGGACGTTCGCCAGAATCTTCTTTGTCTCCTCGGGGTGTTCGCGGAATAGTTGATACTCCGAGTAGATTTCATCCGTCCACCAGAAACGCAGGTCGCGCTGCGGCCGCTTCATCTTCCCTTCCTTGATGAGCTTGGTGAAGACGCGCGCCAGCTCCAACAGGTTGGCGCAGCCGCTCCCGTCGTCGTTCGCGGAAGACTTCTCTTCCTGTAGGTGCGCGGTCAGGACGATCTGCTGCCAGCCGGGGCGCGTGCCGCGGATGACCGCCTCGACGAAGCCCGTCTTGCCCGGCGACTCGCCCATGTCCGTGTCAACCTTGGCGTGCAGGACGACGCGGCCGCCGCGCGCGGGCTTGCCCGTGGCGAAGAAGTCCTGCACGTCGTTCGTGTGGAGGATGCGCCGCAGCGTGTCGCCCTTGCGGGGCGGGAGGACGAAGGCGAACGTGCCCTTGGTGCCCGCGGGCGGCTCGGCGCTGATGCGCGACCAGGCGATCTGGTCGGGGTAGTCCAGCGGGCTCTTGTTCTCCGAAGTCTGGTAGGTGACGACGCCGACGGCGCCGAGCTTGGCGACGGCGTAATCGACGGCGCGCTGCGGCGAGCCGCTCGTGAGGACGATCTTGCCCTTCACGTTCAGACCTTTGAGCGCGGCCTCCGTGCCGTCGCCGATGTCCACGAGTTCGGCCGTCACGTCCGCGTCGCGGCTCATGTCGGCGAGGTAGACGGCCTGCTCGCCGATGTCGGCGAGCTTCAACTCGACCGGCTCCGTCATCCACAGCTCGGCCTCGCGCGCCGTGTAGTTCGGCCCTTCGAGCGGCTGGTCGATGAAGCGCACCTCGTCCACGCCCGCCTCGCGCGCGGCCTGCATCACGTAGTCGCGCGCCTTGAAGAAGCCCTCCATGCCCGAGTCGCGGTGCCAGTGCGAGAGCCAGCGGATGTGCTCGAAGGCGCGGTCGCCCGAGATTTCGTTCGAGAGCATCCGTATCTCTTCGTCGGACAGGAACGGCGTCGTCTGCGCCTGACAGATGTTAACGAGCGGCGAGAGCAGAAGGGTCGCGGCCAGAAAGACGGGGAGCGCGAGAGTCCTTTTCATCGAAGTCTCCTGCGGGGCTGGGTCTGACGAGCTGAAGGGTAGAGCGCGGCGAGTTTATCAGGAGTGAGGCCGTGGCAGAAGCCCGACCGTCAGGGAGGGCGTATGACTTACGTGATGGCGTGTGCTGTAAGACCTACGCCCTCCCTGACGGTCGGGCTTCTGCCTCTTGGATGAGCACTTGAAAGTGTGAGGCCATACCGCCGGGCAGAATCATCTCGCGCGCGTCGAGCCGCAGCGCGACGACCTCGGCTTCGGACGCGGCGTGCGCGCTCTCAAGCTCCAGTTGCCCGACGAGCCCCGCGCGGAGGAGGAAGGCGTCGAGGCGTTCGAGCGAGCGCGTCCGCAAGCCGACGCGCTCGCCGTCGGCGATGACCTGAGTCCAGTTGACGGTGGCCGTCAAGTCCTGACGCCCGGGGTCGCGCAGCACGTCTTCGATCAACTCGTGCCCGCGGAAGGAACGCAGGGTTCCTGCGCGCCGGTGCGGGGCGCCGTAGAGCGACGCGGCCTCGTCGCCGTAATCGACGGTGAGAAGGAAGCCGCTGCCGACGGCCTCGGCCGCGCGCGCGAGCCAGTCGGCCGCGTCGAGGTTAACCTCGGCGACCTGCCCCTCTTCGAGCGTCACACCCAGATTCTTGAAATGTTCGGCGAGGCGCGGCGTCGAGGGCTCGCCTTCGACGAAGATGAAATTGCCGTCGTCATCAATCTCAACAAACGACTCGCGCAGATGCCCGCCGCTCATCGTCACGCGGTGCACGGGGAAGGCGTCGAGCAGCTCGTTCGAGAAGATGACGGCGTGGTCGAGCCTGTCGGCCATCTCCGAAATTCGACGGAACTCGACGCGTTCGGCAAAAGGCTCAAGCAACTCCGCCGCACGGCCGCGCGAGTCCGCGCTCGTTTCGTCGAAGACGTAGCGCAAGCGTTCGTAGACGTGCGGCGCGTCACGCCGCAGAGTCCGCAGAACGCCCTCGGCGAAGCGGCCCGCGCCGCCGCCCGCCTCAAGTATGTTGAAGACGCGCGGGCGGCCCAGCTCTTCATAAAGTTTGGTGAAGTAGCGCGCGAAGGTCGCGGCGAAGAGCGCGCTGCGCTCGGGCGCCGTGCGGTAGTCGCCCGCGCGGCCCCAGCGTTGCGCGCCTTGCCGCCGATAATAACCTTCCTGTTCGTCGTAGAGGGCCGCGCTCATCCAGTCGCGGAACGTCAACGGCCCCGACCTGCGTATGCGTTCGCGCAGGCGTGCGGAGAGCGAAGGCACGGCCTCGCCTTCGGCAGGTTCGTTACTGGCGCGGGGGCTCATCGGGCTGCCTGTCGAGCAGGCGCGTGGGCTCTTCGGGCTGCTTGTCGAGCAGGCGGGTGGTGTGGTCTGTGACGCTGGCGCGCGGCGGCTCCAACAGCTCGCCCGTGTTGTAGCGCGGCGGGCGCGCGGGCGCGGGGATGGGCGCGGCCTGACGCGGCGGCAGCGTGTGCGACTGCTGCGGAGGGGGCGTGCCGAGGTAGTTCGGGATGGCGGGCGGCGGCACGTAGGTCTGCTGCGGCGCGGCGGGGAGGGCGGGCGCGTTACTCTCGAACAGCAGCGCGTACATGATGCGCAGGAAGCCGCCGACGGGCAGGCCGACCGCCGCGAGCGCGACGATTTCGCCGGGCAGGTTGAGCAGCGCCACGCCGAAGATGGCGAGCAGAGGCACGGCGAGCATCACCGTGAGCATGATCATCGCGCCCTGCCGGATGCCCTTCTGCCGCGGCGAAAGCTCCTGCGAGCCCGCCTGCTGTTGCTGCGGCGGGCGCCAGTGCATGCGGCCACCGTTCGCCACCAGCTCGCCGACCACTTCGAGCAGAAAACCGCACGCGGGGCAGAAGCGCGCCTCGTTCGAAACCTGTCGCTGGCCGCAGTTGGGGCAGAACATCTTCGGCTCCTGTGGACTGTGGAAAGGTTCAGCGCTTCTGCTCGTCGCGCTCGCGTTCGAGAAGCTTGGTCGTGCCTTCGGTCACGCTCGGCCGGTAGGACAGCTCGGACGTGTCGGGCCGCGGCGGGACGTACGCGTGCGCGGGCTGCGACTGCTGCGGGGGCAGCGCCGAGACCGCCTGCGGCGGCACGAACTGCGGCGTGTACGCGGGCTGCCTTTGCAGTTGCCTGCGGTACGGGCCGTCTTCGAAGAGGAGCGCGTAGAGGAGCCGGAACAGTCCCGCCACGACGGCGATGACGCCGATGAGTGCGAACTCCTCAGGGATGTGGATGAGCTCGCTCAGCATCGCCAGCACGGGGATGAGGAACACGCCGACCAGCATGAACTTGCCGCCCAGTTGCGCGCCCTTCCTCTTGGGCGAAGGCGGAGCCGGCACGGCTTCAAAGACGGGGCCGACCTCGGCGGAGCCGCGCCCGCCCGTGGCGAGCAGCCCCGACACGGCCGCGAGCTGGAAGCCGCAGCGCGAGCAGAAGCGCGTGGCGTCTGACACCTGCTGCTGGCCGCACTGTGGACAGAACATCTCTCGACCTTTCTTCCGCGGGATGAGGGAAAGCCTCGGCTTCCCTTACGACTATCCCACGAGCTAAGTTCGCGCGCAACCGCAACGGCTCACACGCGTGGGAGCCTCGCGTCGGAGAAGAGACGCAGCGTCGCGTAGGCACGCCCCTGATGGTGCGCGGCGCGCGCGAGGGTCTCGACGGCGAGTGAGAAGAGCGTCCGCATCTCGCCCGAAGGCACCGCGATCTCTTTCGAGATGTCTTCGTCCGAGCGGAGGAACTCGAAGGCGCGGCGGCGCGTCACCTCGGCCTCTTCGAGGTAGCGCGCCACGTCGTCGGGCGTCGGCAAAGACTCGGGCAGAGTCCACTCGAAGGGGTCGTCCCAGAGGTTGACGGTGATGCCGCCGAAGGTCTGTTCGACGGCGGCGGCCGAGCGCAGGAGGTGCTCGCCGCAGGAGTAGACGGGGAAGGCGCGTGAGCCCGGCCCGCGCTCCGGCTGCCAGTAGAGCCGCTCGGCCGGCACGGCCCGCACGAGCGCCAGCGAGCGCCCGTGCAGGCGCGCGAACTGTTCGTCGAGGCCGCGGACGATTCGCATCATTCAAACAGTTCACGCCGCGGCCCAAACAATTTCAAATTTCAAATTTGAAATTCATTGACCCTTGACGCGGCGGTCTTCCTCCCTGACGGCCATGCCGACGTTGCGGCCGCGGATGGTCGGCCCCGAGTAGACGCGCCCCTTGACGCCGACGCGCGCGCCGCGCGAGGGCGTGCTGCCGCGCTCGGTGACGACCCAGATGCGCCCCGTCCCGTCGTCCAGCTCGTAGGCGCCGCCGACGAACGGGATGCCGTAGCTATCCGTCACGCGGCCGACGATGCCGACCTCTTTGTCCATGTAGCGGTCGGGGTCGGCCTTCAGCTTACTGATGCTCGTCTGGCTCGGGCAGGCCGTCAGGGCCAGCAACGATGCGAGCAGGACGGGCAGGATGAACAGCTTGCGACGTGAAAGCATGTGCGTCTCCTTCAACTTTCTGTTCCGGTTGTCGGGAGAGCGTTTCGATGATACCACGGCCATAATGCAGGCCCGAAAAGTAGTGACGCCGCCGCGGGCCGTTGTGTTAACTTAACGCGGCACGCACTTCGCCCTTTTCTAAACGCTTCGTCCCCTTCGTAATTGCGGAGAGAGTTTTGGCCCAACCTTTGATTGCCCCCGCCGCGACGGCGGTTGCTTTCTTTTCGCCTATGCCAAAGAAGACTGCCCGACTGCTCAGCGCACTGCCTCTGCTCCTGTGCCTCTTCGCGCACGCGCAGGCGCGCGACGACTACCCGCGCCAGCCGGGGCTCGACGCGCAACAGTATCGCATCCGTCTGGACATCTACGACGCAAACGGCGAGATAAAGGGCGAGACCGAGATCGTCTTCGCCGTCAGGGCCGAGAACGTCCGCGAGGTCGCGCTCGACTTCCCCGAACTCAACGTCGATGGGGTGAGCGAGCAGGGCCGTCCCGCGAAGTTCACGAGGGAAGGCGGGCGACTGCGCATCGCGCTGGCCGACACTTATAAAGTCGGCGACCTCTTCAACGTCTCCGTCAGCTACCACGGTGCGCCGACCGACGGGCTCTACTTCAAGCGGAACAAGTTCAGCGACCGCACGGTCTTCGCGGACAACTGGCCCGACCGCGCGCGCCACTGGTTCCCTTCCATCGACCACCCCTCGGACAAGGCCAAGGTCGAGTTCTTCATCGACGCGCCCGCGCGCTACGACGTGGTCGCCAACGGCGAGCTGGTCGAGACGACGAGCCGCCAGGACGGCACGCGCCTCACGCACTGGCGCGAGTCGGTGCCCGTCCCCGTCTACTGCATGGTCTTCGGCGCGACCGAGTTTGCGGTCGTCAACGCGGGCGCGGCGGGCGGGACGAACCTCTGGCACTACCTCTACCCCAAAGACCGCGACCGCGGGCTCACAGACCACGGCCGCGCCCTCCGCATCCTCGACTTCTACGCGGGCCTCGTCGGCCCGTATCCTTACGAGAAGCTCGCGCTCGTCGAGTCTTCGACGCGCTTCGGCGGGATGGAGAACTCCTCGAACATCTTCTTCGACGAGAACTCCTACGACGGCACGGGCGAACTCGAAGGGACGGTGGCGCACGAGATCGCGCACCAGTGGTTCGGCGACTCCGTGACCGAGTCGGACTGGCATCACCTCTGGCTGAGCGAGGGCTTCGCGACCTACTTCGGCGCGCTCTTCTACGAACGCGCCGACGGCCGCGACCGGTTCGTGCGGCTGATGCTTGAGAACAAAGAGCGTTACATGAAAGACGCCGGGGCTGTCGCTCGGCCCGTCTACGACCCGCAGGTCAAAGACCTCTTCAAGCTGCTCAACCGGAACAACTACCAGAAGGGCGCGTGGGTCTTGCACATGCTCCGCCGCGTCGTGGGCGACGAGAAGTTCTTCGCGGGCGTGCGCGACTACTACCGCACCTACCGCGACGGCAACGCCCTGACCGAAGACTTCCGGCGCGTGATGGAGCTGCACTACGGAAAGCCGCTCGACTGGTTCTTTCAGGAATGGATTTACGAGCCCGGCTTCCCCGCCTACGAAGCCGCCTGGAAGTGGGACGAGCCCTCGAAAAGTCTCAAGCTCAAAGTCAGGCAGACGCAGCCGGGCACGCTCTTCCGCATGCCGCTCGACGTTGAGTTCCGTGAAGGCGACGACGCGCAACGCGAAGTCGTCGAGGTCAACGGGCGCGAGCAGACCTTCGACTTCAAGCTCAAAGCAAAGCCGCAGTCCGTCGCCCTCGACCCCGACGAGTGGGTGCTCAAGACCTTGAAGCTGAAAGAAGAATGAGGTGAGAACGCTGAACGACGAGATGAGGAGAAACGATGAAGAAGATGAGAAGGCGTGACTTTCTACGCGCGGGCGCGGCGGCAGGCGTGGCCGCGGCCTCCGCCAAAACTCTGAGCGCGGGCGCACCCGCCGTCATTATTCAGAACGTGAGGCCCGCGGTCATCGCCTCGGCCAACGGCAACCAGTTCAAGAACGGCGGCGACGAGACGGCCGTGCAGCGCGCCTTCCGTCTGATGACCTCGGGCGCCGACGTGCTCGACGCCGTGATAGCGGGCGTCAACCTCGTCGAACTCGACCCGACGGACGACAGCGTCGGCTACGGCGGTCTGCCGAACGCCGACGGCGTCGTGCAGCTCGACTCCTCGTGCATGCACGGGCCGAAGAAGCGCGCCGGGGCGGTCGCCGCGCTCGAAGGCGTGCGCACGCCCTCGCTCGTGGCGAAGGCGGTGCTTGAGACGACCGACCACCACCTGCTCGTCGGCCACGGCGCGCAAGCCTTCGCGCGCAACATGGGTTTCAAGATTGAGGACGACCTGAACACCGAGCACTCGCGCAAGCTGTGGCTCGAATGGAAGCGGCGGACAGACCCTTCGCACTACCTCGACCCGGCGAAGCGCGCGGAGGTGTGGCGCCGCGAGGGTTTGAAGATGGTGAAGGAGGGGCTCATCCGCGAGGAGCACTTCTACGGCACGATCAACTGCGACGCGGTCAACGCGAAGGGCGAGGTCTGCGGCGTAACGACGACCTCGGGGCTCTCGTGGAAGATACCGGGGCGCGTCGGCGACTCGCCCATCCTCGGCGCGGGGCTCTACGTGGACGGCGCGGTCGGCGCGGCCGGCTCGACCGGAAGAGGCGAGGCGAATCTTTACAACCTCTGCTCCTTCCTCATCGTCGAGGAGATGAGAAGAGGCAAGAGCCCGAAGGACGCGGGGATGGAGGCGCTCCGCCGCATCAAGGCCAACACCGTCGAGAAGCGTCTGCTCAACAAGGACGGCAATCCTGACTTCGGCATCAACTTCTACGTCCTCAACGCGCGCGGCGAGCACGCGGGCGTCACCATGTACGAGGGCGCCAAGTACGCCGTCTGCACCGACGCGGGCCCGCAGACGCTCAACTGCGAGCCGCTGCTGCCGAAACCGAAGGGGTAGAAACGCGGCCCGGTTGGGCGTATGATGCGTCAGCCTTTACGCACAGACACAAGCTGTACATCGAACGAGGGGCGGAGTTGTAACGACGCGGGCGGGGGCGCCCGCACGGAAGGAGCCGTCTTATGTTCGTGGGAAGCAGAAGGTTGGCGTTCTGCCTCGTCCTGGCCGCGTCGTTGTTGCTGGCGCCGGTCGCGTCGGCGCAGACCGCTTCGGGCGAGTGGTCTTCGCTCAAGGCCGTCGCCTCGGGGAGCAAGCTGTCCGTGAAGCTCAAGACGGGGAAGACGGTCGAGGGCAGGCTGACGGGCGTCTCGGACGACGCGCTGTCGCTGACGGTCGGCGGCAAGCCGACCGACATCAAGGCCGCAGAGGTCTTAAGGGTTTACACGGTCGGCGGGAGTTCCGCGAAGACGGGCGCGCTGGTCGGCGCCGCGGTCGGCGGGGGCGCGGGCGCGGCGGCGGGCGCGGCCGGCGGCGACGACGGCTTCGGCACCCCCACCAAGGGACAGATGTCCGCCGGGCTGGCCGTGCTCGGCGGCGGGGCCGGGGCGCTCATCGGCTACGCCGTCGGCAGGAGTCGGCGCAAGCGCGTGCTCGTCTACGAGGCCGCGCAGCCATAAGGGCGGAAGCCCGACCGTGAGGGAGGGCGTCGGCCAAACATCAAAGGAGGGATGACGAAAGACAGTGGGTCTTTCGTCATCCCTCCTTTGTTTGTATGACGTACGCCCTCCCTCACGGTCGGGCTTCCGCCTCGGTCTTAATTTCCGAACCAGCCGATGGGCTTGCCGGAGAGATCGACCCAGACGCTCTTGACCTGCGTGTACATCTCAAGCGCGTGCTTGCCCATCTCGCGGCCGTAGCCGGACTGCTTGTAGCCGCCGAAGGGCGAGGCCGCATTGAACATGTTGTAGGTGTTGATCCAGACGACGCCCGCGTGGACGGCCTTGGCGAAGCGGTGCGCGCGCGTGATGTCCTTCGTCCAGATGCCGGCCGAGAGGCCGTAGGAGATTTCGTTGGCCTGCTTGATGAGGTCGTCCTCGTTCTCGAAGGTGATGACGGAGACGACGGGGCCGAAAATCTCTTCCTGAGCCACGCGCATCGAGTTCTTCACGTCGCCGAAGATGGTCGGCTGGAAGAAGTAGCCCTGCTGGAAGTCGCCTTCGAGCTGCGGCGGGCAGCCGCCCGTCAAGACCTGCGCGCCCTCCTCCTTCGCGATGTCCACATAGCTCTTGATGCGGTTCAACTGCTCCTCCGACACCTGCGGCCCCATCTGCGTGTTCTTGTCCATCGGGTCGCCGACCTTGACGCGCGAGGACTTCTCCTTGAAGCGGTCGAGGAACTCGTCCTTCACCCGCGCGTCGAGGAAGAGGCGCGAGCCCGCGCAGCAGACCTGACCCTGGTTGAAGAAGATGCCCATCATCGCGCCGTTGACGGCCTGCTCGATGTCGGCGTCGGCGAAGACGATGTTGGGCGCCTTGCCGCCGAGTTCGAGCGAGACCTTCGTCAGGTTGTCGGCCGCGGCCTTCGCGACGATCTTGCCGACCTCCGTCGAGCCGGTGAAGGCGACCTTGTCGATGCCGGGGTGCGAGGCGAGCGCGGCCCCGGCCGTCTCGCCGTAGCCGGGCACGACGTTGACGACGCCGTCGGGGAAGCCCGCCTCCTGAATGAGCGACGCCAGCTCCATCGCGCCGACGGGCGTCTGCTCGGCGGGCTTCAGGACGATGGTGTTGCCGGCGGCGAGCGCGGGCGCGAGTTTCCACGCGGCCATCAGCAGCGGGAAGTTCCAGGGGATGATCTGGCCGCAGACGCCGACGGGCTCGCGCAAAGTGTAGTTGAACATCTGGCCGGGGACGGGGATGGTCTCGCCCTCGATCTTCGTCGCCCAGCCGGCGAAGTATTCGAAGTTCTCGACGACCTGCGGCAGGTCAACGTAGGAGGTCTCCTTGATGGGCTTGCCGTTGTCGGAGGTCTCGAGTGCGGCCAACTCCTTCGACTTCGCGTCGATGAGCTGCGAGAGCTTGTAGAGCATCTTGCCGCGGTCGCGCGCGGAGACCTTCGACCACGGCCCGTCGAAGGCTTTGCGGGCGGCGGCGACGGCCTTGTCGATGTCTGCCTTGTCGCCCTCCGAGACCTCGGCGAGCGTGGCGCCGGTCGCGGGGTTGGGCGTCGTGAAGGTCTTGCCCGACTCGGCGTCAACCCACTGGCCGTCGATGAAGAGCTGATACTTGCGGGGAGTTTCTGATGCGGACTTCGCTGATGACATGGTGTTTCTCTCCTCTTCCGGATGAAAGTCGGTGTGTGTCCAGTCTGTTGGAATGTGTTCCGGTTTGAGCGTGCGCCTACTTTACACCCGCCGCGCTTCGGAGTCCAAACAGGCCGCCTCCCGCCTTCCTTTGTGCCCTTTGCGAATACCTTTGTGACCTCTGTGGTTAAGTCGGAGGCTCTTAACCACAGAGGTCACGAAGGGATGCACGAAGGTTACAAAGGATTAACTCAGGGTCGTGGCGCGTGGCTCTTCTTTACCTTCATCCGCCGCGTATTCGAGGTCGCGGTCGCCGGTGACTTCCTCCCAGTCGTAGCCGAGGTGGAGGGCGAGGCGGCGCAGCTTGGACTCCCACTCCTCGCGCTGCGCGCGATACTCCTCCCAGCCCTGCTCGGTGTCGCGGCGGATGGGGATGTCGGACTCGCGGAGACGTTCGAGCGTCTGTTCGTAGCGGCGCCGCCAACGCTCGGTGGCCTCCTGCGTCTCCTGCTCTGTCGGGCGACGCGGCCGCTCACGCCGTTCGAGGTCGAGCGAATCGACGAACGCCGTGAGGACGTGGTGCGCGGTCGCGTCGAGCGTACGCACCTCGGGGTAGTTGCGCAGGTCTTTGTTCTGCTCGCGGTCGAGCGCGGCGCGGATGACGGCGCAGGTCTCCAAAAGTAGGAAGAGGACGCGCGTCGTCCCCTTGTAGACCTCGACGGGGTGGAAGTAGTGGATGACGGGGTGGTCGATGTGGGACTCAAGTAAGCCTTGCAGGTCGCGCGTGACGGTGCGCAGCGCGTCGCGCAGGCCGTAGAAGCGCCCCTCGACGAAGTGGTGCGCGATGAAGCCGGCCACGTCCGCGCCCTGACCCGCCTGGTGGTAGAGCGAGACCGCGACGGCGCGCTTGCGTTCGAGCGCCGTGTAGACGGTCAGCATGTACGTGATGGCGAGCGAGATGACGACGAGCCCCGACGCGGCCTCGAAGAGGGCGAGGAAGCGCAGCGGGGCGAGGCGCGGCACCACGTCGCCGTAGCCGACGGAGGTGAGCGTGACGCCGCTGAAGTAGACGGCGTCGATCCAGCCCGGCTCGGGGTGCGCGACGCCGAAGGTGAAGCCGCCCGGGATGTGCGGGTAGTAGACGAGCGCGTAGGCCATGACGAGCAGGACGACGTAGACCGCGATGAGCAGCGGGAGCAGCAGCGGCCCGACCATGTTGAGGAGCCGGTGCCGGTTCGCCCTCGACAGCCTGAAGGCGACGGCGCGCGTCACGCGCCAGACCGAGCGGTTGAGCGACTCGCCGACCGGGCCGTAGCGCGCGCTCGAATGGAGCACCGTCGCGTAGATGTCGAAGATGATGAGCGCCAGCAGGACGAAGCCCGCCGTCGTGTAAATGAATGTCCCCACCCTCGCTTTATATAACGTGAAGGTTCAGCCTGCCAAGGTACAGAGCAGTAGGCAGTAGGCAGATGGCAGTAGGCAGTTCATCACCGAAGGGGATGTTCTAACTGCTTACTGCCATCTGCCTACTGCCTACTGTGCCTGCGCGATCAACTGCCGGAGGACGAAGGGGAGGATGCCGCCGTGGCGGTAGTATTCGATCTCGATGGGCGTGTCGATGCGGAGCGTGGCGGGCACCTCCTGCGCCTCCCCGTTGGCGCGGCGGATGCGGACGGTCACGTCCTGGCGCGGCGTGATCTCGCCGGCCTGCAAGCCCGTGATGTCGATGGTCTCCGTCCCGTCGAGGCCGAGGGTCTGCGCGTTGACGTGGTTCTTGAACTGGAGCGGGAGCACGCCCATCCCGACGAGGTTCGAGCGGTGGATGCGCTCGAAGCTCTCGGCGATGACGGCCTTGATGCCTAAGAGCAGCGTCCCCTTCGCCGCCCAGTCGCGCGAGGAGCCCGTGCCGTACTCCTCGCCCGCGAAGACGACGAGCGGCACGCCCGCCGCCTGGTAGTGCACGGACGCGTCGTAGATGGGCATCTGCTCGCCGGTCGGCTGCAAGACGGTGACGCCGCCCTCCGTGCCGGGCGCGAGCAGGTTCTTGATGCGGACGTTGGCGAACGTGCCGCGCACCATCACCTGATGGTTGCCGCGGCGCGAGCCGTACGAGTTGAAGTCCTGCTGCTCGACGCCGCGCAGCAGGAGGTAACGGCCGCCCGGCGTCTTGGCCTTGATGGCGCCCGCAGGGCTTATGTGGTCGGTCGTCACCGAGTCGCCGAAGACCGCGAGCGGGCGCGCGCCGAGGATGTCGCAGAAGCTGCCCGGCTCCATGCTGAACTTCTCGAAGTACGGCGGCTCCTGAATGTAGGTTGACTGCGGATCCCACTGGTAGACCTCGCCCGTCACCGAAGGGATGTCGTTCCAGAGCGGGTTGTCTTCGGCGAAGTCGCTGTAGAGCCGCCGGTAAGTCTCGGGGTCGGTCGCCGCGCCCAGAGCCTCGCCGACCTCTTCGAGCGTCGGCCAGATGTCGCGCAGGTAAACGTCCTCGCCCTTCTCGTCCTTGCCGAGCGGCTCCTTGTCCATGTCGATGTTGACGCGGCCCGCGAGCGCGAAGGCGACGACGAGCGGCGGCGACATGAGGAAGTTGGCGCGCACCGATTGATGCACGCGCGCCTCGAAGTTGCGGTTGCCCGAAAGGACGGAGGCGGTGACGAGGTCGTGCTCGTTGATGACCGACTCGATGCGCGGGTCGAGCGGGCCGGAGTTGCCGATGCAGGTCGTGCAGCCGTAGCCGACCGTGTTGAAGCCGAGTTGGTCGAGGTACTGCTGCAAGCCCGTCTTCTGGTAGTACTCCGTCACCACGCGCGAGCCGGGCGCGAGCGAGGGCTTGACGGTCGGCGGGACTTTCAGCCCGCGCTCGACCGCCTTCTTCGCCAGCAGGCCCGCGGCGAGCATGACGCCGGGGTTGGAAGTGTTCGTGCACGAAGTGATGGCCGCGATGACCACGTCGCCGTGGCCCAACTCCGTCCGACCGTTGGGCTGGATGACGAACTCGGCGGTCTTCTCTTCGAAGTCCACGCGGTCGGGCGTCGGGCGGTTGTTCATCATCTCGAACTCGCCCGTCGCGCTGGTGTTCTTGTCGCTGCGCGAGCCGAGGCTCCCGACCGTCTCGGTGGCGACGACGTTCGGCGCGGACTCCTGCTCCTGCCCGCCGCCGCCCGAGTGCAAAGCGCCGGGCAGCACGGGCAGAGAGCGCGCGACCTCGTGCACCTCCTTGCTCAGGTCAACGTGGAAGCGCTCGCCCAACTGCTCTTCGGGGCGGTTGTAGCCGTTCTCGCCGACGGGCTTGCGCAGGAGGTCGTCGAACTTCTCCTTGAGCCCCGAAAGCTCTATGCGATCCTGCGGGCGCTTCGGCCCGGCCACGCTCGGCTCGATGGTCGAGAGGTCGAGGTCGAGCGTCGTGCTGTAATCAATCTCGCCCGCCTTCGGGATGCCGAAGAGTCCCTGCGCCTGATAGTAGGCGCGGAAGACTTCGACCTGCTCCTCGCTGCGCCCCGTCGCCAGAAGGTACTCGCAGCACTTCTCGTCGATGGGAAAGTAGCCCATCGTCGCGCCGTACTCGGGCGCCATGTTGCCGATGGTCGAGCGGTCGGCGACGGGGATGCTGGCCGCGCCCTCGCCGTGGAACTCGACGAACTTGCCGACGACCTTCGCCTTCCTCAACATCTCGGTCACGCGCAGCACGAGGTCGGTCGCGGTCACGCCTTCCCTTAAACTTCCGGTCAAGTTCACGCCGACCACGTCGGGCGTGAGGATGTAGACGGGCTGGCCGAGCATCGCGGCCTCGGCCTCGATGCCGCCGACGCCCCAGCCGACGATGCCGAGCCCGTTAATCATCGTCGTGTGCGAGTCGGTGCCGACGAGCGTGTCGGGGTAGTAGACGCCGTCCTTCTCCATCACGCCGCGCGCGAGGTATTCGAGGTTCACCTGGTGGACGATGCCGATGCCGGGCGGGACGACGTTGAAGCTCTCGAACGCCTGCATGCCCCACTTGAGGAACTGGTAGCGCGAGCGGTTGCGGCGGAACTCCGTCTCCATGTTGAGCCGCAGCGCCTCCGGGCTCGACCAGAAGTCCACCTGCACCGAGTGGTCGATGACGAGATCGACGGGGACGAGCGGCTCGATGATCTTCGGGTCGCGCCCCATGCGCTGGACGGCCGAGCGCATCGCGGCGAGGTCAACCAGCAGGGGCACGCCGGTGAAGTCCTGCAAGAGCACGCGCGCCACGCTGAAGGGTATCTCGTCGGTGCGCTCGGCGACCGCCTGCCAGTTGGCGAGCGCGCGCACGTCCGACTCCTCGACGACCTTCTCGTCGTAGTTGCGCAGGACACTTTCGAGCACGACGCGGATCGAGACGGGCAGGCGCGAGACGGGCCCGACGCCCTCCTGCTCCAACCGCGGCAGCGAGTAGAACTGCCCCGACTTCCCTTTTTCCGTGGTGAACGTTTGCAGCGTGTTGAAGAGGTTGTGTGACATTATTCTCTCTCAAAAGAAGCTCGGCCCGGCGGACTCCACCCGCACGCTTCTCCCTTCGCCGGGATGCCTGAGACGGGTGAATTGGTACAGCAAGAGGTTACCCTTCATCTTAAGTTCGCCCCCCGCAATCGTCAAGCAAGCCCCTCCGCGGACACAAAAAGAAGGCGACGCCTTCCCAAGATAGGCGCCGCCTTTGACCGCTCACGAATCTTCGCATTTCGTGAGGAAGCATCAGCGTCCCAAATCGCCGACGCAGTGACGAGTTACCGCCACGGTTCCCGCCACCAAGAGGCCCGTTTTATATACTCAAACCGCCCCCCGCGCAAGAACTTTTTTTGCACGCCCCTACCGCCCCGCCTCCGCCTTCAAATCCCGCATCAAACGCTCGAAAGCCTTCCTGTACGAATCGTGATTCTTCCAATCCCTGAAATCCCCGATGTGCCGCGACCGCCTCACGTCCGCCGCCCACCCCATCTTTTCCTCCATCACCGCATCGTCAAGCCTAACCGGGAATAGCACTGTCTTCTTCTGCTCCTCTTCTTTATCTAACGCCGTTTCAACCTCCTTCTCAACCCACCGACTTGCGACCGAGTTTACTGACAGAACTAGAAGCAGCTTGTCATACAACCTTATGGATTCATCGATCCGTACTCGGAACCTGTCACCAATCTTCAAATCCTCTGGCGCAAACCAGCATCGCACACCTTCACTCTGTAAATCGCTGTAGATTCGTTTCGCGAAATCCTCGTCCTCGGCCGAATAACTTATGAAGCACGAATAAAACTCGATTGCCTCCGCTGTGAGAGACCGCACGTATGTTATGAAACCGTCCGGCACACCACACCCTCGTAGAAATCTTTCGGGGATGTTGCCCGCTGATTTGTAGATGGTGTCTATGCCTATGCTTGACGGGCCGACATGTCTTACAGATTCAAGACTTTTGGCTTCGCGGAGATCAGTGTCGGCGAAAATTACATGTGAGAAAGTCGCATGTGCAAAATCCGCCTCCTTAAGACCAGCACTAAGAAAGGCTGTATTAAATAAGACTGCGCTACTTAAGTCTGCGTAAGATAGATTCGCATTCCAGAATGTAGCGCCTTGCAACTCCGTACCTCGAAGTGTTGCCCCCAAAAGCACCGCCTGTGTGAACCTAGCAGCCACAAGAACGGCACCGCGAAGGTTTGCACGCGTGAGATTTGAGTCGTTGAGAGCTGCGAAGGAAAAATCCGAATCGCTTATATCGGCTGATTCGAAGCACGTAGACCTAAGTCTCGCCCGCGCGAAGTTCGCGCGGCGTAAATGTGCCCCCGAGAAATCTTCACCAACTAGATCGGGTATAATTTGGGGGTTCTTCTTTCTCCATTCGTTCCACTCAGCTACTCCATGTTTGATAATGGAAGTATGCTCCGGATTAGACATGTCTTGTCGCTCCGTGAAGTTAGAGTATCGATTAGACGCATCAGAACGATATGACTGGGTATGCGAGAAGTCAACGATGTTTTGAAGTTGGTGTTTGCCGAGATTGCGGGCGATTTGTTATATTTGGCGCACTTTAGCGAAGCGGGCGAAATGAGTGTGGGGTTAATCTCGGGGTCGAGATTTAGGAGCCGTATTCCGTTTGGAGGTTGAAGGATGCCGAAGAAAAGGCCGGAGGATTTCGAGTACCTGAGTAACAACCCTGACGTGGTGCCCGACCCTGACATCGAGGAGTTCATGGAGGAGGAGATCGCGCGCGCGCCGAAAGACCCCGGCCAGTTGGCGCAGCGCCTGCGCAACAACACGGCCGCCTCGCCGCAGGACTCGGGCGGCGACCTCGACGCCTCCTGGGAGGACGTGAACGACAGCGGCACCGAGTCGGCCGGCGGCGACAACCCCACCCCCGACCAGTCCGACGTGGAAGAGAACGCGCACGCCGTCGGCGTCAACTTCGAGGACAACCAGGAGCTTGACCTCCACGACCAGCTCGAACGCCGCGACCGCCGCCGCTTCGAACTCGACCCGCGCTCGAAGACCGAAGACGACACGATTTAGAGGTCAGAGGTCAGAGGTCGGAGGTCAGTAGTTGAGCCTTGCCGTCACGCCCTTTTTATCAAGGGCGACTGACGACAAGGCTCTTTTACTAACCTCCGACCTCTGACCTCTGACCTCTACTTGAAACTCGCGCGGGGTTCGAGGGTGGCGCGTTTGATGACGATCTTTTCGGCGGGGCTCTCGGGGTTCTCGGGGCGCTTGGGGGCTCCGGCGATGGCGTCGGCGTTGCTCATGCCGTCGATGACTTTGCCGAAGACGGTGTACTGCGTGTCCCACTGCGGCACGCGGCGGAGCGTGATGTAGAACTGGCTGTTGGCGGAGTTGATGTCCTGCGCGCGCGCCGCGCCGACGATGCCGCGGTCGAAGGGGATGTCGCTGAACTCCGCCGGCACGTCCTCGTAAGTCGAGCCGCCGAGGCCGTCGTTCGAAGGGTCTTCGTCCTTCGAGTTCGGGTCGCCGCCCTGCACGACGCCCGCGCGCGGGTTGACGCGGTGGAAGGTCGTGCCGTTGTAGAAGCCTTCCTGCACGAGCCGCTTGAAGCGCGCGACCATCTGCGGCGCGACGTTCGGGTACAGCTCGATCACGACACGGCCGTAAGAGACGCCGCCCGACTCGACTTCGAGCACGACCGCCTCCGCGTCCGGCTCCGGCTTCACGCCGCGCTTCACGCTCGCCCCGCCCGGCGCCTCCGCCTCGTCGTAGACCTTCTCCTGCGTCCCGCGGTTGAACCTGTACGTGATGAACGACAAGGCCGCCAACAACAACAGCAGCATCAGTATGATTAGCGTCTTCGGCTTGGGCATGATTAATTTGAAAGTTGAAACTAGAAGAGCTTCCTGCTGTCTAAAAGTATCGTCACGGGGCCGTCGTTGACCAGCTCGACCTCCATCATCGCCTGAAAACTTCCGGTCTCGACGCGCGCGTCGCGCGCACGCGCCTCCGCGACGAAGAACTCGTAGAGCGGGCGGGCCAGCTCGGGCGGCGCGGCGTCGAACCAGGACGGCCGGCGCCCTTTGCGCGCGTCGCCGTAGAGCGTGAACTGCGAGACGGCGAGCAGCGCGCCGCCCGCCTCCGCCAGCGAAAGGTTCATGCGCCCCTCCGCGTCTTCGAAGACGCGCAGGTTCAGAACCTTCTCGACGAGGTAGAGCGCGTCCAGCTCTTCGTCGTCGCGCGCGACGCCGAGCAGCACGACCAGCCCGCGGCCGATCTCGCCGACCGTCTCGCCCCCGACCCTCACCGACGCGCGCGTCACCCTTTGCAGTACGGCCCTCATCCTTTTTCAGAAGAGGTTCGGGAGGATTAAGAAGTAGCCGTTGAGCATCAGCAGCGCCGCCAACGCGCCGACGACGAGCGAGAGGCGCAGCACGAGGCGCGAGCCGGCGAGGATGGCGACCGAGGCGAGCACGATGGCGATCTGGAAGAGCGCCTCGGAGAAGTCGAAGTTCGGGTCTTGCTTCGACGCGCGCCCGCGCTGCGCCTCGAAGTCCTTCGCGCGCGCCGTGAGCTGCTTGCGCCCCTCGCCCTTCAAAGGGTTGTTCGGGTCTTCGTTGTCGGGCTCGTCCTCGTAGCGCGCGGCCGTCGCGCGGTACTCTTCGAGCTTCTTCTGGATGAAGTCGCGCGCGTCCGGCGTCATGTTCGGGTTCGCGCGCAGGTCTGCTTCGAGCCCGTCGGCGGCGACCTTCAAAGCGGTCTGGCGGATGCTCTTGGCCTGGTAGAAGGCCCACGTGTCGCTGGCCTGGATGTTGTTGTTCGCCACGTCCTCGGCCGCGTTGCCGCCGCCGAGACTCGTGACGGCGAGGAGCATCGCCATGAAGCCGATGATGAGGGCGGCGCGGTTCTTAAACTTCTCGTCGGCGCTCTCGCGCGCCTCGGCTATCTGCTCGGCTGCTTCCATCTGAGGTTAAGGTAAGTCTCTCTTTCTTCTACTTCTGCGGCGGCATGCTCGGCCTGATCTCGACGCGGCTCGGGAGGCTGCGCTCGTCGTGGCGGAGGAGGCCGACAACGACGCGCGCGATGTCTTCGGGCTGCAACTGCCACGCGTTCTCCTCGCTCACCGTGCCGCCGCCGAACTCTGTGTTGACCGAGCCGGGCATGACGTAGCTGACCTTGATGCGGTCGTGCCTGACCTCCTGCATCAGCGCCTCGCTGAAGCCGTTGAGGGCGAACTTCGACGCGTTGTAGGCGGCCATCCGCGGGTGCGGGTTCGCGCCCGCGAGCGAAGAGATGTTGACGATGTAGCCGCCCCCGCGCTTCTTCATCTCGGGGATGACCGCGCGGCAGCCGTAGAAGACGCCGAACAGGTTTGTCTCTAAGACGGCTTGAAACTCCTCGGGCGAAGTCTCTTCGACGAGCTTGCGGAGTCCGATGCCCGCGTTGTTGACGAGCACGTCCACGCCCCCGAACTCTTCGACGGCGTGAGCGACGAGCGCCTCGACCTCTTCATACACGCGCACGTCGCACGCGGCGCCCGTCGCGGAAGCGCCCGTGCCCTCAAGCTCGCGCACCGTCTGCTTCACCTCGTCAACGTTGCGCGCGCCGACGCACACGTTCAACCCTTCGGCGGCCAGAGCCTCCGCGATGGCGAGCCCGATGCCTTTCGTCCCGCCCGTGACGATTGCGGTCTTCCCCTTGTAGTCCATCTCGAAAACTACTCCGCCTTCAACTTCTCTTTCAAAAGCTCGTTGACGACCTTCGGGTTGGCCTTGCCCTTCGAAGCCTTCATCACCTGCCCGACGAAGAAGCCGAAGAGCGCCTCCTTGCCGCCGCGGTATGCTTCGAGCTGCTGCGGGTTCGCGGCGAGCACGTCCGAGACGATCTTATCAATCTCGCCCGCGTCGGAGACCTGCGCGAGCCCCAGGTCTTCGATGACCCGGTTCGCGCCCTTCCCCGTCTTGAACATCTCGACCAGCACGTCCTTGCCCTGCTTGCCGCTGATGCGCCCCTCTTCGACCGCGCCGACGAGCGCGCCAAGTTCTTCGGGTGAAACGGGCGAGAGATCGGCCGCAATGCCCGCCGCGTCAAGCTCGCGCAGCAGCTCGCCCTTCACCCAGTTCGCCGCGCCGCGCGGGTTCGACGCGGCCGCCGCGCGCTCGTAGAAGTCCGCGAGCGCCGAGTCGCGCACGAAGAGCGAGGCGTCGTTGAAGGAGAGTTCGTACGCGTCCATGAAGCGCCGTCGTCTCGCCTCCGGCAACTCAGGCATCGAAGAGCGCACCTGCTCGACCCACTCGGCCGTGACCGTCAGCGGTTGCAGGTCGGGCTCGGGGAAGTAACGGTAGTCGTGCGCCTCCTCCTTCGAACGCATCACGCGCGTCTGCCCGGCGCGCTCGTCCCACAGGCGCGTCTCCTGCGTCACCCGCCCGCCCGACTCGATGAGCGCGATCTGTCTCTCAATCTCGAACTCGATGGCGCGCTGCATGAAGCGCACCGAGTTCAGATTCTTCAGCTCGACCTTCGTCCCGAACTTCTCTTCCCCGATTCGACGCACCGAGACGTTCGCCTCGCAGCGCAGGTTCCCCTTCTCCATGTCCGCGTCGCTCGCCCCGACCCACTGCAACGCGCGGCGGACGTGGTTGACGTAGTCGTACGCCTCCCAGGACGTGCGGAAGTCGGGCTCGGTGACGATCTCGGCGAGCGGCGTGCCCGCGCGGTTGAGGTCGATGTAGGAGTAGCGTTCGGTCTCGGGCAGCCCCTCGTGGACGTTCTTGCCCGCGTCCTCTTCGAGGTGGAGGCGCGTGATGCGAATCTGCATCGGCCGCCACTCGCGCGCGTGCCCGCCTTCGTCGCGCTCGGCGGTCACGATTTCGAGCAAGCCCTTCTCGGAGAACGGCCGGTCGTATTGCGAAATCTGGTAGCCCTTCGGCAAGTCCGGGTAGAAGTAGTTCTTCCGCGCGAAGATCGAGACCTCGTTGACGTGCAGCCCCAGAGAGAGCGCCGCCCGCGCACCCAACTCGACCGCGCGCCGGTTCAGCACGGGCAGCGAACCGGGCAGCCCCAGACAGACCGGGCACGTGTTCGAGTTCGGCTCGTCCCCGAACCGCGTCGAGCAGCCGCAGAAAATCTTCGACTCCGTGCTCAGCTGCGCGTGTATCTCAAGGCCGATGACGGCCTCCCAACCTTCTTTCATAGCTCTCAGCTTTCAGCGGTCAGCGGTCAGCTTTCCGCGTGCCGCGACGTCGTGCTCTAAACCCGTCAGACCATGTCAGTTCGTCGCACCTGCTTTCAGCTTTAAGCTGACTGCTGAGTGCCGAAAGCTGACTGCTTCTTTAGTGCGGCGAGTATAACAAAGGCCAAACGTCCCCCTCAACAAGAGCACTTTCGAGCGCCGGGCTCTTGTAAAAATCCGTACACAGCTTTGCCACGTACTGTTATAGAATGCGCTTACTCGTTCCCGGGTTTACGAAGGGGGCTTACGTGCCCTCTCCACCTTTTCTTCCCAAGGAGGAACAACTCAGTTATGGCTAAGACTATTGCGAAAATCCTGGGCGTGGTGTTCATCCTGGTGGGGCTCGTCGGCTTCGTCTCGCCGATGTTCCTCGGCACCCACCTCAGCACGACACACAACCTCGTGCACCTGATTTCGGGCGCCGTCGCGCTCTACTTCGGGTTCGCCGCGACGCTCCCGGCGGCACGCCTGTTCTGCATCGTGTTCGGCATCGTCTACGCGCTGCTCGGGGTAGCGGGCTTCCTCCTCGGCAGCGGCCCCGACCGCATGTTCGAGGCGCTCGCGGCCCTCGGCCTGCACCTCGGGACGATGGATCACCTCGTCCACATCCTGCTCGGCGTCGTCTTCCTCATCGGGGGCTTCCTGACGAAGGCCGATGTCGGCGCGGACTAAGCTTCAATTGCAGAGACACAGAGGCCCGGCTTGTCGAGTAACAACTTCAAGCTGTGGCTCTGTGTCTCCGTGTTGAATTCCCTCTAACCTCATCCGAGGTTGCCCGCCCCGCCCCGCTCCCTTAAGATAGCCCTTCTTTTGCAAAACTTCTTAGGAGACTCTTACAGCCAATGATTAAGACCGTCGAGTGGTCGGACGAGGGCGTCCGCATGATCGACCAGCGCCTTCTGCCGACCGAGGAGAAGTACCTCACCTTCCGCTCCTGCGAGGAGGTGGCCGAGGCCATCAAGGCCATGGTCGTGCGCGGCGCGCCCGCCATCGGCGTCTCGGCCGCGATGGGGCTCGCGCTCGGCACGATGCAGGCCGTCGGGACTTCCGTCGAAGACTTGGAGCAGGACTTCGACTACTTTTGCGACGTGATGTCGAAGACGCGCCCCACGGCCGTCAACCTCTTCTGGGCCATCGAGCGCATGCGCCAACGCTTCCAACGCTCCAAAACCGAGGGCGCCGACGCCGAGCAGATTAAGAAGGACTTGATTGCAGAGGCGCAGCTCATCTTCCGCGAAGACATCGAATCCTCCCGCGCGCTCGGCCGCTTCGGCGGCGAGTTGATTCCCGACAACGCGACCGTGCTCACGCACTGCAACGCGGGCGCGCTCGCCACCGCGGGCGACTACGGCACGGCGCTCGGCGTGGTGCGCGGCGCGCGCGACGCGGGCAAGCGCGTCGCCGTCATCGCCGACGAGACGCGGCCGTTCCTACAGGGCGCGCGCCTCACCGCGTGGGAGCTTCAGAAGGACGAGATACCCGTCACCGTCATCACCGACAACATGGCCGGGCACGTGATGAAGCAGGGCAAGATCGACTGCGTCGTCGTCGGCGCCGACCGCATCGCCGCCAACGGCGACACGGCCAACAAGATCGGCACCTACATGGTCGCCGTGCTCGCCAAACAGCACAACATCCCCTTCTACGTCGCCGCCCCCGTCTCGACCGTAGACCTCTCGCTCGCCACCGGCGACGAGATACCCATCGAGGAGCGCGACGCCCGCGAGGTCACGCACATCCGCGAACAGCGCCTCGCCCCCGAAGGCGTTGCCGTTTCGAACCCCGCCTTCGACGTGACCCCCGGCGAACTCGTCGCCGCCATCATCACCGACCGCGGCGTCGCCCGCCCGCCCTACACCGAGAGTTTGAAGAAGCTTTTCGAAGGCGACCAGGCGGAAGCCCGACCGTGAGGGAGGGCGTTTGAGGTACAAAGGAAGGAGGGATGATGAAAGACCACGGGTCTCTCATCATCCCTCCTTTGATGTTTCGCCGACGCCCTCCCTCACGGTCGGGCTTCTGCCCTATTGATTGGCGTAGCGGCTCTGCTTCCACCAGTCGAGGGTCTTGCGCAGGCCCTCTTCCAACCCGACCTGCGGCTCGTAGCCGAGCCACTCGCGCGCGCGCGTGATGTCGGCGAGGCTGTGACGCACGTCGCCGACGCGCGGCTCGCGGTACTCGGCCTCGACCTCAGTCCGCCCGGTGATCTTCTTCAGCGCGTCGAGCAGCTCGTTCAGAGTCGTCCGCCGCCCCGTCGCGACGTTGATGACGCGCCCCACCGCCTGCGGGCTCTCGGCGGCGCGGAGGTTACCGTCCACCACGTTCGAGACGAAAGTGAAGTCGCGCGACTGCTCGCCGTCGCCGTAGATGACGGGCCGCCCGCCCGACGCGAGCGCCGAGATGAAGCGCGAGATGACGCCCGAGTACTGCGAGCTGGGGTCTTGCCGCGGGCCGAAGACGTTGAAGTAGCGCAGGCAGGCCGTCTCGAAGCCGTAGACGCGCGACCAGACCTGACAGTAATACTCGCCGACGAGCTTCGCCGCCGCGTAAGGGCTCAGGGGCTCGGGGCGCATCTCCTCCGCCTTCGGGAGCGTCGGCTGGTCGCCGTAAGCGGAACTCGACGCGGCGTAGACCACGCGCCGCACGCCCGCGCGCCGCGCCGCGACGAGCAGCGCGAACGTCCCGTTGACGCTCGACTGGTGCGTCAACTCTGGGTCTTCGACCGACCGCGGCACCGAAGGGATGGCCGCCTCGTGGAAGACGACCTCGACGCCCCGCAGCGCACGCTCCAGAGCGTCCGGCTCGGTCAGGCTCCCGCGGACGAACTCGACGTCGCCGCCGACCTCTTCAAGATTCTCCGCGTGCCCCGTCGAAAGGTTGTCGAGCACGCGCACGCGCGCCCCCGCCGACGACAGCGCCGCCGCGATGTGCGAGCCCACGAACCCGGCCCCGCCCGTCACCAGATAAGTTCCCGAGAGAGACATAGAATCTAAGCGGTCAGCTTTCAGCGATCAGCGTTCAGCCAAACCATTAAACGGAAGAGGCAAGATGATATGAAAGCTACAGTCTTTGTCTGGCTGAAAGCTGATCGCTGAAAGCTGACCGCTTCTCACCTTCCGACGCCGACGTAGTCGAAGCCGAGCTTGCGCATGCGCTCGGGCTCGTAGATGTTGCGGAGGTCTGCGACCTTCGGGGAGCGCATCAGTTCCTTGACCCGCTGCATGTCGAGCGCGCGGAACTGGTTCCACTCGGTCATGAAGACCAGCGCGTCCGCGCCCTCGACCGCGCCGAACTCGTCCTCGGCGTACTCGATCTCGGGCAGCATCTTGCGCGCCTGCTCGGTCGCCACGGGGTCGTACGCCTTCACGCGCGCGCCCTTCGCCAAAAGCGCCTTGATGATGTCAACGGACGGCGCCTCGCGCATGTCGTCGGTCTCGGGCTTGAAGGAGAGTCCGAGCACGCCGATGGTCTTGCCCTTCACGTCGCCGACGAGCCGCTCGATCTTCTCAACCATCCGCTCGCGCTGAAGGTAGTTGACCTCGACGACCGCCTCGACGATGCGCGCCTCGCCGCCGTACTCCTTCGCCACCGACAGCAGCGCCGTCGTGTCCTTCGGGAAGCAGGAGCCGCCGTAGCCCGGCCCCGGGTGCAGGAAGTAGCGGCCGATGCGGTTGTCCATCCCGATGCCGCGCGCCACGTCGTGCACGTCGCAGCCGATGCGGTCGCAGAGGTTCGCGATCTCGTTGATGAAAGAAATCTTGGTCGCCAGGAAGGCGTTCGCCGCGTACTTGGTCAACTCCGCCGCTTCGAGCGAGGTGATGACGACCGGCGTCTCGATCAGGTAGAGCGGGCGGTAGAGGTCGCGCATGATGGCGATGGCCGCCTCGTCCTTGCAACCGATGACGACGCGGTTCGGCCGCATGAAGTCGTCGATGGCCGCGCCCTCGCGCAGGAACTCGGGGTTCGAGACGATGCCGAAGTCGAACTTCGTCTGGTGCTCGCGGATGAGGCGGCGCAGCCGCTCGCCCGTGCCGACCGGCACCGTCGATTTCGTCACGACGACCTTGTAGCCGTTCATGTGGCGGGCCACGTCGCGCGCCGCGCCCTCGATGTAGGAGAGGTCGGCCGAGCCGTCCTCGCGCGGCGGCGTCCCGACCGCGAGGAAGATGACTAGACTTTGCTCGACGGCCGCCTTGATGTCGGTGGTGAAATTGAGGCGGCCGGCCTGCGTGTTCTTGGCGACGAGCTGGTCGAGGCCCGGCTCGTAGATGGGCATCTCGCCCCGCTTGAGGCGCTCGATCTTGTCGGCGTCCACGTCCACGCAGGTCACGGACGTGCCGAACTCTGCGAAACAGGTTCCCGTCACGAGCCCGACGTAACCCGTCCCGATTACTGCTATGTGCATCTTGCTTAAAACGACCTTTCCGGTGGTGGGATTGCTACCAAGCGGGTGATTATCTCAGACAAAAGGTTGCGGGTCACGCGGCGCTGATGCGCGTGACCCGCAAAGGTGTGGGGCCGAACCGGGTTCGAGCGTTAATTCGGCACAACCTGAGCCCTGAGCCGCGAAACCTAAGTGAAGTTTAGCGCGCGGGGCTGATGACGACCGGGGTGCCGCCGAAGTTGAAGTCGTTGTCCTGCGTGGCCGCGATGATGGCCGCCGCGACCGCGCCGCCTGCCGCGAGCAGGAGCGCCGCGAGGGCGCCGCTCGACAGGCCGCGCATCTCGGGCTGCTGGAAGCGGGTGCAGCGGGTGCCGGGGGTGGCCGTGCCGGCCGTGTCCTGACCGCCGGCGGCGATCTGCTTCACGGAGTTGCCCGCGCGCAGCTCGACTTTACCCGACTGGGTGGAGACGACCGTGTTGCCGCACTCGACATCAACCATGAAGACGTTGGTCTGGCTGTTGTCGGCGACCGCCGCGCCGTCCTTGGTGGTGACCGTGGCCGAGACGCCCGACGAGGACGAAACGCGCACGCGGCCCGAATCGAGCATGCCGCTGACGCCGGTCTCGCTGAAGCTCAGCTTGAGGCTTGAGTTCGGCAGCACCTCGACGCGGCCGAGCTTGCCGAGGCTGACGACGGCGCTTGAGTTCTGCGCGGTCGTGATCGTGCTGTCCGAGAAAACGGTGGCGCCCGAGATGGCGCTGGTGCCGTTGACGGAAACTTCACCGACGACCGAAAGGTCGCCCGTCGGGCCGGTCTGCCCCGTCTGCGCCAAGCCGACCATCGAGTACGTGCACAAGATGGCGAGCGCCAGGGCGAGCGAGATGGGCGTACGGCTCCAGGTTCTGCTAGTCATTACTTCTCCTCCCGTAGGTGAAACTGTCAATTTTTTGAGAGAGCGCGCTGCGAGTCTTTCGGCTCTTAGGCTACAAAAGACTCGCCTGAGACGATTTGTTTTAATGTTTTTCTCGTCAATCCGTCTCGGGAATAGCCCGCGCGGTGTCTCATAAAAGCAGGTTGAGAGCCACTGTGGGCCTCAAAAGACCCGCTTTTTTTACACGAAACGGGCGCGCATGTCAATAAACATTTCCGTGAATTCAACGATTTTTCAACAATTTGCGGCAACGAGGGGGCATTTGTCAACTCTTATTTTCGGCCCCTTCCCGCCTCCTCCCGTGTGCACCGCGGGCTAGTCTTTGTAGATTAACACACGCGGCCGCCCTTCGGGGCCGACCACGCCGCGGTACATGCCGGAAGTGTTGAAAGGCATCGCGAAATTTCCGCGCCGGTCGAGGGCGATCAGGCCGCCCGTGCCGCCCAGTTTCCCGACCTTTTCCAGAGCCCCGGCCGTCGCGCGCTCGACCGACTCCCCCGCGTAACGCATCCGCGAGGAGACTTCGTGCGCGACCGACGCGCGGATGAAATACTCTCCGTCGCCGGTGCAGGAGACGCCGCAAGTCTCGTTGTCGGCGTAAGTTCCGGCGCCGATGATGGGCGAGTCGCCGACGCGCCCGAACCTCTTGTTCGTCATCCCGCCGGTCGAAGTCCCGGCCCCCAGATTCCCCGCGCGGTCGAGCGCGACGGCCCCGACCGTCCCGAATTTGTGCTCGTCGAAAACCCGCAACTCTCTCTGGAGTTTCGACTGCTTCGGCGGCGGGCTCTTCTCGGCCTCCTTCACCTTCTGGAGCTGCTGCCAGCGCTCTTCGGTGTAGAAGTATTTCGGGTCAACGAGTTCGACGCCGTGCTGCGCGGCGAAAGCCTCGGCGCCGTCGGCCACCATCATGACGTGCGGCGACTGCTCCATGACGAGGCGCGCGAGCAGGATCGGATTCTTCACGCGCTTCAGACCGGCCGCCGCGCCCGCCTTGAGCGTCCGGCCGTCCATGATGGAGGTGTCAAGCTCGTTCGTCCCGGCGTTGGTGAAGACCGCGCCCTTGCCCGCGTTGAAGAGCGGCGAGTCCTCCAACAAGGTTATCGCCGCGACGACGGCGTCGAGCGAGCCGCCGCCCTTCTTCAAAACCTCGTAACCCGCCAGCAGCGCCTCGGTCAGCTTCTCGCGGTAGGCGCGCTCGCGCTCGGGCGTCATCTTGCTGCGCTCGATGGTGCCGGCGCCGCCGTGGATGACGAAGCCGAACGGGTGCAGCTCGCCCGTCTTCTGCGCGCCGAGCCCCTTCGCGGACGCGGAGGCGACGAGCGCCGCGGCGCCCACGCCCTCCATGAATTTCCGTCGGCTCTCGCCCGAGCCTCTTTTGCTGCTCACACTCCGCCCCGCTCTGGTCTCTTCGGCTGGAACTCTGTGGACGGGAAATCGAGTGCGAATGTTAACAGAGCGCCCGCCCGGCGTAAACCATCTTTCGTCCCGCGGCCCAGGCTTTAGTCTGTCTTTTTCGTTTCGAGGAAGAAGCGTCGGGACTGCTCGGCCAGGGGCTCGGGCACGACCACTCGGAAGGGGTGCTTGGCGACGAAGCTCGGGACGCGTCGGACTTTCGCGCCGAGCGCGTCGAGCGTCGCGGCAACGGCCTCGTCATCCAACTCGGGAGCGTCGAAGGCGACGGCCGCGCGGCGGAAGGCACCGCGGAGCCGGTCGAAGGGAAGGTCGCGCCCGGCCAGAACCAGCCCACGCTCCTGAAAGTCTCCGAGGGCGTAGAGGACGAGGCGTGCGGCGTCGCGCTCGCCCGGCTTTGACTCCACGTCGAAGAAAGAGTTCTGGCGCATCGTTCAGGGGTTGGGCGGGCTTTGGCTTTGGTTCAAAGGCGTGACGACGCGGCGCGGGCGGACGGCCGTGTCGGCGTCGTTCGCGGGCTGCGCGGCGGCGTTGCCCCCGTGCGTCGTGGCGGCGTCGGCGGCGGCCGGCTGCCTGGCCTCGCTCTTCTTCCTCAGCTCCGCCTGCTCGTAAGGGTCGAGGCGCGCGAAGACGTAGAACTTCTCGGCCTTCGTCGTCACCGCCCCGAGGTATCTGAACTTGTATTCGAGCACGCCGTCCTGCTGTAGCTCCAGGGGGTTCGGCGGCGTCTCGAAGAACTGCGAGAACTCCTCCTGCGAGACGGCTTCCAGTTCGGGCAGGTAGTCGTTGCCGCTCGCGCGCGCGATGTGGAGCGCCATCTGGCGCAGCGCCTGGATGCGGTTCGAGTTGTGGACGTAGTAGTGCCGGTCGATCTCGCGCCGGCTCACGCGGTCGTCCACGACCTCCTGCTCGTTGCGCAGGTAGCCGAGGTAGGCTCGCACGTTCGGCCCGAACTCTTCGCCGCCGCGCGCGCCCCTTCGCGTCTGCGCGGACGCGACGGCGGAGAGAGTCAACAGGCAAAGTGCGAACAGCCCGAGCGTGCGCGTCATTCTTCTCATGGCTCTTTCATCCAAGACCCCGAGCGGAGTCCGCGGCCTCTTCCGGGTGCAGGGGGTTTGGGACGGCCGAAATCTTATCACAACTCCGCACGACATCGCGCGCACGCGCGGACGTGTCCGTTGCACGCGGCCGACGGGCGGTGCTACATTCGGGCCAACGGTATCAATTATTGATATGCCTTCCGACGCTTCAAACGATTCGAGGACGACAGGCGGGGCTGAGTTCGCGGGCAGGCGCGTGGCGCTGGGCGTGTCCGGCGGCATCGCCGCGTACAAGGCCGTGGAAGTCCTGCGCGGCCTCCAGCGCGCGGGCTGCGAGGTGCGCGTCGGGATGACGAAACGCGCGTGCGAGTTCGTCACGCCGCTCACCTTCCGCGCGCTCTCCGGCGCGCACGTCGTCGTGGACGACTACGCGCCCGACAACCCAGACCCCATCGCGCACATCACCTTCTCGCAGTCGGTCGAGCTGTTCGTCGTCGCGCCCGCGACGGCCAACGTCATCGCCAAGTTCGCCAACGGCGTCGCCGACGACTTCCTGACTTCGACCTACCTCGCCTCGAACGCGCCCGTCCTCGTTGCGCCCGCGATGAACACGACGATGCTCCTGCACCCCGCGACGCAGCGCAACCTCGCGCGCCTGCGCGCCGACGGCGTGCGCATCGTCGAGCCCGACGCGGGCGAGATGGCCTGCGGCACAATCGGCCCCGGAAGACTTTCTGAGCCGGAAAGGATTGTGGAAGCGGCGCTCTGTATGTTGAGGGAGACGGCCGCGCGCGGGAACGACCTCGCGGGCGAGCGCGTGCTCGTCACCGCAGGCGCGACGCGCGAGGAGCTAGACCCCGTGCGTTTCATCTCGAACCATTCGTCCGGAAGGATGGGCTTCGCCGTGGCCGAGGCGGCGCTGGCGCGCGGCGCCGAAGTGACCATCGTCGCGGGCGCGACGACGGCGCGGCCTCCCGCGGGCGCGCGCGTCGTGCGGGCCTTCTCGGCCGAAGAGATGCGTGCCGCCGTCATGCGTGAAGTCGAAAATGCCACGGTCTTCATCGCCGCCGCCGCGGTCGCCGACTACCGCCCGGCCGCGCGCGCTCAAGAGAAGATGAAGAAGTCAGGGACGGCGCTCACGCTCACGCTCGAACCCACGCCCGACATCCTCGCCGAAGTCTCACGGACGCGCCGCGACGGCCTGCTCGTCGTCGGCTTCGCGGCCGAGACCGAGCGCGTCGTCGAGAACGCACGCGACAAGCTTACGCGCAAGAACCTCGACGCCGTCGTCGCCAACGACCTCACGCAGGACGGCGCCGGCTTCGACAAAGACACGAACGTCGTCACGCTCCTCACACGCGACCGCGAACAGCCCGCCACGCTCCCTTTGATGTCCAAGCTCGACGCCGCGCACCGCATCCTCGACGAAGTCGTACGACTCAGAGGCTCGGCTCAGTAAGAACGAATCGCGTGCATGACGCGGCCCCAGACTTCGAAGTCCATCGTCTCGATGACTTCGATGGGCTGGAAGCGCTCGTTCTCGGGCGTGAGCCAGATGCGGCCGTGGCGGATGCGCAGGCGCTTGACGCACAGCTCGTCGTTGATGCGCGCAATGACGATGTCACCGTCCTCCGCGTCCACCGCGCGGTCAACGACGAGGATCGTGCCGGGGTTAATCCCCGCCCCCGACATCGAGTCGCCCGAGACGCGCACGTAGAAGGTCGCCGTCGGGTGCTTGATGAGATAGCGGTTGAGGTCGAGCCGCCCCTCGATGTAGCCCTCGGCCGGGCTCGGGAAGCCCGCCGACACCGTCGTCATGAACAGCGGACGCGCGCAACGCGTCGTGCGGTCGGGCCACATGACGGACTCGACGTTTGCGTAAGAGAGCATTTTTGTTTCACCCGCGAAAGAATGTCCAACCGCCGGGATGATACACGGAAGCCTCCACCGAGACAAGATTTTTCTTCGCGCATGAGTCTTAAAAGACGTGAGGGAGCGAGTCAGGTGACAAGGCGAGCGCGGCGCGGCGCGTCGGGCGCGCGAAAGCTTTCGCCTCACACACGCCGAGCCCTGCTCGCGCACGCGCGAGCGTCCGCCGCACGTTCCGATTGCCCCGCCGCTAGATGCGTCCCAACAGCAGCAGGATGATGACGATGAGGAGCAGCAGGCCGAGCCCCCCGCTCGGGTAGTAGCCCCACCCGCGGCTGTACGGCCACGACGGCACGGCGCCGACCAGCAGAAGAATCAAGATGATGATCAGAATCAGACCGATACTCATATCGTTCCTCCTTCTTCCTTTCTATTGCCGCTGAAAGTAACTGGCGGAACTTTTATAACACTCGGCATCGGCGGTCAACTCATTCCGCTGCCGCGTGCGCTCGGCCCTCAGTTCCTGGATGTGCCCTTCCCAAGAAAACTCGCGTGCCCACCTTATCTTCTTCGCCTGACAATTCCTCGTCTCGGCGAGCCTCAGACGGCCTTCGACATTCAGCGAATGCGCCGCGGGCACCGCGAAGAGTTGCTCATTCTCGGGGCACCACACGGCGAAGAAATCGACCTCGTCCTCGCGGTAGCGGCTGAAGGTGTCGTACTTGCTCCCGCGATGCCTGCGTGAGTTGTAAACGACGCATCCGTCTTCCAGCTTACCGGTCTTAACCTGAACGCGGACGAGCCGCGCGCCGGTGTCAACGATAAGGTCGTAGGCCGCGCCGCCGCCGAACGGGAGGCTGACGAGAAACCCCGCACGAACATAGCCAGCAAGCACCACGGCCTCAGACGAATTACCTTTGTAGAGCGTCAGGCCGGTGAGGCAATCTTCCTTGTTCATCTTGCCCTCCGAAGTGGGGTTACTTGCCAGAGCTTACGGCCGTTTGCAATAATCGCCGCGTCCGGGCCTGTAGCTCAACGGATAGAGCGACGCCCTCCTAAGGCGTAGGTTGCAGGTTCAAGTCCTGCCAGGCTCATTCACTCTCATCCATTACACTCTCACTTCGTCAAGACTGGTACTTGAGGAGCGAGCGCACGTCGTAGCCCTGGAGCTTTTCGCGGCCGGGGAGGAATTCGAGTTCGACGACGAAGGCGAGGCCGACGACGGTGCCGCCGAGTTCTTCGACGAGGCGGACGACGGCCGCGGCCGTGCCGCCGGTGGCGAGCAGGTCGTCGGCGATGACGACGCGGTGGCCCGAGCCGACGGCGTCGCGGTGCATCTGGAGCGCGTCCTGGCCGTACTCAAGGTCGTAAGAGACGGTGGCGCACTCCGACGGGAGTTTGCCCGGCTTGCGCGCGGGGACGAAGCCCGCGCCGAGCTGGTAGGCCATCGCCGGGGCGAAGATGAAGCCGCGCGCCTCGATGCCGATGACGGTATCGACCTGCTGCCCCTTGAACTCCGAAGAGAGCGCGTCGATGACCTGGCGGAAGCCCTCGGGGTGCTTGAGCAGCGTCGTGATGTCGTAGAAGTTGATGCCCGGCTTCGGGAAGTCCGGCACCTCGCGGATGAGAGATTTGAGTTGATCCATGAGTCAGTAGGCAGTAGGCAGATGGCAGTGGGCGGTTAAAGCAGATGCGAAATGACGGCCGAGGCACCTTACCTTCGACCAACTGCCTGCCGCCACCTGCCTACTCCTTTTTCACCTTTCGATTCGGAATAAACGATAAGCGGGATAGGGTAGGACAGGGCTTGGAAATACGCAACACTCAGTCATTACCCGCCACTGCGCCCTCATTCGCCACTGCGCCCCCACCTGAGTCGCTGCCTGGCATTGGAGGAGGCCCCGGATCGACCACCCCGCGGATTAAATCGACCTCAGTAAGTTTCACCAAGTCTTGCAGGTATTCCTTGATAGCCATCAGGACGAAGGCGGCTTCGGCCGTAACAAAAATCAGTATGTATAAAAGCATGAGCCGGGACCCAAACGGTATGTTGTCGAGTTCCGTGTTCTTGAGGATCGCATCGAAGGTGAGACTGTCGTTATACGCTTTCATGTCCGCATCCGTAATCGGCCCCGTAACCCCACGCGGCCCCCCTTCTTTGAGTGAAGCCTCTATCGCACGGACGTTCCCTACCAGGTTGTCGTTATACTGGAACGCGCAAACGACCGAAGACGCGATCAGCAAGAGGGGGATCAACCCTATGAGCGAGGCCTTCAGAAATTTCCTGAAGTTCCGACGCCATCGGACAGCCGGGGCGGTCCTATCCATCGGCGTCGTCCAGTAATCCTCGTTGCTGAAGAATTCATAGAATAAGATTCTGGCCAGTTGATGCCGCAGGTAGAAGATGAGCCCGAGTATGAGGAAGCAGAACAATGAGGTGTAGACGGAGAAGACCTTCGCCTGCGCGGCGAAGGTAGGGATGAGGCTGAAAGAGGTGACGGGGATCGGGAGCGCCGCGATCACCAGCGTCGAGATGCTCATGTATCGCTTAAAGAATTCGGCGAAAGCTCTGACTCGCTTCGGGTCTGTAGGTTCAGACTCTGCGGAGCGGACGTTATCTTGCGGAGCCATGTCAAAGCCCTCCCGCGTAGGCTTCACGACGCTGCACACGTGGGTCGCGCCGCTAAGTCCCGGATTTTCAATCCCGCCTATTTCGCCCCCGGAGTAAAAAGTTACTCGCGGGCGGCGGCCCTGTCGTCTGAAAAGCCCCCCCCTTATTTCACCATTCTTTCACCGGCCGCGCGGAAACCGCATACAACCGGCCTCACCTGTCGCTTACCTTACCTTTCGATTCGGAAAGTCGGGTAGCGCCCGGTCGGCTCGACGGAGACCTCTTCGAGTTGTTCGACGCGTGCGTGTTGCGGGCCGGCGGCGAGGTCGTGTTTGAAGCCCTCGACCGATTCGGGCGTGCCCTCGGCGAGGACTTCGACGCGGCCGTCGTCGAGGTTGCGGACGTAGCCGACGACCTGGTGGCGCGCGGCGACGCGCTGCGCGAAGAAGCGGAACCCTACGCCCTGCACCTCGCCGCTGACGAGGTAGTGCCTCGCGACCTTCATGCGCTCCCCCTTGAAACGTCGAGTTGGCCGACCGTTAGCCGAGTCATCCTAAAAGATGTTTCGGAGCTAATGCAATCTACGGCAGAAGCTCGACGATGCGCACGCCGCCGGGCGGGATGTTGAGAGTGATGACGCCGCCGCTGAGCTTCAGCTCGGCGTTCGTCGTCCATTCGTTGGCGCGTTTGAAGGCCGCGCCGTTGGCTTCGAGCGTGACTTCGGCCGACTCCGCGCGGTTGACCTGCGCGAGTCCTTGTTGGGGTTTGTAGACGCCGCGGTTGTTGATGAGCGTGACGACCCAGCCGCGCGCGTTGCGGTTGAAGAGGTACTCGACGTTGCCCCTCACCTTCAACGGCGTCGCGTCATCCAGAAGGTGCGCGAGCAGGTGCGCGGCGGCAGGCACGAGCCTTTCGTCTAAACCGAGCAGGTCGGGCACGGCGCAGTAGACGACGCGGCCGCGGCCGACGCGGTTGACGGTGACGAGCGGGTCGCCGTTAGGAGTCTTCAACAGAACCTCCGCGCCGCGTGGCTCGACGCGTTCGTAGCGGTAGACCTGACCGGTCAGGTCTGTCTTCGGCTCGCCCGGCGCGAGGCAGGTCGCGTCGTCGGCTTCGGCCGTCGTGCCCGTCGAGCGGACGCCGAGCAGTTCGGCCGTGAGACCTTTGGCCTGCGCCGCGTTGAGGA
>JADMIO011081431.1_pt1 | contig 52465 bp, 44 predicted proteins | sample 8958161 | NCBI WGS metagenome assembly JADMIO01 (sample SAMN16585339, study PRJNA669376) | soil metagenome | isolation source: Crop rotation soil | place: USA: Cullars Rotation, Alabama | collected 2011
CGACAACTTGTCCACGTGGAATTCTAAGCTTAGGATCCCAATGTGCTGGAAAGAAGTTTGGCTGGAAACCAAAACAGCAGTATGGGCTTATAAAGGCTATTCCCTTTATTCGAAATTTTTTTACAACGGCTGTTTATTATATCGTAACTCCTGATGGTTAAATAAAGAACGGGCTGTCTAAAACCAAAGCATTATAAATCAGACATCAGACATCATTAAATCAGACATACAAATGGTACACATTGTTTTCCAGGAATCAGATATTGAAGTATTAAAGAAAGCCATTGAACTTGATGAAACAATGGCTGGCGACGTATTGCAAATAAAAGACGAATATGCTGTTGGCCCTCTTGTACAATTAAATACACCAGAAGGTTACCAGGCACGCCGCGACTGGTGGCGAATGTTGCTGGATGTGAGTGGCGACTATAAAACTGATGAGTTGCTAGATATGGTTGATGATAAATTGACAGTACATCAACTCATTAATCGCCTCAGAGAAAATGAAGAAGAAGTGTTATGGATATGGGCGGCACAAAACAAGCATGATGTAAGCGGCTACTATTGGCTCATGAGCCATCTGGGCGAGTTCCAGGGAAGGGTGCATATTTTATATCTCAACAATCTTCCTTTTATCAACGAAAAAGGTGGCATCTTTTATCCAACGAGCCTTCATGAAATTCAGCCAAAGGAATTCTTGAAAGCAAAAAAACTGGCAAGGCTCATTACCGCAAGTGAATTCGAAATAGATCCAGATGAATGGCGGCGAATATGCAATGAAAATAGAATGGTGAGATTGCTTGAAGGTGGCAAAAAACTATCACAGGCAGATGAAGATTATTACGACGATGCTTTACGCAAATACATTAGCGGTGATTTCCAGAAGGGTTCCCGAGTATTGCAGCAGTTTTATTCAAAAGAAAAAGAAACAACTGGTGATGTGTATTTGATGTGGCGGCTTAAGAAAATGATTGCAGATAATGGTTGGGAAGTAAGAGGTGATATAAATAAAGGATCAAAAGACTTTGAAGTTAGAAACCCGAATATCCCTTCATTAAAGAAAAAAGTAGAAGCAGAAGGAGAGGAGGCTTAAATGGTAGAAGTAATTGCTTTGAATGTTATTGGCGAAAATGAGAGAGGTATCACGCATAGTTTTGATAATGAACGAAGCGGCCAGTTCCTTGTTGCAAACCGGAAAGCCGGCAGCATAAATGGGGGGCATTACCACACAGGAAAACATCCTTATAAAAACCCGGAAAAGTTAATACTCCTGAGTGGTGAGGGAATACTGAACTGGAGAACATTAGATGGTTTGCAACATGGCAGTGAAAAAGTTATAGCTCCTTCAAAGATCATTATAGCTGCCAATGTGTGGCATGAAGTAATTGCAGTAACTGATTTTGTAATGCTGGAGCTGAATGGGCTGGATGCAGGTAAGGATGATACTTTTCAATTGTAGGTTGATACGCTTAAATAAAACCATCATGAACAAAATATTACAGCTGGAAGAAGCTGCAATGCTTGGCATATGCATCTATGGGCTTATTTTATTAAAAGTAGACTGGTGGTATTATCTTTTGCTATTGCTTGGCCCTGATATAAGTATGCTTGGCTATTTGGCAGGCAATAAAGCAGGAGCAGTTTGTTATAATATTTTTCATCATAAAGCCGTTGCAGTACTTGTTTTTTCTTTGGGAATTTATTCTCAATCCTCTTTGCTGCAGGTAATTGGTCTCATTCTGTTTGGTCATTCTTCCATGGATAGAACAATGGGATATGGTTTGAAATATTTCGATGGCTTTGGACATACTCATTTGGGTCTTATCGGTAAAGCAAAAAACTAATAGCAAAAAGAATTAAAAAGCATTATTGTAAAAAACAATAATGATAAACAATGGACGAAGAACAAATATTTGAAAATACAAATAACGAAGTAACCGGGGTAAGCGATCTCTACAAGGGATGGTTTCTCGATTATGCATCTTATGTTATTCTTGAAAGAGCAGTGCCCGCTGTGGAGGATGGTCTTAAACCAGTACAGCGCCGCATCCTTCATGCCATGAAAGAAATGGATGATGGCCGCTATAATAAAGTCGCCAACATTGTGGGGCAAAGCATGCAGTATCACCCGCATGGTGATATGAGTATAACGGATGCACTGGTAAACATGGGGCAAAAAGATCTGGTCATTGACACTCAGGGCAACTGGGGCGATGTACGTACCGGCGACGATGCAGCAGCGCCCCGTTATATAGAAGCCCGCCTTAGCAAACTTGCATTGGAGATAGCATTCAATGCCAAGATAACCGAGTGGCAATTAAGTTACGACGGCCGAAAGAATGAACCGGTAACACTGCCCATGAAATTTCCTTTACTGCTTGCACATGGCGCAGAAGGTATTGCAGTAGGATTGGCAACAAAAATTTTGCCGCATAATTTTATTGAGATCTGCGAAGCATCAATCAAATATCTTAAAGGGAAAAGCTTTGAGATCTATCCCGACTTTTTAACTAATGGACAAGTAGACGTAAGCAACTACAATGATGGCAAACGTGGCGGTAAGGTTAGGGTGCGTGCACGCATAGAAGAAATTGATAAAAAGACATTGGTTATTTGGGATGTGCCTTTTGGGGTTACCGTAAGCAGCCTGATTGACTCTATTACAAAAGCCACTGAAGCAAAAAAAATACAGGTAAAAAAAGTAGTAGATGTAACAGCACGTGACGTACGTCTGAATGTTGAACTTGCGGCAGGGGCATCACCTGATATTACCATTGATGCCTTATATGCCTTTACAGATTGCGAGGTAAGTATTTCTCCAAATGCCTGTGTAATTATCGAGAACAAACCACGGTTCGTAGGTGTAACTGATCTGTTGAAATGGAGCGTAGACCATACCAAAGAACTTTTGCGCCGTGAACTGGAAATAAGACTGAATGAACTAAAGGAAAAATGGCATTATACTTCCCTTGAAAAAATATTCTTTGAAGAAAAAATTTATAAAGAATTAGAAAAGAAACATGAAACATGGGAAAAGGTATTGACGGCAATTGATAAAGCATTCGCCCCTTTTAAACCAAGATTGAAAAGAGAGATATCAAAAGAGGATATACTGAAACTGACAGAAAAACCGGTACGCCGCATTTACAAACTGGATATTGAAGAACTCGACAACCAAATAAAAGGAATTGAATCAGAAATAAAACAAGTAGAGTTTGACCTGGCACATCTCAACGACTTTGCTATAAAATATTTTGAGAACCTTCGATCCAAATATGGTAAAGGACGGGAGCGTAAAACAGAGATCAGGCTTTTTGATACTATACAGGCCAAGCATGTCGCTATTGCCAATACCAAGGTGTATATGAACCGCAGCGAAGGGTTTATTGGCACCAGTCTTAAAAAAGATGAATTTATAGCTGACTGTTCCGATCTCGACGACATCATCTGTTTTACCAAGGGTGGTAAGATGAAAGTAGTACGTGTAGCAGATAAAGTCTTTATTGGTAAGGATATTATTTATGCTGCTGTCTTTCAAAAAAATGACGAACGCACTACGTACAATATGATATATGCTGATGGAAAAAGTGGTACCAGTTATGCCAAGCGGTTTAATGTTACAGGCATTACAAGAGATAAGGAATATGATCTTGCGCAGGACAACGATAAAACCCGTGTGCACTGGTTCACAGCCAATGCAAATGGCGAAGCTGAAGTTTTAAAAGTCGTATTAAGTCCCAATTGTTCAGCACGCATCAAAGAATTTGATTTTTATTTTGAAGAATTGGCGATTAAAGGCCGCAGCAGCCAGGGCAACCAGGTTACAAAATATCCAATTAAATCGGCTAAGTTGAAAGAAGCGGGCCGTTCAACTCTTGCTGGCCGTAAGCTTTGGTACGATGACCAGTTTGGCCGTTTGAATACGGATGAGAAAGGCATGTACCTGGGTATGTTTGAAGGTGATGATAAAATATTAGTGATCTATTCGAATGGTACTTACGAAATAACTGACCAGGAACTCACACAACGCTTTGAAGCCGATGATGTACTATTGATTGAAAAGTTTGTGCCGGAAAAAATTGTAACCGCTATTTATTATGATGCTGATAAAGTGCAGTTCAACATCAAGCGTTTTAAAATTGAAACACAAACAGTAAAAACAAAATTCCAGTTTATAAAAGAAGGAAAGGATAACAGGCTTGAAATAGTAACCACGGGCAATGACCCAATACTTATATTAAAAACAGGCCATGGTTCCGTAGCAGCAAAGCAACGAATAAAAGTAGCAGAGTATATAGATGTAATGGGCTGGAAAGCAGTTGGCAACAAACTGATAGATAAGAAAGCCGTTGAAATGGAATGGGAGCAAAAAGAAAAGCCTGAGCAGGGAGCATTGTTTCAATAGTATAAAATCATTTATGTGATCATCCTCACAGATCAAACAGGCAAAACGGTGCGTTTGGAAAATATTCCCAGGCGCATTGTTTCTTTGGTGCCTTCCCAAACTGAATTGCTGCATGATTTGGGATTAAATGAGGAAGTAGTTGGTATCACAAAATTTTGTGTGCACCCGCAGCATTGGTTTGAAACAAAAACAAGAGTAGGCGGTACAAAAACGCTGGATATTGAAAAGATAAAGTCATTAGATCCTAATCTCATTATTGTCAACAAAGAAGAAAATGTAAAAGACCAAGTAAAAGAACTTTCTAAATATTTTCCGGTTTATATAAGTGATGTAAACTGTCTTGAAGATGCAGTGCAGATGATAAAGGATATTGGAATACTAGTTGGCAAAGCTGAAGCAGCAAATTCAATCGCAGAAAAAATAGTAGGTAGTTTTTCACAACTAAGAACCACAGGCAATAAACTTAGAGTATGCTATCTTATCTGGCGCAAACCCTACATGACTGCTGGTGGTGATACTTTTATTAGCGATATGATGGAGCGTTGCGGCTTTCAAAATATATTCAAAGAGCAAAAACGTTATCCTCAAATAGAGATAGACCAGTTAACCTCTAATGGGTGCGAAGTCATTTTGCTCAGTAGCGAGCCATTTCCTTTCAGGCAAAAACATGTAGATGAAATCAGGAATCAAATAACAAATAACAAATTGCAAATCAAAGAGCCTGAAATAATGCTGGTGGATGGCGAAATGTTTAGCTGGTATGGCAGCCGTCTCCTACTTGCTGTGGGTTATTTCAGGCAGCTTCAAAACTCAATTTTTCCCGCCTAAACCCAGTTTACAGGCGAATGGACTTTGATTTGCTATTTCTATTACCTTAGCACCGTTGCTTGCCATCTCATTTAAAAATATAAAACAATGAAGAAGTACAGCCCAGGTGTCGTGTTCGGCGAAGAATTAGAAGCATTATTGAAAGATGCAAAAGACAACCAGTTTGCACTTCCGGCGGTGAACACAATTGGCACCAATACTATCAATGCTGTTCTTGAAACGGCTGCAAAGGTCAATTCGCCGGTCATTATCCAGTTTTCGAATGGCGGAGCACAATTTATTGCTGGAAAGGGTATGCCCAACGATAAGTTGCAAGGCAATATCCGCGGCGGTGTTTCTGGCGCTTTGCACATTCACAATGTCGCCAAAGATTATGGAGTTCCCGTGGTATTGCATACCGATCATGCTGCCAAAAAATGGCTGCCATGGATCAGTGGCCTGATCGATGCCGGCGAAGAATATTTCAAGGAAAAAGGCCAGCCTCTTTTCAGTTCGCACATGCTCGATCTTTCAGAAGAGCCTATTGAAGAAAACATCCATACCTCAGTAGAATTTTATAAGAGAATGAAACCATTGGGAATGGCTATCGAAATTGAACTGGGTGTAACCGGTGGTGAGGAAGATGGCGTGGACAACAGCGATATTGAAAATGACAAGCTATACACTCAACCGGCGGATGTGGCTTATGCCTACAAAGAACTAAGCAAAGTAGGCAGTATGTTTACCGTTGCGGCAGCCTTTGGCAATGTGCATGGGGTGTATAAGCCGGGAAATGTAGAACTGAGACCCGAAATTTTGAACAACAGCCAGGTGTATATTCAAAAAGAACTTGGAACAACAGATCCCAAGCCAGTGTTCTTTGTTTTTCATGGCGGCAGTGGATCACCTCAGAGCCAAATCCGGGAAGCCATTGGGTACGGCGCCATTAAAATGAATATTGATACCGATCTGCAATGGGCATTTTGGGAAGGCATCCATGAGTTTTACAAAAAGAATGAGGTGTATCTGCAGGGTCAGTTGGGCAACCCTAAAGGGCCTGATGCACCAAATAAAAAGTATTACGATCCGAGAGTTTGGCTGCGTGCTGCTGAAGAAAATTTCAGCAAGCGCCTTGAAGTAGCTTTTGAGGATCTGAATTGTATCAACCGCAATGCATAAAGAAAATTAAGAATTATTTTGTTGGCAGGCATTTGAATTACTATTAAACATCGTTGTGTCACTCACATATACAGTATAACTTTATTCTCCGTTTTTCTTTAAGACATGGAGTTTGAAAGGAAGAGTTAGAAAAAATAAAGTCACGAATCATCACACAGTCTTAGTGTAACTTAGAGCCCTTGGTTTTTTATGGTTTAAATAAAATCAAGGCTCCGGCATCTATAAATTCTGTATTTGTTATGGCTACTACTAATGATAAGAATTTCGAAGACTTTGAACAACGGCTTACCGGTGAAAACCTGGTAGCCGAAGTAACGGAAGAACAACGGCACAAATGGTTTAAGCGCAAAGCCAAAGGCATTACCACTTCCACCGCAGATAAAAAGGAGACACCTGATGGCTTGTGGGTTATGTGTCCTTCCTGCAAATTCACATGCACGGTTCTTGAACTAAAAGAAAAAGTATATGTATGTCCTAACTGTAACTACCACCATCGAATAGGCAGCGATGAGTATTTTGATATTTTGTTTGATGAGAAGGAGTACGAAAGAATGTTCGATAACATTCAGAGTAAGGACTACCTCAACTTTACCGACCTGAAGCCATATCAAAAACGGCTCGAAGAAACATGGGCCAAGACTGATCTGAATGACAGTATGAGTGTGGCACATGGCCAAGTCAAAGGGTTAGATCTTGTAGTTGCCTGTATGGACTTTGATTTTATTGGGGGAAGTTTGGGAAGTGTAATGGGAGAGAAAATATGTAGGGCGGCCGATTACTCTATTGAGCATAAAATTCCTTTTATGATCATCAGCAAAAGTGGCGGTGCCCGTATGATGGAAAGCGCTTTCAGCCTGATGCAGTTGCCAAAAACACTTGGTCGTTTAAGTATGCTCAGCGATGCCAAAGTGCCCTACATTTCTTTATGCACCGATCCCACCTTTGGCGGTACTACAGCCTCTTTTTCTATGCTTGGTGATATAATAATTGGCGAACCTGCTGCATTGATTGGCTTCGCTGGTCCAAGGGTTATTAAAGAAACCATTAAAAAAGACCTTCCTCCCGGCTTTCAGCGGAGCGAGTTTGTAATGGAGCATGGCTTTTTAGATATGATCGTTGACAGGAAGGAATTAAAAGACACTATAGCAAGGCTCCTCGACCTGTTTAAAAGTTAATTAATATTGATAAAGTTTTGAATGCCTGTTTTGAACTGCAAGAACAGGCATTTTTATTTTCCGTTATTTTTGAATGTTGCAGAGCAGCCATCGAAATTGAATTGTAATGAGTATTAGTAACAAAGCGGCATACCACGAATATTTTATTGAGCAAACTTTTACTGCCGGTATGGTTCTTAGCGGAACGGAAGTAAAATCACTACGGGCTGGTAAGGCAAGCTTTAACGATGCCTATTGTTTTTTTCAAAAAGGAGAATTGTATATAAAAAGCCTGCACATTTCCGAATACAAACTGGGTACTATTTATAACCACTTGCCTACGCAGGAGCGCAAACTGCTGCTCAATAAAAAAGAATTAAAAAAGCTCGAAGCCAAAATGAACGAGAAGGGATACACGATCGTTCCATTGAAGATCTTCTTTAATGAAAATGGTTTTGCAAAACTAGAGATAGGATTGGGTAAAGGCAAAAAACTGCACGATAAAAGAGACTCAATCAAGCAGCGTGATACAGAAAGAGAGATAAGACGATATGTGAAGTAGGCGATAGGTTAATAAGTTGATAGAGTGATGTTTTTGATATATCAGACATCAGACATCAGACATCAGAGATTGGACATCAGAGATTGGTTCTTCATACCTCGAAAAGAATAGCGGAATCGTTAAAGGCAACACTTCAAAATAGGGAATGCGCATTACAAGATAATCCATTGCCAGGAATAAAATAAAACAGCCGAACAGCCATTTATCATATTTGCGGGTAAAAAAACCGATTGCAAAAACTAACTCCAGAATAGTTGATGCTATGTAAAAAAAATATCCAAGGCTTTGATGCCTTATGATCCAATAAGTAAAATTGGTGTACCAGCTTTCCGGTGCAGACACTAAATATTCCTTATGCTGCATCAGCAATACGCCACTCATTTGCTCTGCATTAAAAAGTCCACCTTGCCGTATTTTCCAGATTGCAGCCGATAGAAAAAAGAAAAGAAAAAAATATCGGAGCGCATGCATCAAAAAATAAAAGGATTTTATTCTTTGGGTAGCAAATATTAGCGGCATCAATAGCCATGCTGTGCAGGCTTCAATAGAATTAGTGGGATACAGCGTGTAGCATTGTATATAGATCCAATTAATGACCAGCCACGCAATTGCTACCCATGTTCCGGCTTTCTGATTTTTTCTCCATACAAGCCACCAGCAAACGGGCATGACATAAAATGCTATGTCAAACAATATCCATCCGGCTTTATTATTTAGCAACCATTTATGGATACCTGTTTGCATGAATAACCATGTGGTTCCATCAAAGCGATTGATAAAAAAATAAGGTGCTGCCTGGTATAGCCACAACCCATTGATAAGTTTATAAGCTGCAAGCCAGTAAAATATCAGCAGGAAGATTTTGGTAAACCGTTCCCTATGTGATTGGTTTATTTGCATAGGAACGATAAAGGAATGATAGTTGTAACCGTATCTTTTATTTTGAGAATATTTCCATTCCATGTATACCTTAGTGGTACAATATTGACATAATGAAAGTCAAATGACCTCCCTAACCAACTGGCATAAACTGGTGCTGTTAATCTCGGGTCAGCGATTGTATTTACATACAATAAAGAATCAGGATCTGGGAGATGAAACTTTTGAAAGAGTCTGCGAACCTGCGTACTATAGAAATTACCATTGCATTCAGATGCAGTGGCCTGTGCCAATGTAAAATGTATTTCATCCCATTCCTGCGGACTGTATTTGTTGCCCTGCAAAAGTGTGCCGTTCCCATACACTTTATTTATATTATAAATGCTGTCAGTTTTTATTACTTCCGAATACATGCCATAGTTATACCAGGGCGAAAACACCATGCCACGCTTGTAAAAGCAAAATAACTGTATCAATACAAAAAAGAGCATAGCGATACACATCCATTTGTTGTACCGGTATACTCTTTTTAGAAACACTTTTTATAATGGATAATTAATAAAATGGGACTAAGCAAACGGGTGTTTTACTCACCTTCCTATAGCTATCAGGACATCAGTCACGAAAAATAGCTAAGGTTTGTTTCTGGCGTTAGTGCTTTCAGTGTTTCAAACATCAGTTTTATCGTGTTTTCAATATCACTTTTATGCAGCATTTCAACAGTTGTGTGCATATAACGCAACGGTATCGAAATAAGAACCGAAGGGCAGCCATCGTTCGAATAAGCAAAGCTATCGGTATCTGTCCCAGTGCTGCGGCTTAAGGCTCTCCATTGCACATCTAGTTTCTTCTTTTTGGCAACGTCTTCCACCAGTGCGAGCAATTTATTATGTACTGCAGGTGCATAAGACAGCGAAGGACCTTTGCCACAACTGATATCGCCCTCAATGTTTTTATTTATCATTGGAGTCGTGGTATCATGAGTTACATCTGTTACAATAGCCACATTCGGTTTTATACGGCGGGCTATCATTTCTGCACCACGCAATCCTATTTCTTCCTGCACAGCATTTACCACATATAAGGCAAAGGGAAGTTTCACATTATTTTCTTTGATAAGCCTGGCTACCTCCGCAATCATAAAACCACCAACACGATTATCAAAAGCACGGGCTATAAAATAATCGTAAGCCATTTCATCAAATCCATCCGCATAAGTAACTACAGCACCTATATGTATACCAAGTTCTTCCACTTCTTTTTTGCTGCGTGCTCCGCAATCAAGAAAAAGATTCTCAGTTTTTGGTTGCTGTTCTTTTGCATCTGTGCCACCCATGCGGGTATGAATAGCAGGCCATCCAAATACAGCTTTCTGCGGACCTTTTTTGCCGTGTATAAGCACTCTCATAGATGGGGCAATCTGGTGATCTACACCGCCGTTGCGTTTGAGGTATAGCAGACCCTGGTCAGTTATGTAATTCACAAACCAGCTTATTTCATCTACATGCGCTTCAATTACTACTTTAAACGGATGGGTAGGATTAATGATCGCAGCGGCCGAACCATAAGGGTCGGTCATGACACTATCGGTATATTGTTTTACGTATTCGATCCATACTTTTTGACCGCTATTCTCAAAACCCACAGGACTTGGCGTGTTGAGATAATTACGCAGGAATTGCAATGATTTGTCCGGTAAAAAAGCTGTCTTTTTTTCTTTCTTTTTTGTTGATTTGGCCATACCTAAGTTTTATTTGTCGATTAAAATTAGAATTGTCGTTAAGAAAACAGCCCGTACAGTTAAGGCAAAATGCCGTTATACTTTGCTGATAAATGTATAAAGAAAATAAGCAGACTGAAGATTTGTACCATTAGTTTTACTAAGGTATCCCGATAATAAGGGGCTTATCAGTAGTAATAGTATCGCTTACATTTTTTGCTTTATCTACCACCCAGAACCTGAATGTGGTTGTATCCGGGCGGCCGCAAACAGGGCCATTTAAAACTGCATAACCATCTATAAGCACTCCATTTACAAATGTTATGTCAAATTGCCCTTTCTGATTCTTGGAAGATGGGTATGGAGGAATGGCGTAAGGAAATGGCCCAGAAATAGTGTTGGGGCAATCGGGGACAAGTTTCTCAATATAAATGCTGTCTGAAAGATCGCCTTCTTTATCGGTAAATTCAATTTCAAATTCTATAAAACCTCCAAAGGGCACATTGTAATTTTTTGCCTTTATAAACTTTAATTGAGGCTTGGTGGTATATTTATCTTTACTGCAGCCTATCCATAAAAGAGAAAAACTAACGGCTGTAAATATTACCGGAAGTATTGAATTTTGAATGCGCATACATCAAATGTAGGAATATCTTGACTTACGAAAATGAAGGCAGTTTGGCCTCTGGTATTTTTAACGTATCAAAGGAATCTTTTGGTACAAAAGCCCTGGAAGTTTTTAAATTTCAGCGCCAGTATAACAATGTATACCGGCGATATTGTAACAGTATAAATTTTCAAGCTGATTCCTTAAAGGATTTGGTTTCCCTTCCTTTTTTGCCCATCGTTTTTTTTAAAACCCATGAGGTGATAGCTTTTAATGGATCGCCAGAAAAAATTTTTACCAGCAGTGGCACCACCGGAATGACAACCAGCAAGAATATGGTAAAAGAAATTTCAGTGTACGAGCAATCATTTATTACCTGTTTCCGTAAGTTTTATGGAGACCCAAATGAATATGCTTTTCTCTGCCTGTTGCCGTCGTATCTCGAGAGGGAAGGGTCGTCGCTTGTGTACATGGCAGCACAACTGGTAGAACTTTCAGCAAATGAGGACAGTGGATTTTTTCTGGAGGCAAAGGGACAATTGACTGAGATAGTGCAACGCAGGGAAAGAGAGAGAAAGAAAACGATACTGCTTGGGGTTACCTACGCGTTGCTGGATTTTGCCATGCAAATGCCTATCATTTTAAAGCATACGATAGTAATGGAAACAGGTGGTATGAAGGGCCGCAGGCAGGAATTAACCCGTGCGGAAGTGCATGATCAATTAAAGAAGTCCTTTAAAATAGAAAGAGTACATTCTGAATACGGTATGACGGAACTCTTGTCGCAGGCTTATGCAAAAAGCGATGGAGTCTTTGAATGTCCTCTATGGATGAAAGTATTTGTAAGATCTGAAGATGATCCTTTTGATATAAGAGAAGAGGGGGTGGGCCTGCTTTGCATCATTGATCTTGCCAATGTATATAGCTGCTCTTTTGTTGAAACTGCTGATGTTGGAAAAGTGTACCAAGATGGCAGTTTTGAAGTATTAGGCCGCATGGACAACAGCGATATAAGAGGTTGCAGCCTTTTATCTGTATAAAAAAACCGGCATCTTTCAATGCCGGCAATTGGTTGTGGGTATCTGTGATTTTTCAGTATTCTTAATAGCCTTTTACCATAAACACACAGTCCTGTATCTTTTTAATCTGCTGTACCCTGTCCACACCACGTAGAGAGGAGGAGGAAGGTAGTTTAACAGAAATATCCGCGGAGTCTTTTTTCAATTCTTCAATAGCTTTATTGATATTGATGGCTTTGCTGGCAAATACCACTTCATTAGCCTGCCTGTCCTTTGTGCTTAAAATCCCAATGATATCTCCATTACGATCGAGCAAAGGTCCGCCACTATTACCCGGATTGGCGCTGATGGCTATCTGGATACTCAGCGTATCATCATTATAACCGCTACTGGCACTCATGTATCCACGGTTGTAAACCACCTCGTTTCTTGGATAACCCAGGGTAAAAATTTCCTCCCCCAGATCAACAGAAGTTTTGCGGATAGAATAAGGCAGTTTAGTGACAGGCTTCCAATCTTGATCGTCAATTTTAAGAATGGCGATATCGTTTGCAATATCATTATATACATTACGGGCAATGTATTCGCGGCCATTGTTTACAACTACAAGGGTAGATGCACCATTTACTACATGCGAATTGGTAACAAGATAACCAGCTCCATCAATCAAAAAGCTTGAACCTCCGCTCTTCTGTGGTCCTTCAGGACTTTTGGGAGGAGTACCTATCAATTGATTGATCTTTTGGGTTTGCTCATTTGTTTTGCCTTTCAGTACATTCATTTCACGTTTCAGCAACTGCAGGTCCGACTGGGTAGTTTTAGGGGTAAGCAGGTGTACTGCACCACTAATAGTAAGCGCTGTAATACCTGCAATAGAGGCTGCAACGGCTATTGTACGTTTGTACTTTTTCCATATTTTAATAACGGGGGCACCCTTTTCTTCTTCGGGAGTCTCATCGATATTGCCTTCTTCAAGCAATTGACCGTGTAACTGGTGCAGCTGGTGTTTAAATTCCCTGCGGTCGCCATAATGATTCAACTGTTGCAGGAACATTTGTTGTTCTACAACTAATTGGTCAACTTCTGGTTTTTGCCTGCGCATTTCCTCAAAGTTGCTGCGCTCCAGGGCGTTCATTTCGCCTTTCAGGTAGCGTTCCACCGCGTCTAGCATCACTAATTCTTCCATTATTCAACTTGTTTATATTGGGCAAAGAATAACTTTTTCAATCTCATCAGGCATTTATATTTCTGATTTTTCGCATTATCAGCATTTGTGTATCCAAACTCTTCTGCTATCTCTATCATGTGTTTTTTATTAATGTAGTAGGCTTCAAGCAGGCTTTTACAAGGTTCGCCAAGGCTTTTCATAGCCGTATCCATCAATATAAAATCATTATCCAGTTTTTCTTTTTCCTCTATTTCTTCCTCCACCGGTATAATCTCTTCAATGCTTTCAACCGGGGTAATAAAACGGTGATTCTGCTGTAACCGCTTAAACCAAATACGCCTGCATATGGAATATACATAGGTTTTAATTTGACAGGTGAGCGAAAATTCAGGCTTTCTGCTATTTTCATACAGCACCAGCATCGCTTCCTGGAATATATCCCTTGCGTCGTCGTATGTTCCGTTATTTTGGAGAATGAATGCCTGAACCACGCCATAGTTCTCCTTATAAATGGCTTCCGTGGATCGATGGTCGTTACGGGCTAATCCTTCCAGTAATTCTTTTTCGTAGTTCTCAGCTTTCACTTTGTCCGAGTTTTAATTCCGGGGTTTAAAAATAGTAACCCTCACCATTTCAAAAAAAACTGCCATATATACCATGCTGACTGTTTGTGCCGGAAGTCAGGGTCACAAACCTCGTAATAAAAAAATTAACCTGTCAAAATGTATGCCTGCATTGGTTTTTGAAGAACACCTGGGAATAATCGGGATATTTTCTTCTTATATACGGGGTTACCTTTTTTAGAATGCCGGATTAATGGAAAACATTTAAAAATTACAAAGATGAAAAAACTCCTGTTCGTTGCCATACTTGGCACATTGGTAGCTTGTGGCGATAGCTCTACTACCAGCACAACTACAACTGATACTACTACAGTTGTTACAACTGATACTAGCCTGGTTGTTACTGACACTACCGTTAAAGTAACTACTGATACTATCAGCAAACCTGCTGCTGATACCACCAAGCATTAAGAATCGCTTTATATTACAAGTTTTGTGAGGTTAATAGCTCCGTAAACTTGCTAAGCTTTCTTTTAATAAAACTGTTGCAAACTTTAAAATTGCAACAGTTTTTCTTTTGGGAGTAGTTATTTTCCTTATCTGTTACGGGTTACCTTTTTTTGAATGCCGGATTAATGGCAAACATTTAAAAATTACAAAGATGAAAAAACTTCTTTTCGTTGCCATACTTGGCACTCTGGTAGCTTGTGGTGAATCGTCCACTACTACTCCTGCAACTGATTCTGCTGCTGCTGTAACAGTTGATTCTGCAAACGCGGTTATTGATTCTGCTCATGCAGTTATTGATTCTGCTCATGCAGTTATTGATTCTGCAAAAGCCGTAAAAGATAGTGTAAAGCATTAAGAATTTTTCATATGGCAAGCAATCGTTAAGCCGTTCTGTTTCTACAGAATGGCTTTTGAAAAAATCTAAGCTTGTCCTTATTTAAGGCCTGTTGTAGGTCCAAAAGGGGTTACAACAGGCTTCTTATTTTCACTAACAGGCCGCATTTTATCCTTTTCTGCCTTCTTCTTTTAATATGGCGAGGATAATAGATCCTCTTCGGCCCCCGGGTTTCTCCAGATGATCTCTCAATATACCTTCCATTGCAGCCAATTGATTTCATGGCGTTGATGTAATGGTTGTTGGCAGCATATGCCCTGAAATTCAACCTGTCTATCAATTTATTAAATACAATGAAGGGAGAAGGACTGGCCATTCTCCATCCGTTTTCACCAATATCAATATATCTTTTCAGCCCTTCAGAGCCTGCCGCCTTTTACTAAGGGAAACTGCCACAAACCGGGCTTATTTAAAATGATTCAAAGATTAACGAAAACCCTTGGATTTCTATTAAAGGATATTCGAATGCAGTAAAAAAAATTTGGCTATTAGCAGCAAGCCTTTATTTTTGCACCGGAATGAAGAAAAGTTTTGCATACACCGGTTTTTATTACTTCTACTTTTTTAGCGGAAGCAACCGGAGCTTGTATGCTTAAAAGAACAAACTAATAACTTTAAAGCAAAATAACTAACAAGCCCGGTCTGCAAAAGGCCGGGTTTTTTGTTGACTGCATCCAAAAGATCGGTTTAAAAATATAAAAATGAAACGTGTCAGTATACAGGGTTATGAAGGAAGTTTTCACCAGGAAGCAGCCCGTGTTTTTTTTGGTGATGATGTGGCAGTAATACCCTGCGACACTTTTAGAGCGGTTGTAAAAATTGCGGGAAATAAAAAAGAAAGTGATGGTGGAGTGATGGCTATTGAAAATTCCATTGCCGGCAGTATTCTTCCTAACTATACCCTTTTGCAAAAAAGCAATTTGAAAATAATTGGAGAAGTATACCTGCATATTAAACAGCAATTGCTTGCAAATCCGGGTGTAAAGCTGGCTGATATAAAAGAAGTACACTCTCATCCAATGGCATTGCTGCAGTGCATGCAATACCTTGAGAAAAATTCCCAATGGAAATTGGTAGAAACAGAGGATACAGCGCTTAGTGCCAAACATATTCACCAGCATCGGAGCAAGCACGCCGCAGCTATTGCCAGCCGTTTGGCGGCTGATTTATACCAACTTGAGGTAGTTGCACCCAATATTCACACCATGAAAAACAATTACACCCGGTTTCTAATATTGGAAAGAACTGACATTGCAAAAACAGTAGCAGAAGCGGACAAAGCATCAGTAAATTTTCAAACGGATCACTCAAAAGGAAGCCTTGTAAAAGTACTTTCCGCTATTGCCGATGGGGGCATTAATTTAAGCAAATTGCAGAGTATGCCAATTCCTGGTACCAATTTCAAGTATTCATTCCACGCCGATATGGAGTTTGATAACGTAAGCACGCTTAATAAAGTAATAGAAATCATAAAGCCCTTGACTGCGGAAATAAAAGTTTTGGGCATATATAAAAACGGTAATTCCTTGACCCATTAAGAAATTATCATGCGGTTGACTTAAAATATAAGTTATGACAACATCTAAAAGACTGGAGGGGATCGGTGAATATTATTTTTCGCAAAAGCTTCGGGAGATAGACGATCTCAATAAACAGGGAAAGAATATCATCAATCTTGGAATAGGAAGCCCCGATCTTCCACCGCACCACGATGTAATAAAAGTGCTGCAGGAAGAAAGCAGTAAACCGAATGTTCATGCATATCAAAATTATAAAGGAAGCCCCGTTTTAAGAAAGGCCATTAGCCAATGGTATAAGGAATCATACAATGTAGACCTCGATGCGGATACTGAGATATTGCCGCTTATAGGTTCCAAGGAGGGCATCATGCATATTTGTATGACCTATCTTAATGAAGGCGACAAAGTGCTTTTACCCAACCCCGGCTATCCTACTTATAGAAGTGCGGTAAAACTGGCTGGCGGCGAATGCCTTGATTATGATTTGAAGGAAGAAAACAATTGGGCTCCTGACTTTGATGCGATTGAAAAGATTATATCCTCCGGGGAAGGGGTTGTTAAGTTGCTCTTTGTGAATTACCCGCATATGCCCACGGGTCAGTTGCCGGATAAGGCTGTATTTGAAAAGCTGGTAAACCTGGCTAAGAAACATAATATTCTTATCATTCATGATAATCCTTACAGTTTTATTCTTAATGATAACCCGGTAAGCCTGCTGGGTGTTGAAGGTGCAAAGGATGTTGTGATCGAATTAAATTCTTTAAGCAAAAGCCATAATATGGCGGGCTGGCGTGTTGGTATGCTTTGTGGTGCTAAGGAACGTATCAATGAAGTGCTTCGTTTTAAAAGCAATATGGACAGTGGCATGTTTCTTCCCGTACAACTGGCTGCTGCAAAGGCTTTGAGCCTTCCCACAACCTGGTATAATGAAGTAAATAGGGTATATGCGCAACGAAGAAAAAAAGTCTTTGCATTGCTTGATCTGCTGCGTTGTGAATATTCCAAATCGCAGGCCGGAATGTTTGTGTGGGCAAAAATCCCTGGTGGATATAAAGATGGTTATCAATTAAGTGATGAAGTGCTTTATAATGCCTCAGTATTCATTACGCCAGGCGGCATTTTTGGCAGTGCAGGTAATAATTATATACGAGTTAGCCTCTGCAGCACTGAAGAAAAGATCGAAGAAAGTTTAAAACGGGTAGCTGCCTTACAGGTGTTAGTTTAACAATCATAAGAATGTTCAATAACGTTACAATAGTAGGGGTAGGTCTTATCAGTGGATCGTTTGCGCTTTCTTTAAAGCAAAAAGGGTTTGCAAAACATATTATTGGGGTAAGCCGTACCGAAGCAAGTAGCAGGAAAGCAATAGAACTTGGCATTATAGATGAAGTATTGCCTCTGGAAGAAGCTGTAAGAAAAAGTGACCTTATTTATGTAGCTATTCCCGTGGATGCTACTTTAGGTGTAATGCAGCGGGTGATGGACCTGGTGAATGATAAACAGATCGTAGCAGATGCCGGGTCTACTAAAAATGCTTTGTGCGAGGAATTGAAAGATCATCCAATGCGGAAGCGCTTTGTAGCCACGCATCCTATGTGGGGTACTGAGTTTAGTGGTCCCGAGGCTGCGCTGCAGGATGCTTTTTCCGGTCGTGCCTGTGTTATCTGCGAAAAGGAGAAAAGTGCTCCGGACGCCGTCGAAACAATAGAAAAAATTTATAGGGAATTAGGCATGGAAATAGCACATATGGATGCATTTAGCCATGACATGCATGCTGCCTATGTTAGTCATATTTCGCATATCACTTCTTTTGCATTGGCCAATACCGTACTGGAAAAAGAAAAGGAGGAAGATGCGATTTTTGAACTGGCAGGCGGCGGTTTTGAAAGTACCGTGAGACTGGCAAAAAGCAATGCTGACATGTGGGTACCTATCTTTGCGCAGAACAAAGAGAATGTGCTGGATGTGCTGAACGAACACATCGTACAATTACGCAAGTTTAAAGCCTGTTTCGAAAAAGAAAATTGGGATTACCTCCGGGAATTGATAGAACATGCAAATGGCATAAAAAAGATTTTAAAATAGTATTTGAAGTATTCGTTGTAAGTAAGTATAGCAAACTAATAATGGTTCGCTTTTTAAAAAAGATAAATGAAAGGAAATAACAAACAAAGTAATACGGCTGCATCCTCAAAGGTTAAATCAGCAGCTGAGTTTTTCGATGAAGATAACCAGGTGGTTGTAAAGGATGAAGCTGTTACATTCGAAGCATTAGGCTTACAGGAAAATCTTTTGCAGGGCACAAAGGCACTTGGGTTTACCCATCCAACTATTATCCAGGAGAAATCCATACCCGTATTGCTAAGCGGTGTAAAAGATTTTATTGGCCTGGCACAAACAGGTACTGGTAAAACTGCAGCTTTTGGTCTCCCTTTGCTCCAATTAATTGATAAGGAAAATAAAAGACCCCAGGCTCTTATCGTTTGCCCAACAAGGGAATTGTGCATGCAGATCACCAAAGAAATTGACCTGTTTAAAAAATTCTCACCGGGCATTTTTGTAACTGCTGTATATGGTGGTGCTTCTATTAGTACCCAGGTAAGAGATCTGAAAAGAGGCGTACAGATTGTAGTGGCCACACCGGGCAGGTTAATTGATCTTATAGAACGTAAAGCGATCAACCTTGATGAAATAAAGTATGTTGTGCTTGATGAAGCAGATGAAATGCTGAACATGGGTTTCCAGGATGATATTGAATTTATCCTTAAGAACACACCCAACCGCAATAGCATATGGCTTTTCAGTGCCACAATGCCAGCCGAAATTCGTAAGGTGAGTAAGACTTATATGAAGGAGCCGGTGGAGATAACCGTTGGCAAAGTAAACACAGCCAACAAAAGTATCGATCATCAATTCTTTCTTACTAATGGACATCAGCGTTATGAAACATTAAAAAGACTGATCGATTTTAACCCGGGGATTTATGGATTGATCTTTACACGCACCAAAGTAGATGCACAGGAAATAACTGATAAACTTACCCGGGAAGGTTATGACGTTGACGCATTGCATGGCGATCTGAACCAGGCGCAACGTGACAAAGTAATGAATGCATTCCGGGACAGAACATTGCAGCTTCTTATTGCAACTGATGTGGCAGCACGTGGTATTGATGTTACAGGCATCACGCATGTTATCAATTTCGAATTGCCCGATGATATTGAAGTTTACACACACCGCAGTGGCCGTACAGGGCGTGCCGGTAAAACTGGCATTTGTTTGTCCATTATTACTGCACGTGAAGTGGGCCGCATACGCATGATAGAACGCATGGCGCAGTTGCAGTTTCACAAGAATGAAATTCCAACAGGTAAAGATGTATGCCGAAAACAATTCCATCATTTCATGGATAAGTTACTGGACACAGATATTAGCCATGGTGATTATGAAACTTACCTTCCAATGTTGCAGGAAAAGTTTGCCAATGTAACAAAAGAAGAAGTGTTGCAGCGTGTGGCGGCTATGGAGTTTGATCGCTTTTTAAAGTATTATGAAAATGCCGGCGACCTGAATGTACGGGAACGTGAAAGAATTCCACGTGACAGCAGCCGTGAAGGAGGCCGTTTTGAAAGAGATAGAAGCCGCGGCAGGGATACAGCCGGCCGGGAGTTTACTGGTGGCGGATCTTATTCGAAACTCTTTGTAAACCTTGGCACTAAGGATGGATTTTACAAAGCCAGTTTCCTGCAGTTTATTTTAGACATGAGTGAGCTGCGAAAAGATGTGCTCGGAAGAATTGATATGAAGGAATTGAATAGTTGGGTAGAGGTGGATAAAAGCGCCGCAAAACAAATGGTGCAGGCTCTTGACGGTAAAAAATATAAAGGAAGAAGTATAAGAATGAATGAAGCCTAGTACAATTTGTTAACGATTTGTCATTGAAATAATATTTGAACTTTTAAAAAACAGATAATGGAATCAGCAACAGCAACTATGCGTGAACACGTACAGGAAGTGTGGGCAAAACGTCCCATAATTATCAGCGGGCCCTGCAGCGCTGAAACGGAAGAGCAGGTGATTGAGACAGCACAGCGACTGGCCGCTACCGGCAAGGTAGATGTGTTGCGTGCAGGCATCTGGAAACCCCGTACCCGCCCGGGCATGTTTGAAGGAATTGGTACAAAAGGATTGCCATGGTTGCAACAAGCAAAGAAACTGACAGGCCTTCCTGTTACAGTCGAAGTAGCTACTGCCAAGCAGGTGGAAGATGCGCTCCATTTTGATGTCGATATACTTTGGATAGGTGCCCGCACTACTGTGAACCCGTTCTCAGTTCAGGAGTTGGCCGATGCGTTGAAAGGTGTAGATATACCCGTGCTTATAAAGAATCCTGTGAATCCCGATCTTGAATTATGGAGCGGTGCGGTGGAAAGGATCGCAAGGGTAGGAGTAAAGCAAATTGGTTTGATACACCGTGGCTTTAGCAACTATGGCAATACAGAATACCGCAATGCACCTATGTGGCACCTTGCCATCGAAATGAAACGCCGTAACCCCGATATGCTGATGATCTGTGATCCTTCGCATATCAGTGGCCGCCGGGATATATTGCTCGAAGTTTCACAAAAAAGCATCGACCTTGATTATGATGGCCTGATGATCGAAAGCCATATTGATCCAGACAATGCTTGGAGCGATGCAAAACAACAGATCACTCCTGAGCAGGTTGCTGAAATGCTGAATACTATCGTATGGAGAAAAGAAGATGTGAATTCGGAAGCATTTCATGAAGCACTGGAAAAACTTCGCCAGCAGATCAACCATCTTGATGATGAAATGATGCAGTTGCTTGGTCAGCGTATGAAGGTGGCTGATAAGATCGGTGAATACAAACGTGCCAACAACATTACGATCCTGCAGACTAACCGCTGGAACGAGATTCTCGAAAGAGGGTTCAAACGTGGCGAGAAAGCTGGACTAAGCAAAGAGTTCATTACACGTTACCTGGATGCGGTTCATATGGAAAGTATCAATCATCAGAACAAGGTGATGAACAGTTGATAATTTGATTGGCCTTTATTTTCACTGATGAAAAAACAAGCAATAAAATTTTCCACCAGCACCACCGATTTCTATTTTGATGCATCATTCAACGATCTTAAAAGCATTGTTGATCAGAAGCAGGCGATCATTATTACGGATGAAAATCTTTTTGCATCTCATCAAAAAAAATTTAAAGGCTGGAAGGTAATAATACTAAAAGCAGGAGAAGCTCATAAGAAACAGGCAACTGTTGATACTATCATTGAGCAATTAATTGATTTTGAAGCCGACCGCAAAACAATACTCGTAGGTATTGGCGGTGGTGTTGTTACCGATATTACAGGTTATACGGCCTCTATTTACATGCGGGGTCTTTCCTTTGGGTTTATTCCTACCACGCTGCTTGCAATGGTAGATGCATCTATCGGCGGAAAGAATGGCATCGATGTAGGTCTTTATAAAAATATGGTTGGTGTAATTAGGCAACCATCGTTTTTATTGTATGACATTTCTTTCTTAAAAACATTGCCCGATGCAGAATGGATAAATGGTTTTGCGGAGATCATCAAGCATTCATGCATAAGAGATGCTGCCATGTTCAAACAATTGCAGCAGCACGATGTAAAATATTATCAACGTAAGAAAACCGATCTGCAGGCATTGGTAAAACGCAATGCCATGCTGAAAGCAAAAGTGGTGCAAGAAGATGAGTTTGAAAAGGGTGACCGTAAACTGCTGAACTACGGACATACTTTAGGGCATGCACTGGAAAATCAATATGAATTATCACATGGGCAGGCCATTTCAATAGGGATGGTATATGCAGCACACCTGTCGCAGCAGATCACAGGATTCAAACAGGTAAAGCCAATAATTGAAGTATTGGAGCAATATGAATTGCCAACGCATAGCGTTTTTGATACAGATAAAGTTTTTGCCGTATTAAAAATGGATAAGAAGAGAGAACGTGATACAATGAATTATGTATTGCTTGAAAAAATAGGTAAGGGAGTTGTGAAGCCAATTCAACTGGAACAATTAAAATCAATTTTAGAACAAGGATAATGCAGGTAACAATTCAGCCGGGTAAAGTTTCAGGAACCATTCATGCCAATGCCTCCAAAAGCGCCATGCAAAGGGCTTGTGCCGCTGCTTTATTAAAGCAGGGCGAAACTATTATTCACAACCCAGGTATTTCCAATGATGATAATGCTGCGCTGGATATTATTCAAAAATTAGGGGCTTCTGTTACGCGAAATGAAGATGGTACTATAACTATTGTAAGTAAGGGTGTTCATCCTGCTAACCCTTCTATACATTGTGGCGAAAGCGGGTTGAGCATAAGAATGTTTACACCTATTGCTGCGCTAAGCGATCAGCAGATCACCATAACAGGCGAAGGAAGTTTGGTAGCAAGGCCAATGGATTTTTTTGATGAGATACTTCCGCAACTACATGTAAGTTGTCAATCTGTTCACGGCAAACTGCCTTTGGTTATTAAAGGCCCGGTGCAACCTGCTGATATTAATATTGATGGATCTTTAAGCTCGCAGTTCTTAACGGGATTACTGATGTCTTATGCAGCAGCCGGTGCAACAAATGTGACAATCAAAGTTAAGAACTTAAAGAGCCGTCCCTATATTGATCTTACACTTCAATTGCTAAAAGAATTTGGTCTTAAAGTGCCAGCAAATAATAATTACGAATCCTTTTCTTTTAATGGTACTTCAAACAGCTCCTCATCCACCACTCACCATTACACAGTGGAAGGCGACTGGAGTGGAGCTGCTTTTCCGTTAGTTGCTGGTGCTATCGCAGGCGAAGTAACTGTGAAGGGGATCTTTAACACCAGCCGCCAGGCAGATAAAAAGATTGTTGACGCTTTGTTAGATGCGGGAGCCGATGTAATTGTAACTCCAGATTCAGTTCAGGTTAAAAAGAATGCCCTTATTGCATTTACATTTGATGCAACCGATTGCCCGGATCTATTTCCGCCAATAGTTGTGCTGGCAGCTAATTGCAAAGGTGTTACACGAATACATGGATTAAAGAGATTGAAGCATAAAGAAAGCGACCGTGGCGTCACACTAAAGGAAGAGTTTGATAAACTTGGAGTTCGTATAGAATTGAATGATGATATCATGCTGGTGCATGGCATTGCTAAACTGCAGGTACAAAATCATACACTCAATTCACATCACGATCACAGGATAGCGATGGCCTGTACTGTTGCCGCTTTAAACGCAGACTTTGAATTAAATGTCCGCAATGCAGAAGCAGTTGATAAATCGTATCCTGATTTTTATAAACACATGCGTGAATTGGGTGTTGTTCTGCAAGCAACTTAGTAAGAAAGGAAATTGCCGAAAGGATAGAATAATATGAATCTGTTGTTGAAACTTAGCCTGTTTTTTTCTTCTTCAATTCTTTTTGTGTCACTTTCGTATTCACAAACAGATAGTACGAAAAAAACTGCTGCAATTCAAAGATCAAAGATTTGGAAGAGCGATTCTTTAAGAAAAGGTATCTATAAAAGTTACAAGGAGTTTATTAATAATGAGCCTTCTATAACGGATGAGTTTTCAGTCTATCCTGTATCATGTTATGTAGAGTATGAGGATACAATTTTTAGTTTCAAATATGTTTTTGTAGATACAAGCCTTGCCAATTTAGATGCAAGTATTAATAACGAGGATAAAACTGTAACTATTTCCAGGACAAATGAAAGAAGTGGAGAAGAATCAGAAGCAACTGAGGAAGCCTCACCAAATACTCAAAAAATGCCAACTCGCCCGTGGGGCTTTTGCGATGGGGAGAATGTTTATGTAAGAACCTGGGAGTATGGTTCAAAGTATTGGAAGCTAAACTATATTGGACCATTTTCTTTTTTCAAGATGGGAACGACAGAAAGAAACATGATTTTTATTCCAATTCCAATTGCGAGTATTTTAGCAGTCGCAGCTTCCGCGACCCTATCAGCTATTTCCTTTTTAAATTCCGCAGAGACAAACATGCAGTTGTTATATGTAAATGAAGAAGGGAAATTTGCGAGATTTAATAGTGCATCGTTAAAAAAAACTTTGCAAAAATATGATCCAGAATTATTAGCGGAATTTAAGTCAACTCCTATCTATCATTTTGATACTGATGAATCTAAGAAGCAATTTTTATTTAGACTAAATGAAACGGTGATTAGTAAGGAATAGACTATTTGTTTAAACTGTCATACTTTTCATCCTGTTATAAATCAATTATGAACACATTTGGCCGCATATTTCGTATCAGCATTTTTGGTGAAAGCCATGGTGAAGGCCCTGGTGTCGTATTGGATGGCTGCCCTGCTGGTTTGCCACTGTCACCGGAAGATTTTGTGGCTGACCTTGAAAGAAGAAAAGGCGGGCAGCAGAAAGGTACCACTCCACGCAAAGAAGATGATATACCCATTTTCAAGAGTGGCCTTTTTAACGGGCTTTCTACCGGCGCACCGATTACGATCTTTTTTGAAAACAAGAATACCCGTAGCGGTGACTATGCTAAACAAAGAGCATTTCCAAGACCGGGGCATGCCGATTTTGTAGCGCATAAAAAATATGGTGGTTATGAAGATTACCGGGGTGGTGGACATTTCAGTGCAAGGCTTACTGTGGGACTGGTTGCAGCGGGAGTTATAGCTAAGAAGCTATTGCAGAATATAACGATTACAGCAACGATAAAAGAAATCGGTGGAGAATCAGATCTTGAAGCGGGTTTGCAGAAAGCAATTGATGCCAAGGACTCTGTAGGAGGTATTGCTGAGTGCCGGGTTACAGGTTTGCCCATTGGTTTGGGAGAACCTTTTTGGGATTCTGTGGAGTCAGTTATAAGCCATGCCATGTTTGCCATACCTGCGGTAAAAGGAGTAGAATTTGGTGCCGGTTTTGCCGCAGCAAGAATGTTTGGTGCCGATCATAACGATGCAATAGAAGATATGACTGGCAAAACCAAAACCAATAATGCCGGTGGTATTGTTGGTGGTATTACCAATAACAATGACCTTGTTTTTCGTATTGCTATAAAGCCTACTTCATCAACACCAAAAGAACAATCGACATTAAATTGGGAGACAGGAAAAGTGGAAGAGTTTTCTGTAAAAGGGCGCCATGACCTTTGTGTGGCACTTAGAGTGCCACCGATCTTAGAAGCAATGACTGCGCTTGTGCTTGCCGATCTAATGATGCTGGAACAACATATACCACGAGTATTAAATGTTCCTTTTTATCATATTACCAATGAAGACGATTGGAAAACAGCAAAGGAAAAAGGCTTTTACGAAGCAGCGTCTTTGGCAACAGAAGGCTTTATTCATTGCAGCCGGCTGCAACAGATTGGAGGTGTTTTAGAGAGATATTATAAAGGTCAAACTGATTTGGTGAAACTCACTATTGATCCCTCAAAACTTAGTTCTCCTTTTAAGTATGAAATGTCTTCTTCGGTAAATGAATCATTCCCGCATGTGTACGGAGCTATCAATATAGATGCAGTGGTTGCTGTAGAAGCGATTAACGGCTAGCAAAATCGAGTGATTTTATTGCTGGAATAAAATCCCGTGACTCAACGTATTTTGCACTTTGCAAAACAATATCATGCATTCTTTAGAGCAACTTGGTACACTTTTTATCGAAAAATTTTCTGTTGATCATTTTCCTGCAGCGCCTGCAAGCCTTTACGACCCGAACAGGTATTTCTTAAGCCTTGGTGGAAAGCGCATTCGCCCTTTGCTTGTACTTATGGGCAACGAATTGTTTGATAACATTAACCCCGATGCATGGCCTGTTGCAAACGCCATTGAGCTGTTTCATAATTTTTCGCTGATACATGACGACATAATGGACAATGCCGCTTTGCGAAGGGGCAAAGAGACTGTGCATCATAAATACGGTCCCAGTACGGCTTTGCTGGCAGGTGATGTTATGTTAGTGAAAGCATACGATTATCTCAACAGCATAAAAATCGATTACACACATTCTATCATTGGGCTGTTCAACCGTACCGCTGCGGAGGTATGCGAAGGCCAGCAACTTGATATGGATTTCGAAAAAAGAAAAAATGTATCGCTGGAAGAGTACCTGCACATGATACAGTTGAAAACATCCGTGCTGTTGGCTGCTTCTTTAAAAATGGGTGCTATTTTGGGTGGTGCTTCACGGCGCAACCAGGACCATATATATGCTTTTGGTTTAAACCTTGGCATTGCCTTTCAAATACAGGATGACTATCTCGATGCTTTTGGTGATCCTGAAAAGTTTGGTAAAGAAACCGGTGGCGACATCCGCCAGAATAAAAAAACTTTTCTTGCTATTTATACCAACGAAGTGGCTGATGACGCACAGCAAAAAGAGCTTGAAAGACTTATTGCCGGTAATCCCCCGGATAAGGTAGAGAAAGTATTGGCCATTATGAAAACTTGTGGCGTAGATAATTGGGCATGGCAGCTTAAGCAGCAGTATTTTGAAAAAGCCATGTATCATCTCGAAGAAATTGCCGTTGTCTCGGGCAGAAAAGATTCACTTTCTGAGTTGGCGCAGTTTCTTATTCAGCGGGATTATTGAGAATATGCTATTGTCGCAATGCAGAGATGCCTTAATTTGGCGTTGAAACCAACTGATTGTGTATGTCTTTGTTTAGAAAAAAGCCACTGGTTAATGTTTCAAATGATGATGATGTTCATCCGGAACTGCATTCAGGTCTCGATAAAGTATTAGGTGTTCGGGATCTTACTTTTTTTGGGATCGCAGCTGTTATTGGCGCTGGTATTTTTTCAACCATTGGTTCTGCCGCTTTTCATGGAGGTCCTGGTGTAAGCCTGCTGTTTGTAATTACGGCTATAACATGTGGTTTTTCTGCACTTTGTTATGCAGAGTTTGCCAGCAGGGTGCCTGTAAGTGGAAGTGCATATACCTATGCATATATTTCTTTTGGCGAATTAATTGCATGGATCATTGGCTGGGCACTTATCCTGGAATATGCTATTGGTAACATTGTGGTGGCAATAAGCTGGAGCAGTTATTTCAATAATCTTTTACATGGCCTGAATATTCATTTGCCATACTGGCTTACTACCAATTACTCAACAGCATCGGATGCCCTTGCTGCTGTTAACAAAGAACTTGTTGCTGGTGCTAGCCTTACAAAAGATATGCAGGAAATAATCAGTGGCATGGCAAACGCTCCTACTGTGGGTGGTTCAAAGCTATTTATGAATTTGCCAGCCTTTGTTATTGTTGTACTTATCACTGCTTTGGCATATGTGGGTATGAAGGAGAGCAAAAAAAGCGCCAACGCAATGGTGATCTTTAAGTTGATAGTAATTGCTTTTGTAATTGTAATAGGATTTTTTTATGTAAACCCTGGTAACTGGAATCCTTTTATGCCCAACGGGTTTAAAGGTGTATTGCAGGGGGTTTCAGCCGTATTTTATGCGTATATTGGTTTTGATGCCATAAGTACTACCGCTGAAGAATGTAAAAACCCTCAACGTGACTTGCCGAGGGGTATGATCTATTCTTTACTGATATGTACCGTATTGTATATCCTGATATCATTAGTGCTTACGGGTATGGTGCACTATAGTGAGTTGAAGGTTGATGATCCCCTTGCTTATGTATTTGAAAAGCTAAATCTTAAATGGATCGGTTACATTATTTCTATTAGTGCAGTGGTAGCGACTACAAGTGTTTTGCTGGTATTTCAATTGGGTCAGCCAAGAATATGGATGTGTATGAGCCGTGATGGTTTGTTGCCTAAGCGTTTTTCAAAAGTTCACCCCAAGTTTAAAACCCCATCATTTGCTACCATTATCACAGGCATCATTGTAGCGGTGCCATCTTTGTTTATCCCTTCTTCCATTGTTACTGATCTTACAAGTATTGGAACATTATTCGCTTTTGTATTGGTCTGCGGTGGGGTATTGATGTTGCCAAAATTAGCACGCACAAGTGGCAACCGCTTCCAGATGCCGTATATAAGGGGAAAGTTTATAGTGCCTCTATTAGTAGCCGGTTTCATTATTGCATTCAGGCATCGAACCGAAAGTGCTTTCTTAAATATTGGCAGTGAAGATCACCAGGAAATCTTATTTCTTGTTTTTGTTTTGCTGGCTGTGGCTTTTGCTATTTTAACTTTTATAAAAAATTATTCGTTGATTCCGGTAGTAGGTGCATTATGCTGTATGTATTTACTTATCGAAATACCAGTAGTTAGCTGGCTGTGGTTCTTTATATGGATGGCCGTTGGTCTTATTATTTATTTTGCTTACAGCTACCGTAACAGCAAATTAAATTAGCCAAGAACTGGGTTCTCTTATTACAAGTTTGCAGTTGCTTTGCTCATCCTTAAGCAATGAGCTAATTTTGTATGTCCTGTAAAATAATGATAAATGAAATTTGAAGTTGGTGATAGTGTTGTGGTAAAACATAGTAACGAAGATGGTATTGTAAAGGAAGTCATTAACGACAAGATGGTGCTGGTGGAAGTACGTGGGGTAAAGTTCCCGGCCTATACCGATCAGTTAGACTTTCCTTACTTCAAAATGTTTTCACAGAAAGCTGTGTCCCCGGATAAAAAGCCAGCCAAAAAATACATTGATGATCTAAGAAGAGAAAAGAATGCGCCCAAATACAAGGTAGCTGAAGGAGTTTGGCTTCTATTCTTTCCCGTATTTGATAAAGATGTGTTTGATGATGATCTTGTCGAAAGCCTCAAAATATATATCGTCAATCAAACAGATCATGGATTCAAATTTCATTATTGGCTGCGGTTTAAAGGAAACACCGACCTGGAATTGCAGAATGAGGTATATGCCCTTACTGATTTTTATCTCATGGATATAGATTTCGAAAAACTAAATGATGGCCCTTCTTTCGATTTTGAGTTTAGCTTATTAAGCGATGATAAAACCAAAGTTGAATATTTCGAAGCAAGCTATAAACCAAAAGCGAAGCAGGTGTTCAAACAAATAGAAATCATCAGGCAAATGGGAGAAGCATTTTTTAGCACACAGCTATTTGAGCAATATCCCGACCGTACAAAAGAAACCCGGCCAGCAGATGAAGGTTTTAATTTTGGTAAACTTACTGATACAGGATTTAAAGTAATCAATGGCAGAAGAATACACAACGAACCTCCGCCACCTTCCGTCATTGATCTGCATATTGAAAAACTAACAACTGATTACGTATCTATGACTGCGCATGAAAAACTATCTTTTCAGCTCAATGCACTTGAGAAATATCTTGACAAGGCAATACTCCATCATTTAAAAAATGTGGTAGTGATACATGGTGTTGGCAAGGGCAGGCTGAAAGAAGAGATACATGAAATGCTTAAACTCAGGCCATCAGTAAAAAGCTTCGTACAGCAATATCATCCCTGGTATGGCAATGGAGCAACGGAAGTTTATTTTAAATAGATGACAGTTAGCAGTTGACGGATGACAGATAAAAGACAATTGACATAATGACTTATTGACCACTAACTACTCACCACTCACGACTCACGATTCACCACTCACGATTCCATCCACGCTTCCCTTTCACCGGGGTTAAATTTCCAGGGGGCAAAATTATTTTCAATATTGTTGAACATGGCATTCCATTCCCCTGGGCTATTGCTTTCATCGAGTATCAGGTAGCGGCGTTGTTTTAAAATAATATCCAGCGGCGAAATACTTACCGGGCATGCTTCCACACAAGCATTGCAGGTAGTGCAGGCACGCAGTTCTTCCACAGTTATATAATCATGAAGCAAAGCTTTGCCATCATCTTTCCATTGTCCATTTATGTTTATATTTTTTCCTACCTCTTCCAGCCGGTCCCTCGTCTTCATCATTATCAAACGGGGGCTTAAAGCTTTACCGGTAATAGTAGCAGGGCAGGCAGCAGAACATCTTCCACATTCCGTACAACTATAAGCATCCATCAGGTTTTTCCAGCTAAGGTCAAACACATCCTTAGCGCCAAATTGTGCGGGTGCTGCTTCTGGAAGCGCTGCCAGCGTTGGGTTAGAAGAAACATCGCCACCCATTGCAAGCAATACTTCTTTTTGTATTTCCGGCATGTTTTGCATTTTGCCCTGTACCTCCGGCCTTGCATAATATGCATTTGGAAAAGCAAGAAGTATATGCAAATGCTTTGAGTAAGGAAGATAATTCAGGAATGCGAAAATGGCTGTTATATGCAACCACCAGCAAGTGCGCTCAACGATTATCAAAGCCTCACTATTAAAGCCATTTAGCAGGGGCATCAGCCAACTGCTGACAGCAAAGCTGCCAACTGCATGCTCGGCATAGCCACTTATACCACGGCTTTGCAAAATACTGTCGCATGCATTCATTGTTAAGAAAAGACATACAATGATGATCTCTGTAATTAATATATAATTGGCATCGCTTCTTGGCCATCCATCAAGATCATGACTCATCAGGCGTTTTAGCTTGAGGATATTTCTCCTGGCTAAAAAAATGACGCATGCAATAAGGACGGCGAAGGCAAGTATTTCAAAAGCATTGATCAGGAGAGGATAAAGTTTGCCTAAGGCAGGAGCAAAGAGGCGGTGGGTACCAAAGATGCCATCGAGTATGATCTCCAGTATTTCTATATTGATAATGATGAAGCCCGCATAGATAACAAAATGCATTGCTGCAACTAATGGCTTCTTAAACATTTTCTTTTGCCCAAAAGCCAGCAGCAGTAAATTTCTCCATCGCTTTTTAGTATCTGTTTCTATGGCCTCCTCTTTGCCGAGAAGTATGTTGCGGCGTATTTCTTTTGCTTTCCTGCTGAATAAAAAAATGGATGCAGCTGAAAGTACCAGGAATGATATTTGAGAAAGTACAGGCATTACGGTCTGTGATTTTTACAATCTGCTACTTCAATACAATTTTTTGTGCACAAGCTTTAGAATAAAAATAAGGCATTGTTGTGTCACCCACTTGTACTGAAGGAATTTATTCAGCATGTGAACGAATTGCTTAATTTACTGAGATTGATTCGTTAATTACCTTTCGAACAACTAAAATAAGCCAACATTTATTCCCCTTTGCAGTTTCTGCTTATTTTGCAGCAAATCATTACAAAGTGCCGGTAACTTATATACTCGACCAGGAGGCCATCGCCCTAAAACTGCGCCGGATGGCTTTGCAAATTGCAGAACGCAACACCGATGCTGCCAGGATCATTTTAGCCGGTATTGAACCAAAGGGCACTGTCATGTCGCAAAAATTGATTCCATTGCTCAGGGATCTGATTACAGGCACCATTGAAGAAATTTCTATAACCCTCGATAAAAAGCATCCGCAAGAAATTACACTTAGTACCGTTCCTGAAATGAAGGAAGCTGTGGTGATTATTGTGGACGATGTAGCCAACAGTGGTAAAACCCTTACTTATGCTCTAAAACCTTTTCTTGATTTTTTTCCAAAAGAAATTCAAATTCTTGTACTGGTCGACAGGACTCACAAACAGTTTCCTATTCAACCCGATTATGTTGGCTTCTCCTTAGCCACCACCATACATGAATATATAGATGTGGATATAAAAGATGGCGAATTAACCGGTGCATGGATGAAGTAAAGAGGTGATAATATTTACTTATTGAATTCACCAAAATGCCAAAGAATGCCGGATGGATCATGCAGAAAACATTCACTCCCCCAATAATCTTTTCGAATGGGAACGAGCTTAACGTTTTTGTATTTGGCAGGGAGATCTAATGCCACCAATTCATTCCAGTATTGAGTAACATCTTCCACTTCCATAAAAACCATTGTATTGTCTATCCAGTCTTGCACGTAAGCATCCTGTAAATAAAATGCTAAGCCATGGGTTTTGAAAACTGACATATTAGGGCTCAATACACTTTCCTCGAAACCCAGGTCCCGGTAAAAGCTCCGGGAAACTTCAAAGTCTTTGGCTCCGATGAAAGGTCGAATGGATAAAGCTTTCTGATTCATAATGTGGAGTTTATATCGTGTAGAAGATTGGGATCACTGCAATGCTTGCTATGCGGATTCAATGATTAAGGTAGTAAGTAAGATGATTGGGGTGTGCTGTATGTAAATAACCTCAACGTATTGAACGTATATACTTTTAGATCTTATAAAGCCGGTGCAGAATTGATTGCATGTAAATATAAATAGAAGAGGTGTGATTGGTACTATTTTTCTATGTATCTCTCATAAGTTGGAGAATAAATAAACTGCTTAAGTGTTACAGTGCTATCCGTCGCTTGTTGATAAGCATTAAGAGTAAAGTATGTTTTGTGCCCCTTAACGATTCTTATTTGTGGAGGTTCGTTTGCATTTATATAACTTTGTTTCATTTCATAAAAGTTATTAAAAATATTTGTCAGCGGATTGCTTTCTGAGCCATCAATATTAAACTGCTCAATTGATAAAAGAGTCTGCCCGCCACTAAAATACCCTTGCGTCGAACCAAAGCCCTCTGACAAACTTAGACAAGTCCATTGATCACCTATCGTCAATAATTCAATTTTGCCTGCATCTCTTCTTCCTGTTTTATAAACGCCGAAATAACCAAGTTGAGCGGTTTCTTTTTTGAATTCGTAAAGTTTCCATTTGTCTGATCTTGTTTGATAAAATAGCGCAACACCAATAGGAACTCCACAAAAATGACAACCTGTAGGTATTAGCTTCGAGCTGTCAAAATAGTCAGGTTCAAAATCATAGGTCGAAAATATTATAACAGCACAGTTCCTCTTTTTAGTATCAATAAAGTATAAGGTTGTATCAAGAGAAGTATGGTATTTTCTGTCAAAAGAAAGTGGAATAGAAAGAGATATAAAGTCAGAATAATTTCCTTGCCAGATTGCCATATCTGAACTGTCGAAATAAGGGTTGTCGAAAAGCCGGGTTAATATCTCCTTTGGATCGAGAGAATTAAATATTGTAATATCCTCCTTATATAAAGTGTCTTTTGCAAGACTTATTATTTCTGATTTTTCAGTTTTGCTTGCAGGTTGAGTATTACAACTAACTATAACAATAAACAAGGGGATTAATGCTACAAGATTTAGAGGCCTCATAGAATGTTTCTGCATTAATGATATTCTAGGAAATTGATATGATTTTTTACTCGAAGATCAGTTTAAGCATTATTATACAGTTTATAGACAGGTTCTCTTACAGGTCCGCCTTTATCGCTGCAAATAAATTCAAGCACATCGGCTATAGCTTCTGCTTTTACCCAATTATCCGGGTTTGCATCAGGCATGCTTTTCCTGTTAAGTGCTGTATCGATAGTACTTGGTACAATTACCGAAGCTGTAATATTCGTTCCTTTTGCAGTTTCATTTAAAAGCTCTGCAAACTTAAACAACAGTGATTTTGAAAGAGCGTAAACAAGAAGATCCTTTCCCTGGGCAGGGTTGATAGCCGGTCTTGCACCGACAAAAACCAACCTGCCATATCCCTTCTGCTGCATGTGGGTAAACAGGGGACGTGCAGTGAAAAATGCTGTTTCAAAGTTGAGCGAAATTTGTTTCTGGAGATCGGTTCCGTTGCTGGCATGAATATCTCCCATTGCAAAACCACCCACCAAAAGTAATGCCCCATCAATGCTGCCGTATTTGCTTATGACATCTTCTATAAACGAAGCACTCAGGGCTTCATCAGTAAGGTTCACAGTTCTGAATTCAAAATTGCTGTTGCCATCGGCGAATGCAAGGTTTGTGGCAGCAGCATCGACAGCTATTACTCTATAGTCATCTTCTAAAAATTTTTTTACTGTTGCAGTTCCCAGGTTGCCATTAGCCCCTGTAATGATTATTGTTTTCATGTTTATGAAGCTAAGTTAATTATATCACCTGATCGTTTTTGTATATTGTGCGACAAAGTGAAAAGATTTCTATCTTATTCCGGGTCACTCAAATTTACATTTGACCTTGTATGGCCTTTAACATTGAACAATAAGAGTACGTGCCGGCTATATTGAGTTTTCGAAGGCATAATTGTATTTGTCTGGCAAAAGCAATTTGGGAACTAATTTTATCAAATGGTATCGGCTATCAAATGATAGCGATTTTAAGAAAATAAAATGCCCAATCTTAGCAATTAACGATACCCTGCTTTAATCGATGAAATTTAATTAATCAATCATGAAACAAAACCGGTCAGACTGGCGAAAAGAGTTAGCTACCCTGTATTGTTTCTTCATTTCTTTTTGCAATTTCTCCCTAGGGCAGGAAGCAAAATTAATGTTGCCTATAGGTCATACCAACCAGGTTCATTATGCACAATTCAGTCCCGATGGCAAAAAAGTCATAACTGCCTCTTATGATGGATCAGCAAAATTGTGGGACGCAATTTCTGGTAGTCTTTTGCTTGATCTCAAAGCCCATACAAAGTATGTCTGGACTGCACAATTCTGTCCTGATGGAAAAAAAATTGTGACAGCGTCTTTTGACGGTAATGCAGAAATTTGGGATGCCAATACAGGCAATGTCTTATTTAAATTAAAGGGGCATACTAACCAGGTATGGTCCGCTCAATTTAGCCCTGATGGGAAAAAAATTGTAACTGCTTCCAGGGATAGTACTTCAAGAATATGGAATGCCGTTACAGGAGAGCAGCTTCTTGTACTAAAGGGACATACTTCCTATGTTTCATCTGCCTCGTTCAGCCCCGACGGAAAAAATATAGTAACTGCTTCTTATGACGGTACCGCCAAAGTATGGGATGCAACCTCTGGAGATTCTCTGTTAAATTTAAAAGGCCATCATCACGAAGTTTACTTCGCTCAGTTTAGTCCCGATGGTAAAAAAATTGTAACCGCATCTGGAGACAGTACTGCTAAAATATGGGATGCAGCTTCGGGGAAGCTTCTGTTTAGTTTGATAGGTCATAATGGCCAGGTGTGGACAGCAGAATTTAGCCATGATGGGAAAAAAGTTACAACCGCTTCCTCTGATTCTACTGCAAAAATTTGGGATGCTACTTCCGGAAATCCTTTGATTAAATGTAAAGGGCATACTGACAATGTATTGTTATCTCAATTCAGCCCGGATGACAAGAAACTTCTAACTGCTTCCTATGATAACTCGGCAAAAATCTGGGATGCTGCCAATGGGAGTTTGTTATTTGATTTAAAAGGACATTCTTCTACTATTTGGTTTGCAGCATTTAGCCCTGATGGAAAAAAAATTGTTACTGCATCAAGAGATAAAACTGCAAAAATCTGGAATACATCTAATGGTAATCTCCTGGCCGATTTAAAAGGATACACACCCGGGCTTTGGTCAGTAAAATTTAGCCCTGATGGCAGAAAAATTATTACTGCATCAGGAGATAACACTGCAAAAATCTGGGATGTTGTTACGGCAAATCTGTTAGTTAGTTTAAAAGGCCATACTGATACAGTGTATTCTGCACAATTCAGCCCTGATGGGAAAAAAATAGTTACTGCTTCGAGGGATAAAACGGCAAAAATTTGGGACGCCACTACAGGAAACATGCTCGCTGATTTAAAAAGGCATACGCTTCGCGTGACCTCTGCCCAGTTCAGCCCGGATGGTACTAAGATCGTAACTGCTTCTGACGATAAAACGGCAAAGATCTGGGATGCTTCCAGTGGACTATTTCTCGCAGATTTAAAAGGACATACTGCTGGCGTTTGGTCAGTGCAATTTAGTACTGATAGTAAGAAAATTGTAACTGCTTCCAGGGATAGCACAGCCAAAATATGGGACGTGGCAAGGGGCGATCTTTTAGTTAATTTAAAAGGCCATAGGGACTCTCTTTTATCAGCGCAATTTAGCCCTGATGGAAAAAAAGTTGTAACTGCTTCTGCCGATAGTACAGGCAAAATTTGGGATGCTGTTACGGGAGATTTAATTTATAATCTAAAGGGCCATGGGTATGTTGTTTCGTCAGCACAATTCAGTCCGGATGGTAAGAAAATTGTAACAGCATCAGGAGATTATACTGCCAAAATTTGGGATGTTGCCACAGGTACTCTTCTAAAGGATTTAACAGGACATACTTTTAATATTCGGTCTGCACAATTCAGTTCCGATGGTACAAAGATCATAACTGCTTCGAGAGACAATACCGCCAAAATATGGGATGCTACAACGGGAATCTCATTGACTGACTTAAAGGGGCATACAGGTGATGTGGAATCAGGCAGCTTTAGCCCGGATGAAAAAAGAATAATTACGGGGGCGGGAAGAACCACCGTATCAGTATGGGATGCAACAAGTGCAAAATTACTTTACTCATTTTTTTCCCTGGGTGGAACGGACTATCTTGTAGTTGACAAGGATGGCCATTATGACGGCACCGAAGCAGCCAGAAAGCTGCTCTACTTCACTTGTGGCACCGAAGTAATTGCACTTGACCAGTTGAAGGACCGGCTTTGGGTCCCGAATCTTGCAGGGCGTATTATGAATGGTGATAGCATTAATGCTGATAAACTTTCTGATCTTAATGTTTGTGGTCTTACTCCTCACATCGAAACAATTGAGGAAACGGGTGATACATATCGTTTTCAAATAACACCCGGAAGGGGAGGCCTCGGCGAAACAGTATTATCTGTCAATGGCAATCCTACTAAGCATTATCGCCCCGACCAATTGATAAAACATGGCAATAATTATGAGCTAACTATAAAGATTGATGACTTGATTGATTATTTCATAGCAGGCCAGGAAAACCCAGTTACTGTAAAGTCATATACTTCCGCTAATGATATATCTTCAAGGGGGGTTGTCATTACAACTAATAAGGCAACAAATAAAAATAGCGATCCTCCAAACTTATATGCAGTTATGGTAGGCGTCAGTGATTATAAGGGTGATGAGCTGGACCTTAAATTTGCAGCAAAAGATGCACAGGCCTTGTCCAGTGTGGTGGCAACCGCAGCAAGAAAATTGTTGAACAGCAATAATGTTGAGCATGTATTCATATATGACCTGACTACAAATAAGGAGCATTATAAGTTTCCCGAAAAAGCAGCTATTAAAAACACGCTGGAAGAAATTAGTAAGAAAGCAAACGCCAATGATATACTGCTTATCTTTTTTGCCGGTCATGGTGTCATGGAAGGAGAAAAGAAACAGTTTTATTTTTTAACTGCAGATGCTTCTAAATCTTCTGCAACCGAAGCCGTGGCTGAAGTGGGAATCAGCACTGCCGAATTGATTGAATGGATGAAACCTCAAAATATCAAGGCGCAAAAACGTATTTTAATTTTTGATGCATGCAATAGTGGTCAGGCTATCAATGATATTGCAGGTAAAGACCTGGCCGTTAGAAATGATGATAAAGTACAGCAAATAAAAGCGATTGATAAGCTGAATGAAAAATCTGGACTCTATATTTTATCTGCTTCCGCCAGTAACCAAAGTGCTTATGAAATGAGCAGGTATGCGCAGGGCTTGTTAACTTATTCATTACTCAGAGCCATTAAGCAACAGCCGGATATACTCGAAGATGGCAAATATCTGAGTGTAAGCCGCTGGTTCAATGAAGCTGAAAAAACAGTAACTGATTTATCAAAAGAAAACGGAGCCCGGCAGGAGCCGCAGGTTGTCACTAATGCGAATTTTAATATTGGTATTGTAGATAATGAAGTGATTGCCGGCATTAATTTGCCTGGTGAAAAGCCATTATTTGCCAGCAGTAATTTTCAGAACAATGATGAAGCTATATCGGATGATGATTTAGAACTGGCCAAATACATCAATCAGCAATTGAACGAAATTGCTTCAAGGGGAATTGATGGTAGTATCAGCTTTGTTAACCAAACCAATGCACCCGATTCATGGTCACTGGCGGGAAGGTACGAGGTTAAAGCAAATAGCATATCAGTTAAAGTAAATATCAAGCAAGGTAAAGTAGTTAAGTATCGCTTTGAAGTAACGGGTAATAAAAACAACATCAAAGAACTGGCTCAAAAAATAGTAGAACAGGCAACCGAATGGATTCTAAAAAATAAATAGCTTACTTTGAGACGATAGAGGTGACAAAAATATTGACCATGAAGAAATTCTACTTTTTCCTTTTTCTCCTTTTGCATTATGCATCAGTATCCTTTGCACAGTTTAATTATTATGCATCAAACGCTCAGTATATAGCAGGTGTCTATACTGACCTGGGTGCATCCGGAACTCCCATTACCACTAATTCCGATGGGGCCGCCATGACTTTTGATGATGATAATTCATCTGTTCAAAACATTGGATTTGATTTTGCTTATAATGGGATAATATTTACACAGTTTGTTTTAAATACAAATGGCTTTATTGCGTTAGGATCTGCTGCACCTGTAAAAAACGACTACTCTGTACTGTCTGGGAATATCAACGCTATTGCGGCCTTCAATTATGATCTTGATCAGGCGTCTGCTGCGGAATATCGTGTTTTTACTTCGGGTGTAGCGGGTACGCGGATTTGTACAATCCAGTTTGAAAATCTAAAAGAGTTCTCGTCTTCAGCGCAATATAGTAATATCAATTTCCAGATAAAATTATATGAAACCAGTAATAATATAGAGTTAGTATATGGTGGTTTTACAGCTAGTGCACAAGCTCCTTCACCTAAGTCTGTCGGAATAGGTATTATTGGAACAACGACAGGTCAAGTTGTTCATGTTTCCAAAACTGCAGCTACCTCATGGCCTGCTGCTGCTTTTACCAGTAATATTTCTCCTATTAACAGCTTCGTTACTCAAAACGACGTTTTACCGGTTCCTGGTACCATATTCAGGTTTGTTACAGGGCCACCTCAAAATGACGCACAGGTGTTGGCGGGATATACATTAGCCAAGATCCCATTATCATATGGAGTGCCTCATACTATACAGGCACGGGTAATTAATACTGGGGTAGCCACGTTAACTGATTTGCCCGTAACATTAAAGATTACCAACGGGGTGGTTGCGACTGTATTTACAGATTCCAAAATAGTTACAATAGCCCCTGGTGATACCGGCTTAATTAGTTTTGAGAGTTTTTCTCCTACAGTGTTGGGTAATAACCTTGTTACAGTTTCTGTTCCTTCTGATGATGATAATGCGAATAACAGCAAACAATATTTGCAGATCATAAATGAAAATGTATTCAGCTATGCAGATACAGCTGCTGTTTCCACCGATGTGGGTTTCAATGTAGCCGCAGGAATGCTTCTTACCAGGTATAAATTAACAGGAAGTAATACTGTTACAAATGTAAAGGTTCACCTGGGTGAGTCTGCTGATATTGGAAATACAATATATGCTGTCGTGCTCAATGCTGGAGGCACCATTGTTGGGCAATCAGCAAACTATATAACTACTGCCCAGGATCTGAACACTGATAAGAACTTTATAATCACTATTCCTCCTGTTTTGAACAACACCGATTTTTATGTTGGGTTGGCTCAAACTGCGAATACAACAACAGGTTATTTCCCTCTTTCAACCCAGGATGAGGGAGACCCGGCAAGGCCAGGGGCTTATTATTTTATTAACGGCCTGGGAGGTGGCTTGCCTGTAGAAGTCACCAGCTTAGGAAGATTCATGATAGAAGCAGTTCTTGGTACCCCCGCTACACCGCCTTCTCACTCGTATAGCAATAGTCAGTGGACTTGGGTGAAGGGCGATAGTACCGCAGGAGTAGAGGGAATATATGGCACAAAAGGAGTGGCGGATTTGAACAACAAGCCTGGTGCCAGGTATGGAAGTACTACTTGGGAAGATCCTGCCGGGAATTTCTGGCTGTTTGGAGGATTTCGTGATGAACCTAATAGTCCGGCTTATAATGATTTGTGGAAATACAATCCTGCAGATAGCCAATGGACCTGGAAGAAAGGAGATGATACTGCCAGGGTCTCGGGTGTATATGGTAGTATTGGCATAGCAGCACCAACGAATAAACCAGGAGGAAGGAGTGGGAGTGTTTCCTGGACAGATTCATCCGGCAACCTCTGGCTTTTTGGAGGAGGTTATACTTTTTTTGATGGTATAAATGCTGTTGATCATTTTTTTAATGACTTATGGAAATACAATCCCACTGACAGTCAGTGGACCTGGATAAAAGGAAATGACACAACGAACCTTTTGAGTGTATACGGAGATTCCGGGATTGCAGCAACAAACAACAACCCTGGGAGCAGAACAAGAAGTGTTTCATGGAAAGACAATTCAGGTAATCTGTGGCTTTTCGGAGGATATAGTTACATTGGTGAAGGGTCAGAAGATCCTTTATTTGATTATTCAAATGACTTATGGAAATACAATTCCGCTACCAATAGCTGGACATGGATAAAGGGTGATAGTTCGTTTTATAGTTACGGTATCTATGGCACCCAGGGTGTGGCAGCACCAGCAAATAAGCCCGGCGCCAGGGATTGTGCAGTATCGTGGAAGGATCATTCGGGCAACTTATGGCTCTTTGGCGGTTATGGTTATTCTGCAGATAATTATGGATTATTAAATGACCTATGGAAATATGATATTTCCAGTAATCAATGGGCATGGATAAAGGGAGATAATATACCAGATGTCCCGGGAGTTTATGGCACACAGGGAACCGCATCTTCAACCAATAAACCAGGCAGCAGGAGTCGAAGTATTTCCTGGACTGATAATTTTGGCAATTTCTGGCTTTTAGGAGGTTATACTCCGGGTGGTTCATTACACGATCTATGGAAGTATGAGCCAGCCACCAATCAATGGACCTGGGTAAAGGGAAGCTATAATGGAAATGAGTCGGGGGTATACGGAGACTTAGGAATAGAGGCTCCCGGTAATTCTCCAGGTGCCAGAGAAGGTGGTGTTTCCTGGGCAGATAGCTCGGGCTATATCTGGCTTTTTGGTGGTAGTGGCTATGCTGCAAGTAATTCAGGCTATTTGAATGATATGTGGAAGATCTTTGCGGGCGCAACCTACGTTTTTACAGGGGCTGGTACATGGGGTGATTCATCCAACTGGCTAAACAACCTTGTGCCTCCCGATGAAATTACTTCTGGCACTCAGGTGATTATTAATGGTACAGGAGAATGTAACCGTACAGGAAATCTTGGAGTAGAAGCCGGGGGCAGATTAACCATAAAGCTAGGCAATATATTAAATATAAATAATGGAGATCTGACCAATGACGGAATAATGTATGGCAATGGTACCATAGTTTTTAAAGGCGGCAGCATTTCGGCATTAAACTCTCCCGGAGTAATTGCTACGCCGCTGAAACTCATTAATAAAAAAATGTATTTATCCGGCAATACGAATACTACCGATTCTGTTGTTTTATCAAATGGAAGCAGTATTAAGCTTCTCAACTTTAATTTAAATATGCAAAGTGGGTACCTGAAGGGTGATAGCTTAAACTTTATAATTACTAATGGCACCGGCACTCTTACGAAGCATGTAGAAAGCACACCGGTTCTTTTTCATATTGGAGCAGACAGTAGCTCCTACTCTCCGGTAACAATATCAGATATTGAGAGCCTTCTGCTGCCTGGTCCTCATACTAATGGCATAACAGGTGCAGGTGATGATTTTAGTGCAAGAGTGACCACTGGCGTTTTTACAACATCCAACCCAATTGATAGTGCTGCCGTAAACAAAACCTGGTTTGTAAGTGAAGGTAAGCCCGGTGGCAGTGATGCAACGCTAACCATGCAATGGGATGCCGGTGATGAATTACGTGGGTTTGATCGTACCAGTTGTTATATATCTGATTTCAAAGAGTGTCCTCCTCCGGTAAATTGCCAGGATGGCTATTATGATGCAGCACCACGGATGTCAGCTTTGGGTACCGGTTCAGGTCCTTTTAGCACTTCAAGAACCGGAATTTCGAATTTTAACGAGTCTAATAACCCTTTCATCGTTAGCTCAAGGTTCGAGACATTTGTTTTTACAGGAAGCGGAAATTGGAGTGACCCAGCCAATTGGACCATTGGCGTAATACCACCCCAAATTATAAAAGATGGTGTAGAAGTTATAATTGCTCCAATGCCTGGCGGAGAATGCATTATTAATGGAGATATCATTGTACAGCGTGGAGGCAAATTAACGGTACAGCCAGGTCAAAAATTAAATATAAATGGGAGTATAACAATAATAAAAGACTAAAAAGAAGTCCCTGATAAAATTTGTGCAAAAATAAATGGACATTTTTCCGGCACTGATACTGCTTTTAGCTTTGTGGTTTTTTTGTGGCTATTGACATAATTTTTCAATATTGGCTTTTTCTTTTGCCGAATATATTTTTTTTAAAAACATTAAAAAAATTTGCAATTAGCACAAGTAGAGTTTATATTAGTAGCGGAATAATGTCCAATAAATGAAAAACGTGTTGCAAGGGGTAAGAAAACACAATCCGTTTTTCTTAAATTTATTTAATTTTTTCAAATGCCTGACGAATGGGATTATTGTCAGGGTGGTAGGTAGTTTATAAAAGACCATCAAGTTGTAGATATAGGTAGGCCTAGCCATGCCAGTTATTGAGCCTTATAAGGAATCTATTTTTCACGGCCCTCATACAACAGCGGAAATGGAATAAGATTACACCAAATTATCAAAATTTCAAGCTTATGATTGTTCTTGCCTAAGAAAATATTTACTATCCGTTTCAATTGAATATTTCTGTCGTTCTAATCCCCTTACCATAGACAATTACGATCCTATGTGATTTTTATTCAACCAAAATAGTAATGAAAACCGAATCCTCCGCACCCAAAACAACCAGGCCCTCTGCCAAGCAACAAAGAGAAAAACCCGCTGAAAAATCGACGTCAAAAAATATACAAAGAAAGCTGGATGCTTACCCAGATAAAATAGACGTTCGGGACTGGTTTTACCAGCCAATGCTATATGCCTTACCAGACCAACTCATTAACTGTGATGATGTGCCTGTAATTCTTAACCAGGGTGAAGAGGGAGCTTGCACTGGTTTTGCGTTAGCCGCCAACATTAACTATCACCTGCTTGTAAACGGCAGGTGCAACAGGCGAAATATTGCCACTCGTGGCGCTAGCCCGAGAATGCTGTATGAAATGGCACGGAAGTATGATGAATGGCCAGGTGAAAATTATGATGGCTCTTCGGCAAGGGGCACAATGAAAGGATGGGCAGCGCATGGCGTGGTTACAAAAAAAACCTGGGGCGATGGGGAGTTTGGCGTTAAGAATTTTGACGAGCAAAAAGCAAAAGAAGCACTTAGTATACCTGCCGGTGCCTACTACCGTGTGGTACACCGAAATATCAGGGATATGCATGCGGCGTTAAACGAAGCGGGAATATTATACGCCACTCTGATGGTACATAGCGGCTGGGATGATCCAAAAGAATCTTTTAAAACTTATCGCTATTCTTACAAAGGCGCTTCGAAAGAAATAAGGCTTCCTGTTATACAGCGCAATGGTCGCGCAGCCGACGGACATGCAGTAGCTATCATTGGCTACACCCGCGAAGGGTTTATTATACAAAACTCCTGGGGCGACAAATGGGGCAGCAAAGGCTTTGCCGTATTGCCTTATGAAGACTGGATGCTGCATGCCTCAGATTGCTGGGTAGCACAATTGGGTGTACCAGTTGATATTGATTTATGGAGCAAGGGATACGCAGATACAGACTCTGGAAAACAGCGTGCTGCACAGTTGATACCCTTAGAGCAAATTCGCCCCTACGTAATTAATATCGGCAATAATGGCATGCTGTCCGACTCGGGTAATTATTGGACTACCAAGGATGATGTGATACGTTTATTTGAAACCATTGGCAAAACAGCTCAAACATGGGAGAAGAAACGAATCATGCTTTACCTGCATGGCGGCCTGAATTCTGAGAAAGAGGTAGCACAGCGAATTATTGCCTTCAAACAGGTGTGCCTCGACAACGCTATATATCCGGTTCACATTATGTGGGAAACAGATTTCTGGAATTCCCTGAAAAGCGACCTGCTGGATATTTTTACGAATGAAGATAGGGCTGAAGGGCAATGGCTGAATAAACTAAGAGATGGCGTGCTTGAAATCCGCGACAGAACTTTTGAACTAACTGCATCAAAGCCCGGTACAATGTTATGGAACGAAATGAAGGAAAACGCCAGGTTATCGGGCATCAAAGGAAGGTCGATGGATATTGTTGCAACAGAAGCCAAGAAGGCATTTGACCAAGTAGATGAGACCAGTCGCAAAAATTTTGAATTGCATATTGTAGCACACAGTGCAGGCTCCATTTTTACAGCTTATGCAATTGAAACGTTATTGAAAATTGGCGTAAACATTAGCTCTGTACAGTTCCTGGCACCAGCTATTTCCAACAGTCTCTTCAAAGAAAAATTGCTGCCGCTTATTGAAACCAAAAGTTGTCCCGTGCCTACCCTATATGTATTAAGCGACATAGGAGAAAGGGACGATGATGTTGGCCCTTATGGAAAATCTTTACTTTATCTCGTTAGTAATTCGTTCGAAGGCAAACGAAACACGCCGATACTTGGAATGGAAAGATTTATAAACGCTGCAAATAAGGATTTGGATAAGCATTTTATAGACCGGGTGATTTCAAAACTTCTTCATTCTACAACAGGCAAGGGATGGCTCAACCTGGTAATTTCCGGCTCAGCATCGGCAAAAGAAGATGTGGGGCCTAGTATCAGCAGAAGCGATTCCCACGGGGGGTTTGACAATGACCCTTTTACTTTAAATTCAGTACTGTTCAGAATTCTGGGCAAAAAACCAACAAGGCCGTTTGACACCCGGGATCTTCAATTTTAGCAACAGCTGTGGAAACCCGTTTTACAATTGCATTAAAGTTAAGGCGTCAGGTTTTAACCGATTCTTTTAATAATCAGAAAACTGAAAAATAATGGCAGAAGTCAAAGAAATTCTTAAAGTTTCTAACTATACGAAATCTGTTGAAGACCTACTTGAATTTTTGAAGGATAAAGAAGTCTTCGATCAAAAAAAAGATACGGACGATACTTCAAACATAGCAAATACCGGCAAACTTCACATATCTGATGTACGGGATACATTTGGAAGACAATGCGTGGACTTGGTACAGGAAGGTGGAGGTGTACACGGTATTGCATTGGCCGGGTATACTTATGTTTTGGAAAAAATGGGAATTACGTTTCTTAAAATGGCAGGCACAAGTGCAGGAGCCATCAATACTATGTTGTTAAATTCTGTACTAACCAAATATGAGTTCGCACAAATTAAAAATAGTCCATTCAATACACCAAATTATATACGGCAAAAAGTAGATGATTCTTACTATCATACCCGTTCAGAAAAATTAATAGAGGCTTTAGCTGAAAAAAATATTAGCAGTATCATAGACGGTCATCCTTCCTGGCGGGAGATTTTGCTTACACTGTTTAAGGGAAAAGTAGATTTTAAACAAGTAAAAAAACTGGTTAAAGCCTATAAGCGTTCATTGATTATAATGGTAATTTCATTGTTTGTATTTATTATCTGTACACTGTTTATTGTCTTCAGTCACGAACTTAATCGCACCACCTTTATTTTTAAAGCTATCAGCATAGTATCCATCCTATTTTTTATAATTACCCTGAGTTGGATTATAACGGGGATTTTTAAAGTAAGGCAACTTTGGTTTATAGCTCATCATCTGGGCATTAATCCGGGAGATGAATTTGAGAAATGGATTGGTGAGCTATTAATGAGTAACGGTATTTATACTATTCATAGCCTTCGGGAGAAACTAGATCTGGAAACTAAAATTCTGAAGCCTTCTTACGATGTTAATTTGGCTATGGGGAAAAAGGCAAAAAACGAAGAGGAATCACAAGGTGATCTTTACGACTCGAAAAATCAATCTCAGAATTATGATATCAAAGCCTTGGCTTCAAATTTAAAAGATGAAAAATTCTTTAATGACGAGATTGAGGCGTTTGATAAAATAATAAAATCTCTGCAGGAAAATGCTTACCCCGACGATGAAGTAAAAAGAACAATAGATGCTTTATGGGACAGGCTTATTCGCCAGGGAATGAATGTGCCTGTTGGTAGTCCTGAGGCAGATTTGGTAGCGAGAAGACGCGTAGAAATATTAAAGGAGAGATTTGAAAAAGCTGTTGCCGAGCAGGACAAATCATGCAGGTATACACCCGATAATAACGGAAAATATCAAAGCGGGCCATATCATCGTGAATTAACTGTGGTTACCACGGATATTACAAACGAAATGAAAGTGGAATTTCCCTCTATGCATAAAATGTATTGGGGAGATAATCTGCAAATTTCTCCTGCTGCATATGTTAGAGCGTCAATGGCGATTCCTTTCTTTTTTACCCCCTATCAAGTTGAAAATAGTCAGGAGCAGGTACAAGCCAGAGAAAAAGAATGGCTGAAATTTATGAAGATCATAACCCGCAAAGACAATACCAGCAAAAATGGAACAAACAGCACATTATTTGTTGATGGAGGTGCGCTCTCCAATTTCCCGGTAAATATTTATGCTACACCCGAAATGCCGATACCCCGAAAGCCCACTTTAGGTGTACGATTGGAGTATGAGGATGAAAGCATCTCAAATGATATCAGTACAGAACTTGGTGAGATAGGAAGCATCGTTTCTACTATGCGATATTTTTATGACCGGGACTTCCTTGCGAAAAATGATATGTACCGGAGGACGGTACGCAGTATTGATACAGGACAAATACACTGGCTGAATTTTGACCTGACCGAGAAAGATAAACTGGAACTTTTCTTTCGGGGTGCATTAGCAGCCGGCATTTTCTTGATTCACACGCATGAAGACTTCGAAAAAAACAAGGGCGTTTGGATAAATAAAATGCTTGCCTACGGATCCAGCATAAAATGCGGTATAAATATTTGCGACAATACGGAAATCAGTATTTACAAAAGTGATAAGCAGCGCAATTTTCGTCATGAAGATCTTGAAAATACTGAGATACGCTTTAATTGGCAGGAGTATAAAAAGGAACGTATTCTTGCCATCTCACGCACAAAATATCAAAGAGATGAACTAAAAAAATTTCCTCAGTAAGTAATTGAAACTATGCCTCTTTTACATTCAGACACATTTGAGTTTACATTGAGTTTCGATAGCCGTTGTGCCTGGCTTTCACTTTCCCTTTTTATTTTTCTATTTGCAACTTTCTTTCTTTGGAAAATAATGCAGGTAATGGGTGGAATGATCAGGGAAAAAGATGAAAAAGGAATTAGTAAGAATATGAAAAGGAAGCCTGTCAGGGAGCAGAATGGAGATATTATAAAGGATTCACAACCAACAGACATAACAGTAGCAATACAGGAAGGAAAATGTATTGCTCTCATACCTCTCACTATTAAATATGATAGTATAAAGTTTAAGGCTATCCTTGACTCAATGCCCCCTGCTTCAATTAATCTTTTGAAGAAATGGTTAAGGCTTGATTTTCTCTTCATGTTTTTTTTATACCCGGCGATGATTTTTCTTAGTAATTGGCTGGTCCATTGCTCTTTGGTAAGAAATGAAAAAATATGGTGCCCATTTGTAGCATGGTGTGGATGGCTGGCATTAGTTACTTGGGTGTTAGATATTTTAGAAAATTATTTTGCTCTTCAAACAATTGATAATGCTGTGGTTGACCCTGGATTTTGTGAAATAGAAAAAAAGCTGAATGTTATACCGATGAGGCTTTCTTCAGCATTAAAATGGTGCACAGCAATAGTATATGCGATTCCTGTCTTTTCAATGGTTTTGATCAATTTGACTCTGTGGATTATTTCACATTGGCGTCAATGGATTTAAAACAAAATTTAAGAAAAATGACAAAGGATGAACTAGAAATGAAGCGGTTTGAATTGGAACAGCATTATAAGTATAAAATTAAAATTCGTTTTGCTCATGGAACATTTAGTTGGTCGAATGAAGTAAAAGGAATGCCGCCGTTGATGTTGTTATTGTTGGCTTCTCAAATTTTGACATTAACGAAAAACTAAATTATGAATACGAGAATATTAAAGGTGAACCTCACGAATTTAAGGCCAAAATATCAATCCATATTTATTAGAAGGAAAAGACACCATTATTTTGAGCAGAGTAAACCCAATTTGTGCCTATCGATATTATAAAGTCATTTTCCAATTAAAAATGTTAGTAAGTTCAATAACAGGCATGCTCAAAAAGTAGCCTAATTTTAAATGGTACGGATTGGGTTTTTATTTGAGCTGTATGATAAATACACAGCCGGAATGTTTGTGAAGGAGAAAAGAAGCCTAAGAATGTCAGAAAACAATTTTAAAGCAGAGAAAAAAGAAATTGAAAGCCTTTATTTCCAAAAATCATTTAAATTGACCTCGAAATTGACCCCGAAAAAGAAAAACGCCTCGTAAATAGTTGATTTACAAGGCGAAATTGTTTTACTATGTGACCGCGTTAGGATTCAAACCTAAAACCTTCTGATCCGTAGTCAGATGCTCTATTCAGTTGAGCTACGCAGCCAATCTTTTATTGGGCTGCAAAAATAGGGTATCACAGTTTTCCAGCAAACACTTTTATAAAATTCGCAGTTTGGCGGCAGGTCTTTTCATTTGGCCTAACTTAACGGCTTAAATGATAACCAATGAATAGCGAAGAACAGAAACCGGCCCCTGGCAATGATCCTGAAGAAGAAATGCGGCTGGAAAATGATATCATGAAACTAAAGTTACAGGCTGAATTTGGGGCAGAATTTGGCGAGACTTCAGAAGATGTGCCAGCCCAGCTCGAGCAGGAGTTTTTGCAGCATGTTTATGATTTTGAAAAAGCATGGGAAAACCAGGAAGCAACAACCGTAGCAAAGCTCATTGATCATCCTGCATTTACACCGTACGAAAAACTGTCCGAAGATGAGAGGGATGCTGCCTGGCAATCTGTCCTTGAAAAATATAACAGGAAAGGTATTAGTGTTGATTTTACCAATGAGTACCCATTGGAAATAAAATACAGGTTTGCTACAGAAGAACTGCCACAACATGAAACCATGTTTGTAAATATGCCAGGCATGATGCTGGGATTTATTTATGAAGAGTTTCACCCAAACCACGCCAGTGATATGGAAGAAAAAGCAAAGGCTTTCCTGGAAGGGTGGTTTGAAAAAAATGCTGAAAAATGCCTGCAGGTAGACAGCAGCGAATTTATTTTGGAAAATGGACTGATACTTTCTAAAGAAGATTTTTCTAAAAAACTGTCGCAGTTATTTGAATCGTTTGAGCGGTTTGAAGACTGTGATTTTTTTATTGCAGAAACAAGTTACGATAAGCAGGAAATGGAGAAAGGTGACGATACTTTTGCATTGGGATATGTAGAAGGTGCAGTGAGGTGGAAAGGAGTACTTGAAAATGGAGAAGTTGTTCCTTTTGCAGGCCCTTTTAAATTTTACCTGGAATGCCGGGATGGGTGCTGGACTATTATGTACTTTGTAATGCCTGGCTGGAAGTGGTAGTTCTGCTGAGATAGAGTATTCAATGTTCAATGAAAATGATGCTACCTGCATTTCAGATGAAGTGCTTGCGACGCAACGATGCTGACATGTAAAACAAATGCTGGTATCATAAGAAATTAAAATAAAATAATTTTGAATTACGATATACTGATCATTGGTGGAGGTCCAATAGGATTGGCCTGTGGCATTGAAGCCAAAAAAGCGGGATTAAGTTATGTTATTATTGAGAAAGGCTGTCTTGTGAACAGCCTTTATAAGTATCCTGTGAACATGACCTTTTTTTCTACGTCGGAAAGATTGGAAATTGGCGGTGTACCTTTTATGAGTTTGAATCCGAAGCCCAACAGGCCTGAAGCTGTTGAATATTACAGGAGGGTAGCACAGAAGTTTGCTTTGAATATAAACCTGTTTGAAAAAGTTGAAAAAGTTGAAAGAGTAAATAAGGTAGATAAAGTAGAAGAAGCTGAGTATATAATTCAATCATCAAAAGCCGCTTATACTGCAAGACATGTAATTGTATCTACAGGCTTTTATGATATTCCTGTTTTGCTGAATGTACCTGGCGAAGATCTGCCCAAAGTATTTCATTATTATAAAGACCCTGCATACTATGCGTTTCAAAAAGTGCTGGTAGTTGGTGGCAGTAATAGCGCCGTGGATGCAGCACTTGAATGCTGGCGCAAAGGCGCGGAGGTAACAATAGTACACAGGGATAGTGATATTGGACCAAGAGTAAAATATTGGGTAAGACCCGATATCATCAACCGCATTAAAGAAGGAAGCATTAAGGCATTTTTTAATGCTTCAGTGGCGGCTATAAGAGAAAAAGAAGTGGACATAAATACCCCGGATGGAATAGTAACTATTGCCAACGATTTTGTACTGGCCATGACAGGTTATCAGCCTAACTTTTCTTTTCTGCGATCTTTTGGCATTGAGCTTTCCGATGATGAAAAATTATATCCATTTCATAATGGCGAAACCATGGAAACCAACATGCCCGGTCTTTACCTCGCTGGTGTGGTATGCGGTGGTATGGATACACATCTCTGGTTTATTGAAAACAGCAGGGAGCACGCCGTTAAGATCGTGCAGCATATTGTGCAGCAAGGCAGGTGAGTTACCAACGTTATTTTTTATCCTTTTCAGCAACGCTATCGTTTGCGTTGATATTTCAAGTACTTATTGAAATACAAAATAAGTTCGCCGCCTAAAACGAAATCCAAACCATTTCAAAGCCCATATTCAATTATTCTTAAACAATGAAAAAGTGTATTGCTCTTTGCGCAGTTATCATCAGTTTATTTACTGTTGTAAATGCCCAAACAACGGCTATCAAAGGTCTCACGGTGATCGTTAATTACAGCGACTACACCTTAAACGCCACTACTGCACAAATTTCTTCCATGATGAACCAAACAACTGGTTACACTAACTGGGGAAATAATGGATCAGTAAATCAATACTACACAGTGCAGAGCAATGGTAAGATCAACTTAACAAGTCAGGTGATCAGCATAAATCTTAATCATGTCTTTAACTACTACCACGGCGACAACCTGCCGTACAATGGTGGCGTTGAACTGGTGAAAGACGCAGTAGCTGCAATTAATCTAAAATATCCAACTGGCTTTTCTGGTTTAACCAAACATCCTACAGAAGACAGGTTGTGGCATTTCAATATTTTGTGTACGGGGCCAAGGGGTATTGGCGTTGCTTATGGCTTTGATGAGAACCTGTTCATAAAAAACAGTGGCACCAATATCGCTATCCGGAATGTATCTCTCATCGGCTATACTTCTCCTGAAACACCGGACATCAATACGATCTGTCACGAACTGGGCCATAGTGTATTTGGCTGGACAGATTATTATATCTCTACCGAGGCAGGTGGAAGCACCAACCTTGGACATTATTGCCTTATGGGAAGTGGCGGTATCAAAGGAAGTCCTATGCCAATAAATGCAGGCCTGCGGTATCTAAAGGGCTGGATAAGCACAGTTACAGAACTCAGTAATGCAACCCAAACTTATACAGTTACCGCCAACAGCAGGAGCCAGGTTTTCAAGTACACCAATGCCAGTAATCCGAAAGAGTATTTTCTCATTGAAGCATTGAAACAGGGTGGTTATTACCTGGCACTTACGGGCGATGGGTATGTGCCCGACCAGGGCATTATCGTTTGGTATATAGACGAAGATGGTGGGCTGGATAAACCTGTTTCAACACCAAATCCGCGTATTAAAGTTATACAGGCAGATGGATTGGATGAATTGCTTGACCTGGCCAAGCCCCACCATGATCTGCGGGGTGACGAAACAGATCTTTTTGACAATACATTCAGCAAGCTTTCTGATTCAAGTCATTCGTTGTTCCGCTGGAAAGACGGCAGCAATACAGGTTTGATCATCAATAACATCAGTGCTGTGGGCGCCACGATGACTTTCTTTCCAGCACAGTGGGATCCGAAGCTTGGAATTCACGTGACTTGAAGTCGCGGC
>JADMIO012736389.1_pt1 | contig 52462 bp, 42 predicted proteins | sample 8958161 | NCBI WGS metagenome assembly JADMIO01 (sample SAMN16585339, study PRJNA669376) | soil metagenome | isolation source: Crop rotation soil | place: USA: Cullars Rotation, Alabama | collected 2011
GCCGCGACTTCAAGTCACGTGAATTCCAAGCTTCGGATCCCACTGTGCTGGAAAGCATCACCTGACGAAGGAATTCACCTTCAAAAACTTCAGGACCGCGCTTGAGTTCACCAACGCCGTCGGTACGATTGCCGAAGAGCAGGGCCACCATCCGGATATCTACCTGGCCTGGGGCAAGGTCCGTGTCGAAATCTGGACCCATAAGATTGACGGTCTGACCGAAAGCGATTTCATCCTCGCCGCAAAGATCGACAAGATCTGAGCGCCGCGTCCCCCTGCTGGCGATGTCCCGGTCGCTTCTTCTCCAACTCAGGTCGGAACTCCACCGCGTCGCCGATCCGGCGCGCGCGCCTGCGATGCAGGCCTACATGAAGTCGACAATGCCGTTTCATGGAGTCCCGGCGCCGGAGCTTCGCCGCGTCTCGCGCGCCGTCTTCGCAAGGCTTGTCTTTGAGGATGCAGCGGCCTGGCGCAACGCCGTGCTCGGAGTCTTTCGCGGCGCGCGCTTCCGCGAAGAGTGGTATGCCGCGGTCGAACTGAGCCTGTGGCGAAAGATCAGGAGCTTCCAGACGCTGGACGCTCTTCCCATGTACGAGGAACTGATCGTCAGCTCAGCATGGTGGGATATTGTCGATGCGGTCGCCTCCCGCGGTGTGGGGACGCTGCTGCGAAACGCGCCCAGCCCTATGACTCGAGAAATGCGCGCCTGGAGCCGTTCCGACAACCTCTGGAAGCGCCGCACTTCGATCATCTGCCAGCTGACGTTCAAGAAGGAGACGGACCTTAAGCTCCTCTATGCCTGCATCGCACCCTCTCTGGACTCGAAGGAATTCTTTCTTCGGAAAGCCATCGGCTGGGCGCTTCGCCAATATGCCTGGAGCGATCCTGAGGAGATTCGCCGCTATGTCCGCGAGAATGAAACCCGCCTTAGTTCCTTGAGCAAGCGCGAAGCGTTGAAGAACATCGGTTAAAGGAGGGGGGGCCGCAGCAGCGGCCGGGGTGGTTAGTCACTCGTGCTAACCGCCCCTCTGCTCCGCTAAGGAGCGGCGCGCCATTTTCTTCAGGTCCACCGCGCCTTGAAAAGGCGGCGCTTTGCACAAAAAGTCCCAATGACGCGGAGCCTCCGAACAGAACTCCCCGCCTTTCCAAGGCGGGGTGGCCGCGCCCCGAAGAAAACATCCCCGTTCCTCTGAAGGCGCGGCCGGGGCGGTTGTATCGCTTCCCCGCAGATCTGCGTGGAAATGGACAACCGCCCCGTCTGCGCGCGGTTCGGACGCTTCGCGTCGTTCTCGTTCATGCGCGCAGCCACCCCGCCTTGCGAAGGCGGGGAGTTCTGTTCGGATGCTCTGCGTCATTGGGACTTTTTGTGCAAAGCCAAAAGGCGGGGAGCGGGGGACGTCCTAAACGCAAAATCCTCCGAAGCCAATTCATTCACGTCTTTCTATGACCGCCCAATTCTTCCGATGGCCCAGGTCCCTATTGAAATCTGGCGGATTCATTTCGCATCTGAATGGAGGAGGCTGCGCTCTATGCGCGTCCTAAAATACGGGTAGCCAGCTACAATGCTTGGTCATGAGTCGAAAGGCGATAGTGGCGGGGCTTGTGCTGACCGTCGTGGCGCTCGCGCTCGGCGTCGCGGTCCGGCGCCTCGTCACGCGTGTCGCGCCCGACGGCGACGATGCACTCATCACCACGGCCACCGGAGAAAAGGTCTCCCTGCGATTTTTCCGGGACCCGCGCCCCGTCGCGGAGCTCAAGATGCGCGATCTGGATGGGCGCGCCATCTCGTCCGCGGATTGGCGCGGCAAAGTCACGCTCGTCAATTTCTGGGCGACCTGGTGCGGGCCATGCCGTATCGAGATTCCGGATCTGGTTGCTCTTCAGAAAAAGTACGGGGACCACCTGCGGATCATCGGCATCTCCGACGATGAAGGACCTCCGGAAGAAGTTCGAAAGTTCGCGACGGCGCACCACATCAACTATCCCATTGTGATGTCGACGCCGGAGTTGAAGCGGGCCTTCGCCGGCGTGCGGGCGCTGCCCACAACCTTCGTCCTGAATCGTGAGGGACGCTTGGTCCAGCGCCATGTGGGTCTTCTTCAAGCGGAGGTTACCGAGCACGAGATTCGGTCGCTGGCCGGACTGCCGGTCAATGCGACGATCGAAGAGATCGAGCCCGGACAGCCTGCGCATCTCGACAATCTGGCCCAGGCCACGGAGATTCCGGGTGTCGACCTGTCGAAACTGTCGCCGGAAAAGAGGATGGCCGTCCTTCAGAAGTTGAACAAGGAGCCATGCCCCTGCGGTTGCGAGAACACGGTCGCGAAATGCCGCATCGACGATCCGGACTGTCCGGTCAGCCTTCCGCTGGCGAAACGCATGGTCGAAGAGATCGCCGGTCAACACTGAGGCGATCGGCGTATATACTTCCGCGCGGGAAAAACAGATATGAACACCACACGTTCTCATTCCAACGGGTTTTATTCGGTCATCGCGGCGTCCCTCCTGGCGGCGGCGATCTTCTTCGCATCGTCGGGGGAGTACTATGGCGTGAGCGCCTCGCCGCAGAAGGCCGGGACGGATTACATCAGCGGCACGGTGAAGAGCAGCCAGGGGCCGGAAGAGGGAGTCTGGGTGATTGCGGAAACCAGGAACCTGCCGACCAACTTCATCAAGATTGTCGTGACAGACAATCAGGGCCGGTTCACCCTGCCGGAACTTCCGGCGGCGAACTACAGCGTATGGGTGCGCGGTTACGGTCTTCTCGATTCGCCGAAAAAGCAGCTCAAGCCCGGCGCAACGGGAGTTGAGCTGGAAACGGCCGTGGCGCGCACACCGGAAGAGAAGGCTCGGATCTATCCCGGCAATTACTGGATGTCGCTGATGGAGCCTCCGTCGAAGTTCCCGCTGGGAGATCTCAAGACCCAGGCCAACTGGATTCACACCTTCAAGTCCAGTTGCAATTTCTGCCACCAGCTTGGAAACGGGATTACCCGGGATCTGGATCACGTCTTCAAGGTGATTCCCACGGTCAAGACTCCCATGGAAGCCTGGGACTATCGTCTCCGCGCAGGGGTGCGTGGCACGCAGATGAGTGGCGTGGCGGCGCTTCTTGAGCGGGATTCCTTGTTGAAAATGCTGGTGGACTGGACCGACCGGATTGGCCGTGGAGAAGTTCCGGCGACGGCGCCTCCGCGACCCTCGGGAATGGAGAGAAACCTGGTCCTCACCTTGTGGGACTGGGGCACGGACCATTCGTTCATGCACGACGAGAATACGACGTCGAAGAACAAGCCGAAGGTCAACGCCAACGGGCCGGTCTATGCGGTTTCCGCCGGGCATGGAACGCTGGTCAGGCTCGATCCGAAGACCAGCCGGACGGAGGAGCTTGAGATCCCGACGCGCGATGGCCGCGACAAGGTGCCATCGCGCTTTCCGGCGCCCAACCCGCCATCGATCTTCTGGGGATCGGAGCACCTCTGGTCGAATCCGCCGAACAACCCGGCCGATCCACATAACCCGATGATCGACGATCAGGGCCGCGTGTGGATGACCTCGCGAATCCGCGACGCTGCGCCGGCGTGGTGTTCGGATCCGGCCGCCAGCAAGTACGCGGCCTATACGCCGCTGAAGGGCGGAGGACGCCAGGCGTCGTATTTCGATCCGAAGACCGGAAAGTTCACATTGATTGAAACGTGCGCCAGCACGCACCATCTGCAGTTCGACACCAATGCCGAACGCACGGTCTATTTCAACGAACTGATCGGACCCATCTTCGGGTGGGTGGATACGAAGACCTACGACAAGACGCTCGCTGAAACAAAAGATCCTCTCAAGGCGGAACGCGCGGCTGTGGGTTGGTGCGCCCAGGTGCTCGACACGAACGGCGATGGCAAAATCACCAAGCCGTGGAACATCGCCCCGCGGCTCCCCGATAACGCGACCTACGCTGGCGATACGGCCGGAGCGACGTCGAGCGGAAAGCCTGCAGCCACAGCGATGGATCCGACGCGCGATACGCAGGTGGCGTTCTACCTGTACGCGATCATTCCGAGTCCTGCGGATCATTCCGTGTGGGGAGCGGCTGAGGTCTTTCCCGGATACATCGTCCGGATGGACCGCGGCTCCAATCCGCCGGAGACCTGCCGGGTGGAACTCTATCGCGTGCCCGAGCCCGGTCTCGATCCCCGCGGCATCGACGTCGATCGCAATGGCGTGGTCTGGACCGCTCTCGCCGCCAGCAGCCACCTCGCCAGTTTCGATCGCCGCAAATGCAAGAATCCGACGAAGGTCAGTTTGGAAGGGAACACCTGCCCTGAAGGATGGAAGCTGTACCCGACCACCGGGCCGACGTTCAAGGGAACGGATGTGCGGACGGACTTCCACTATTACAACTGGGTGGATCAGTACGACGTCATGAAGTTCGGCGCCGGTACGCCGATGGCGACGGGGTCCAACTCGGATTCGATCCTGGTCCTCGATCCCAGGTCCGGGAAGTGGACGACGCTTCGCGTGCCCTATCCGATGGGATTCTATTCCCGCGGCATGGATGCCCGTATCGACGATGACGGCGCCGGCTGGAAAGGGCGCGCCCTCTGGGCCAACTACGGCACCCATTTCGTCTGGCACATCGAAGGCGGCAAGGGAACCAAGGGCAAGATGGTCAAGTTCCAGCTTCGGCCGGATCCGCTGTCGCGCTGAGCGGACGTTCAGCTCTTCGGATCGGCCGGCGCGCCGGCCCGTTGAGGCTCCGTCAGGGACGAGCGCCTGGCTCCCGCACATTGGCATAGGACAGTTTGAGCCTTTGTCCCACGGACGCGGCAAGGAGTCGAACGGCGTGGCGTGCAGGGTCTGCAAGCCGTTCAATACGGTCGTTGCGGGACCGGCGCCGCCTTTCTCCGGGCTGACGAAAGCAATAGACCGGAGGCGGGATAAGACCGGATTGTTGCCGGCGCTTGCCTTTCGGACCGTATGATACCCTCGACAATATGAAGACTATTGCGATTACCATTGAAGAGGACATCGTCGATCGACTGGATCGGTTGGACCACCTGGGCGCCGCAAAGGACCGTCCCGTCAACCGCTCCATGGTTGTGCGAAAGGCTGTGCGCGAATACGTCGAGCGTGAAGAGCGGTTGGCCGAGAATCGGCGTGAGGCAGCGATATTCAAGAAAAACAGGGTTCGGCTTGCCCGGCAGGCCGAGGCGCTGGTCAAATCCCAGGCCAAAGCATGAAACGTGGCGAGATCTACAGGACAGGAGAAAAGGTGGCCGAGCGCGGCCACAAGCCGGGGTTCTATATCGTGGTGTCCCGAGACTTCATCGCCGAAAACGACGATGTCGCGACCGTCGTCTGTGCTCCCGTCTATTCAGAAACGCTCGGCATCCGCAGCGAGACCCTGGTCGGCATCGACGACGGCCTCCCTCAGGACAGCGCCATCCGTTGCGATTTCCTCACCTTGATGTTTAAACGGAAGCTGACCGCCTTCGTCGGCGTATTGTCCGGCCGGAAGATGGCTGAACTTGACGCTGCCCTGACGTACGCACTGGGAATCCGACCGAAACACGGTCATCCCGGCTGAGTATAAGTGGGTTCGCGCAAGCGTCAGGCACGTACAGAAGGCCAGCGCGGTGACGGATGGTTCTAAACGACGATGTCGATGGCAGTGACCGTCTCGGTTGAGTTGTTCCTTATCTCGAAAACAAGCGGCGCAGTGTCGGACGGAGATCCTTGTTCGTCAGGATGTCTGTGTTGTCGCTGATCATGTCGATTCCGCCGATGAGGCCACCGTCGGCGATCTTCCGGACGGTGGAACCGGCGATCTGGGCCGCAGCGCATCCGCAAAACCATGCTGGGCCATCGCTTTGAATGGCCGGCCCAAAAATCCTTCACTGTCGATGGCAGGGCTTCCGTGATTCCGAGCGCGTTGTGCATGGCCGCGACCTGTTCGTAGGCGGCCGTCAGTCCCTTCTGTTCGGGGAAAGTGAGCCAGTCTGCAGGTTCAATCTGCCGGGAGAGATCGAAGTTGAGATAGTGAAGAAAGAACGCCCGAAGAGCGAGCACCTCGACACGATGATTGACGGGACCGCGATCGATTTCCTTCAGGAGTTGGACGCCCTTGTCGTTTGGAAGCGTGGGGCGTGAAGTATATTCGGCACTCGCAAAGATGACGATCCAATGGTTTTATTGACTCCTTTTTGTAGCAGGGTCTAACGGGACCTCCGGAGGTTCCGAGACGGTGGGCGCGGGCGGCGGGTAGATCGTCGATATCACGCCGCGATCGATCCGGCGGATGCGGTCAGGCCCGGACTCCACACGTCAGTGTTCGGACAAACCTCCTGGCGGCCCTGGGCAAACGCCGGCGCCGCGCCAACCCCAATCGCACAAACCGCGAGACTCGCAAATAGCGCTCGTTCAAATCTTCGATGATCTTTCATAGGTTCCCCCGCGACGGGTCCGGAATATCGATGGCGGAATGTTAGCACCTTCTGAGGGTTTAACTATGGGCCACTCGCGGAGCCCATCTACTCGGAAGCGGCTGCACGGTGGGTCATTGAACTGGATTGCCCGCGGCGCCCGGGGGGGAAAGGCTCGCTACGGTTGTGTAGCGTACGACCCCATCGGCCGTACTGTAGAACTCGTACTTCCCCATATTTGATGGGGAGCGCGTCGCAATCGCGGTGTAATTCTTCTCCGACAGATCCACCTGGTAGGTGTAGCCGTTGAATGGCCCGCCATACCGCGTGTCGAGCAGCCCGGAGTCGATAAGTTCCTGAATCGTTCCAAACCGTCCGTCAGACGACGCGTAAGTCGCTTCTGCAGTGTTGATGGTCCGCAGATTCGCGACGGCGCCTGCGTCGTTGTAAGGGAGCTTTCCCCATCTTGAGTGGATCGCTACTGAGGCGGTCACCATAAAAGAGATCGCAATGAAGCTGGAGCACAGCGACGCTCCCGCAATCTTGAAGGCCACATTCTCCTTCATCCAACGAGCGGCGACGACGGTGGGTATCGAACCGAGGAGGCCGGCCAGCAGTCCTGCCCATCGAGCGGCGAACAGGGTCGGTATCGCATCGACGAGACCGCGGAGGAGTCTCGCTGTCCGAGCCGGCCCTGCAAATTCGGCCACAAAAGCCGCGATCAGCACGATTGCGCCAACGGCATTGACCAGACTGACCACCCGTAGGATGTATGCAGACGCTCTCCGGGGAGTCTGTAATTCGGCCGCGGGGCCTTCGCCGGAGGGGACGACGGAGCGCTGAAACCGGCGTACACAGAGGAGGGTTATCCTTTGGCCGAAGCCTGCCATCAAGATGCCACCAACGCTTCCGGCCAACGCGGTGTCGATAGCAAACGAAGTGTGAGTGCCCCCCGAAGTCATTCCCACCACCAGGAATGGCGACAACACGCCGATAGCCAGGGCGATAGGCGTCGAGCGGGCGGGATTGACCGCCGTGGAAGCCGCTGCCCCGAACGCCGCCGCAACGGCGTATCCAAGAGCGGGGAACCAGGACGACTGGGCGTCGAAGAGCAAACGCTCCAGCCCTGAAGCCCGGAGGCCCGGCTCTGGAAGGCATAGACAAGGAATCAGTTCGTGGAACTCCAGCGAGAGGAGAACGGCCACGACCGCGCCCACGGCGATTGCAGAGAGCCCTGTGAGGGTCGAAGTCATGGAGTGGGCTTCCCCGTCGTTCATAGCGTTTCATGCGGACGGTCGGGAGTATACCCCTGGTCGCGATAGCGTAACGGACCTTGGACACCCCTGTGCTAAATTCCAATTATGCGAACCGGCTCTACGCGGACGACAAGTTTCTCACTTGATTAAGTGACCCGTAACAACCTCAGGCGGCTGGCGGCGAGCCGTCATCGGGGTAATGTCTCTGCCTTGATTGCGGAATTGGCCGCCCGCGAAACGAAACTTGCCGCTGCAGAAGCTTTCTTCACGAAGTACGGCGCTACTCCGCTTTCCGACGAGAGGATCGCTGAAATCGAAGCGGAATGGCGGAGCGAACCCGCGCCCGCCGCACACAGCAACACGGCGCGGCCAAAGGGGCGGCGGACGCGCCGCAGGTGACGAGGCCCCGTCTTCTGTAGGGGCGGTCTATGACCGCCCGATTCCTCCGAATGGCCCCGTTCCTTATTGAAATCTGGCGGATTCATATCGAACTTGAATAGAGGAGGCTTGCATTCGGAGTAATTGGGCGGTCATAGACCGCCCCTACAGAAAACGGGAACTCACCATGCTCCCGTTGGGTAAAGCCCCTCCGCGGCGTTGCGGGTGGAGGCATTGTCTACACGTTGAACATCCCAGACCTCGCCCGTCTTTCGCGTTACTTTCCAACTGTCCGAATTCTCGAAGCTTGAGCATCCATCAGGCGCACTGCAGGGAAAGATCAAATGTCCGATGAATACCGTTCGATGGCTTCATTGAGAATCCGGTTGATCAAAGCCGCATAGGAAAGTCCGGCGGCAGCGGCCGCTCGCGGCAACAGGTAGCTAGGATCGATGCCGGCGATGGGGTTCAGTTCGAGCAAGTAAAGGTGGTCGTCACGGTCCATGCGGAAGTCGATGCGGCACCAGTCGCGGCAGCCCAGTCCATGAAAAGCGCGGCGGGCGAGGTCGCCGATCTCTCGATTGACTTCATCGTTCAATGGCGCGGGACACGCGCGCCGCATGGTTCCAGCGGTGCCGTGTGACGGATTCTCCGCGGCTCGGGCCATCTCACGGACAGGGTCATCCGCAACGAAAAGGTTCATGCCCCGCGGGTCGTCGAACAGAAGTTCGACCAGAGGCAGCACCTGAAGTGTTTTGTTTCCCAAAACGCCCGCGGTGAATTCCCGTCCCTCGATGAACTCCTCGACGAGCACGGGCTGCCGATACGTGTTGATCAACCGCGTGACCAGTTGCTGCAGCGATGTTTCGTCGTCGACGATCGATGCGGAGGTCAGTCCCATGCTGGAACCTTCGCGCGCAAGCTTCGCAATCAAGGGAAACCGCAGACGGGGGACGAGGGCTTCGGCTCCGGTTTCGAAAACCTGGAACGACGGTGTGAGAATTCCCAACGTCTGCAGAATCCGTTTCGTTTGCGGCTTATCCAGACAGAGTGCGGTGGCCAGAACTCCGGACCCGGTATACGGCAAGTCCATCAACTCGCATACGGCCGGTACGATCGATTCCCGGCTTTCGCCTCCATGAACGCCGTCGCCGTGCGAAATGCCTTCCGCGATGTTGAACACAATATCGGCCTGCGCGGCCCGTAGACTCGAGAACAGGTCGGCGTCGGCCTGAACGCGCACCACCGCATGGCCGCCCGAACGCAGGGCGTCTTCGACAGCGGAGATTGTCTCTTCGCTGTCGAGTTCCGCCACGGCCTCCATCGGCTTTCCGGCAAGCATCTCGGGGCGAATCAGGTTACAGACGAGAGCGACGCGCGCCATAAAGGTTCCTCTCTAAGGGAACGCAAGAATACTTCGGCATTTTGCGATACCCGAAAATCGCGGGCGGTCATAGACCGCCCCTACAGTAAGGGGGCGCGATTGTAGGGGCTCTGTATGAGCGCCCTGAAATGCCCAATCAAGCCTCACGACAAAGCCCGATCAAGCACCTTGTGCCTGTCCTGCTCGACGCCTGACGACCTCTTCCTCCATGCTCGCCCGGACTTCCGGGAAGCGGGCAAGAAGCTCGTCGAAGTGGGTTCGCGCAAGCGTCAGGCACGTACAGAAGGCGAGCGCGGTGACGGAGGCGGTCCGTGGACTGCTGTCGAGAAGGGCCATCTCGCCGAAAAAATCCCCGTCGCCGAGAACCGCAAGACGATGCGGAGCGCCATCCGGATCAAGAGATGTGACCTCGACCTGACCCCGGACGATCACGTAGAGCTTATCCCCCACATCGCCCTGCCGCACGATTTCGGTTCCACGCTGAAAGCTTTCCGCGTGGAAGCGGGCCGCCATGGCCTCAAGCAGGCTGTCGTCGAGGTGATCCAGGAGGCGCAGCCTTCGGAGTGCGCCCGGACGCGCAACGGGAGACGCTCCTGCCACCGATGCGATAAACCCGTTCTGCTTTTCCCAGAGCTGCCGATAGTAGCCTCCACGGGCCAGCAGTTCCTTGTGACGTCCCGATTCCACAACGCGTCCCTGATCCAGCACGTAGATGCAGTCCGCATGCGTGACGCTGCTCAGGCGATGCGTCACAGACACCACAGACCGCCCTTGTGCGGCGCGCGAGAGGGTGGCGTTGATGGATGTTTCCGTTTGCGGATCGAGAGCCGACGTGGCCTCGTCCAGCACCAGCAAAGACGGACTGCGCAGGAGTGCGCGCGCGATGGCGACGCGCTGGCGTTGCCCACCCGACAACCGTGAGCCGCGTTCGCCCACGTTTTCAGCATAGCCGTCCGGCAGCGACCGGATGAAGTCATGGATTTCCGCCGCGCGGGCCGCATCCTGAACCTCCGCATCGGTGGCGTCCGGCTTCCCCGCGCGAATGTTCTCCGCGAAGGATGCATTGAACAGAAGGTTCTCCTGAAACACGACGCCCATCTGCTTGCGGAGTGAAGCCTGCGAGACTTCGCGATAATCCCGGTCATCGATCCGAACCGATCCGGCGGAGGGATCGCAGAATCGAAGCATCAGGTTCAGGACCGTGCTCTTTCCCGAACCGCTCGCGCCGACGACTCCCACAAACCAGCCACGCTCGACACGCAGATCGACCGCACGCAGCACGGGCTCGCGTCCGGGATAGGCGAACGTCACCGAAGCGAGTTCGATTCCTTTTTTCAGCAGTGGAGCGGCGACGGCTCCGGGGCTGTCGGCGACCGACGGGTTCTCTTCCAGAATTTCCTCGATCCGCCTCATCCCGCCTGCGGCCTGAACCAGCGTTGGAGAAAACTGCGCGGCGTTGTAGATCGCGTAGCTCAGCGTGATGAACAGGGCCTGGAATGCGGCGAGTGTTCCAATGCCGAGTTTCCCGTCCAGAGCCAGCATCGCGCCGACAGCCATGATCGCTACCTGCAGGACGAGAATGCCGAGGCCGGCCGAGCGTTCGATCAGGGCTCCCAGAAAACTGGCGCGGACTGCACGGTTGAGCAGGGCTGCGTTGCGCGCCGCGTATTTGCCGGTCGCCAGGCCTTCGAGGCCGAACGCCTTGATCACCGGCTGAATCACGGCGTTCTCCTGAACGTCGCTGAGCGCGTCCGCCTCTTCCTCTTTTTTCAGGTAGGCCGCCCGGGTTGCGGGAGGGGCGAGGAAGCGTGGGCCCGCCAGGCTCAAAGGCCAGATCAGCATGGCGACGAGCGCCAGGCGCCAGTTCAGGATGAACAGCAGCGCCGTGGTCAGCACGAGGTCGAAGCAGGGCATGAGGCCCCACGTCGCGGATGCCACGGCCTGTTCGACGGCCGACAGATCCGTGGAGAATCGCGCCACGATCTGCCCCGCGTCGTTGCGGGCATAGAAATCCGGAGACAACCGCTGAAGATGTTCGAACAACCTGGCGCGGATATCCGCCAGGATGCGATTGGACAAGCGGGAATAGAGCCAGTCCCGCAAAAGGCCGCCGGCCGCCATCAGGACGACTCCTGCCACGAGCGCCGTAATGACAAGAGCCAGGGACTGTCGATTGCGTCCGGGGATCACGTCGTCCACCAGGAATTTGAAGCTCAGGGGGACGAGGGCGTTCACCGACATTTCGAGCATCAGTCCGAACAGGATGAGAACGGCCGCAGGCCGATAGGGGTGGAGATACTGCAGGAGAGAGCGAAGGAACCGGCCGATGCTCACTTCCGTTCCGGTCCTTTCTTTCTTCGGCGCGCGCTTTCCACAATGGCCGCGATGAGTTCGTTGTAGCCGCGGCCGAGGAGTTCCCACAAGACCGGGAAGTCTCCATCTTCCGGATGAAGGCCGGGAAGGGGATTGACCTCGATCAGGCACGGCTCGCCGTGTTCGTCCAGTCGCAGATCCACGCGTCCGACATCGCGGCAGCCGAGCGCCCGATAAGCTGCCAGGGCGCAGCGTTCGATGGAGTCAATCGTCGAGGCTGCCAGACGCGGAGGGGCATAGTAATCGACCTCGTCGCGATAGCTGCGCTTGATCTCCAGGGAGTAGACGAACGGCGTCGACGTGACGCGGCGCGGCGCAATCTCCATCACGCCAGCCACGCGGGATTCATCGCCCGTACCCAGGATGCCGACGGTCACTTCGAGACCGCCGACAAAGCGTTCCACCAGCACCGGCGCGCGGTAGGCGGCAAACAGTTCGCGAACGCGAGCTTTCAGCGCATCTTCGGTCGCGCAGACGGCGTTGCGCCGCACTCCCATCGACGACCCTTCCGCATTGAGCTTCGCGATCGCGGGAAGTCCCGGCAGGACGCCCTGGTCGAGCGATTCCGGCCGGTCAATCAGGCAGAACGGCGCGGTCGCAACGCCGTGGCTCGCCGCCACGCGTTTGGCCAGCGCCTTGTCGAGTGACAACGCGAGCGTGAGCGGATCGCTTCCCGTAAACGCGATGCCCAGCATTTCGCACACTGCGGGCACGTGAGCCTCCCTGCTGCGCGAGCCACGGCCTTCCGCGATATTGAAGACGAGATCGACGGAGCCGGCGCGGGAGAGCGCCCATTCCAGAAAACGGCGGCCGCCGCCAAGTTCAACCGGCTCGTGTCCAAGGTCGCGCAGAGCCGCTGCAATCGCATCGACAGTCGACTGCGAGTCGTATTCTTCGAGAATATCGTCAGGAGCGTCCTGCTCCACCGTCTGGTCGGCGCGCAGGTCGCAGGCGATGCCGATCCTCATGCTTCGCGGGGATCGTCGTAGTGAAAGACCCGGCCCTGGAAGTTCCGCAGTGTGGCGCGGCCATCCGCATAGTCCATCAGATACCTCGGGTGAACCGGTATCTTACCGCCACCTTCCGGCGCATCGACCACATAGGTTGGCACGGCGAGCCCGCTGGTGTGCCCCCGGAGGGTTTCCATGATTTCCAGTCCGCGGGCCAGCGGCGTGCGCAGATGCTCCGATCCCCGGACCGGATCGCAATGATAGAGGTAGTAGGGACGCACACGAATGCGCATCAGCGCATGAACGAGAGAGCGCATGGTGACCGGATCGTCGTTGACCCCCTTCAGGAGCACCGACTGGTTATTCAGCGGAATTCCCGCTCGTGCAAGACGGCTGCAGGCCAGCGCCGCCTCTCGCGTCACTTCGCGCGGATGATTGAAGTGCGTGTTGATCCAGAGCGCACTGTACTGCGCCAGGGCAACGCACAGGTCTTCGGTGACGCGCTGCGGCAGGGTCACCGGAACGCGGGAACCGATGCGGATCACCTCAAGGTGCTCGATCGCTGCGAGCCGATCGAGCAGGTCCACGAGTCGCTCCGTGCTCCAGGTGAGAGGATCGCCTCCGGAGACGACAACGTCCCGAATGGCCGGTGTCCGGGCGATATACGCCACCATCGCGTCCAGGGCATCGCGCGAGGCGGGAGTCATGTCCTCCTCCATGATTCGCTTGCGGGTGCAGTAGCGACAGTACAACCCGCAGCTGTTCGTGGCGATGAGCAGACAGCGGTCCGGATAGCGATGCACGATTCCCGGCACCGGCGAGAACGCATCCTCCGCCAGGGGATCCGCTTCTCCACTGTGGAGCGACAGGAATTCGTCGATGGAAGGAACCGCTTGAAGCCGGATTGGATCCCCGGCATCCCGAGGATCGATCAATGAAAGGTAATAGGGCGGAATCCCGAGGCGGAACTCGCCCAGCAATGTTTCCATCGCCCCCCGAAACCTTTCGGCGATGGGAAAGAAACGATCCAGTTCAGCGAGGGTCGTGACACGATTCCGGAACTGCCACTTCCAGTCCGCCCAGTCGTGGTCGGAAACGTCAGGAAAGTAGTGATGCCGATAGGAGACCGGCGCAAGGTCCGGCCTTGGATAGGCGCCGGGTCCGACGCGGCTTGCCGGCTCGGCATCGACGACCAGAGGCTCGTGCGGCGTTTCGAACACTTTCATCGGGGTTCCCCTTCAGTCCATTCAGCGGGTCAATAGCTGAAAATGCTCTGCTTCACCCCTACTCCACTGGAGCAAACCAGACTTCGGATTTATCCAACGGATCCCCGTTGTAGTTGACCTGAATCTCCTCACCTGCGGCGATTTCGCGCAAGGCAACAAAATGAATCGATTCTTCCTCCAGAACGCGGCGGTAGAACGCGCTCGGAGCAAACGAATGGTTATAGAGCATTCCGTAACCCAGCACACAGGCCGCCTGATCGAGCTGCGCGCCCCACCGGAAAAGATAGTTTTCGAGCCGGGTGCGATCGAGAGGCTCCCATTGTTCCGAGGGCATGGCGATTACGGGGCAGCGTTCAATGATTTCTCCGGAGGTGAATCCGCGTCGGGCAAACACGCCGCGTCCCTTGCCCTCGACGATACGGACCTCAAGGCGTTCGGTGCTGGAGACCACGTGTCCAGCGCGAACGATCCTGAAGCCGTTGATCCGGCCCTGGCATTCCGGCGAACCGCACCGACAGTCGAAGGTCCAATGTGGAAGCCATCGCAGCTGCGCCCGCTCCGCATCCCAGGACGCTTCGGGAATGGTGTTGTACCCGATCGTGAGGCGCTCTCCGGCGGGAATGGGTTGCTGCGCAACCACCATCAATTCCTCGTCGACGATGCAGTTCGGGGAACAGGAATGTTCCAGGCGGCAGGCCAGACCTGCGGGCGCTGCCCATCGGCCTTCTGCAATCCGGCAGACAAATGCAGCCGCCTCAGCGGCAACCTTCAGGAAAGAGCCCGCATTGGGGGCAAAGCGAAGAAGCCGGTCCCCGGGCTGCGCTGCGTGTAGCGTGGTTAAGCCTTCACCGTCTGGTGCGGCCTTCACCCTATCGGGCATCGCATTTGAAACGGTCATCTCCGTACCAGGCATGATCCGGGGCGGATTGTACTCAAGTGACATGAAGCAGCAAATAGATCCTGTCAAAGCGCCGCGGGTGAGGTTGATTTTCTGGCGTTGCTAAGCGCCGCTCAGCGGATATCGAACGTGCAGGCGAAGCGTTGGGAAATGGATGCATCGCCCTCCCAGTCGCGCCAGAGCTTCAACATCAGGTGAAGGGCGCCGTTTTTTTTCAGTTCGAAGAGCATGGTGCGGGTTCCGCCGCCTCCAATACCGGCGTTGTGTGGAGACGCATAGTCGGAACTCTTCAGTTCGATCGCCTGAGGATCGGCCTGATCCACCGCCCACCGGAAACCAGTCGCTGGATTCTCGGCCAATGAAATCGCCACAGGGGTTCCAACCGTGGCGGGGATGGTCTTTCCATGGTCGGCTTGAGTTAATTGTAGAGCGCTCACGGCATTCCTCGCTTTCCGCAGGCCGCAGGAAGAGGGCATCCTGTCTCGTCGAATAGGACGGAGAACCGAAGGGATACTACGCGGAGCGTTTTGTCAGGATCTGTATCGAATTGACCCCTCCCATGTCGCTGCGTGCGGCGTCATTCGCGTTCTGGGCGGTCTGTGCGTTTTCCCTATCAACATCCAACGACGCGCGGCGGGCGATGCGCCGGTCTCCTGCGGCTTACGGGGCCGTTCGCGCGTTTCGCTCGAAACGGTCCCAGCTCTTGTCGCCGCGGAGGAACTGTACAAGGCCCTTGGCGTGGGCATACGCGAGAATGGGCCGATAACAGAGAAGGTCGAGGGGGGCGATCAGGATCAATCGGACAATGTCGGTCAGGCGGTAGCAGCGAAAGCTCCAGTCGTTCATCCATAGACTCATCGTCGACATGATCCCCAGCGTGAAAACCTGAATGCCGACCAGCGAGAGGAATTCCGTCCAGTGGAGCAGGCGAAAGGCTACAGCTAACCCGAGGACGATCAGGACAAACATTTGCATCAAGGGCGCGAGGCATTCCGAAAGCAGAATGTATGGAACGCCGACCATCCCCATCGCTCCAAATCGGGGATTCAGCAGCATCCTGCGATAGTGCCAGACGGTTTCGAGAATGACGCGCTGCCATCGCGCTCTTTGACTGACGAGTCCGAAAAGACGTTCAGGTCCTTCTGTCACCCCGACAATATCAGGGAGTGAGAGGACCATCCCCGAACGTCCTTCGCGCCGGTACTTTTCGATGACCCGGAAGGTCATCTCGATATCCTCGCAGGTGAAGGCGGATGAGAAGCCACCGACCTCCTGGAGAACATCCCGGCGCCAAATCCCAAAGGCGCCGCTCACGCACAGCATGAATCCCATTCGACTCCATGCCAGACGGTTGTTGACGAATGCGCGGAGGATTTCGAGATGCTGAAGGTTGGTCCATGCATGGTGATCCACAGTCTTGGTCCCCTGCCCCTCCGCGTCGCTCGCGGCGGGCTGCCGGCCGACGCCGATGAGGCTGGTGATGGCCAGCACATTCGCCGGGTCTTTCATTGCAAGACGCATGCCTGCGAGCAGGGCTTCGGGGAAGTAGACGGAATCGCCGTCAACGCAGCACACGTACCGGTACTTCGCGTAGTTGGCGCCGCAATTCAACGCATCCGCTTTTCCGCCGTTCTCCTTGTCGATGACAAGCAGGCGCGGGTCGGTTTTGCTGTGATAGACCCCACGTACCGTTTTCGTCACGAACGCTTTGCGGCAAAAACGCTGGACGGGTTGTAAGTCGAATTGGAGGTGCAGCGTCTTGACCGTCTCGTCCTTCGAGCCATCGTTGACGACGATCACCTCGTGCTGCGGGTATTCCTGGTCCAGCAGGCTTTTCACGACCGCCGCTATTCCGGATTGCTCGTTGTATGCGGGCACGATGACGCTGACTGGAATAGTAAAGCGCGAGTAGAGCAGCGCGCTGTAGTCCTCGGCGTGCGCCTGAGTTCTCCGTCTCAGACTTTCAAAAATTGACGCGATGACAAAGAAGGCCGTGAAGGCGTAAAGGACGAGCAAGTAAGCGAGGCAAGTGAGGACCGCCCAATAGAGGAACACCTCGAATCGCATCATGCCGCCATTCCATACCGGTGGGCCGCCTTCTGAATCAATCGTGTCGCCGCGAGGGCGTGAGTTGGTCCGGCTCTGTCGACGGCGATCCGGATCAGTTCGGGACCGCCGGCCGCCAGAATCCTGCCGATCAAGTCGATGCGTTCCGGTTCTTCCACCGCCATGTGGATCGTTTCGGCGACAAGCGCGTCCAGGATTCCCAGATTCTGCAGGACCTCCGCTGCGCCATTGCGGGCGAAGCGATCCGATGAGGACAACGCAGGAATCAAGTGATCAATGACATCAGGGCCCATGGCCTCGAGGGCGTCCTTTGCGGCGGTCCGCACCCACCATTCCCGGTCTGCAAGCAATGGCGTCAGGAGGTCACAGAGATCCAGCCGCTGCAAATCTCCAATCGCCCTTGCCGCATGAGCGCGCACGAACCAGACGGGGTCGTCGAGCAGCGCAATGGCGGTTTCCGCGGACTCGGGGCCCCCGATCTTGCCAAGCGTTTCGACCATCGCTTTGCGCACGCCTGCATCGGAATCGTTACGGAGCGGGACAAGCGCCGCATTGATTTCTGCGCCGGAATAGCGGGACAGCAGGGTCGCTCCCCAGAACCGCACCACGGGAATCGGATGCCGCAGCAGGGGAAGCAGGAGGCGATCAATCGGCGGGGAAAAACGATCGAGCTGCGTTGCGATCCGCGAGGGGGCGTAACGCCTCGCTTCCAGGGCCTCAATCAATAGGGACGCCGCGGCTTCGTCATGGATTCCGCCGAGCGCGGCAACCGCCGCCGCCACAACATCGGCATCCTTGTCCTGAAGCGCCCGATCGAGCAGAAGAAGGGCGCTCGGATCGCCTCCCAGGGCAAGAATGCGGAGCGCAGCGATACGGTTTCGTTTGCCTTTCGGGCCATGATGGCTTGACGCCAGGCGTCGTTTCGGCAGCGCTCCACCCCGCTGCAGCAAATACGCCGAAAGGGTTTCAGCCTGCCATTTTGGCGTGATGCTGTCCGCGGCAATCTCTGCGATGACAGATTCCGGAATCCCCGCCAGGACGGCATCCAGTACCTGGATGTCGCCTCCCTTTGAAACGAAGATATTCTCGCGAAGCATCATTTGCGCCGCGCGCACCGCTCTGTGCTGCCGGTCGTATGATGCGCGCCTCCAGAGGACAAAGCCTGAGAGGCCCGCCCAGGTCAGCACCAAGAGGAGGAAGGCTGGAAAGAAGTAGGGGCCAAGGGCGCTCATGGATCTGCACCATGGTTTGACCGGTGGGCCTGGTGGCCCATCGCCTGTGCCGCAAGATGTTTCATGGGCCTAGGCCGCCTTCAAAGCCTGTTGCTGAGTCATCCAGTCCACCACCGAACGAACGATGATCTGGATTGGAGTGGAAGGCCGATACTGAATCAAGCGATCGAGCTTTTCCAGGGACGGAATGCGCCGAAATATGTCGTCGAATCCGGGGCCATACACCTTTTCGTAGGGCATAAATTCCATGGTTGATCGCGACCCGGTGACCTTCTTCACCAGTTCCGCCAAACCGCGAATGCTGATCTCTTCATCATTTCCGATGTTGATCACCTCGCCGATGGTGCGCTCGGATTCCGCAATACGGAACAACGCTTCCACGACGTCGCCAACATAGGCAAAGCATCTCCGCTGCTCGCCGGATCCAAAAATTGTCAAGGGCACGCCGAGCAAGGCTTCTCTTGCAAACCGGGGCAGCACCATCCCATAACGGTCGGTTTGCCGCGGCCCTGCGGTGTTAAAAAGCCGGACAACTGTGATGGGGAGGCGCTGCTCAGCCCAGTAGGCGAAACCTAGGTGCTCATCCATCATCTTCGAGCCGGCATAACCCCATCGCATTCGGGTGGTTGGGCCCATCACAAGGTCGGTATCTTCATGAAACGGCAGAGCTGTGCTTTTTCCATAGACCTCGGATGACGATGCGATCACCACCCGCTTCCGTTTTATTGCTGCCGCTTTCAAAAGGATCTCCGTGCCGCGGATGTTCGTTTCGATCGTCCGGATCGGATTCTGGACGACCAAACGCATGCCGACCGCCGCGGCAAGATGAAAGATGAGGTCGGCCTTATCAACGAGTTCCGCCATCAACGACTCATTGAGAATGGAATCGATGTGGCGCGAAAAGCCCCTGAAGGTCCGCAATGGATCGAGATTCTCCAACGACCCCGTCGACAGGTCGTCAATAACGTCGACCGTCCAGCCATTCCTCAGACAGCGTTCGGCCAGATGCGATCCAATGAAGCCCGCGCCTCCAGTGATCAAGACTCTCATCAACCCTCCATAACCCAAGAGATGTTCCCCTACAGATGAGGCACTTCGGGTTCCGTGCGGGTGAGCCATGGGAAAACCCTTGCCCGCGCCTGCAGGAAGGGGCCGTTTTAAAGGGGATGGCTCCCACTGTGGTTATTGGTGTGAAGTCGGCCACCCTTGGTCCAACGGAGTTCTCCTTGACGTTTCGTGGAATTTCGCCCGATGAAGGAAATCGTCGGAACTGAGGCCGATATGAAAGCGATCAGATTCTTTAGAGAAGTTGAAAGACGCGCTCCCCGCTGTAGGCGCGGATTATGTCCGCGCACAGCGCTGTCCTGGAACGCCTTACAACCGAACCGGATTCAAACTGAGATGGCCGCCGGTCGTCTTACCGTCTGCTTCCTGGGTGGTCATGATGGCAAAGTCCCTCGGGCCCGCCATACCCTGCTGATCCAGCCACTCCCTGAGGCGCCGATTGAATTCTTTCGGTTGTTCGAACGCAACAAGATGACCCGCGTGAGGAATGATCCTCAGTTGCGAGCCGCGGATTCCCCGGACCAGCTTCTCTGCTTCTTCCACCGGGACGATCACGTCGTCCGCCCCGGCAATGACCAGCGCCGGCATTGCGATTCGCGCCAATCCCGGTGTCGCGTCAGGCCGTTCGGCCATTCCCAGCAAGGCTCCAGTCACACCGGCCGGGTTGGCTGAGGCCATCAATCCCAGTACCCGGGCGATATGATTCAGGTTTTGACTGCGGGTCGAGAGCATAGTCGTGGCGGCGGTTCTGACAATCAAGTCGACGCCATCCTCCTTGATCCGGGAGGCCATCGCTCTCCGCAAGGCCGCCCCTTCCGAACTATCCGGGCCCGCTGTCGTGTTCACCAACACGAGACCGCACAGCATTTCCGGGAAATGACTCGCAAAGGCCAGCGCCACAAGACCGCCTAACGAATGCCCGATCAATACAACGGGCCCCGTGTCGAGTTGCTGAAGCAACTCGTGCACATCGCTCGCGTACTCCAGCATGGTCGTTGAACCTTCGCGGGTGGCGCTGCCGCCAAACCCTCGAAGGTCTGGCGCGATCACGCGAAAGGAGGCGCCGAATGTCTCGATCTGTTTGCGCCAGGCGTCCCTGCTCAAGGGGAATCCGTGCAGGAACACCAGGGGCTGCCCCGCCCCAACGTCTTCGAAACTGAGCTTCATGCCGTTCATTGTTCCGCCGTCCTTTGATTCCGCCCGAACGCACTCGATGAAATACTCGGGCCGGGAACTCTCAGGAAACCGGCCCGAACCATACCGAAAACGACGAGAAGGCGTCCGTGCAATTCAGCACAAGTCGATACCTGGCCTGACCGTCTCGCCGCTGATCCCCGGCGTCATGCCTACGACGACGGCTTCATTGATCCGGAGTGGGCGGCTTGGTTTGATAGCCGGCCTCGAGTTTCTCGGGAGTGGCGGGAGGGATCAATTGGGGACCCAGGAGAATTTCGATGTAGGCCGCGCCGGGATGTTTTCTGGCTTTCTCCAGGGCGCGCGCGAGTTCTTCGTTGGTTCTGACTCGGGTGCAGAACCAATCGTGGCAACCCATGACTTCCGGGATTTTGTGGTATTGCCAGGCCGCGAGTTTGTTGTACTCGCAGTCTTTGTTGCGTTCCAAAAACTCCTCAATGGCGAAGGTGCCGTTGTTCAGGATCAGGATAATGGGCTTCACTCCGTAGCGTCCCATCACACCGATCTCGCTTGCTGTGAGCTGATGGGCGCCATCGCCTGTGATCAGGACGACACGACGTGAGGGATCCGCCAGCGCAGCGCCAAGCGCCGCCGGCGTCGCCCATCCGATCGAGCCCCAGAGGGTCTGGCTGTGATAGGTCGCTCCGTCAGGGAGGAGAATGGGGAGCAACGTCAGCGAAGCGATTCCTGTGTCCACGACCACGCTGTCGCGTGGCTCGAGGAACTGCTGGATCCGTGCGTTGATCGATGCGTTCGTCACCTGATCGTCCGCCGCGCCCGAATCGGGAATGGGTTTGGGACGCGGAAACGAAGGCGTTTTGTACCGGGAGGTTTCCCGGGTCAGTGCAACCAGCACGTCTTTCATGTGGACCGGTTCGAACGTCTTCGTTTGGGAAGCGGCTTCTCCCGACAGGGCGCCGAGTTCCACATGGTCGGGCCAGACCGTCACGAACCGGGAAGGTTGAAGGTGATCAGAGAACACGCCCGTGGAAAAATCCGTGAAGAGAACGCCGCCCAGGTTGAGCACAAGATCGGCGCCTTCCACGAGGGTGCGAACTTCCTGAGTCGAGGATTCACCCAGGTACATTCCGAGGTAGAGGGGATGTGATTCTGAGATCACGCCCTTGTCCATGCCCGTAGTGGCGAATGGAATTCCGCTGGCCGCCAGGAAGGCCTCCACTTCCTTCTGCAATCCGTGGCGCGCGATTGTGAAAGCCAGAAGGATTACCGGACGGTTTGCTCCCGAAAGTCGCGACAGGATGGCCTTCATTGCGGCATCCAATTCGCGCGGCTCACTGGTAAACGTCGGAACTTTCCCGATGGGAACGCCGTGCACGGGCTGCCCGACAACGGGCATCAGTGCAAAATCCTGGGGTACCGTGATGTAAGCAGGCTGGCGCTGAGCGAGCGCTTCGGAAATCACCCGTTCCATCTCGGCGATGGTGTTTTCCGGTGTAAGCACTGCGCTTGTGCAGGCCGTCATTGCGGAGAGCGCGCGAAACTGCCCCGACTCCCCGTCACCCAGTGAGTGATGAATCGCTTTGTGAGATCTCACCAATCGCATACTGGGAGCTCCGACAAGGTGAAAGATCGGCAGTCGTTCAGCCTTTGATCCCATCACTCCATTGATCGCGCTGAGCTCTCCCACGGCGTACGTGGACGTCAGGATCGCCGCTCCGCGGATCCGGGCGTAACCATCCGCAGTGTAGGCGGCGTTCAGTTCGTTGCCCGATACGATCCAGGAGAGCCGGTCGCTCGCCTCAATGGCATCGTCGAAAGGAAAGGAGAAATCGCCAGGCAGCCCGAAGACATGGGTGATTCCAAGGTCAGCGAGACGACCGGTGACATATTCGGCGACAGTAGGATTGGGCATGTTTAGAAGTGCTCGACTCTATGCAGAGAAAGTTGAAGTGGTTTCCGGCGTCACCGTTGTCGAAATGGATGAGAATTCACTCCTTCGCCTGCAGCCCCGCGCCTCACTGCGACATCCCTGATGGTCCACTCGGCGGACTGACCGGCTGACTTACCCTCAGCCGGTCAGTCGTGCGATTACCCGAGGCGCCTTCCTCGCTGTTCGTTCGTCCCTCGTTCACAAGCGAGAGGGGATCGTCTTTTCCAGGGCTTCGGCCATGGAGAGGTGTTTCCGGAGCACGGGAAGAGTGTTGTTGATAAAGCCCAGAATCTCCGAGTCCATATCCTTGGCCTGTTGTTGGGCTTCAAAGAGTGCGACCGCCTTCCGATGGTCCTGCACGAGCATATGAATGTAGGCTTGATCGAACTCTGGCCCCGTTTTCGAACTCAGTTCCCAGGGAATGGCATCGTCCGCCGCTGCCAACCCTCGAGGGGGCATGTTCGAAGGCGTCGGGGCACTGCCCGGCGGCAGTGTAGAGATTCTGTCCTGCGGCAGCGTAATGTTGTGCTTCGATGCATACGACTGAAGAGTGTTCCCCGAGTCCATATGATCCTTCATGAGTTGTTGGGCATAATCCTTCACCTCGGACAACTGCCCGCGAGTTGTCGCCAGCCGCGCCATTTCAACTGCCATGCGGTTGTCCTCTGCGACCTTCTGGACGAAGGCCGCCGTACTCATCGGCAACTGGTCCGGGCTGTGGTTTCGCTCGGCGGGCGACTGGGCTTCCGGCGGAGTTGACTGATCGGAAGTTTGCGGGGCCGGTTGTTGTTGAGCTCGGCAATTCGTCTCGAGAACCAGGCTCAACCCCAACATCCCAATCAGAAGCAATTGTCGGTTCATTGAAAATCTCCTTTTAAATTTGTTACGGCAGCCTCCGTGACCCTTTCAAACTGGGGCGCTGCCGAGGCCCTTGCTGGTCCAACTCGACGGGAGCGGCGCGACTTCCGGAGGGTCTCCCGCTTTGTTGAGAATTCCGCACTCATGCTTGGGTGGGGGGCAGACTTTGGATGTTCGCGCCCTTCGCTCACGTCCGCTTCAACGGTACCAACGTGAAACAGCCCAAAGCTGTGCATTAACGCTCGCCAACGGTCCCGTGGCGCAGGACCGGCGATTAGAGAGGTGATCTCAAATGCACAGATTCGTCCGCGCGAGTGCCGCATGTTGTGATTGCGCGAGCCGGTGGGTGCACACCACGCACCAGCTTACAAAGGACAGGCATGAGCGGCTGCGAATGCAAGCCCGAGAGGGCGCAGCCAGAAAGTAATAGTCGGAAGTGAGGACGATATGAAAGCGATCAGATTCTTCAGAGTTTCAATGGTTTTAGCCGGGGTCTTTGCTGTGACGAGCCCGGCCCTTATCGCGCAGACGCCGGTAAGGATTCAAAAGGCGGAGCTGTCCGTCAATTTCGGCTCCACGAAAGGCGAACTGATCTCGGCCGGCAACCTGCTGATTTTCGTGGATCAAGAGACGCCGGAAGGGTCGTTCTCGCTGGAGAGAAATAACATCAGCGATTGGAACGTCGCCAACGATCTCCTGACCGTGAACACCGCAAGACCGTTAAGGTACCGGACAGAGGATCGATCGAGTTTTGCGTTTCGGCTGACCGGCGATCCGGCAACACTAACCGCCTGGCTCCGCGACACTCCGAAACTGTCGAGTGCGGATCCCACGCCCCTGGCGCTCGCCGCCCACGATGCGTCGGCCGCCGGCAAATCCGTCTTCCAGGAGAAGTCGTACTCCGCACGGCAAAAGCGTTTTCTCGGCCGATCGACCGAGGGCCGGTTGGTAATCCAGGAGAAACAGGTCGCGTTTGAAGCCAATGGGAATACGGAACGCTCCCGCATTTGGGAGCTGAAAGACATTCGGGCGTTGAATCAATCCGGCCCCTATGCACTGACGATTGAGCCGTTCTCAGGCGACACCTATAACATCGAGTTACTTGAAGCCATGACACCCGGTGACTTTAAGGCGCTGCAGGAGCGCGTCACCAGCGCCCGTATCGGCAAGGACCGTTGATCGCGCCCGAATCCTGGAACCAACGCTTGTGCGAGGGATCGAATCGCGATCACCTCGGACTGTGAAATCTCAGGAAACCAAAATCGATGACCTCGAGAAGAAGCTGAAAACGCGCTTCCGTCTCGGTAGAACGAAGAAAGCTCCGTTGATCAGTTTCAGTGTTCTCAAATGAACAGATTCGTCCGGGCCAGCTGCCGCATGTTGTGAGCAAGGCGCAGTTGGTGCGCAGGACCAACGCATCAAACTGCAAGGTCTGGGAAGGTCGGGCCCGTTAGAGGGCGGTCTTATGACCGCCCACGATTCATGCGGGACGGAGATGCGCGGTCATAGACCACGCCTTACAACCACCAGGGTCGGAAGTGAGGGCTGATGTTGGGAATTCGGTTTTGTCTCGGGATATCCATCTTGATGCTGACCGCGTGCTCGGCCGGCGGCGGCGACATACAACCCCCTGATCCGGCGCCTCCGTTGAAGCCGAAGGATACAGCGGCTCTACCGCCGCCGCCCGCTCCAGAGCCCTTACCGCCCGCGCCCGCTACAGCGACGGCGCAGGTGCAGCCGCCAGCGCAGGTGCAGCCGCCGGCGCAGGTGCAGCCGTCGGCGCAGGTGCAGCCGCCGGCGCCGGCGACGAAAGCAGTGCAGCAAACGCCGAAGGCGGCTAAAAGTGTCGCGACTCCGGCTGCGGGGCAAACACCCAACGGGCCGCCGCCCCGGGCTTCCACTGCTGCGTCCGATGGTTCGCTGCCCCTGGATCTGAAAGCGCTCAAACAACAACTCAAGGAAACCAAAGCCATCGGCTTCTTCAGTAAGATCGCACTCAAGAACCAGGTCGATGACCTGTTGGAGCAGTTTGGCGACTACTACAAGGGCAAGTCCAAGGTGACGATGTCGGATTTGCGCCAGTCCTACAACCTGCTCATGATGAAGGTGCTTTCGCTGGTGCAGGACAAGGACCAGAAACTCGCATCCACAATCGTGGCCTCACGCGAAACGATTTGGGGCCTGCTCGCCGATCAGAAAAAATTTGCCACGCTGGAGATCTGAGTTATGACTAAACGCACGTTGGTCATTGTCCTTTCGCTTTTCTTCCTGTCGCTCTTCCTTCTGTCGTTCTTCTCTGTGCAGTCGTTTGCCACAGATGAGGACGCGCTCAAGAAAGACCTGACCGTGGTGATCTCACTTCAGGGACTGCCGTGCGGTCAGGTTGTTTCCGTCAAGACCCAGGCGGAGAACGATTACGCTGTGGTGTGCAAGGACGAACACAAATACCGCGTCTACCTTAGCTCCGGCGGCCGGGTCCTTGTCGAAAAGAAATAGCCGGCATTCGGTTCAGGACGCCGTGGCTTTCCGGCTGCGCCCTGCCGGGGGCCCGACAAAGTCGGGGAAATCGAGGGACGGTGGTGCGATTTTCGGGAGGGATTTGGCCATCTGCGTACATTTCAGCCCGAAATCGCACCACCGTCCCTCGATTTCCCCGACTTTGTCGGGACGGTCGCTCCCTCAGTTTTCGTCCGGTTCATAGCCCAGGTTTGTTGCCAGCCACTTTTCTGCTTCGGCGATGGTCCATCCCTTGCGCGTTGCGTAATCCGCGACCTGATCCCGGGCGACTCGGCCGACAGCGAAGTACTGCGCCTGGGGATGGGTAAAATACCAGCCACTGACGGCCGCAGCCGGCCACATAGCCATGCTTTCGGTAAGTTGCATGCCGATATTGCGTTCGACATCGAGCAGCTTCCACAAGACTGCCTTTTCTGTATGGTCGGGACAGGCCGGGTATCCGGGCGCCGGGCGAATGCCGATGTAGTCTTCGGAGATTAATGCGACCTTGCTTTGGCGTTCGTCGGGCACGTATCCCCAATACTCTTTGCGTATGCGCTGGTGCAGACGCTCCGCCATCGCTTCAGCCAGACGGTCGGCGATGGCTTCAAGGAGGATCGCGTTGTAGTCATCCAGGTCCTTTCTGAACTCCGCTGCCTTCTCGGCGCAACCGAAACCGGCGCTCACGGCGAACGCTCCGATATAGTCCGCAACGCCGGAACCTTTCGGAGCAATGAAGTCGGCGAGGCAGCGATGGGGAATGCCTTCGCGGTGCGCAGCCTGCTGTCGCAGATGGCGCAGTTGCGCAATGACCCGCACGCGCGATTCATCCGCGTAGACTTCGATGTCGTCCCCGTCTGCGCTGGCCGGAAAAAGGCCCACGATTCCGCGCGCGCTGAGCCACTTCTCCGCGATGGCGCGATCGAGCATGGCCTGCGCGTCGGAAAAAAGTTTGCGCGCGGCTTCGCCGGTCACAGGATCGTGAAGTAAATCGGGATACCGGCCCTTCATCTCCCAGGTGAGGAAAAACGGCTGCCAGTCGATATACTCGCGCGCTTCCGACAACGGGTAGTTGTTGAGAACCCGGACGAACTGGCTGGCGGCGCGGCGCGTTCCGAAGGCCAGGTCACGCGCCTGCCGCAACAACATGTGTGGACGGGGCGGGCGATAGCCCTGCCAGTCAATCGGGGTGCGGTTGGCGCGCGCAGCAGCCAGAGTCACGAACTTTTCCGGCACGCGGTTGGCATAGCGTTCCCGGATTGCGGCGTAGTCCTTCGCGGTCGCCGCCTTGAGCCGGGGCCGTTGCGCGTCGGACAACAGCGCCGTCACCACCGGGGCCGCCCGCGAGGCATCCTTGACCCAGATGACGATCCCTTCATACTGCGGCGCGATTTTCACCGCGGTATGCGCGCGCGATGTGGTGGCGCCGCCGATCAGCAGCGGAATTGTGAAGCCCTGGCGCTGCATCTCCCGGGCGAATTGCGCCATTTCGTCCAACGAAGGCGTAATCAGTCCGGACAGGCCAACGACATCGGCGTGGTGTTCCCTGGCCGCATCCAGGATTTTCTGCGCCGGAGCCATGACACCCAGATCGACAACGCTGTAGTTGTTGCACTGGAGCACAACGCCGACGATGTTTTTCCCGATGTCGTGAACATCGCCTTTCACGGTGGCCATGACGATCCTGCCCTTGGCCTGCGCTCCGTCATCAGGTTGTCTCTCGGCTTCGATGAATGGAATCAGGCAGGCCACGGCCTTCTTCATCACACGCGCCGATTTCACCACCTGCGGTAAAAACATCTTGCCGGAGCCGAACAGATCGCCGACCACGCCCATCCCCGCCATCAGCGGGCCTTCGATGACTTCAATCGCGCGGCCTCCACGCGCGAAGATCTGCGCCCGCAGTTCCTCTGTGTCCGCTTCGACGTGCTGGTCGATGCCCTTGACCAGGGCGTGCGTAATGCGTTCGGCCACAGCCAGCGCGCGCCATGCCGGATCTTCGCCTTTGGCTTGCGGGATGTCGCCCCTGAAGCGGTCAGCCATCTCCACGAGCCGCTCCGTCGCGTCCGGTCTGCGGTTGAGGATCACGTCCTCGATGCGTTCGCGCAATTCCGGGTCGATGGCGTCGTACACCCCCAACTGTCCCGCGTTGACAATACCCATGTCGAGGCCGGCGCGGATGGCGTGGTACAGGAAAACCACGTGGATCGCTTCCCTCATCGCGTTGTTGCCGCGGAACGCGAATGAAATATTCGACACGCCACCCGAAACCCGGGCGCCGGACAGGTTCTGCTTGATCCATCGCGTCGCTTCGATGAAATCGACGCCGTAGTTGTTGTGCGCCTCTATACCGGTGGCGACGGCGAAGATGTTCGGATCGAAAATGATGTCTTCGACCGGAAACTCGACCTTCTCCTTCAGGACGTTGTAAGCACGAGCACAAACGGCTTTCCTCCGCTCCAGCGAATCGGCCTGACCTTCTTCGTCGAACGCCATGACCACCACAGCGGCGCCGAACTTTCGGCACAATTTCGCCTCGCGGATGAATTTGTCTTCACCCTCCTTCAGCGAGATGGAGTTGACGATGGGTTTGCCCTGAACGCATTTGAGCCCGGCCTCGATCACTTCCCATTTTGACGAATCGATCATCACCGGTACGCGGCTGATGTCCGGTTCGCCGGCGATCAGCTTGAGGAAACGCTCCATGGCTGCCTTGCCGTCCAGCATGCCCTCGTCCATGTTGATGTCGATCACTTGCGCGCCGGCCTCAACCTGCTGACGCGCGATGGTTAGCGCACCGGAGTAGTCGGAGGCCTGAATCAAACTGCGAAACCTGGGCGAACCGGTAACGTTCGTGCGCTCGCCGATATTGACGAACAGAGAATCGGGACCCACGTTGAGAGGCTCCAGTCCCGATAGCCGTAAAGTCATAGTGTTTTCCCTGGGGACGGGGAAATTGGGGACAGGGCGTGTCTTTCCCTCATTTCCCGGAAGACAGGATCATCCAAAACGGCTCCCTGCCTCAAATTGCTCCCCCCGCAGGCCTCCGCGGGGTCCGGCCCTGCACCGATGCACGGACCTGCACGATATGGTCAGGCGTGGTGCCGCAGCAGCCCCCGACGATGTTGACCAGACCGGCTTCGGCGAATTCCCCGAGGACGCCGGCCATGTCCTCCGGTGTCTCGTCGTATTCCCCGAACGCGTTGGGGAGGCCGGCGTTCGGATAGCAGGAGATATAACAGTCCGCGACGCGCGCCAGTTCCGCCAGCCAGGGACGCATTTCCTTTGGACCCAGTGCGCAGTTGAGCCCGACCGCAAGTGGACGGGCGTGCCGCACCGAGTTCCAGAAGGCCTCGGTGACCTGGCCGGAAAGCGTGCGGCCCGACGTGTCGGTGATGGTGCCGGACAGGATCGTCGGCCAACGTTCGCCGCGTTCTTCGAATAGCGTCTCGCACGCGAAGATGGCCGCTTTTGCGTTGAGCGTGTCGAAAATTGTTTCGATCAGCAGCAGATCGCATCCGCCGTCGAGCAAGCCCCGCGCCTGATCGAGATAAGCCCCGGCGAGTTCGTCGAAGGTGACGTTGCGTTTGCCGGGGTCGTTGACGTCCGGACTGATGCTGGCGGTGCGGTTCGTGGGGCCCATCGCACCGCAGGCGAAACGTGGTTGATGCGGCGTCTTCACCGTCATCGCATCGCATTCGGCGCGCGCGAGCCTGGCCGCTTCGAGATTCAGTTCGTACGCAAACGCCTCCAGGCCGTAATCGGCCATTGAGATCACCTGCGCGTTGAAGGTGTTGGTTTCGACCAGGTCGGCTCCGGCTTCGAGATACAGCCGGTGGATCTTACGGATGACCTCGGGTTGAGTCAGCGTCAGGAGATCGTTGTTGCCCTTGACGTCTCGATGCCAGTCTTTGAAACGTTCGCCGCGATACCCCTCCTCCTCCAGCTTGTGGCTTTGGATGATTGTGCCCACGGCGCCGTCGAGCAGCAGGATGCGCTGACGCAGCGCGGTATCGAGTTTTTCGAAATTGGAATGCCGTTTCATAGCGGGCGGGGGATGCTGGTGCGCCGCGTAGCGCACCGGCCTCTTCCCCGGTTCCGTGTCACGTATGGGTCATCGTCGTTCAGATTGATAGAAGCGGATTATTTCAATCGGCACGTTCATGCGCTGTGCAGAACGAGACTTTCCGCGGGACCGTCACCCCCTCGAACGCGTCAGGTTCGTAAACACAACGGTCCGGCCCGCCTTCAGATCGCGTCCTGCCGAGATCGAGAACGACAGGACAGAGGCCAGGGAGAACCTTAGCTGGATTCCCGCGTCGACATAGACTTCTCGGACCCGCGCGACATCGACAAACGGCGCGACGCTCGTCTTGAAGAGGGCCGAGTCGAAGAGATTTTTCGAAATCTCCGAGTTCCAAAGAACGGAGCGGCGACCTGTCGGGCCCGCACCCTTGCGGCCGTCCCTGAAGGCGGAATGTCCTCTCAGCCAGAGATCTGTGTCCCGGTCGATTCCGAGCGAAAACAGTTCGTCGATCGTCGGGGTTCCCCAGACACGCCCGATCTGAACCTTCGACAACACACCGTAGTCGTCTCCCTTTGCCTGTGGCAGCCACCTCAGTTCAAGGAGAGTTTCAGCGCGCGCGATCCGGTCGGGCGTGGCCAGCGTGCGCCCGAACTGTCCACGCAGTTCCGAGGCAAGGGTTAGTCTTCTTTCGGGTATGTGCAGAAGCTCGTAGTTTGCCGAGCCGTCATAGCGCACGGAAGTCTTCGAAGATTTGCGGGCAACGACAGTGTCGCCGGACCATAACAACCGGCTTGAGGGGATTCCGCGAAAGCCGAAGAAAAAGTCGTCTCTGCGAACCGGAACCGTACCCTCTCCAAGAACCCAGATCTCGCGGCGCATATCGACGCCGGCCTCATAGCGCACTCCCGCAGACAGCGGCGCCGAGGCTGCGACACGGCCTCGGCGCTTGTTCACATCCCAGCGCAGCAAGGCTGCGACATTGGTGGCGCGTCCCCGGATATTTCGAAACTCCGGCGAAATTGTGCGGTAAGGCAATCCGTTCAACCATGAGAGAGGGGGCAGCGGCCCCCAGGGCGCCTCGTCCGCAGCGCGCAGGCTCAGATCGAATTCATCGGTCTTGGAGGACTCGACTGGGTTCAACTCGAAGTGATACCTCGAGAACGCCGCTGTGGCGTCGAGCCGCTTCCGGGCCAGACGATAGTCGGATTCCAGAAGGGGTGTGGCCCGGGCGATGCCGAGGGTGCGATCGAGGAGAATGGGATCCCACCGGGTTTCGAAATCCATTGGGACATCCCGCAGGAGTGGCCCGCCATTGCGATTCCAGTACTTGATTGCCGCATCCAGGTTGTCATCGAGAAAGTAGAGAGTTGCGAGAAATTCGTTTCGAAGCGCCGGGTTCGGAACGGTTCGTGAGCCGCCCGCGCCTTTCTCCTTCCGGAGAAGCCGCTTGGCCATGGAGAGGTTGCCGGAACGAAAAGCAGTACTGGCCTGCTCCAATACCGGATCGGCAACTACTGGACTCGAAGGAGGTGCAGGGACCGCACGGGTCTCCGAAAAGGATTCGCCGATGCCCTCCGGAACCGCGAGCAGTGTCCAGCGTTTCATCGCATCCCATCGCCGTTCGAAATCCGAACGGGCCATGGGAATCAGTTTTCGTTGAGCCGGATCGTTGACGAGGACAATCTGCCGGCCTTCGTCGACACCGGTGACCACTACATAGTGTTGCGACGCACCGCGGGCGTTGACCTCAATGGCGACCACGAGTGGCCGCCCCTTGGAGATATTCTCGACGAGGTCATTCCACTCGCCTGAAAACGATCCTGTCGTAAACCCGTGCGAGGAAAGATAGCGCTGAAGGTCCGAAGCAAATACTCCATGGGCCTCCCTGGAATACAGGAGGCGATGGATTTCTTCGGGCGACTGGGGCGATTTGCCCCAGTATTGCATCACCATCCAGACGGAAGCGGCGCCGCAGCCTTCTTTCTCCTGTCGGGTGAATGGAACGTCTATCCAGGTTGCGCTCGCCAGAGCCGCAACCAGGAGAACGACACCCGGAATCAAGCGACCAGAATCAGCACGAGTACCGCGACGCCGAGGCCGAGCACGATATAGGTCAAGTCCTGATTGGACAGCGTCCCGGCCGCAAAGTCCTTCTGGGCCTGGGCGGTGCGGGGAGCGAGTTTGGCTAATTCACTCGCACTGAGCGTGGACATGGCCTGTTCGATTCGAGCGGAATCCATGTGGGCGTCCGTCAGGATTTTCGCAACCTTGGGGTCGGCAAAGAATGACCGGACCTGCTTCAGATTCTCCTGCCTGGTGGCCGCGTTCTGTTTGACCGCCGTTCGCAGCTCAGAAGCGGTGACCTGCTGTCCCTGCGCCAGCGTTTGCGCCGGCATGAAGGCCAGGCCCGTGAACAGGATTATCAGCGCGCTGCAGCAGTGGCGAAATGGAAATTTCATCGGATCCTCCAGTTGGATTCTTTTAAGCAAGACTCTGGGCGTGCGGTTATCCGTACATCGTCCCGTCTTACCGATAGTCAGAGTAGGCTTGGTTTCGCGCGCAGGCTGTGCACTTGTGATCAATCGCTGAATTTGCTGGATGAAGTATCGGCCTTGCGGATCGGATCCGCTGAAAACCTCGACGCTGAACTTGCCGTCACGCCGCAGAGTCCTTCTCAATTGCGCCACGTCAGGGGAACTGGCTAAGCTCAGAGATCGTTATGCTTTTGGAGGTTGTTCCCTATCGAAGCGAATGGCCGGAGCAATTCCTGGATCTCGGCGGGCGGATTCGGGCGGCGCTGCAGGACGATGCTCTACGCATTGACCACATCGGTTCAACCGCGGTTCCCGGGTTGTCGGCCAAACCGATCATCGACGTTCAGCTGACTGTGGATGTGGCATCGAGCAGGCGCGCCTGATGCGCGGAGCCTTTGCATATGCGGGTCGTTGAAAAAGCGTTTGCCTACATTACGAACGCACAACGGTTGCTGGTGTTTCAGCACGTTGGAACTCCCGAGGCGGGGATTCAAGTGCCGGCCGGATCGATCCGCTCCGGAGAAAGTCCTCTGGCCGCTGCGGTTCGGGAAGCCGAAGAGGAGACAAGTCTGCGGGGTTTTGCCGGAGGCTCCTTTCTAGGCGTTTCCCCGTTCGACGCGCGTCCGTATGGAAAGGACGAATTGCATCGAAGGTTCTTCTTTCACCTGCCGATCGAGGGCGATGTTGCGGAGCGGTGGAGATCGCTTGAGCACGATCCCTCCGACGGCGGTCTGGAGCCGATCCCGTTCGAGTGCTATTGGGTTCCATTGCGCGAGGCGCGACAAAGCCTTTCATTCGGTCATGACGCGTTGCTCGGCCCCTTGATCGCCGGATGCCGAATGGCCATCGAACTCACGGAATACCAGCCCGCGTATCGGAACGAACTTGTGGGGATGTGGCGCCGTAGTTTCGAAGCGGCGGTGGGGGTGACCGATCCGCATCCTATCGCGGAGCAGCGGAAATACTTCGACGAGAAGCTGGTGCTGGAGAACAGCGTCGTGATGGTTCGCGATTTCACGACATCCCGCGTGATTGCCTTCATGGCTTCCACGCGGGAGAGAATCTCCCAGCTCTTTGTCCATGTGGACTGCCAGGGGCAGGGCATCGGGACCATGCTGCTCGATCTTGCAAAGCGGGAATCGACCGGCGTTCTGCGGTTGTTCACCTTCCAGGTCAACAGAAAGGCTTGCGCGTTCTACGAGCGTCATGGGTTCAAAGCCGTACGCTACGGCTTTGAAGAGGAATGGCGCCTTGCAGACGTCGAGTATGAGTGGCGTTCGCCGGCTGCGTTAAGATAGCCGCACTGCAGGACGGCCCTGAGCCTGGGCCTGCGACAAACTCCCAAACACTGTCGGACGAACGGGCCGGCGTCAGATCAATCCATTTTGGAGGTGGTCCATGTCCACAGTCCGTTCGGAAACTTCTCTTCTGATCGTTTTTACAAACCTTTCGCGGTTTGCGGCGGAATGCTCGCGTCGTCCCGATGCCGAGATTGCCGAGGTCATCGATCATTACTACGAGCACGTTGCTCATGCCGTCGATGGGGCTGGCGGCCGCGTCGTCAAATTTATCGGGGATGGGGGGCTGGCCGTCTTCTCGGAAGACGCGGCCGACGCCGGCGTCGAGATGCGCTTCAGAAAACACACGCCGCCGGTGACCTATCTCCGGCTGGAAGATCCGCGGCCATTCCGGCGCAATCGCCGATGAGTCGAGGAGGATAGGGTGCAATTGGGAGCCAGAGTCGACTTCGGAATTTCGCGAAGCCTCCGAACGGAAAACTCCCCGCCTTCGCAAGGCGGGGTGGCCGCGCCATGAACTCAATGTTCCCGTTCCGATGTGGCGCGGACGGGGCGGTTGTATTACTTCCTCGCAGATCTGCGTGGAGGTAATCCAACCGCCCCGTCTGCGCGCTCTTCGGAGGCTCTGCCTCTTTTGTTCATGCGCGCAGCCACCCCGCCTTGCGAAGGCGGGGTGTTTTCCGTTCGGAGGCTTCGCGAAATTCTGAAGTCCATGAGGACAAGCTCGTGGGCGCCTTTGGTCGACCGCGAGTCGCCTGCGGCGTCCCGGTCCCGGTTTTCATTCGGGATGCCGGCGAACCACGAGAACGGAGCAGGGGGCGTGTTTGAGCACGGTTTCGGCGACGCTCCCCAGCAGCGCCCGACGCAACCCCGTGCGTCCGATCGTTCCCACCACGATGAGTGCGGCCTTGCGTTCCGTAGCGATGTCCACAATCGTCGTTCCTGCCGCTCCGGTGGGAACCACGGTCTCGCCCTGGATGTCCATTTGTTTCAGCGATTGTTCCAACTGCTCCTGCCCGGCGGTGCTCAGTGAGGCGATGACATCCGGCGATAGCTCAAGTGGCCCTCCCCCAAACGCCATGGCGGGATAAGAGAGGGCGGCCCACACCAGATCCAGACTGTGAATTACGACGAGTTGCGCGCCGGTTCTGGTGGCTTCGTCTGCCGCGGCCCGAACCGCAGGGAGGGCCGAATCGGAAAAGTCGGTTCCGGCGACGATACACCCGGTTCGCGGCCCGGGGCGAACGATCAGCACGGGGCAGTGGGCGTGACGGATAACGCTGTCCGAAACACTTCCCAGCAGGACACCGTGAGCGCTCGTCTGACCGTGACTACCCAGGATGATGAGATCCGCGGACCAGGCGGCCGCCTGATTCAGGATGACCGCATGAGGAGATCCATCGTCCAGGATGAAATCGTATTCTCCCTCCGTTCTTCCGGTGACTTCCGCGATCCGGTCTCTCGCCGCTCCACCGATCTGTTTCATTTCGACGGGGAAGTGCAGGGCGGCGCTCCGCACGTCCTGAGGGAATAGCGGACTGTTGCGCAGCTTGTTTGGGATCACATGGCAAACGGCCAGTTGAGCCCCGGAGGCGCGGGCGCGCTGATCCGCTTCCCTCAAGGCCTCGTCTGAAGCGGGACTGAAGTCGATGGCGACGAAAAGTTTCTTGAAATCCGTCATGAACTTTCGATTCTCCTCTGCTGGAAGTATGCGCCCGGCGCGACAGCGCCGGTTCCTGATCTTCGATAACCTGTTTGTGAGTCCTGTGCTTGAAGCGGGCGTGCGCAGGCCGGCGGTCTAGTCGGCCGGCGCTTCCTCCCCCGGAGAATCGCGATCCGGTGTTCCTTCTTCCGCCGAGTCCTGTCCCGCGTCTCCCGTCTGCCGTTTCGATTCCTGTCGTTCGATGTGGCGGTAGATTGTGCGCGCGGCAATGCCCAGCAGCCGCGCGGCCACGACCTTATCGTCGCGTGTGTGCTTGAGTGTGATGTCGATGGCCTGACGTTCCAATTCGGAAAGCGGCGTACCGATTTTGAACGTCAGGGAGTGACGGGTTTCTGCGAAGGCGGAAATGGATTGGGGCAGGGAAGCCAAAGGAATGGTCTTGCCGTTGGTGAAAACCACGGCGCGTTCCACGGCGTTTTCGAGTTCGCGGACATTGCCCGGCCAGTCGTACGAAGCCAGGGCCAGCATGGCTTCTTCGCTGAATCCTTCGATCTCCTTGTTGTTCTTTTCCGCGTAGTGCCGAAGGAAATACATGGCGAGCAAGGGGACGTCGTCTTTGCGCTCACGCAACGCCGGAACCTGGATATTGATGACGTTCAGACGATAGAAAAGATCTTCGCGAAATCGTTTCTCTTTTACCTCAAGTTGAAGGTCCTTGTTGGTCGCGGCGATGATGCGGACGTCGGAGTCGATGGTTTTGAGGCCGCCCAGCCGTTCGAATTTTCCGTCCTGCAGGACGCGCAGCAGCTTCACCTGCATGGTGGAGTTGATCTCGCCGATCTCGTCCATGAACAGAGTGCCGCCGTTCGCCAGCTCGAAACGGCCTTCCTTGCGTGCGTTGGCGCCCGTAAAGGCGCCCTTCTCGTAACCGAAGAGTTCGGATTCGAGCAACGTGTCCGGCAATGCGGCGCAGCTGACGCGAACCATCGGTTTCAGGTGGCGGGGGGAGCCGCTGTGGATCGCGTCCGCAACCACTTCCTTGCCGGTTCCGCTTTCTCCCGTAATGAGAACCGTGGCGGTGCTCGATGCGACCTGCTCGACCATGCGCGCAATGTTTCGCATTGTGGTGCTGGCGTAAATGAGGCGGCGCTGCCGGCCTCCCGATAACTGAGCACGCAAATCGCGGTTTTCCCGCGACAGGTATTGTTTTTCCGCGGCCTTCTCCACGGTGTGCAGGAGTTGGACCTTCTTGATGGGCTTCGTGATGAAGTCGTAGGCGCCTTCCTTCATCGCCTCCACGGCGTTTTCGACCGACCCGTGACCGGTGATGAGAACGACTTCGATGTCCTGGTTCACGGCTTTGGCGCGTTTCAGCAACTCGACGCCGTCCATGACCGGCATGCTGACGTCGGTGAGGAGGATGTCGACGTCGGCTTCGAGGATGTGGTCGAGCGCGCTTTGTCCGTTATCTTTCTCGACCACGTCATAACCGGCGTTTTGCAGAATCTTTGCCATGGCGGTTCGGCTCTCGACGTCGTCTTCAACAAGCAGGATGGTTGGAATGTTGCGGATCATGGCCCTCCCCAAAGGGCCATGATTGTAAAGCATTTCGCATTTTGTCCTGCGCGATCCTTTAGAGGCCGAGGAGTCGAAGCCCGTCGAGCACGAGAGACAGTACAAAAAGCGGGATGACGATCCATTCGAGCGTTTCCATGCGGCGGGTCGAGGCCTGGTCGGACAGGAGAGGGCGAAATCGAGACGCCGATCGAGGAAGCGCATTTCGAGCAGTTCGACGTTGGCGAACTGAAGGACTTCGCGAACGTCTCCGCCCTCCCGGTCGACGATCATGGCGGCATTCCAGTCGATGACCAGAGCGTCGCGAAGATTGCATAGCCAAGCCCCTTCGCAATATGGGGGGATGTCGCCGTGGGCGATGCAGCCGTCACTCTTTTTCCGGCTGCGCCCTCCGCTTCATGCTGCGCGTTAACGTTCATTCTGGCTGCGCCCTGTCGGGCTTGCATTCGCAGCCGCTCATTTTCATTCTGGCTGCGCCCTGTCGGGCTTGCATTCGCAGCCGCTCATTGCCGTTTTGGGGATGGTCCTGATAAAGACCATGGAGGTCGGTGCGGTTCGGTTGCGCCTCCCGCAGGGAGTCAGGCCGCCTGAATCATCACCTTTCGCTTCTGGGCGTCCTTCTCCGCAACGACCGGCGCGACAATCGTCAGCAGACCGTTTTTCAATTCCGCCTTTGTCTTGTCCGGATCGACCTTCTTCGGCAGGTGGATCGATCGGAAAAGTGAGCCGGATTGAAACTCGCTCGTGTAGACCTTGTCTTTCTCTTCCTCCTTCTCGGTTTTCGTCTCACCCGTCACGAGCAGGTCTTCGCCAGCGATCTCGACCTTGATGTCCTTCGCCTCCATACCGGCGACGTCGACCTGAATCTCCAGTTGCCCGTCCTTTTCCTTCAACTCAATCGCCGGCTTCCAGATCAGGTCGCGTTCGGCCGTCAGCCAGTTATCGAGATCGCGTCCGTCCTGAAATCCCGATTCGCAAAAAAGGTTGTAGGCGCGCTGCATGATGCGCTCCTCCATCCGTTGCAATCGGCTGAGGAATGTTTCTCTGTCGTTCTTCTTAACTTCAATGGCTCCCATGAGTGTCCTCTTTTCAAATGGTGGGTCTCCTTAACCTTGGGTTTCACATCCTTGTGGTGAAGGTGCAAGCAGGTTTCCTGCCAAAGCACCTGAGGCGAATCATCCTGTTCGCGCGAGAAGGGCAGATAAGCGATGCCGTACTGTGTCCGCTTGACGAGGGCGCCAAGATCAGAACCTCAGAAAGGCGCCGATTGCCCCCACGGGCCGCAATTGCTCCGCTGCCGTTCCGCGAACCTGTTCGATCGCTGCGCCGGCGTCGAGGGCGGAGCCGATGATGGCGTCGAGCATGTTCGGTTCGGGCTTCAAGGTGGAAGCGCATTTCACACAGGCGCCCGGATGCGAGTAGAGTCCGCCGCAGTTTTCGCAGGAGGAGCCTTCGAGGGCGAATCCCTCCGCGTAAACGAGTTCGTGAATGCGGCCCGCGTTCAGGGCATCCAGCGTCGCGGCCGCCCCGGTCACTCCTTTGCCGGCATTTCCGGCGCGGTTCAGCAGGTGTTCCACCTTTGTGGTCTCCTGCGATCTTTCCGCGCGTTCCTGTGCGGCCGCGACGGCCGCGCCGATGTCTTCGAGCGTGGCGTGTGTCGGGAGCGTCGTAAAAGAGATGACGGCGGTCCGTGCTTCGTTCGGAAGGAAGTCGTAGAGCGCTTTGCTGGAGATGGCGTTCCCGGCCAGGACGACCCGCTTCAGGCCATGACTGTGGACCAGCGTCTCGATCGCTTTCGCCACGGCTTTCAGATAATGCTTCTCGCGTTCGTCGCTCTTCCGATGGAATGTCGTCTGCGATTTCTGCCGGTCGTATCCCGGCGCCTGTGTGTGCGCCGTCGGGTAGGGATTCTCAATTCCCGCGTGTTCCACGACGCGTCCCAGAAAACTGGTCAGCAGCCGGGCGTGCCGGGCGTCGAGTACCGCAATCAGAACCTCTTCATATTCATCGGCGGCCGTGACCAGCGGCTCCCTGTACGGCCTTTCCTGCCATCGGATCGTGTGGTCGATCGGCACATTCAGTTCCCGTGAAGACAGATGGCCGTCGCCCTGGACAAACACGGCCAGTGAGAGCGCCGACGGACGATAGGACGCAAGAAAATCGAGCGCCAGCGCCGCGCTCTGCCGGAATCTGTCGCGTTCGTCGTTCTCAATTGCGGCCTCCATCGCCCGCAGTGTCGATCTCACGGACGTTTCGAATCCACGATTCAGGTTGTCGGCCAGGGACTGGTCGACGTTCAGATAGATGCTAAGCGTCTTTCCCCTGTTGCGAGCGTCCATGGCCGGGAGTGTGGGATGTGTTGCTGTATTCATACCTCGGCACCTGCACGTCCTCGTCCAAAACGCAAACAGCCGGAACATCCTTGTGTCGCGCAGCCCGTGGCGGCAGTCCTGAAGCTGAGACCGGCAGCCCCATTGTGCGGAGATTGCCGCCAGTGTCTTACCTCTTTGACTCGGGCCGCCGGAGGTCTCGCGCGGCCCGGAAGTGGAGGGGCGTGACGGGATGTCCGGAAACACAGGATTCGATTGGTGTGGCGTTGTCAGATTGTCCGGCGAACGCAGGTGCATGGCGGCGTGCCGTGGAGTATTACTCTGCCGCTCGCGCGGGTTCTGCGGCGACGACAGGAGACTCCGTTGAAGTCCGTTCAATGCGACAATCGGTAGAATCATGAGAAGGGCCGATTATTAACAAGCATTGGGAAACGGCAATACACGGCCGCTGCAGAGGAAGTCAAACCAGCGTATGAAGAAAAGAAATGGCAAAGGCGTCCCGGATTTCGAAGAGATCGAAACACAGGAATGGCTGAAGGCGCTCGACTACGTCATACGTCAGGGAGGTGGAGCTCGTGTGGGCGATCTGCTGGCCCAACTTCGCGATCACGCCGTGAGAGCGGGCATTCACCTTCCTTTCTCGGCCAACACTTCTTATGTAAATACCATTTCTGCCGAACATCAGTCGGTGTATCCCGGCAATGGTGAGATCGAGCAGCGCATCCGCAGCCTCGTCCGGTGGAACGCGCTGGCCATGGTGGTGCGTGCAAACCGCGAAGAGACGGGAATCGGCGGACACATCTCGACGTTTGCTTCGGCGGCCACGCTTTATGAGGTCGCCTTCCAGCACTTCTTCAGAGGGAGAGGCGATGGCCGGGAAGGCGACGTCGTTTACTTTCAAGGACACGCTGCGCCGGGAATCTATGCCCGGGCGTTTCTGGAAGGCCGTCTGGAGCGGGTTCATCTCGAGAATTTCCGAAGAGAACTGGATCCGAAAGGGGGGCTCTCGTCCTACCCGCATCCCCGGTTGATGCCGGAGTTCTGGGAATTCCCCACGGTATCCATGGGATTGAGCCCGATCATGGCGATCTATCAGGCGCGGTTCAACCGCTATCTGGAAGACCGTGGATTGAAACGCGAGACCGACGCGAAGGTCTGGGCGTTCCTCGGTGACGGCGAGACCGATGAACCTGAAGCCCTCGGCGCCATCACGCTGGCTTCGAGGGAGAAGATCGACAATCTGATCTTCGTCATCAACTGCAATCTGCAGCGCCTGGACGGTCCGGTCCGCGGAAACGGCAACATCATTCAGGAACTGGAAGCGGCTTTTCGCGGCGCCGGCTGGAACGTCATCAAAGTCATCTGGGCCCGGGAGTGGGATGCGCTGCTCGATCGGGATCACGACGGAGTGCTCGTGAAGCGGATGGGCGAGATCGTCGACGGCCAGTGGCAGAAATACTCCACTGAATCGGGCGGCTACTTCCGCGATCACTTCTTCGGCGCTGACCCGCGCCTGAAGCGGATGGTGGAACATCTCTCCGACGAACAGCTCAAGAAACTGGGGCTGGGCGGGCACGATCCCCAGAAAGTCTATGCCGCCTACCAGGCCGCGGTTCAACACCAGGGCTCGCCGACCGTCGTGCTGGCGAGGACAATCAAAGGATATGGCCTTGGAGAGAGCGGTGAGGGCCGGAACATTACGCATCAGCAGAAGAAGCTCAATGAAGAGGAGCTTCGTGACTTCCGCAGCCGATTTGCCATTCCGATTTCGGACGAGCAGATTGACGGAGTGCCGTTTTACAAGCCGCCTGAGAACAGCCGGGAGACCGAGTACATCAAGCAGCGCCGGCAGGCTTTGGGCGGCTGGATTCCGGCGCGGTCCGCTTCCGTCCCGGCGGCTCCGGCGGTGAACAGCGAAATTTTTGACGAGTTCTATAAAGGGTCCGAGGACCGCCGGGCTTCAACCACGATGGTTTTTGTCCGCATTCTTTCCAAGCTGATGCGCGACGAAACCCTCGGACGCCTGATCGTCCCGATTATTCCGGACGAGTCGCGAACGTTCGGAATGGAGCCGCTCTTCCGGCAGTTTGGGATCTACTCGCACGTCGGGCAGCTCTATGAACCCGTCGACAGAGAGACGCTGCTGTACTACCGGGAAGCGAAGGACGGGCAGATCCTTGAAGAGGGCATCACCGAGGCCGGGGCCATGGCGTCGTTCATCGCGGCAGGCACGGCGTACGCGACGCATGGCATCGCCACCATTCCTTTTTTCATTTTCTACTCCATGTTCGGTTTTCAACGGATTGGAGATCTGATTTGGGCTGCGGCCGACGCACGCACGCGGGGTTTTCTGCTGGGCGGAACGTCCGGCCGGACGACGCTGGCCGGGGAAGGGCTTCAGCATCAGGATGGCCAGAGCCATCTTCTCGCGTATCCCGTTCCCAGCGTGAAGGCCTACGATCCTGCTTTTGCGTTCGAACTCGCCGTGATCGTCAAGGAGGGGTTGCGCCGGATGTACACGCAGGGGGAAGACCTGATGTATTACCTCACCGTCATGAATGAGAACTACAGCCACCCGGCCATGCCCGATGCCGAAGGTACGGAAGAGGGGATTCTCAAAGGCATGTACCGCTTCAATGCGTCGGAGCTTCCAGACCCTCTGTTCCGCGCGCAACTGTTTGGCAGTGGCGCGATCCTGAAGGAGGTTCTCAGCGCGCAGCGGCTGTTGGGCGAGAAGTATCGGGTCGCGGCTGACGTGTGGAGCATCGTGAGTTACAAGGAGCTCTACTACGACGGTCACGAGACCGAACGATGGAATCGCCTGCACCCCCAGGAGACACCGAGAATCCCTTACGTCACGCGCTGCCTTGCGGGCGCCGAGGGCGTGTTCGTCGCGGTCTCCGACTATGTCCGGGCATTACCGGATTCAATTGCCCGCTGGTTTCCCCGGGGTGTCACATCCCTGGGCACGGATGGTTTTGGCCGCAGCGACGGGCGCCAGGCGCTTCGCGATTTCTTTGGAGTCGACTCCCGGCACATCACCGTGGCCGTCCTGTCCGCGCTGTTGCGCGAGAACCGGCTCGATGCGGGCGTGGTTCAACAGGCAATTCACGATTTGGAAATCGATCCGGAGCAGCTCGATTCCATGGCCGTATGAACAATTCCGCCTGGGGCCGCCGCGGCCGGCGCGATGAAGGGAAGAGGACACGATGACGGAGATCAAACTGCCGATGCTCGGTGAAAGTGTCGAGTCGGCGACTGTTGTGAGCGTGCTGGTCAAGGTCGGCTCCCAGGTCGCCGAGAATCAGACCATCCTTGAAGTGGATACAGAGAAAGCCGCAGTGGAAGTTCCCGCCTCGGCAGCCGGCGCCGTGAAGGCGATTCACGTCAAACCGGGCGACGTTGTGAAAGTGGGACAGGTCCTGATCACATTGGAGGACGGCGCCGAAGCCGAGAAGATCCGGCCGGACGATGCGCGCGAACAGGCCGCGCCGTCAGAACCTCCTCCGGTCCCGGAGGCGCCGGCGAAATCTTCAGGTCCGCCGCCCCCATCGCCAGCTCCGGAGGATGACCAACGGATACGCCTACGGGAAGCAGCGGAGGAGGCGGAGGAGACGCCGAGGGCCGTCCCTGCGCCCCCCGCGGATGAACTGGGAGGCGCGCCGCAAGAACCTGAGGCGGCCGCCTCTCCCCTGTTGCGCCGGATGGCGCGGGAACTGGGTGTGGACATCAATGAAGTGAAGGGGGCGGGCCCCGGTGGCCGCATCTCTGAAGACGACCTGCGGAATTACGCCCGCTCGATCATCCTGAATGCGAGCGGGACGGCCGAGTTGCCCGGTTCTTCGGCATTGCCGGACTTTTCCCGTTGGGGCGCCGTTGAGCGGAAACCGATGACGAGTGTGCGTCGCAAGACAGCGGAGCATCTCCAGCACGCGTGGTCCATTCCGCATGTGACGCAGTTCGACACAGCTGACATCACGGACCTGGAGGAGCTGCGCAGGAGTTTCGCCGCAAAAGCGGAACGCGCGGGCGGCAAATTGACCGTCACCGCAATCGCGCTTAAAGTTGTGGCCTCGGCTCTGAAGGTATTTCCCCAATTCAACGCCAGTCTCGACCTCCTTCAGGGAGAGATCATTGAGAAGCGTTACATTCACATCGGCGTAGCGGTCGATACCAACCGCGGCCTCCTGGTTCCTGTCATCCGCGATGTCGACAAGAAGAACACTCTCGAACTCTCCGTGGAACTGGCGGCGCTTTCCGACAGGGCCAGAGAGGGGAAACTGACCCTCGAAGAGATGCAAGGCGGGGTCTTTACGATCACAAGCCTCGGAGGAATCGGCGGATCGAACTTCACGCCAATCATCAACAGTCCGGAGCTCGCGATCCTGGGAATCTCGCGGTCAAGTCATCAGGTCGTCTTCAGGGAAGGACAAATCACCCCTCGTCTCATGTTGCCCCTCGCTCTCTCCTACGATCACCGCGGCGTTGACGGCGCCGACGCGGCGCGCTTCCTTCGATGGATCGCCGAGGCCCTGGAACGGCCATTCATGCTGATGCTGGAAGGATGACAGCCGCAGCAGCCGTAAGCCGGCGCGGTCCCTGTCACTTCGAGATGCGTTCCTCCTGCCTCTACCCTCGTTCTTTGGCATGACAGTTGCTCGTAGTAGGTCGTCTGATTGGAGGTAGCTTATGTTTAGAAAAACATTTCGCCTCGGCCCGCTGGTCCTTGCGCTGTTTGTAGCGGGACTTCTTCTTGCAGGGCCTGTCTTTGTGGCTGAGGCCGCCCAAAAGCAAGATGCGCCGACAATTTCCAGTGCGCCTTTGCCCGGGCGCTTGGATGAGGCAAAAACGTTGCGCCGCGATATTCCTGAATTGCTTCTTCCTCAGGCGCCTCAGCGGGATTTTACGTTCAGGTTGGGATCGGTCCGGTTCCGGCTGCTTCCGGAGCCCCAGGCAAATATTCCCGCGAGGCTGTCGCTTGGTCAGGATCCGCTTCACCGCGATCATGGGATCTACCTGACCTTTGAATTGATGAGGGCCGATCGCTAGTCCGAGCGGTGTTCTGCGGGGATGATGAACTGATGAACTGTGAAGGCGGGGTTTGATCCAGATAGACGTCTCCAGCTCTTGACGCGCACAGTACTGGTATCATCCACCGCACTATGAAACATCGATCGCTCCTGGTTGTGGTTGCGGCTCTGGCGTTGAGCATCGGCGGGACTGCGCGGTCCGCGTATCGATCCGCGTATCAACAGGACGCGTTTTCATTCCGTGTCGTGGCCACTGGTCTGGAAAACCCCTGGGAAGTGGCCTGGGGCCCGGACGGGCGCCTTTGGGTGACGGAGCGGACGGGGAAGCGCGTGACGCGCGTCAACCCCGCAGACGGATCCAGGAAGGTCGCGGTGTCGATTCCCGAGGTGTTTCAGAATCACGGCCAGGATGGACTGCTCGGGATGGCGTTTCACCCGGATCTGCTGAAGGGCAGCGGCAACGATTACGTCTACGTCGCCTTCACCTACGATGCGGATCCCGGTCCGGCTCTCGATCGTCACGGAAGAATCCGGCGCTACACGTACGATCCCGCAACCGAGACGCTCGGCAAACCGCTCGATCTGATTTCGAACCTGCCCGCCGGCTCCGACCATGTCGCGCTTCGACTGGCGATTGGCCCGGATCGGAAGCTGTATCTCTCGATCGGCGACCAGGGCGCGAACTACCTCCAGAACTACTGCAATCCAAATCACGCGCAGGAATTGCCGTCTGCTGCGGAGGTCGCGGCGAAGGACTATTCGAAATACCCGGGAAAGATTCTTCGCCTCAATCTGGATGGAACGGTTCCTGCCGACAATCCAGAGTTGAATGGCGCGAGGTCGCATGTGTTCACCTACGGGCATCGCAATCCGCAGGGATTGGCGTTCGGTCCCGGAGGCCGGATGTATTCCTCGGAGCACGGGCCGGACACGGACGACGAATTCAATGCGATCGAGGCCGGCAAGAACTACGGCTGGCCGCATGTCGCCGGATACAAGGACGATCGCGTCTACGTGTATGCGCGCTGGAGCGCGCTGCCGGTGGCGGAATGCACGGCGCTGCGATTCAGCCCGACGCAGGTTCCTCCGTCGGTTCCGGTGAGCAGGGAGAACGCGTGGAGTCATCCGGACTTCAAGCCGCCTCTCCGGACATTCTTCACCGTTACGGCGGACTACAGCATCGAACGTTCCGGCAGTGCGACGATCGCGCCGGGCGGGCTGGACATCTATTCAGGCAGCGTGATTCCGGGCTGGGCGAGTTCGGCCCTGGTGCTGAGCTTGAAGTACGGCAGGGTCTATCGCGTGAAGCTGAGTGAGGATGGATCGTCCGCGGTGGGCGAGCCGACGGAACATTTCAAAACGACGAATCGTTACCGCGATGTGGCTCTTGATCCGAACAACCGCACGATCTACTTCGCAACGGACAGCAGCGGCCAGGCGACTGACGATAACGGACGTCCTTCGCGGACGCTTGCGAATCCCGGCGCGATCATCGCGTTTACCTACAACGCAGGTCGGTAGGGTGTGCAAGGACACATTTTGGGAAAGCAATACTCCTACTCCCCGCCTTTCCAAGGCGGGGTGGCTGCGCCCAGAAATAAGATGCCGCGTAGCGCTCCGTAGCGGGCGCAGACGGGGCGGTTGTCCACCTCCACGCAGATCTGCGGGGAAGTAATACAACACATTGGAACGGGACCATTGAGTTCATGGCGCGTCCACCCCGCCTTGGAAAGGCGGGGTGTATTGCTGTTCCCTACGTTACTCTCTCAAGTTGCGTCCCGCGATAGGCCGGCCTGCTACTTCAGGACGAACGTGGTCAGCGTGTCGCCGGCTGCGGCGAGGATATGCTGCTTTCCGTCCACCGCGTAGGTTTGCGGCCCGTTGCTGATATTGCCGAGGCGGTCACGCCAGAGCGGCGTTCCGTCGCGGTCGTCGTAGGCTGCGAAGTTGTTGCTGCCGTCGCCGGTGAACAGAAGTCCGCCGGCTGTTGCGAGAATCCCGCCGCCGCCTCCACCGTAGAACCGGTGACGCCACGCGATCTTTCCCGTCTTCGGATCGATGGCGGTGAGGTAATCGCCGAGGGATCCGAACATCGCCACGGATTTTCCGGCGAGTCCCATCGATCCGCGCGGATCGGGGTCGGTGAGATAGAGCATGTTGAAGCCGTTGTGTTCCTGCACGTAGAAGAGGCCGGTGTCCGGTGAATACGCCGGCGGAGGCCAGTTCGTCACGCCGCCCTCAACCGGCGAAACGAGCGAGCCGCCAATCGTCGCCTCCTTCTCAGGATTCGGTTCCACTTCCCCGGTCGGCCGGATGTTCTTCGCCCAATTTGTGGTCGATCCGTACTTTGCGGTAACGACGTTCTTTCCTGTCACGCGATCGAGGGTGAAAAAATAGCCGTTTCGCGCGGCTGTCGAGACGAGTTTGCGCGGGCGGCCGTCGATCGTCGCGTCGATCAGGATCGGCGTCTGGTTCGAGTCCCAGTCGTGGGTGTCGTGGACGCTGGTCTGGAAATACCAGGCCATCTTTCCGGTATCCACGTGGACGGCAATCAGGGAGCACGTAAAGAGGTTGTCGCCCTTGCGGCCCGCGCCGGTGTATCCCGGTGTCGGGTTGCCCGTGCCGACAATGTAGAGACGCGTTTCCGGATCGTACGCGCCGGGAACCCACACCTGTCCGCCGCCGTGCCGCGCCGCGTCGAGATTCGGCCAGGTTTCGAGACCGGGATCGCCGGCGTTCATGGGAACCGTATAGAGCTTCCATTGAAGCTTGCCCGTTTCCGGATCGAAGGACTGGAGGAAGCCAGGCTGATCGAGATCGTTTCCGGTTCCGACCAGAACGTGGTTGTCGACGATGATCGGCGCCATTGTTGAGAAGTACTGCAGGTCGAAGCTTGCGAGTTCGACGTGCCAGCGTTCCTTTCCAGTCTTCGCGTCGAGCGAGACCAGATAGTTGTCCGGCGTCTCAAAGAAAAGATAGTTGCGCCAGATGCCGACGCCACGGTTTGCGATGTGCGTGCCGCCCTTCGTCTTCCAGTAGTAGTGCCAGATCTGACGCCCGTCGCGTGCGTCGAGGGCCCACACATGATCGGGGGCGGTGGCGTAGAGCACGCCGTCGACATAGAGCACCGCGCCCTTCACGGTGATGCCGCCCGGCGCGTATTCCTGCGGTCCCTCTCCGCCGACGATCGTGCCGTTTCCGGTTGCGCCATTCAGGCGAACCTGCCATCCCCGCGACAGGAGTTTCACGTTCGTCCGGTCGACTTGTTTCAGCGCGCTGAAACGGCGGCCGGTGTAGTCGCCGGAATAGCTTGGCCATGTCTCGCTCAGGGGTTTGACCAGCGATTTGGGATCGAGGCCGCCGGAGCCTTGTCCGGCGAGCAGGGCAGGGAGGAGGGCGATCGGCAGGAGCGCTAAAAATCTTCGGAGGTTCATTTCAGGGTCACCAGGTAAGCGGTTACGTCGTGAATGTCCTTGTCGGTGTATTCGGTCAACAGCCGCCGGTGGGGATGATCGAAAACCTCGACCTTGGGCGTGTTGCCTTCACGCGTGAAGTCGCGGGTCGCGCCGTTTTCGAGCGTGAGGGTGAGGTCGAAGTCGTCAATGCGGTTCACGCGGCCGGAAACTTTTTCGCCGGAAGCCAGTGTGACCGTGGCGGTGCGCGCACTGCCGCCGGCATTCAGCCAGCTGTTCTGCAGTTGCATGGGATTGGCCTGGCGGCGTCCGATGCCCGCGAGATCGCCGGTCACCGAATGGCAGCTGCCGCATTTGGAAGCGAAATACTTTTCACCGGCCGCAGCATCGCCCACCAGGACGTTGAGGCTTTGCGGAGGACCCGGAGGCGGTCCGCCCTGACGCGACGCCGTTGCGAGAACGCTTCGGAAGTAGGCGGCAAGCGCCTTGACATCGTCTGCCGGCAGGGGAATGGCAGGCATCGCGGCCATTCCCGGAGTCTTCCGGCCGGTTTGCAGTACGGAACCGAGCAGTTCGCCGTCCTGATCCTTCAGCAGCGTGTCCGCACGAAGGAGATTCACGCCGCCCTGCTCTCCACCACGTAGATCGACGCCGTGGCAGAGGCGGCAGTGCATGCCGTAAAGCGCATTGCCGCGAGCGACGAGTTCGGCGGCGGGTGGAGTCTTCTGCGTGTTCGGGAAGGTGGTCGGGGCGGCCGGGGCGCGTTGCCCTGCGGCGGGTGCGCCTGCCTGCGGCGGGGCTCCGCCGCGTCCGCCACGCTGCAGCGCCGTTACGCTGAGTGTGGGACCGCACAGAATGGCGCACGCTGCTGCTGCGATGATTTTCCAGAGCCTGTCAGTCATTCAGTATCTCCACCACGAGTTGATGCACACGGCATTATATTGAGGGAAACTCGGGACGGCGCCAATTTCGAGGAGATCTGGGGACAGCCGCAAGAAACTCAATGCGTTCCCTTCGGCATTGTAGGGAGGCTATGAAGGTGTGAATGACGCTTTGCGCGGGTTATATTTGCGGCCGCTCGTAGATCACGCCTGCAACTTCTTCGTTGTTCCCGCGGCGGTTTCCGCTGCGAATCCCGCCCACATCATGTAACCGTAGATGGCGACGCCGGGGAGGGCCACGATGGTCGTCAGGAGATAGAAGTCTACATAGCCGAGTCTTTCGATCAGTTTCCCGGCCGTTGTTCCGGTGAGAAACCTTCCGACGATTGCGGCGGCGGAGGAGAGCAACGCGAACTGCGTTGCCGTGAAGGCTTTGTTGCAGAGAGCGGAAAGATAGGCCACGACGGTGACTCCTCCCATGCCGCTCGCAAAGTTCTCGAAGCCGATCGTGAATTCGAGCAACGGCATCGAGTGACCGGCCGCGGCGAGTACGGCGAAACTTAGGTTGGAAACAGCCATCAGGATCAGACTGATCATCAGGGAGACCTGCATGCCCAAACGGGCGTACAGGAGGCCCCCCGCGAAGACGCCGATCAATAGCGCGAAAAAGCCGACTCCGACGTCGCCGTAAGCCATTTCGTCCTTCGTGAACTTCAGTCCGACGAGGAGGTCGCGGGTCATCAGGTTTGCCATCGTGTCGCCGACCTTGTGGAGCAAAACGAACAGCAGAACGACGATCGCACCGGGCCTGCGGAAGAAGTCAATGAGGGGCGAGACGAACGCGTCGACGAGTTCGAGGACGGTCAGTCTTTCCGACACCGGCCGGAGGATTCGAGGTTCACCAAGAAACAGTGATGCTCCGAGCGCTGCAAGCGCAAGGGGGGCGCAGGCCAGGTAGCCGATGGTCCAGTTCGTACGGGCGGCGACAGTCAGGGCAAGCACAGAGGCCGCGGCTGCGCCGATCCGCCATCCATACTGCGACATGCCGGAGCCGGGGCCGAGCTGTTGGGGGTTCAACGTTTCGATGCGGTAGGCATCGATTACAACGTCGAATGTAGCGCCGCAGAAGCCGAGAAGGATCGCGGCATAGGCCACCATTGCGACGTCTCTCGCCGGGTCCGTTGTGCCGAGCAGGCCCACCGCGGCCATCACAGCCACGCCGGATACCCATAGCCAGGCGCGCCGCTGCCCGAATTGCTTCGAGAGAACCGGAATCCGCAAACGGTCCACAAGTGGCGCCCAGATCGGTTTGAAACTGTAGACGAGCAACGCCAGCGCAAACGCCGAGATGGACGATTTTTTGAGACCCGCTTCGGAAAGCCGGGTGGTCAGCGTACCGGCCAGCATCGCGTACGGGAATCCTGATGAAATTCCCAGCAACAGAGCGCCCATCGGCCCTCTCTCGAGATAGGGCCTCACGCCTTCAGGGATCCGCTCCTGCCAGGAGCGTACGGAAGCTTCCACGCGTTAGTGGCCGCCGCGGGCTCCGCCGGCGTTGCGTGAAGCGTCGAGCGGATCGAGTCCGCTCTTATACACGGGGTCCATGGCTGCGATGTCGGCGCGGTAACTGACGGCGTTGGCCGTCGGAAAGCTCGCGGGGACCTTTTGCGTGACCGCACCCGTTGCCGCCCATTCGACGCCGCGTTGGAACGTCACGACGAAGCCGACGGAACTGAGGCCGTTCAGGTCGTGCCCCAGGGTCGTGTGGAACACGCGGCCTTTTCCGTACTGAATGGTCATCAGCATGGGTTCGTCGCGATCCGTTCCGGAATTGGACTTTTCGGAGAACGCCGTCCCCAGGACCGTCATGTTCTTCCCGGGGCCGCGGAGTGTGGCATAGAGTTCGTCGCCCTGATGCATCCAGACTGGCGGGAGACCGTCCGTGATGGGATGTTTGGTCCGCATCGTGATCTGGAACGGGATGCGTTTCCCGTGGCTGCCGGAGCGGCCCGGCGTTGTGTCCGACACGAGTTTGCCTTCCTTGTAGTACCACAGCGGGCCGGAGCGTTCGTCGCGTCCGCGCCAACCGCCGACGCCGATCATTTCGTTGAACGCGGTCCAGTTTGCAAAGGCGTTGTCGGCGGCGTGGACGCTGATCATGCCACCGCCGTCGGCCATGTACTTTTCGAACGAGGCTTTCAGTTCCGCCGGCCAGCGGTCGTCGGGTGCATCGTAGTTCCAGACCACGGCTTTGTACGCGGCGAAGTCCGGCTTGAAGGCCGCGAAGTTTCCTCCCGCGGGCGGCGCGGTAACGACGTCGGTTTGAAAAAGGCCGGTTTCGTCGAGCATCAGCTTGAGCGCCGGCGTCGTGCGTTGCCAGGCGTGGTACGTGCCTCCGCTTTCCCCATCGAGAAGCATGATCTTCACGGGGGTGGCGGCGCGGGCTCCGAAAGTCGCAAGTGTTGCGGCCACGGCGATGAACGCCACGCCGAAGGTTCCGGCGATTCGTCTTCCTGTCATTATTCTTCTGCCTCCCTGAAGCGGCCGGCGATCGCGGCCATGATTTCGGCGACGTTTTCTTCCACGGTTCCTTCCGGCACGATGCGGATGGCGTCCGAAGGCGGTTCGAGCGCCTCGAACTGGCTGTCCAACAACGACGGGGGCATGAAGTGCCCCTGGCGCCGGCCGAGTCGTTCCGCGACCTGGGACTTCGACGGAGCGAGGTGCACAAATCGAACCCCACCCCGCGATCCCAGCACCTGCCGGTAACGTTCCTTCAACGCCGAGCAGGCGAGCACCGCCCCGCCCCCGGCGTTCCACTCCTGAATCTTTTCGGCGAGCTCCCGCAGCCACGGTCCGCGGTCTTCATCGTTCAACGGGATACCCGCCCGCATCTTCGCGACGTTTGACGGGGGATGAAAGGCATCGCCGTCATAGAACGGCAGCCCCATTCGATATCCGAGCGCCGTTCCGATCGTGGTCTTTCCGCTGCCTGTGACGCCCATGACGATATAGACCACTCGCCTGTCCCTTCAACTCCTTGATCGCTGCGCCCTTTGTTTCATGCTGCGCGCTGTCGCGCTTGCGCTTCGCGCCGGGCTTGCACTCGCAGCCGCTCGTCCTCTCGCGCTTACTTCCGTAACCGCGCTTATTGTATGCGCGTCAGAGCTTTCCGGTTGGGGTAATCTATGCCGCATGAATGATCTCAGCAGACATCAGACAGGTGCTGTCATCTTCACATCCAACGTGCAAAAGGTGGCGGTCTTCTATGAAGCGGTCGCGGGGTTGGTTCCCTTCCGGGTTGAGCACGATCACGTCCGGCTGGAAAAGGGATCGTTCCGGCTGACCGTGCACAGGATTCCCGCGCACCACGCGAAAGGGATTTCCATCACGACGCCGCCGCGAATCCGAGAGAACGCGGCGATGAAACTGGCGTTTCAGGTGGAGAACCTCGCCCATTCACGAGAGGCTGCGGCCCAGCATGGCGGAATGCTTTATCCGGTCGAGCGCGAGTGGCACTACGAAGACATGACGGCCTGCGATGGACACGATCCGGATGGGAACGTGTTTCAGTTATTCGCGTTCAAGAAGGAAGGAGCGGCGTGAGGCGCGGTTTCCCCTGGCCCCTGCTCCCCGGTTGTTCGTTGTGAGTTGTCGGTTGTGCGTTGTACGTTTTACTTGGAAATTGGCCATTGACCATTTTTCAGTGGGTCAATTTCCAAGTTCAACGTACAACGCACAACAAACAACTCACAACGGACAACTATGGGGCTACTGAGAACCTGGTGTGCGTCCCATGATTCGGTCCGTTAGAAGTTTCGAGATGGCGGCGGTCTCGCGGCTGCGGGGATAGAGTTTGCGGGCGATTTCGATTTCGGTCATGGCCGCGTCGAGACGTCCGGCAGAGGAGAGGCACAGGCCGTAGCCGACATGGGATCGGAACTTTTTTGGACTGAGTGCGATGGCGGTTTGCTTTCCAGCACATTGGGATCCTAAGCTTAGAATTCCACGTGGACAAGTTGTCGCG
>JADMIO011153585.1_pt1 | contig 52452 bp, 50 predicted proteins | sample 8958161 | NCBI WGS metagenome assembly JADMIO01 (sample SAMN16585339, study PRJNA669376) | soil metagenome | isolation source: Crop rotation soil | place: USA: Cullars Rotation, Alabama | collected 2011
GCCGCGACTTCAAGTCACGTGAATTCCAAGCTTCGGATCCCACTGTGCTGGAAAGATTGGACCTATGTGGTCAAAATGCATGCGGTCCTTGAAGCAGGATTAAACCATCTCCTTCTTTCCAAATTCGCGAATGACAAACTGGCCGATGTTGTTTCTCGACTTGAGACAAATAATGCGCGAAGCGGAAAGATAGCCTTCATCAAATCGTATGACTTGCTTGACCGTGACGCATGTTTATTCGTGCAACTACTATCTGAAGTCAGAAATCGTTGTGTTCACGACATCAAGAACTTTAACTTCAGCTTTGAAAAATACTTTGAAACGCAGGATAGAAACCAGCTTAAGAATTGGAAGATTGCCTTAACCTCATGGATGCTTGGCAGCAAGCCGCGAAGCGATGAAATAACAGATTACTCCGTAAAGTATCCAAGGAATGCGATTTTTAACTGCTGTATGATGATCCTAATTAAGAGCTTTCAGAATCAGACGCAGGCGATTGAGGAGCAGCGATTGCTGGATCGGGCGAAACAGGTTTTTGAAGGTCGAGCGGCGTGGCAAGGATTTGAGCAGAGCCTCGAATCCACTCCCAAGGAATGACGATATAATCGTCGATCCTCAGACCGTCCTCGGTCGCTACAATCTCAACGTCTCGGTTGTATTCCCCTTCGGGAATTTGCCGAATTAGCTTCAGCGAGTCGGAACTCGCCGCCCTGTCACTGTCGTTTGTTCGTTGTGTTTTCATGGTGAGTCAAGTATATTTACCCCCAAGTTTCAACGCCCAATTGAGCGGGGGAATAAGGCGATGGGGTGGCCGGGGTGAAGACCTAGTGTTTGAGGGTCGGGCCCGGGGGTTGGAAAAAAGCGTATAATTTTGTTGACACAAAGGGGATAAGGGTGGTTAAAAGTGGTGAAAAGTGGGGAAAAATGGAGGAATTCACCACTCAGACATGGAGAGCACGCCAAACACGCCAGGATACCCTTCGCCTCTCTACGCGGGACAGTTCCGCCATTTCATCGACGACAAAAACCGCATCACGATTCCGGCGCGCTGGCGTCACCGTGGTTCCGACGAATTCATCGTTCTTGCGGAAGCGAGTAATCAATTTCTCCTGGTCATGTCACCTGAGGAATTTTCTCGTATGAGCGCGGCGGCGGAATCCGCGCCCGACATCTCCGCGCGCGACCGCCGCGTTTTTCTAAGACATTTACATTCCCGCGCCCAACACGGTAGCGCGGATAAGCAAGGGCGGCTCGTTCTCCCCGAGGACCTTTGTAAACAAATCGGGCTTAAAGGCGAAGTAGCGCTGGTGGGCGGGCGCGGGCGCTTTGAAATTTGGAATCTGCAACGCTGGAAGAAGGCACATCAAGACGACACCGCCACCTACCAGCATGTGGCGAACGTCATCGGTTTGTAACCGCGCGATCGAAGGGAGAAAGCATGAATGCATTGTTGTTTGAACGGCCGGTTTGGTTCGCAACCGGTCCGCTGATTCTCGAAGAGGAGGCGCAGGAAATGGAGGATTACACCTATCATCAACCGGTGCTCGTGGCCGAAGTTTTGGAACTGCTCGCGCCCCGGGCCGGTTCGCTGGTGGTCGATGCCACCTGCGGCGGCGGCGGACATAGCGCCGCGATTCTCGGTACCGGGGCCGATATTCTGGCGCTCGACCAGGACCCGGACGCGATTCGACACGCCACCGAGCAGCTGGAAAAATTCGGTGGACGAGTCACGATCCGGCAATCCAATTTTCGTTATGCCGACAAGGTTTTCGACGAGCTCGGCATACACTCGATAGGCGGGGCCCTCCTCGATCTGGGTGTTTCATCCCGACAACTGGAAAACGCGGAACGCGGATTCAGCATGATGCGAAACGGTCCCCTCGATATGCGCATGGATCCGTGGCACCAGTCGACCACCGCCGCCGAAATCGTTAACAATTACACCGAGGAGCAACTGACTCGCCTGTTCCGCGAACTCGGCGAAGAGCCGGCGGCGCGCCGAATCGCCGCGCTCATTGTAAAGACACGCAAGACTTCCCCCTTCCATGACACCATCCCGCTGGTGCGGGTGATTGAAAAGGTGGTCGGCCGGCATGGCCGGCGTCATCCGGCAACGCTCGTGTTCCAGGCTCTGCGTATGGAAGTGAATGACGAGCTCGGCGCCCTGGAACAGGGTTTGCAAGCGCTGACCTCGCGGCTGGAAATCGGCGCACGCATCGGCGTGATTTCCTTCCATTCATTGGAGGATCGGATCGTGAAGAATTTCTTCCGCGATCGAAGCCGGGAGTGGAATGACCGCCCGGAATGGCCCGAACCGAAGCGCAACCCGGATTTCTGTTTAAGCACCGTCACCCAGAAGCCGGTCGAGCCAACGATCGACGAACAGCGGACTAATCCCAGATCGCGCAGCGCGAAATTGCGGGTAGCTGAGAAAATCGCATGAGCCGTTCCCGTCGAGAAAACTTCAACATGGTCGATGCGCCGTCGCTGGCGCGATGGATCGTGGTGGCGGCATTCCTGGCTCTTACCGCGCTCGGTTATGTTTATTTGAAGGTTCAGCTCTACCATCTGGGCGATCGGAAAAAGGCCCTGGAAACGGAGCTGGTCAGCCTGCGCACCCAAAATGACGTGACCAGTTCGCAAATCGCCGCGTTGACTTCGCGCGCGGCCCTGCAGCGTCGCTTAAAGGAAGGGTATCTGAAAATGATCCCGATTTCCGAGCGCAACATTGTGCGACTGGCCATTCCCGCTCGCGGTAAAGAGGACGCAGTTCAACCGGTCTCCAACCAGCGGACTTCCAGATGAAGTGGAACAGCCGGATGCGTTGCGTGGTGGTCTGCCTGGGATTCACCGCGGTGTTCAGCATTTTTTCGTTCCGGCTCATCTATATCCAGATGGTCAAGCACGACGAGTACGCCGGGCTTGCCGCTGAGAAGCACGTCAAGAAGCAGACCATTTTCGCGGAGCGGGGATCTATTCTCGACGCCAACGGAGACTCGCTGGCAACGAATGTGCCGGTCTACACCGTTGTGGCGGACGCCAGCCGCCTTACCAATAAAGAGGAAACGATCGCCCTCCTGAGCGAGGCGTTGAAAATCCCACGGCGGGAGGTGGCGGAAAAGCTGGAGGGCGACCGGCGCTATATTGTGGTTGAGCGCGGCGTGTCCGACACTGTGACCACCGCCTTGAAGGCCCGGCTTCGCGCCCAGGATCTGAAGGGCGTCGATTTCGAACGCGATAGCAAACGGGTCTATCCAAACGGCGCGATGCTCTCGCATGTGATCGGGTTCATCGATTTCGATCACAAAGGGATCCAGGGCGTGGAAGCGTCGATGGAAGAGTATTTGCATGGCCAGGATGGATATCGCTTCATCGAGCGGAACCGGGCCGGCCAGGAAATCGTGCTCTATCGCGGCCAGGAACGGGCCCCGCGGAACGGCTACAACGTGCGTCTCACCGTCGATCTCAATTTGCAGAACATCGTCGAGAACGAGATCGACACCGCAATGCGCGAATTTTCGCCTAACAAAGCGACGATCATTCTAATGCGACCCGAAACCGGCGAGATCCTGGCCATGGCTAATCGCCCGAGCTTCGATTTGAACCAGCGTTCGGAGGCGAAGCCGGAGCAGATGAAGAATCGCGCCATCATCGACATGATGGAACCGGGCTCCACCTTTAAGATTGTAGCGGCGGCGGCGGCGCTGAACGAACATAAGTACCGCCCCGATTCGGTCATCTTTTGTGAGAACGGCAAATGGGACTATGGCGGCACGGCCTTGCACGATCACCGCGCGCTGGGCGACTTGAGCGTGAAAGACATTTTGGTGAAATCGAGCAACATCGGCGCAGCCAAACTCGCCATTAGCGTCGGCAGCGAGAAATTCTACGAGTACATCCGGCGCTTCGGTTTCGGCGAACGGACCGGGATTGAGCTGCCCGGTGAAATCAGCGGCCTGATCCGCCCGCCTCAGGCCTGGAGCAAAATTTCGATTACCCGAATTCCGATGGGCCATGAAATCGGAGTGACGCCCCTTCAAATGACAGTGGCAATGGCCACTATTGCGAACGGCGGCAAACTGGTCACGCCGCGTATCGTGAAATCGATCACGACCGATGACGGCCGGACGATCAGCTCGCTTTCGCCGGTGGTGTTACGGCAGGTAATTTCTCCCCAGACAGCCAGGCAAATCGGTGATGCGCTGCGCGGTGTCGTGAGTGATCGCGGCACCGCCGCGGCGGCCGCCGTGCCTGGCTTCGTCATTGCGGGTAAGACCGGCACGGCTCAAAAGGTCGATCCCAAGGGGGGCTATGAAACAGGGAAATATGTTGTTTCCTTCACCGGCTATCTGCCGGCGGATCATCCTGAATTTGTCGGCCTGGTTGTGCTCGACGACGCGCACACGGCGACACCTGAGCTGAATTATGGCGGGCTCGTGGCTGGTCCTATTTTCGCCCGGATCGCTGAGAAAGCGGCCCGTTATCTCGATCTTCAACCGCACGAGGAAATTCGCAAAGCCATTCCTGTTGGACGCGTAGCCTCCACCAATGCTTCGCCCCGTTGAGCGCGTTGCGCATGTTAACTCCTCATGCAGCTCAAGACTCTCGCCGGTGCAATATCAATTAGCGAAATCATCGGCCCACTTGATCGCCCGGTGGAAAGCATCGCGTATGACTCGCGGCGAGTACAGAGGAACAGCATGTTCGTGGCGCTGCGGGGTGAGAAAAATGACGGACACAATTTCATCGGGCAGGCCATCGAAAAAGGCGCCACGGTGATCGTGACCGAACGCGCCGAAAAAGATTCGCGCGCCACCTGTCTGGTCGTCGAAAACACCCGCGCCGCCATGGGCGGCCTGGCCGCGGCCTTCTACCGGCGTCCGGCCGAGCGTCTAAAAATGGCGGCGGTGACCGGCACCAATGGCAAGACCACGACGACGTTTCTGATTAAACATATCTGTGAGAAGGCCGGTGTCCGTTGCGGCCTGATCGGTACGGTCCGCTATGAGATCGGCGAGCGGGTTCTGCCAGCCACGCGGACAACACCGGAATCGCTGGATCTTCAGGAACTGCTGGCCCAGATCGCGAACGCCGATTGCAAGGCGGCGGCCATGGAAGTTTCGTCGCACGCGCTGGCGCAGGACCGGACCGGATCGATTGAGTGGAACGTCGCGGTGTTTACCAATCTGACTCAGGATCATCTCGATTTCCACGGCACGATGGAAAACTATTTCGAAGCGAAAGCGAAATTGTTCACCCAGCTGGCCCAGCAGCAGAAGAAGCGCAAGCCGGTCGCCATCGTGAACATCGACGATCGTTACGGCGAGCAACTGCTAAAGCGCATCGATGGTAATATTTCCGTTGTTACGTATGGGATGGGCTCGCGGGCCGATTTTCGCGCTTCGAATTATCGAATGGAATTTGGCGGCACATCCTACCAGCTGGATGCCAAAGGCCGAAGTTATCTGGTTCGCGTTCCGTTGATCGGCCGATTCAATGTGGCGAACTCGATGGCGGCCCTGGCCGCAGCCAATGCACTGGGGGTGAATCTCCGGGAAGCGGTACTGAGCCTCGGCAAATCGCCCCAGGTTCCAGGTCGGCTGGAGATGGTGCCGGCCAAACGACAATTTCAGATGTATGTCGATTACGCCCACACGCCGGATGCTTTGTTAAATGTCATCAAGACGCTGAACGAACTGGAACCCGCCCGTCTGATCGTGGTTTTTGGGTGCGGGGGCGACCGGGATCGGCAAAAGCGGCCGCTCATGGCCGAAGTGGTCGATCGCAACGCCGATTTCGCCATCATCACTTCCGATAATCCGCGCAAGGAAGATCCCGATGCCATCATTGCTGAGGTCGAGAAAGGTTTTCGTTCCGATCATTACGAGAAAATTACCGATCGAGCCCAGGCCATCCGGCGCGCGGTGGAGATCGCGCAGCCCCGGGACATTGTGCTGATTGCCGGGAAAGGCCACGAAGCCTATCAGGAATTTGCCGATCATACCGTTCCGTTCGACGACATCCAGGTGGCCCGTCGCGCCATCGAAGATCACCCGGTGGAATTCAAATGAATCGTTTTGCAAACTGGGATGGTGAATCGGGTTCTCCGAGCCCGATGCCAAGAGAGGCGCGGCTTCGCCGCCATAATTACCATCGCGCCCGGAGTTCGCGTTCTACCGCATGAATTCGTTAACGTTGTCACAAATCGCGGCCTTCGCCGGCGGTTCCCTTGCCCAAGGGGACGGCCGGACTTCAGTGGACCGCGTCAGTACCGACTCGCGCACGCTGAAACCGGGCGAACTATTCGTCGCCTTGCGCGGGGAGAATTTCGACGGCCACAAGTTCGTCGAAGGCGCGGCTAAAACCGGAGCAGCCGGTGCGGTCATCGATCCAAATTGGAAGGGTAAAGTCCCGGACTCATTTGCGCTGATTCGAGTGGCGGATACGCTGCTGGCCTATCAAACATTGGCCGCCAATTATCGGAAAGCGTTAGGCCTGAAGGTCCTGGCCATTACCGGCAGCAACGGCAAGACCAGTACCAAAGATTTTGCCGCTTCGGTCCTGGGAAAGAAATTCTGCGTCACCAAGACCGAAGGCAATTTTAACAATCACGTGGGTTTGCCTCGCACCATGCTGGAAGCCTCATCGGAAGATGAAGTCGCGGTGTGGGAAATCGGCATGAATCATCCCGGCGAGATTGCGCCGCTGGCCCGGCTGGCTGCTCCTGATGCTGCCATCATCACGAATATCGGAATCGCCCACCTCGAATTCATGGGCTCGCGCGAAGCGATTGCCACCGAAAAGGGCGCCCTGGCCGAGGCAGTCGGCCCATCGGGAGCGGTCATTCTGAACGCCGACGATCCATATAGTAAGAGCATTGCCGGGAGAACCCGGGCCAAGGTGGTGTGGGCTGGAACCTCGGAGGGGATGATCCGGGCGGCTGATATAACCCAAAACGCCGAAGGATCTGAATTTACCATCCTGGAAGGCGCGCACCGTTGTCGTGCTCAATTGCCGGTGCCGGGACTGCACATGGTTCAAAATGCGATGCTCGCGGTCGCGGCGGGACGGGTGTTCGGTCTTTCGATTGAAGAGGCTGCCGCCGGACTCGTCAGCACTCCGCTGACGAAAGCCCGTTTGCAGATTCGCCAGGTGCACGGTGTTCAATTCATCGACGACAGTTACAACGCCAACCCCGATTCGATGAAGGCGGCGTTACGGACCCTGGTGGAATTGGAGGCCGACGGAAAACGGATCGCCGTCCTTGGCGAAATGCTTGAGCTGGGTAGCGAATCGGACAGCGGGCATCGCGAAGTTGGGGAAACGGCGGCGGCATTAAAAATTGATCATCTGATTACAATCGGGCCGGTGGCCTCCGCGATTGCTAAGGCCGCGAAGCAAGCCGGCCTGAACAACAGCAGTTCTGTGCAGTCCACCGATGAAGCTGCGGATTTGTTAGGTGACATCGCCGGGGCGGGCGACCTGGTCCTGATCAAGGGAAGCCGGGCCGCCCGGACCGAGCTTGTGATCGAGAAATTTTCCAATCAACAAACTGCGGGAGGAATTTCGTCATGATGTATTACCTGCATCGGCTGAGCGAAACTTTCGGCGGCTTCAACGTCTTCCTTTACGTCACCTTTCGGGCCGTGGCGGCGGCGGTCACGGCGTTCCTAATCTCCCTGTTGTTTGGCAAGTGGGTGATTCGCACGCTCACGGCTTTGAAATTAGGTCAGCCGATCCGGCTGGCTTCGGAAGTGCATCGGCTGGCTGAATTACACGGCGGCAAACAAGGAACGCCGACCATGGGCGGCGTCCTGCTAATTGGCGCGGTTTTCTTTTCCAGTTTCCTTTGGGCGCGCCCCGACAATCGTTTCGTCTGGCTGGTCCAGTTCACCATGGTCTACCTCGGAGCGCTTGGATTTGCCGATGATTACCTGAAGGTAACGAAGAAAAAATCGGACGGCGTCAGCGGTCGCGTTAAACTTTTTTTCCAGCTGATTCTGGCCGCAATCATCACCGCTGTGTTTCTCACCAGTCCCTTGATCGAGGTGCAGGCCCGGAGTCTTTATCTGCCGTTCTTCAAAACCGCTGTCATCACGAACATGGGCGGATTCACGTTCCTGTTCTTCGCGCTGGTTATTGTAGGCGGATCAAACGCAGTGAACCTGACTGACGGTCTGGACGGCCTGGCCACGGGTTGCACGATCACGGTTGCTTTTGCCTATGCATTGCTTTGTTACGCCGCCGGCAACTTCCGGATCGCAGATTATTTGCAGGTGCCATTCTATCCTTTCACCGGCGAGCTTACGGTCATTTGTTCGGCGCTGATTGGCGCCGGTCTCGGGTTTCTTTGGTACAATTGTCACCCGGCCAAAGTTTTCATGGGCGATACCGGCTCGCTCGCGATCGGGGGAATGATCGGCGTGATCGCCATTTGCTGTAAGCAGGAACTGCTCTTGATCATCGTCGGGGGCGTATTCGTGATTGAAGCCGTCTCGGTCATTTTGCAGGTAATGAGTTTCAAGCTGACCGGACGCCGGATTTTCGCGATGTCACCGCTCCATCACCATTTCGAGCTGGTCGGCTGGAAAGAGAACACGGTGATCGTCCGTTTTTGGATTATGTCCGCCGTTTTTGCCCTTCTTGGACTGGCCACGTTGAAACTGCGATGAACAAACCGGACTACAAAGGTAGGAACATTGCCGTCCTCGGCGCGGGATTAAGCGGCACGGCCGCGGCGCTATTGCTTCGGTCGGAAGGGGCCATGGTCACGGTCCTGGACACGGCGGAAGAAAAGAGCCTGCTGAAAGCAACGATCGAGAATCTGCGAGCGGAGGGAATTAATGTAATAACCGGCCCCGAAGCTGCGAAAGATTCGTCCAGCTACGATTTCGCGGTGCTGAGTCCGGGGATCGACCCGGCTTCCGAGTTGGCGCGGAACTTTTCCAGTAAGAAGATCGATATCCTCGGTGAGCTGGAACTGGGATGGCAATTTTGCGCGGGACCGGTGATTGCCATCACCGGCACCAACGGCAAGACGACGACAACCGAAATGCTCGCGCAAATGTTAAATGCCTGCGGCCAGCGAACCATCGCCTGCGGCAATATCGGCAAGCCGCTTTCGGAGGTGGCGCGCCGCAAAGGTCAGTACGATGTCCTGACCGTAGAGGTGAGTTCGTTTCAGCTGGAAACCATTCGAACCTTCCGGCCATCTATCAGTCTTTGGCTAAATTTCGCGCCGGATCATCTGGATCGATATCATTCGGTGGCTGAGTATCGCGCGGCCAAGTTGCGGATTTTTGAAAACCAATCCGAGGACGATATCGCGGTTATCAACGCCGCGGAAAGATTGAACGGGATTCGTCCGCGGAAGATCACGTTCTCCGCCTACTCGAACAAAGCCGATTTCCGGCTCGACCAGGGCGTCATCATGTATCACGACCAGCCGGTGCTTCGCCTGTCGGAAACGAAATTGCGGGGTGCGCACAACATTGAAAATCTGATGGCCACGCTGGCGGCAGGCATGGCGCGAGGACTGTCCTTCGATCAGATGGCCCCTTCCTTGCGAACTTACGAGCCGCAGCCGCACCGGTGCGAGTTTGTGCGAGAAGTGGCCGGCGTGGATTACGTAAACGATTCCAAGGCGACCAATCTCGATGCCGTGGAAAAGGCCCTGGGCGCGCAATCGAAGCCGGTGGTTCTCATCGCCGGCGGCAAAGACAAGGGATTCACCTACGATCCGTTGCGGGATTTGGTTAAAGAAAAAGTTCGATCGACGATTTTGATTGGCGAAATGGCCAAGAGCATTGCCCAGTCATGGGACGGCGCCGTGGAAACCGAGTCGGTGGATTCGCTTGCCGCCGCCGTGGCCCGCGCCCACGCCATCGCCAAACCGGGAGAGGTCGTCCTTTTCTCACCCGGCACATCTTCCTTCGACATGTTTAAGAGTTACGCCGATCGCGGCGATCAGTTTCGCGCGCTCGTGCAAGCCCTTCCCAAATCAAAATGAAAATGCCCAGTATACTCCGCCGCAAGAAACTCCGAGCTACAACTGCCGCCCGCCGATCGCTCCGTGCCTCGGCCGAAATGAGCTACGACGACATGGAACCGAACATGAAATTGTCTCGGGCTCTGTTGATTGTGTTGGTCCTGCACGTTGTCGCGGTTTCGGGAATCATTGCTTTTAACGCCATCAAGACCAGGCAAGGTCCGAGCGCTCCAGCGGTCTCCGCCAGTTCCACTACCAGCTCCGTTTCGCCCGTGCCGGCCGCGGTGGAAAAACAAAATGCGCCAGTGGTGGAAACACAGCCGGCTCATTCCTCGGCCAAAGCGAGCATCCGGGAGGAGCACAAGGCGGATCATGTGAAGCCGGTTAACCATGCGGCAGTTCCTGACGACAGCGGAAAGACCTACACAGTCGTTAAAGGCGATAATCCGGTATCGATCGCGAAGAAACTAAAGGTCAATTACGACGAATTGCTCCAGTTGAATCATATCGACGATCCGCGAAAACTGCAGATCGGCACGAAGTTGCTGGTGCCAAAGGCCAAGGGGAAGAAAGGCGAATGACCCTGGACGCGCGGGAACAGATTCTGGGGAGCGCACGCCGGTGGCGTGCCGGTTGCGGCATTCTGCCGCAACGAACTTTCGTTTGCTCTGCGGAGGGTCATTTAGAGAACTTCGGAAAAAGTTCGCGATCGCCGGGAGACGATCGGTCCGAGCCGGACTGGCCGTTACCCACAAGCGTGTGCTCCCCGAAGTACCGTTCCGATCATGCATCGTAAGAGCGCATACTTTTTATTTCTCGCGGTGCTGGCGTTGCTGGTGATCGGCATCGTGATGTTATTCAGCACCAGCGCGTTTGCCCGGGACAGCCACGGAGATGTCTCGTTCTTCATCAAACGTCAGGCGGTCTGGTTCGGTATCGGCATGGCCGTTTGCATCCTGGCCGCGCTGGTGGACTACCATTTCTGGCAGCGAACCTGGTGGCTCTGGTTTGCCATCGCCCTGGTTGCCCTGGCGCTTTGTTTTGTTCCGCATCTCGGGATGCGTATCAATGGATCGCGCCGGTGGGTCGGATTCGGTCAGGTCGGGTTTCAACCGTCCGAGATCGCCAAGATCGCCGCGATATTTTTTCTGGCCTGGTGGTTCGCTCGTTACGAAAAGACGACCACCAACCCGCTCTACAATTTCATCCTGCCACTGGCCATCGTCGGTTCGTTGCTGGCCCTCATCCTTTTCGAAGTCGATCTTGGTACTACGGCCTTGCTCGCCACGACGGCTTTTGTGGTGATGTTCGTGGCCGGTACCAACCCGATCTTACTTGGTCTGGTCTCGCTCACTGGGATCGGCGGCATTCTGCTCGTGGCCACGCAAATGTCGGAGCGGATGGGACGACTGGCGGCGTTTCTTGACCCGCAACGATTCAAGGAAGATGCCGGGCTGCAACAGATGCAGGCGCTTATCGCACTGGGCAGCGGCGGCATTGACGGCCTCGGCCTCGGCAACGGCCGGCAGAAAATGCTTTATCTTCCTTATGCGCATACCGATTTCATTTTTCCAATCATTGGCGAGGAACTTGGGCTGCGAGTGACACTGGCGGTCGTCTTTCTGTTCGTCGTCATTATCGTTTGTGGATTGATGATCGCGCTGCATGCCAAGGATCGGTTCGGGCAATTGCTAGGCTGCGGGATCGTCTCCTTGATTGGGTTGCAGGCAGCGATGAACATTGGGGTGACCACTTCACTCCTGCCGAACAAAGGTTTGCCGTTGCCATTCATCAGTTACGGCGGTTCGAACCTCGTAACCTGTCTGTTTGGAGTGGGCTTGCTGCTGAATATTTATCGCCAGGCGGTTCTGGAACCGACCAACAAGAGACGGACCGCACTTCAGGTGCGAATGACGCCGCGTATATAATAGTGAACACCGAATCATGAATGCTGTGATCGCTTGTGGCGGGACCGGGGGGCATCTGTTTCCCGGCATTGCCGTGGCCGAAGTCCTGCGGGCCCGTGGCCACCAGGTCCTGCTGCTGGTTTCGGAAAAGGAGATCGACGCTCTGGCGCTTTCCGGGCATTCTGATTTTCATTACGAGAAGCTGCCGACCGTGGGTTTCCCCTCACTCTATTCCCCGGCCATCTTTGGTTTTGCCAGGCGATTTGCCGGGAGCCTTTCCATCTGCCGTGCGCTCTATCAAAAATTCAAACCGCAGGTGGTCCTGGGGATGGGTGGCTTTACCTCCACCGCGCCGGTTCTGGCGGGGCGGATGCGCGGTGCCGCGACCTTTCTGCACGAATCGAACGCCATTCCCGGCAAAGCCAACCGCTGGACGGCGCGGTTCGTTCGCGCGGTGATGCTCGGTTTCCAGGAGGCCTCCACGTTTTTTCCGAAAGTCCGGACCGAGATCACCGGCACGCCGATCCGGACCGAGCTCAAACGTCTCGACCGGCACGCGGCGCGAGTGAAGCTTGGACTTTGCGATAACCTGCCGACGGTGCTGGTCATGGGTGGGAGCCAGGGCGCCAGCGGGATCAATCAGGCCATGATCAAATCGTTGCCTCTCTTGCGAGAGGCCCCCCTCCAGGTGATCCACCTTTCCGGTAGTCGAGACGAGCGGCTGGTGGCAGATAATTATCGCCGCGAAAACATCCCGGCTCACGTGGCCGCGTTTCATCACCAGATGGAAGAGGTTTACAGCGCGGCCGACCTGGTGATTGCTCGATCGGGCGCCGCCAGCCTGGCCGAGATCGCATTCTTCGGGTTGCCCTCAATTCTTATTCCTTATCCCTATGCCGCGGATGACCACCAGACGCGCAACGCGGAGATTTTCGTAAAAGCCGGCGCGGCAATGATGCTAAAGGAATCGGAGTTGTCGCTTGATATGCTGGCCCACAAAATCAGCGGCTTGAACGCGGACCCGCAACAGCTTCGTCGGATGTCGGAATCGGCCGCCCGCTTGTCACCGACCAATGCAGCAAACCTGGTAGTTGCAGCCATGGAGAAATATACCTCACATGAAACCCGGCTCTGACCTGGACCTGACCAGAATGCTGACGCAAGAGCGGCACAGGGTCCACCTGATCGGCGTGGCGGGCAGCGGGATGAGCGGGATCGCGGCGCTCCTGCTTGAGCTGGGCCATGAAGTCAGCGGCTCGGACAAATCGACGTCAACCGAGACGGAACGATTGCAACGCCTGGGATTGCGTTTCTCTCAGGAGCACCGCGCTGAAGAGGCAAAGGACGCCGAGCTGATCGTGTATTCGTCTGCGATCAGAAGCGACAATCCAATTCTACATAGTGCTCGCGAATCCGGGACGCCGGTGGTGCGCCGGGCCGAGGCCCTGGCGGCGATCATGCGGGGGAAACGCGGGATCATCATTGCCGGCATGCATGGCAAGACCACGACTTCAGCGATGACGGCGCATGTGCTGCGCGAAGGCGGTCTCCATCCATCGCATTACGTGGGGGCCGAAATCCCGATCCTCGGAACGAACGCCCACTGGGATAACCGCGGGGAGTATTTCGCCGCGGAAGGGGACGAGAGTGACGGAACGATCCGCTATTTTCACCCCGAGCACGCGCTCATTCTTAATATAGAGGAAGAACACCTGGATTTTTATAAAGATCTGGCCGCGATCGAGGCGGTGTTTGCTCAACTGCTGGAGCAAACCACCGGCCTGGTTTTTTATAACGCCGACGATGCGAACTGCCGCCGTCTGTGTGCGTCTCGAAAAGATTCGATCTCTTACGGATTTTCCGAGGAGGCCGACTATCGCGCCAGCGATATCGACATTCGAAATTTCACATCGGTCTTTCGGGTTTATCATCAGGGCCAGCAGCTGGGTGAAGTGACGCTCAACGTCCCCGGCTGGCATAACGTGCACAACTCAGTCGGCGTCATCGCACTGGCCACCGAGCTTGGCATCCCTTTCTCGAAGATTGCCGGTTCGCTCCGGAAGTTCGAGCACGCCCGGCGCCGCTTTGAGATTAAATATTCCAGCGACCGGTTCCTGTTAGTGGACGATTACGCTCATCACCCGAGCGAAATCCGCGCGACTTTAAAAACGGCCAAGGCGACCCGGCGCAAACGAGTGGTGACAATGTTTCAACCGCATCGCTTTTCGCGAACCAAAGCCCTGGCCAAAGAATTTGGCGCCGCGTTTGATGATGCCGATCGAATTGTGGTGACCAACGTGTATCCGGCCAGCGAACTTCCCATTCCCGGAATTTCCGGGCAGACCATCGTTGACGAGATCGTCGCCCACGGTCACGCCGCCGCCAGTTACCAACCGCAACTGGAATGGCTCCACAAAGATCTTGGTAACATACTTGATAGCGGAGACCTGGTGATTAGTCTCGGCGCCGGAAACATTCACGAACAACTGTCGATCATCGCGGCCGAGCTCGTCGTCGCGGAAAAACTGAAAGCGATCGTTGGTGAAGAAGGCGATGTGCGATTGCACGAACCGCTTTCGAAGCATACCACGCTGCGAGTGGGCGGACCGGCTCAATTCTGGGTCGAACCCCGGAATGAAAAGGCTTTCGCCGAGTTGATTCGGTTTTGCCGGCGTGAAGCACTCCCGATTTTCGTGATCGGGCGTGGATCAAACCTGCTGGTGCGGGACGGCGGAATACGAGGTGTGGTGGTTCATCCGAGCGGCGGCGATTTCGACAAGATCGAGATAAAAGGCTGCGAGATTACCGCTGGCGTCGGGGCCAAACTGAAGGAAGTCGCTTATGCCGCGAAAAATGCGGGACTGGGTGGACTGGAATGGATGGAAGGAATTCCAGGCGCGGTTGGCGGAGGATTGCGGATGAACGCCGGCGCGATGGGGGCGCAACTTTTCGAAAACATCGTGCAAGTCCGATACCTGGACGCAGAGGGCAACGCGCACTCAAAAAGGCGCGATGAGCTGGAGGTTCACTACCGGCATTTCCCCCTGCTCGAAAATAACTTTGCTGTTTCCGCCGTTTTTCGGGCCCGTCCCGCGCCGGCCGAGGAAATCGTTCGCAAGCTCGACGCTTCACAGGAGAAACGCCGCTCGTCGCAGCCCGCGGCCAAGAGCGCGGGATGCATCTTTAAGAATCCTGATGCCTGCCCGGCCGGAAAACTGGTGGACGAGTTGGGCCTGAAAAATTCGCACGTAGGGAATGCCCGGGTGTCGGAGGTGCACGGCAACTTTATCGTGAACGACGGCGGGGCCTCAGCTGCGGAAGTCCTGGAATTAATTGAAAGAATCAAGGAAACGGCCCGTAACCAACGAGGGATTGAATTGGAAACAGAAGTCCAAATCGTAGGAGAGCCAGGATAATGGAAAGAAAGCTGCCAGGAAAAATTGCAGTCCTGATGGGCGGGCCCGGATCGGAACGGAAGGTTTCGCTGGCCACGGCGCGTGGTGTGGCCAAGGCGCTTCGTTCATTAGGCGCCGACGTGACCGAGGTCGATGTTCAGGATGAAACTTTCCAGTTGCCGGAAAAAGTCGAACTTGGATTCATCACGATCCACGGAACTTTTGGCGAGGACGGCCGGATCCAGCGGGTCCTGGAGAAACGCGGCGTTCCCTACACGGGTGAAGATGTGAAGGGGAGCGAGACCGCGTTCGATAAAATCCGGTCCAAAGAAAAGTTTCGCGAACACGGCGTGAGCACGCCGGCCTGGGAGGTCATTCAGCCCGGGCAACGCCCGACCATCCCGTTGCCGATTGTGGTGAAGCCGCCGCGCGAAGGATCGACGGTCGGCGTGGTAATCGTGAAGAACGAGGACTCCCTCGATTTTGCCATTGCCGAGGCGGCGAAGTACGGGCGCGATTTGTTGATCGAAAAATTTGTATCTGGCCGGGAATTGACGATTGGTATTCTCGGTGATCAAGCCTTGCCAATACTGGAGATAATTCCGAAGGGCGGGTTCTACGACTTTAACAACAAGTATCCATTTCTGAATCCGCAGGCCGGCGGGGGCGCCGAACACGTCTGCCCGGCCCACATTGACGAAACGAAAACGCGCGAGATTCAGAACTTGGCGCTGAAGGCTTTTCGCGCCTGCGATCTGAAGGTCTACGGGCGGGTCGACGTGATTCTCTCCGAAACCGGCGAACCGTTCGTGCTCGAGATCAACACCATTCCCGGAATGACCGAGGCGAGCCTGTTGCCTGAGGGCGCCGCCGCCGCCGGTATCAGCTATGTCGACCTTTGCGTTCGAATCATCGAGCTGTCGCAGGCCCGGGCGGGAAAGAAATGAGAAAAGACGTGGCAATACCGGATTCCTCGGAGCGCACGCGCCTCGCGTGCCCATTTTGGCGCCACCACCCAAATGCTTCAGGGGCAAATGCGCTGCACTATTCTCTTAGCTTTTCGGCGAGGGCGCGGAAAACAGGACGCGAGGCGCTTGCGTCCCCCAATCTGGAGTCATCGCGAACGCATTCGAAGGGGGCGAACCAATGAGACGCGTGCAAAATCGTGCGCGCAACCAACGAGTCTCGAATTGGCGCCAGCGTCGCCGGCAGCATTTGCTCGATGTGAAAGTGCGTTCCCGCAGCGCCGTCCAGCAACGCAACCGGCGCGCGCTGGTTTTCGTTTCGAAGCTCGTTCTGGCGTGCGGGGTCTGCGCCGGGGCCTATCTCGGGATCAAACGCGGGGCTGACCGATTCTTCTTCCAGAACCCGGATTACCAGTTGCGGACCATTGAAGTGCAAACCGACGGGTCATTGCAGCGTGAGCAGATCCTGAAAGCGGCCGATTTGCATGAGGGCGAAAATATTTTCTCGGTGAATCTCGGGCGTGTTCACGATCATTTACAGGAGCTGCCGCAGGTCGATGAAGTCCAAGTGGTGCGGAAGTTGCCCGGTGAAATCGATATTCAGGTGACCGAGCGCAAACCGGTGGCGTGGATCACCGATGAAAAGCAGATCGTTGATCCGTTCGCTTCCGATAGCGCTTTTTTGGTGGACGCGCGCGGCGTTTTAATGAAAGAGAAGAAATTGCTGCCGGAATATCTGGGACTTCCGCTGATTTTGGGTTGCTCGAGTGAGTCGCTCGAGGCCGGGAAAACTGTCGAATCATTCGAAGCCAAAGCCGCCCTGGAATTGCTGCGGGAAAGCTCCGGCAGCTTTATGCAGACGCGATTTCAAATCCGGGAAATCGATGTCTCAAAGGGCTATTGCCTGGTGGTCACGGATAAGAATCACACCCGGGTGACATTTGGCTTCGATAACATCGACACCCAGTTGCAGCGGCTGGAACAATTCCTGGTCTATTCCGACAACACCAGGCAGGAGATCGCTACCGCGAATTTGCTGGTGCAGCGTAACATCCCGGTCACATTCACAAAACCGGCAGCTGAAGTGATCAACGACACGGTCGAGCCCAGCCCGATCCCCCGTATTTTAAAAGCGGTCCCGGCGCATTCGCCGGCCAAACCGGAACCGCCCAGGACGAAACCTCGCGGGAAATCAGAAGCAGTCCCGCCGATGCGCAAGGCAATCCGGGTGGAGAAGAAGAAAAAGGACTAACGAAATGGCAAGTGGCGATTTGATGGTCGGTTTGGAAATCGGAACCTCGAAGATCTGCGTAGTCGTCGGTGAAAGCCGGACCGACGGCACGATCAAGATCCTGGGGGTGGGCCAGGCGCCTTCCCGCGGCGTTCGCAAAGGCGAGATCGTCGACTTTGAGACGGCAATGAAATGCGTCCATGAAGCAGTGGTTGATGCCGAACAAAAGAGCGATGTCATGATTCGTAGCGTGTTTGTGAGCGTGGCCGGCTCGCATATTCAAAGTTTCAACAACCGCGGTTGTGTCATGTTGCCGGAGGATCGCGATGAGATCGACGAAGCCGACATCGAAGACGTAAAAATCAGCGCGCGCGAGGTGAGTATTCCGGCCCAGAACGCATTTCTGCATTCCATTATTCAGCACTATCACGTCGACGGGCAGGACGGCGTGTTAAACCCGATCGGGATGCTGGGACAAAAGTTGGAAGCCGATTTCCATATTATCCACGGCGTCCGGACCCGGATTCAAAACACTATTCGCTGTGTGAAGGAGTTGCCGCTCGAAGTAGAAGATGTTGTGTTCGGTGCCCTGGCCTCGGCCCAGGTCGTGTTGACCCAGCATCAAAAGGATCTCGGCGCCCTGGTGATCGATATGGGAGGCGGTACGACCGATTACATCTTGTATGCCGATGGTGCGGTGAAGCAGAGCGGCGCGCTGGCGGTCGGCGGCGATCATATCACCAATGATATCTCGATGGGGTTGCGCATCCCGATGGCCCGCGCGGAGAAATTGAAAATCGAAGAGGGGAGCGTGGTGCTCGGCAATTGTCTGCCCGGCGAAACGATCATGTTGAAGGACGATTCCGGATTCGCCGGCAAAGAGATCGAACGGGAAACGTTGAACACCATCATCAATCTGCGTGTCCGCGAAATTTTTGAGCTGCTCAAGAAGACGCTGGAAGAAGAATCGTTTATCAATTACACCGGCGCCGGGGTCTTTGTCACCGGTGGTTGCAGCCTCCTCAATGGAATCGAACATCTGGCCGAAGAGATTTTCGAAATGCCGGCTCATGTGGCTCACGCCCAAACCATGTCCGGACTTACTTCGGCTTTCGAGAATCCGCAATTTTCAACCGCGATCGGCCTTCTGAAATACGCCCAGGCCGTCCAGGCTGACCGCCCGCGTCGCGGAATCAGGGGAATGATCAGCAAACTTTTCAGCGGAATGAGATGAAAGAGAAAGAAAGCACCGAACCCCAATCTCCAAGCCCCAGGGAAATCTCACGCCTCAAAAAACAACCGCCACGTGGGTTGGCTATTGGTGGTTGGAGTTTTAATGGGTTTGGGGTTTGGAACTTGGGATTTTGAAAACATGATTCAACTCAGCAAGAATTACAGTCTTCCCGAACGTTTGGACGAAAACATCCCGATCAAGGTGGTCGGCATCGGCGGCGCCGGCTCGAACGTGCTGGATCGCGTGGTGCTCGACGGTCTGGAGCGGGCCGATCTGGTTGCGATCAATACCGATGTGCAATCGCTGGCCAGCTCAGTGGCGGCGGCGAAGGTTCAATTGGGCCGGAGCGTGACCCGCGGACTGGGGGCGGGAGGCGATCCCGAACTCGGATACCAGGCGGCGCTGGAATCGGCCGATGAAATCCGCCAGGCCCTGGCCGGCGGCCGAATGATTTTTATTTGCACCGGCCTCGGTGGCGGCACCGGCTCCGGTGCGGCTCCGGTGGTGGCGCAGATCGCGCGGGAGGCGGGGTGTCTTGTGATTGCGTTCGCCACGCTTCCGTTCTCGTTCGAAGGCAAACGCCGAATGGCCCAGGCCAACGACGCCCTCAATCGCCTCAACAATGTAGCCAATGCGGTAATTTGTTTCGAGAACGATCGGATGGGCGACATGGTGGCGCCGAAGGCGGGAATTCATCAGGCCTTTGCCGTGGCCGATATCACCATCAGCCAGAGCGTTCGGGCCATTGTAAATCTAATTCAACGTCCCGGTCTTATCCGAATTGGTTTTGACGATTTACTCGCCGCGTTGCGCAGTCAGAACGGGCGCTGCCTGTTCGGGTTTGGTGAAGCCGATACCGATAATCGTGCCCATGATGCTTTGAATCAGGCGTTGAAGAATCCTCTCATGGACAAGGGCCGGATGTTATCGGAGGCCGCGCACGTTCTGGTTCAGGTGGCCGGTGGTCCCGCGATGACGTTGTCCGAAGTCGAGATCCTGATGAAAGAACTCGGCCGCCATGTCAGCGATCACACTCAAATTCTTTTCGGAACCGCGGTCGATGGACGAATGGGGAATCGCTTGAGCGTAACCATCATCAGCTCGCTTGGACTAGACGCCGATGTCGATCTTCCCAAGGAAAAGGTGGCCTGCACCGTTCCTAAATTTATTACGGCACCACCATTGGTTGAAGAACCGATTATTCCGCCCCAGCCTGAAGTTTCCGGAGGGACCACTTCCGTGTCGTCCAAAAACAATATCGACGAGCCCGGGCCCGGAATTTCCGAATCGCCGGCGCCAATCGAGCCGCTGCCTGATCTCATTTCTATCGAAGCGTCATTGTCGAAGGAGCCCATGGCAGCTCCGCCTGCGCCCCTCGAAGAGATCGCTCCCCCGGTGCCGCTGCCGTCGCCCATTGCCCCCGAGCCGCGCCTGATTTTACCGAATCCGCCGAAGGACGGGCTGGCCGCGGCGAGGAAAAAACCCGCGATTGAAGCGGAAGCGAAACCGGCCAAGAAAAAGTTCGTTCAAGCCAAGCAGGAAGTGCTTCAGTTCGAGCCAGTTACGCGTGGCCGATTCGAGAAGAGCGAGCCCACCATCGTCGAGGGTCAGGACCTCGATGTCCCGACATTTCTGCGCAAGAACATCAAAGTAAAATGATCGGTGGGTTAATACGGGTCATTCGCCGTCCGTTATTTCTTCATCACTTCCAATACGGCGCTGACCATCCCGATGACGCTGGTGCGGATCGTCGGTTCGGGAACGGGCGCGAACTTGCTTGAGTGCAGGCTGGGCAGGGGCGGCGCCCCAGGCTTGTTCGATTCGGCAACTTTGGCGGGATCGACCGCGCCCACGTGGAAATCGACCGCCGGGATCGAATGGTCCGGGAGACTGAATTCGGAAAAATCCTCTCCGCCCATGGTGGCATCGACCATCTCGACATTTTCATCGCCCAGAGTTTTTTTCCAGGCTGCTACCAGTCGCTTGGTCAGGTCCGGGTTGTTATAGGTGGCAGGCGTAAATTCGCCCTTCTTGATATCTACAATTGGCATTCGATCCTCGGGGAGGCCGGCAGCCGCCGCGACCCCCTTGGCCATGCGATCGATGGTGGCCAGCACCCGATCACGAACATCCGACTTGTAGGTTCGCACAGTGAGCTGCATTTTAACTTCGTCAGGGATGATGTTGTGTTTTGTTCCGCCGTGGATCGAACCAACGGTGACGACAATCGGATCGAGGGGATTATTTTCGCGGCTGGCGATCGTTTGCCATTGATTGATCATCTCCGCGGAAAGAACAATCGGGTCCTTGGTCCGGTGTGGATACGCGCCATGTCCGCCGACACCGCGAACAGTCACATCGACTGAGTCGACATTGGCATAAGTGTAACCTTCGGTGACGCCAATGTGACCGGTCTGGATTTGGGCATTGTCGTGGAAGCCAAGCGCGTAATCAGGTTTTGGCCACCGGGTGTAAAGGCCGTCTTTCAACATCGCCTTGGCTCCGCCGGCCGTTTCTTCAGCGGGCTGGCCCACAAAAATGATCGTGCCATGCCACTTGTCTTTGAGTTTCCCGAGCGCGCGGGCGGTGCCGATGAGGGAGGACATGTGAATGTCGTGCCCGCAGGCGTGCATGACTGAGACTTCCTTGCCCTCATCGTTCTTGGTTGTGACCCTGCTCGCATAGGGAACTCCGGTTTCTTCGTGAACCGGCAATCCATCCAGATCGCAGCGGACCAGCACGGTCGGCCCGGCGCCGTTTTTCATTACACCGACGACCCCGAAGCAGGTGAGACCAGGCTTGTCGTAGTTGCCCACATGCTCGGTGACCTCGCAACCTGCCTCCTTAAGTCCCTTGGCGACGATCCCGGCCGAACGCTCCTCATGAGTGGAAAGCTCGGGGTTGGTATGAAGGTCTTTATACATAGTGAGCAGGGAGGGGAGCTCCGCATCGACCAGCGATTGGGGGGTTGGCTGAGCCAGAGCGGGGAGCGCAATCAGGACGAACAAGACAGCGAGAAAAGGAAGCTTCATACCGCATTTATATCCGCAGATTTCACAGATTACCGCAGATTATTTTTCATAATTCTTGGCATTTTGAATCTGCGTAAATCTGCGCAATCTGTGGATAGACAATGCAATTTGAAAAAAACACGCTCCTGTTCGGCATCGATCCCACGCCGCGGATCGTTGCCATCGAGCTGGGTGAGACTGGTACAATCAAAGTCTATCGTCGGGAAAAGGAAGGTTCGACCACAACTGACGTCGAACCGTTTCACCCATTTGTCTGGGCTGACAGCGATGTGGCCGATCTGGGGATAGAAGGCGAAAAGTTACAAGGCGATCTGAAGTTTGGCTGGAGAATCACGGTCGATAGCTGGAAAGAACTCATCGCGCTGCGCAACGGTCTAAAAAATTCCGGACGCGACTTCTTCGCGTTCACCGATCCGGTCCAACATTATCTCACCGCGACCGGTCGGACGTTGTTCAAGGATCTGCCGTTTGACGAACTGAAGCGGATGCAGATCGAGGTGCTCCGTTTCGAAGCTGCTATAGCCCGGGGAGCTGACCCCGGCAATCCCAAGGCGTCCGGGGGCGAGGTTGGCGCCCGCGGCCACAACGAAGAGCGCGTGATGAGCATCGCTGTTTCCGACAACAGCGGCTGGGAAGAGGTCATCATCGCCGATCCCAAGAAGGCCGACGAATCCGAGCATGCCGCAATTAAACGCCTCACCACGCTAATAAAGGAACGCGATCCGGATGTGATCGAAGGGCACGATCTCTTCCGGGTGCATCTGCCTTTCCTGGTTACTCGCGCGAAAAAATTGAAAACGAAGCTCGATTGGGGGCGCAGTGGCGGATTCCTCCGGTCGCGTCCGTCCCGGCTCCAAATCGCCGAGAAGACGATCGATTATCCCAAGTTCGCCATCGACGGGCGTCACTTCGTCGATACTTTTCTGCTCGCCCAATTTTACGACGTTGGAATGCGCACCCTGGCCGGGTTCGAACGAAGCGATGTCGCGCGCCACTTTGGATTTTGTGAGAGCGATGAGATTTCCGGCCTTTCGGGCAAGGAACTGGAACGCGCCTACCTCGGTAATAAGAAGGAGTTTAAACAGCGCGCCCTTTGCGGCGTGCGCGAGACGCGCGCTGTTTCGGAGCTGCTAAGTCCGAGTTATTTTATCCAGGCCCAGATTTTTCCCTATAACTACCAGGACGTGATCGTGCGGGGGAATGCCACCCGGATCAACGCGCTGTTTCTCCGGGAATATTTCCGGCAGCGACATTCCATCCCAGAGATGCCGATGGCCCGGGGCTTCGAAGGCGGTTACACCGATATTTTCTTCACCGGCGTGGCCCGGAACGTCTGGCATTGCGACGTCGCGTCGCTTTATCCGTCGATCATGCTGCAGTTCGATTGTTTCCCGGTGACCGATCAGTTGCAGATCTTCCGGCATTTGCTGACCGACCTGAGGACGTTCCGGTTGGAAGCAAAGGCGCAAATGCGGGCCGCCAAAGATCCGAAGGAGCAACGGCATCTGCATGCCCTCCAAAACACGTTCAAGATCCTGATCAACAGTTTCTACGGCTACCTGGGATTCGCTCAGGGACATTTCGCCGATTTTGATGCTGCGGCGCGGGTGACCCAGATCGGGCGCGACTTGTTAAGGAAAATGATCGACTGGCTCAACGCGCAGGGGGCGAAGGTGATAGAAGTTGACACCGACGGAATTTATTTCGTGCCGCCAGGTGCAGAGGCGCCCGGGTCGAGCGCAAAACCGAAAAAGCGTGCGGCCGACACGGCCGCGCCTACTCCTGAGGCCATTGCGGAATTGCAAAAAGGTCTGGCCAAAGAATTGCCGCCGGGAATCGATGTGGAGATCGACGAGCAATTCGAGGCGATGTTCAGTTACAAAGCCAAAAATTACGCCCTGCTGACAAAAGAAGGCGACGTGATCATCAAGGGCGGCGCGCTGAAGTCGCGCGGGCTGGAAAAATTCCAGCGCGTTTTTCTGGAGGAAATGATCAAGCTCATCATGGAAGGGAAAGAAGCGGAGATCAGCGACTTGAAAAACGAGTTTGAGAAAAAAATCCGGAATCAGGAGTGGCCGATCGAGATGCTGATGAAGACCGATACGCTTCAGGATTCCCTGGATAAATATAAGGCCAAGATTGCCGGGGCAGCCCGCAACCGTGCTGCGGCCTACGAGCTGGCCCTGGCCAGCGGCCGGAATTACCGACCCGGGGACCAGGTCAGTTATTATATTAAGAGTACGCCGAAGAAGGTCGCGGCCTATGAAGCGGCGAAGTTGGCCAGCGATTTCGATCCGAAAAACCGCGACGAGAACGTGGACTACTACATCGCCAAGTTGAGTGAGCTGGTAAAAAAATTCGGCGGGATTACGTCGGAAGCGACGGCGCCAACGCAGGAAACCCTGGCGCTCTGACCCACGGCGGAAACAGAACAATCGTCACCAGCCCGAAGCGCAAACAACTCCTTAGTTCTGCGAACTGTCTTTCGACTCTTCGCGCGCGCTCGCCTGATCCGCGAGCGCGCGTTGCTTATGGGCCAGCCAGAGACTGAGGGCACACCAGGCTCCGGCAATCGGCACCGCAATCCAGCTAATGCCACTCAGGTTGAGGCCCAGTCCTTGCAATCCATGGTAGGACCATGCGCCTAACTGATCGCCGGTGCGATAGCCGAGCGTGTCGGTGACGCTTTTTACCTTGTATTTATCCTCGCGCTTCAACACAGTGAACAGGATTTCGCGAGAGGGACGCATCAGTGCGTAAGCGGCAGCGCGCCGGGCAATCTGAAAGATCGCCAGGAGAGCCAGACTGGCGGCAACTCCCATGGCGGCGAAGCCTACCATGCTAAGGAAGGGCAGGGCGATTAACGTAAACCCAACTCCAAACCATTTGAGCAAGCGGCCAGTCAGGAAAATTTGAATGAGAACAGTCAGGCTGTTCACCCAAATTTCGAGGTTACCAAAAAACTCGGTGCGAGCATTGCTGGTTTTGAGAACTCCGCCCGCCAACTCGCTTTGCTGAAAGTAGGCCCAGGTGGATGTGGTGGTGTAAAGTATGATGGCAGCAGCCAGTCCCATGAGGTATGGGGAGCCGCAGATGTGGGTGATGCCCGACCAGATCGACCCGCCCACCGGTTCCTCGGCTTTCGGAGTTTTGTCTTCCCTGGTAAAACCACTGGGGAAAAAACGGACCAGAAATCCGGCGATGGCAAACATGCCCGCCGCTATGACCAGAAGATTGGCCGGGCCGATCTCACGGACATAATGCCTGGTGATGTAAGCGCCGAGAATCGCGCCGAGTGTGCCGCCGACGGCGATGAAACCATAAAGGCGCTTCCCTTGTTCCACCGTAAACAGGTCAGTCATGAAAGCCCAGAAGACGGCGGTGTTGAACAGATTAAAGACGCTGACCCAAACAAAGAAGCCGCGGCCGATCCAAATTTGCCCGGCTTCGGGCCGGCTTCGCATGGCGATGAAGAAAAGCGCAAAGACGAAGATAAAAAATCCGTAAGCCAGAGGGATAAACCGGCGACGCGACATCCGCGCTACCGTCGCTGCGAAAGCCGCGTTCGCGATCAACATGGCCACCAGAGTCGCGGTAAACATCCAGGGGAGGGCGTCCATGCTGCTCGCGCCGATGCTGTCGCGGATCGGTTTGGTGATGTAATAGCCGGCCAGGATAATGAAGTGGAAGGCAAAGCCGAGCCAGAGCGCGCGCACCTCGTTAGGCTTTACATCGACAATTTTGGAAAGGAGCTTGTTCATTCTGTAGCCACGGCGCTCTGTCGCCGTGAATTCGCCACTGCCGCGGAACGCCCCGACAGAGCGGGGGCGGCTACGTCTTCTTTTTCCACGCCGCCAGCACTTCAGCTTCGCGCTCGGCGGTCAGGCCGGCCTTCATTTTCGCCTGGCGCTCCGGGGGCTGGGACTTGAACCAGGCCAGGGCGTCGCGGGCCGTGTCGCCCAGCGGACGGAAGGTCAATCCTTTGCCCAAAGCCTTGCTGATATTCGTGCGCGACATCCCGCTCTCTTTTCCGGTCCAGACCGGCATGTCCGACCACGCTTCGACTTTCTGGGCGGTCAGGAACTCTTCGTTCGCCCAGACAAATCTGGCGTTTGATTTCAACGCTGTCTTGATCTCGTCGAGCATCCCGCCGATCCCGAGCGGCTTGGCCGGGCCCGTGGCGTTGTAGGTACCGGTTTCCCGATTCTCAGCCATCCGGATGGTCCACTCGGCCAGGTCGCGTCCATCAATGATCTGAACTGGATCTTCGGGCGAGCCCGGGGCCAGCACTTCGCCACCCCGATCGATCCGGACCGGCCAGTAGGTGAATCGATCGGTCTCGTCGCGAGGCCCGACGATCAACCCGGGCCGAATCACCAGTGTTTTTCCGGGGAACCATTTCTCAGCTTCCTTCTCGGAGAGCGCCTTGAGCGGGCCGTAGGTCTTGAAACCGGAAGCGCGCATCGCTTCCATTGTTTCCTTGTACGGATCAGCGCCCTCGTATTTTTCAGTCGGCGCGGATTCATTAACCCCCGTCTTCACGTCGCCGTAAACCGAGATGGTGGAAATAAAAACATAATTATCGACGTTGCCTTTCAACACCTGGGCCGCATCCCGTACCCAGGATGGCAGGGTGGTCGGGTTATCGATGACCACATCCCATTTCCGATCCTTCAAGGCGTCGAGCTTGCCATTGCGGTCCCCGATCAGTTGTTCCACTTCCGCGGGCAATTCGCCGGGGTGAGTCTTGCCTCGATTAAACGTGGTGACCTTGTGTCCGCGGCTCAACGCGTATTTGACCTGGAATGGGCCGGTGAACCCGGTTCCGCCAAGGATGAGGATCTTGAGTGGCTTGACTGCTGGCTCAGCGAAGAGCGAAGCAGATCTGGCGAAGGCGACAGAGGCGCCGGCAGCGGCGGAGATTTTTACGAATTGGCGACGGGTTGTGTTCACATCTTCATTGTAGGGCGTTTCTGCCAAACGCCAATGGTCTGGCTCAGACGTCCTAGACCGGCCACAATTCCGAAATGACAAAGAAGACGATGACCCGGCGAGAAGCAACAAAGCTAATCTGCGGTGCAACCGCCGCCGGAATGGTCTTGCCCTTTTCTACATTGGAGGGTGAGACGAAAAGCGAATCGTCGGCAATGTTGTCGCGCGTTATTCCCTCATCAGGCGAAAAGCTGCCGGTGATCGGCCTGGGAACGTGGCAGGTGTTCGATGTCGAGCTGACGGCAGACAAGGAAAAGCAGCTGGCTGAAGTGTTATCGGTCTTCGCGCGATTGGGAGGCCGGGTGATCGATTCCTCGCCGATGTACGGCCGATCGGAGGAAGTGATCGGCGCGCTGATGACGAAGCTTGGTCTGCGGGATCAGCTTTTTCTGGCCACCAAGGTCTGGACCCGGGGCAAGGCGGCAGGCATTGATTCAATTGAGCGTTCCCTGAAACGATTCCAGGCCCAGGAGATCGACTTGATGCAGGTCCACAACCTGGTCGATGTCGAAACCCAACTCGCGACCTTGCGCGATTGGAAGGACAAAGGCCGGGTCCGATATATCGGTATTACTCATTACAATGAGAGTGCGTTCCCGGAGGTCGAAAAAATCCTGAAAAAGCAGGAGCTCGATTTTCTCCAGATTAATTATTCGGTCACGGAGCGAGCAGCTGAGCAAAGGATCCTGCCTCTGGCGCAGGACCGGCGGGTGGCGGTCATCGTGAACCGTCCGTTCGGTGGGGGCGATTTGATATCGCGGGTGCGTTCGAAGCCATTGCCGGAGTGGGCGGTGGAGTTCGATTGCCGATCGTGGGCCCAGCTATTGTTGAAGTGGATCGTCGTCCAGCCCGCGGTTACCTGCGTAATTCCCGCAACCAACAAGACCGAGCATCTCCGGGACAACCTTCAGGCGGGATGGGGCGGGCTCCCCGATGGCAAGGGCCGGGAGCGGATTACCCAGCTAATCGCCTCTATATAGAGAAGTCCACATTGGGGCGGCCGGAGTGGCGGTGAGAGCGCCCAGGCAGGCTGCGGGACCCCTGAATATTTCTTAAAAAGCCACTTGCACAGGCAGTCATCCTGCTCGATATGGGGCGCTTCTTATGCCAAAAGTTACCCCCCTTATTGTTGTCATCGCCATTGCCTCCCTTACCGGCGGGGCCATCCATGGCGCTCGGGCCGATCTCAATAAAACCCGTTTTAGCTATAAAAACAAAAAAGGCGAGACGGAGTCGGTCCCGGTAGTCACGTCCTATTTTTCCAAGAAAATCCAGCATCCTCCGGCCAAGGTTGATCGCAGCCTCGACCCGAAAATGATGCGGGCGGCGACGATTGCCCAGGAGCGGGCCAACGCCCACTCGAAGTCACTGTGCTGGCGTTATGTGAAACAGGCGCTGGTCGCCGCCGGCGTGGTCAAGTCGTATCCCAAGACGGCTTACGCCAAGGAGGCGGGCCAGGAACTGGTTAAAGATTTCGGATTCAAGAAGCTTCCCGTGCGTGATCCCTTCAAAGCTCCGGTTGGAGCGGTGTTGGTATATGGTGGCAACAGCGTCGCCGGACACGTGGAAATTCGCACCCGGGATGGGTTCGTGAGCGATTTCAAATCGCGCGTTCCATCGCCTCGCCGGTTGGTTGGGGTTTACGCAAAATCGTAAGATCCGGGGCGGCCAAACGACCTCAGAATTTCGATTGTGAGGTAACAGTTGGAGTTTTCTCCACTGGATCTTGGGCGTTTTTGAATCGAACTCGACTTCGCCCGTCGAAGTCAGCTGGAAACGATGAAGACATTATTATTGTTAGGCATTTTTTTACTGATACTTGCTGCTCCAAAGGGTGTCGCCCGCGAACAGTCAATGCTCGTGCGTGTCACCGGCTATTGGCGGGGGGAAGGCTCGGGCGAGCGAGCGGCCTGGAACGGAGCCCGGCTGCGGACCGGCCATTGCGCCGTCGATCCGAAAAAGATTCCCTATGGGAGCAAAGTGATGTTTCCCGACCTGGAATGCGTGGCCGTCGACACCGGCCCGGCGGTGGTAAGCCGAAAATCGGCCCGGTACTGTGGACGTAATGCAGCTCAGAAGAATGCGCTGGTGATCGATCGGTTTTTTGAAACCAAACGAGAAGCGGTGGCCTGGTCTAATTCCCACCCGCAGTTCATCACTGTAAAAGTTATTTCGCCGGAGCGACGGAATCGTTCGGTCCCGCCGCCGATCGGCGTGGCCGTCCGCGATAATGTTTCCGACGCGGCGAATCTTTTCGGCGGCGCCGGCCAGATGCGCTGAGCATTGTTAATAAGTTTTTCGGCAAAATCGCTTGTCGAGTGGCACAATCACTGCGATAGGGAAGCGCGTGCGATCGGCCAACTTCGCCATAGTTCTTTTCGCCGGCTGCCTGGCGCTTTCTTCGAACAGCCTTCGGGCCGAAGGCTTGAATAATTCGAAGTCGCGTTTCGTGTACAAGGAGAAATCCGGAAAGGTTTCTTCGGTCCGAATTGTTCGCCGATACTGGACCCGAAAGATTGTTCATCCATTTGCTTACGTCGATCCGCGGATTGATCCCAAGCTCTTGCGCGCCGCGACTATTGCTCAGGAACGGGCCAGTGCGCGGACCCATTACCGCTGCTGGCAGTATGTAAAGCAGGCCCTCGTTGCCGCAGGCGTGGTCGGCTCGTACCCAACGACCGCATACGCCGCTGAAGCAGGGCAGGAACTGGCCCAAAAATACGGGTTTCAGAAACTCTCGATCACCGATCCATACAAGGCACCGCTTGGCTCCATACTCGTTTACGGCAATCGCAGCCGCGGGCACGTCGAGATCAGGACCAGGGACGGTTTCGTTAGTGACTATCACTCCAAGAACCGCTGCTTCTATCCGCTCGTTGCGGTCTACGGAAAGTTCTCCGGTTAGTTCGCGCGAGGTTTCGCTCTAGAAAAAATCGGAGGGACGTGCGCTGTCCCGTCCCGGGCGATGGACTTCGGAAAGAACTGAGGGCCGGCTCCGGTCGTCCTCCCTCGGACCAAACGAGAAATTGCCAGGCCGGGTCTCTGGCCGGGAAGCGCGTTGTTACGAAAAAGCGGTGTTTCTTACCGCGTCGCGACCTTGGCCACGCTCTCTTTTTTTGCGACTAGCGTGGCCTTGGGATATTTCGTCGCAGTTGCCGCTCCGGTCCTGGCAACGGCGATCGCCCGCGGATAAGTTTCGGTGTCGGCCACGAGTGGCAGTCCGGGCTTGCGATTAGGAGGCGTGATTACTTTCACCGTCATGAACGGGGAATGAGTTTTTTCCCAGGCCAGGGCCTGTTTCTTAGTCTCGAAAAAACGATCGATCACCGGCGCGCTCTTCTCCGCTTTGGTTCGTCCGGCCAGGCGGGCCGCTTTCCGGTTAATCACGGCCGTGCCGGTATCGACTGCCAGAAAGCGTCCATCCGGGAAGATTACCTGGCTACCGTAGGGAATTCGGCGCGGATCGACCGCGCAATGTCCGCTCTTCAGGCGGACGCCGGTCGCGGTCTTATGTTGCCGGGTATATCGATCGGAGCCGGAACCGCCTTTGGCCCAGTAAACGGTCACCCGCGCGAGCACCGATTGTTCGCGGGATTTTACGAGGGCGCGCTCATCATGGCTTTTCGATTGTTTGGCGGATTTGGCGACGGGCTTAACCTGTTCACGCGCAAAAACCGCGGCGGGCAGCGCGATGATCAAGAACGCAGTGGGGGTGAGGATTCGCTTCATTGGTTAAGGGGTTTTCTTAGCAGGCTCTGGACCTTGAAACCTCGCAAAGGTCTAGGATGCCGGTTGTTGCTGGTCGAGAGCGCACCGCAGCTTCCGGCCGAAATAGCGTCCGGGAAGCAAAGAGGATCAAACTCGGCGAGAACGGGTTCGTCCGGGGGGCTGTGAACAACTCAGTAGTTACTAACAGGGCGCGCCTCTTTTCTCCTTAGGTTGGCCGCAGTTTTATCAGTAATTAGAATAATGTCAATTCTTTATAACCATTTCCTGACCCGCGGCCAAAATGCTCGCAGGTCGGTCTTTAGCCCCCGGCAGAGATACATTTTTTGACGCTGTTCCGAGGGCATCGCCCAGGCGCTGCTTTGCACCGGTCCGAGTTCGTCAACCTTGGCGAATTGCTCCCGTTCGTCATCGGCATGATTGTCCAGGATCAGGAGGACATCGCCGGGATAATCGCGCGGCCCCCAGAGGAAATAGTTCTGGTGACCGGAGATAGCGGACGGCAGTCCATATTTCGGACCGAAAAAGTCGATGGCCCCGGCCTGCCCATAATTCTGGCAGAAGATGGCCGCGCGCTTCTTATCTTCCGGCGCCAATTGGTTGTAAGCGTGTGCGACCGACGCCACCATTTCTTCCCATCCAAATTCGTCGGCGAAATATTGCGGCAGGGCGGCGGTGTGCGAAGTCTCGGTGCGCGGTGGATGAAAGTGGATCGCGTTCATGTAATCGACCAGCCGTTCTGGTGGAAGAATGGGCGCAACAATCGGGCCCAGGATCACGGCTGGAACAATGATGAGGGCAACCAGGGCCGGCTTCAGGACGATCGACTTTGCGGTAAGGAATTGTTCGACGGCGACGCCGCCAGCCGCGAACAGCATCGGATAAGCGGGAGCGAGGTAGTAAACCTTGCCGTGTAAGAGAATGAACTCGACCAGCGTGATCAGATAAGTGATGGCCAGAACCCGGTAGCGGCCCCCATTCCTGGATCCGATCAGCCAGATTATTCCTCCTACCCAGAGTGGAAGTGTGCCCGGGTTCACAAGGAGCACCTGCTGGATCAGGAATTGAGCCGGGCTGAGGACGACGTTTTTTGTGCTGTGGGCAACATTGCTCAGTAGTTCCCAGGTCGCCCAATGGTTTTGGACCTGCCAGATAATGTTAGGCAGCGCGACCAGAAATGCGATGAAGCCTCCGAGCCAGATCCATTTCTCGCGGAAATGCCGGCGCTCCGGCGAGAGCAAAAGTGCCGCCGCGACGGCGGCGCCGAAAAAGACAGTGGAATGCTTGTTTTGGACGCCAAGTCCAGCCAGCAGTCCGAGCCAGAGCCAGAGAATCGGGGGACCGCCATTTATGATTCGAATCAGAAGATAGACGCAGCTCATCCATAACACCGGCTCGAGCGCGTTCATGGAAAAGAAGTTGCCGTTAATAATATAGACCGGCGCGGTGAGAGCGGCGGTGCAACTGAGCAGGATGGCCCAGATGCGGCCGCCCAGCTGGCGGGCGATTAGCCCGGTCAGCAACACAGTTGCAGCACTGGCGATTGCCGGCAGGAATCGGATGGCGTGGAGTGAATCGCCGAGCAATATCCGACTCAATCGCAGCAGCAGGATTGAAAGCGGCGGCTGATCAACGTAACCCCAGGCCAGGTGCTGGGAGCACGCTATATAATAGAGCTCATCCCGGAAGTAGCCGTAGCCGCCATTGGTGAGAAGGTGAATGACCAGCGTCGCGGCGCCGAAGCAAAGGATCAGTGCACGCGGGGTAAGAATCGAACTTGAATTTGGCTGGTCTGCGACCGCTTCCATGCCGCGATATTAGAAAGAATCACCGATCGCTCAAGGTTGGGGAGCGCACGCGCTTCGCCATCGCGGACTTCGAAATGCAGGGTTCGACGAAAAGCTCGTTTCGGCGAAGGCGCCGAAACTCACCCGCGAGGGCGCGTGTGCTCCCCGGAAAGATTATTCTGCGCGCAACGCGTCGACTGGATTAACCAGGGTGGCGCGCCGGGCTGGAAACAAACAAGCCAGCAGCGCAGCCAGTCCAAGGATGGCAATGGTGCCGCCGAGCAATAGCGGATTATGGGCGGACGTTTGATACAACTGCGACGCAATCAATCGGCCGAGCGCAAGAGCGGCGGCCAGTCCGGCAATCAATCCGAAAATCACGGGCATCATTCCTTGTTTGATCACCAGCCGAAGCACATCCATCGTTTGCGCGCCCAGGGCCATCCGCACGCCGATTTCCCCGGTCCGCTGTTCGACCGTGTAAGCGACCGCGCCGTAAATGCCGACCGTGGCCAGTAGCAACGCGACCACTGCAAAAACGCCGAGCAAAACCATCATCAATTTCGCCTGGCCCAGCGCCTGGGCCATGACATCGCTGACCGGTTGCGGTTGGATCAGCGCCAGGCCGGGGTCGATCGTTTTCAATGCTGACTGGACGGTCTTGGTGACCGTGTCTGGCGGCAACGAGCTGCGCACCGTGATAGTGAGGAAGGGAAAGTTTTCCTGGGCCAGCGGACGATAAAATTCCATGTCGTTCTGCTGGTCGAGACGCACCGAGCGGACGTCGCCTACCACGCCTACGATCTCGACTGGCACGCTGCCGCTCGTGACCAGCAATGTTTTTCCAATCGGATTTTCGTTGCCGAAGACCGTCTTAGCACCGGTTGCGCTGATGAGAATTACGTTTGGATGATCGAGAATGTCCTGTTCGTTGAAGTCCCGACCGGCCAGCAGCGGGATACCTAGGGTGCGTAACCAACCGGGCATAATATCGTTGGAAGGCGCGCCTTTGCGTTCTGCTACCGGTGGAACATTGCCATCGGCCCGAGTGTAGAGGGTCGCGCCGAAACCGCCAGTAAGCGGCAGTCCAGCACTGATCGCGGTGTCCTGAATGCCCGGAGTTGCTCTCAGGGTGTTGGTGATTTGTTCGGCGAAACGGCTGCGGGAAGCGACATCCGGATATTGAGCTTGCGGCATCACGGTGAATGCAGTCCAGAGGCGGTCGATGTTGAACCCGGGACTCTGATCACTCAGGCGAACGAAACTGGCGATAAGCAGGGAGGCGCCGGCCAATAGTGTGACCGAAAGCGCCACTTGCGCGGCCACGAGCAATTTGCGAAAGCGCTGTTGCCGCACGCTCCCGGCGGTTCCGCGCCCGCCTTCCTTGAGTGCGTCAACGATATCGGCGCGGGAGCTTTGTATCGCCGGATAGCCTCCCATAACCAGTCCGGTGATTAACGAAAGACCAATCGTGAAGACGAGAACCGGAATCGACAAGGCCGTGGCGGTGCCGGCTTCGATGGGCAGGAAGTTGGCCGCCAGTTTGGGGACGATCGGTACCAGCTGCCAGGCCAGGAACGCCCCGATCATCCCGGCCAGCAGACTCAGCAGCAGACTCTCAAAAACGAAGAGGCGCAGCACACTCATTCGGGTCGCACCAAGCGCCATTCGCAGCGAAATTTCCCGCCGGCGTCCGCTAAACCTGACCAGCAGCAAATTGGCGACGTTGCTGCAGGCGATTAGCAGAACAAATGTCACCGCAGCCAGCAAGGTGGCAAAGCCGGGGCGCAGGTTTTCCGTTACATCCTCGGGCAACGTTTTCACCACGGTGCCGGATTTGGCGTCGATCTTTTCCGGATATTGCGACCGATAGCTGTTCTCAAGCAACTGCAGCGCGGCAAAGGCTTGGTCTTTGGTCACTCCAGGCTTTAATCGGCCGACTGCCCGCAGAAACGCGGTCCCGCGCATCATCCGCTCATGAGAAAACCCGGGAATGATGAAAGGCTTGGTCGTCCAGATATCGGCGTTCGGCCCGGTCCATGAGACCGGCAATTTGTGAATGACCCCGACGATGGTGTGACTCACCCCGTCTAGATTGAGGGCGCGCCCGATAACGTTCGGATCGCCTCCAAGGCGGGCCTGCCAGAAACGATCGGTGATGACGGCGACATCGGCGCCTTCTTCCTCGGCCGGCAGAAAGGTGCGGCCCCGGACGGGGCGCAGGCCGAGAACGTCAAAGTAATTGGCGGTTGTCTTGAAAATCGGAACCTGAAATGGATCCCCCAGGCCGGTCACCGTCGCAGCAACTCCATTCTCGCCGGCGAATCCGTCAAAGATCGACTGACCGTCGCGGAAATGGATGAACCGAGGCGCGGAAAGAGGGAAATCGACTGTTTGCTCTTTGAAGTGAGAAAACACGTGGAGAACGCGGGCTGGCTCCTGGAAAGGCAGTCCACGAAGGAAAAGTTCGTTAATGAGTGAGAAAATCGCGGTGTTCAGTCCGATTCCTAGAGCCAGGGTCACGATGGCAAGGAGACTGAACCCGGGCGATTTCAACAGCTGGCGAAAAGCAAAGCGAATATCGGTCATCATAAGCTCGTAAGGTTAAACTGTTTCCCCCGTAATTTTGGAACGCTTCTAACGATCCACTATCGATATGATGCGTCCACCGGCGCAAACGGATTCAATAAACAGACGCCACCCAAAGGCGATTTTGTTCACGAGTCCCAACTTTTCTTTCGGACAAATACTTGGGCAAGTATCGCTCTCTGTTACTTTCGGATATGGAATTGCAGCCGGACGAACTTCGAATGCGGTTGGAACCGCTGTTAGCCGAAAATTTCGAGAAATTCGGCGAACTTGGAGCGGCCGTGTCGGTCTGGCAAAATGGCAAGTCAGTTCTCGATTTACAGGGAGGGTTTCGGGATGCCCGGAGGGAAGAAGAATGGACGCCGGACACACTTGTATTGGTCTGGTCGGCCACCAAAGGGTTGGCCAGTGCTTGCCTGCTGCATGCGCTGCAGGAACACGACATCGATATCTCACAGCGGGTGGTTGAGTTCTGGCCGGAATTTGGAGCAGCGGGAAAAGACCAGATTACGTTGGCTCACTTGCTTTCACACCAGGCCGGCCTGGCGGCGTTGGATAGGAAAGTGGATGTCCAGGATTACGCAGCAGTCATTGAAGCGCTCGAGAAACAACGGCCCAACTGGGAACCGGGAACGGCCCATGGTTATCACGTGCGCACATTCGGATTTCTTCTGGATGAATTGATCCGTAGAATCGCCGACGCAACATTGGGAGACTATTGGCGCGAAACATTCGCGGTCCCACTTGATCTTGATATCTGGATCGGGTTGCCGGAACAGGAGAATTCGCGGGTCGCCACGATTTACGCGTCGAGAGGCGCGATGCCTCCGAATCCCCCGCAATTTTACAAAGATGTCGCGACCCTTGGAACGTTCGCTCACAAAGTCTTTTCTTCTCCGTCCGGATTAAGAGTTGTCAGCGCGATGAACGACCCGAAAGTTCGGGCAATGTCGTTTCCGGCATTCGGCGGAATTGGCAGCGCTCGGTCGTTGGCAAAATTTTATTCCATGCTGGCGAATGATGGTAAAATCGATGTCAAAGCAGTCTCTAAGACCGGCTCGGACTTTTTTTCCGAGAAAACAATCGGCTGGATGACGACAACCCTGGCCGATGGAGGGGATCGCGTTTTTGGAATTCCAACGGCGTTCTCGGCCGGATTCATGAAAGAATCTGCCCAGGGCGGGCCACGGCTTTTCAGCGGTTCCAGCCAATCGCCGGTCGGGTCGAAGACTCGCCGCGGCGCTCTCGGACCTTTTGGTCATCCCGGCGCGGGCGGGAGTCATGCTTTTGCCGATCCGGAAAACAAGATCGGATTCGCCTATGTGATGAACCAGATGGAGCAAACGGTCTTGCCAAACGAAAAAGCGCTGCGGCTGGTGGAGGCGATTTATCAGTAACAGATTGTCTACGGCTCGACAGAGTCTCGCGCCCACCAACTAAGCGTCGCTGGCGCAGCAGTGAAGAGTTATCCCATCACGGTGACTGTGATCTTGCGATGATGCGGATCGCGCCGGTGTTCGAAAAGAAAAAGGCCCTGCCAGGTCCCGAGCTGCATTTTCCCATCAACGACCGGAACCGTCTCGCTGGTCCGGGTAAGCACCATGCGAATGTGTGACGGCATATCATCGGGGCCTTCGTCATCGTGTTCGTAATCGGTGTCTTCAGGGACTAGTTCATCGAAAAATCTTTCCACATCGCGGCGGGCGGCGGGCGCGGCGTTTTCCATCATGGTCAGACTACAACTGGTGTGCTGGACAAAAACGGTCACCGTTCCATCGCGAACGCCGGATTTGTCGATCTTCTCCTGAACGTCGTCGGTAATTTCGTAGGTTCCTTTGCCCTTTGTGCGCAATTCCAACTGGTAATGTTTCACAGCCATGCCGTTGACCATACCCTGGTTTGAGACGTCACAGCAACGCATTGATCTTTTTCGGGACGATGGCCTAGTAGACTAATGCAGGACGATCTCGACCGGATTTTATTTCACGAGACGACGATCTTGAGCCGGCTCGATCAATTGGCGGCGGAAATTTCGAAGGAATATCGAGGCCGCGAGCTGACCGTAATTGCCGTGCTCACCGGGAGCCTGATGTTTATGGCCGACTTGCTGCGGCGGATCCCGCTCCCGTTGAAACTCGATTTTCTCGCCGTGGCCAGTTATCACGGAAAAACCGAGACCAGTGGTGAAGTGATTTTCAAACAGGTGGCGCTGCCGGACGTGAAGGATCGCCACATCCTGATACTGGACGACATCCTGGACAGCGGCCTGACCCTGGCCGCGATCCGGGAAAAACTCGAGGCCCTCGGTCCGCGCAGTATCCGGGTTTGCGTTTTGTTGAGCAAAAAGAAGCGGCGCCAGCGCCACGTCGATGCGGACTACATTGGATTTGAGATCGAGGATGAATTCGTGGTCGGTTACGGTCTCGATTTCATGGAGCAATACCGCAACCTGCCTTACATCGGTGTTTTGCGAAAAGATCTCATCGCCAAGGCGCTTGGATGAAAGTTCGGGTGCAATTTTACGCCCAGCTGCGCGAGCTGACCGGTGTTCACGAGCGCGAGGTCGACCTGAAAGATGGAGCGGCCGTTCGAGATCTGCTTGAGGCAATTTATTCCCGAACCCCCCCGCTTCGATCGCATGACAAGAGCATTCTGATCGGCGCCGGAGTGGAATTTGTCGATCGCAATTACAAACTGAAGCCCGGCGAAGAGATTGCGATCATGCCGCCGGTGCAGGGAGGGTAAAGGAGGGGACATGAGCCGTCGTTTCCCAAATATTGGCGGTGCGTCGCCGACAGCGCGACGCCTTCCAGGCAAACCCGGCCGAGCTCCGGTTAGTCCCTGAAATTCTTAAAGTAAGTCGCTACCCCAAAATCGCGGCTTTTCACGAACTGGATCACTTCCTGAAGGTCGTCCTTCTTTTTGCCGCTGACGCGAATCTGCATGTCCTGCATCTGGCTTTGCACCTTGAACCCCTGGGCCTTGATCGCCTGAACGATCTCCTTCGATTTATTGCCTTCGAGGCCTTGTTGAATCTTCATTTCCTGCCGGGCGTGGCCCATCGATGAGATCGCCGGCTCACCCTGGTCGATATTGCGAAGATCGATCCCGCGCTTGGATAACTTGCCGACCACGATTTCGCGCAAGCCTTTCAAGTGCGATCCGTCGTTTGCGGTCAGCACAATCTTGTCTTTCTCGTAGACGATTTCGGTTTGGGCGCCCTTGAAATCGAACCGCGTGGCGAGCTCTTTGCGGGCCTGGTTGAGCGCATTATCTATTTCCTGTTTGTCTACTTCGGAAACGATGTCGAACGATGGCATAATAGGATTATCGGTTATCAGTTATCGGCGTTGCTTGGCAAGCATCAAGGGTTCTGCTCGGAGACCTGAATGTTGCCATCAACGGTCTGGATTCGAAAGGCAACGGCGGGGTCGGTTCCGACGACTTTGTCGATTTTGCGCGGTTCTTCGCCGTCACGTCCCTCGAACGGAGTGAAATCGGCCCCAATTTTTCCGGTCCCGGTTTCGGCCATGAGATGGAAGGTGGCATGGCCCGGCATGAAAAGGAATGTGTTGCCCTGGTGGATACTGGCCTCGACGGAAAATTTGGCCTGCTCCCACCACGAGTAGACCATGGTTAACGCTCCGTGCCGGATGGTTAGGCCCAAATTACAGAAGCTGTCCCGGACCAATACACGTCCGTTTCCGAGTCGGACATTGATTTTCGGTCCGCGCATTCCTTCGATGATGATCTCGCCATTCGATGTTTCGAGCTGCTCGACGGTAGCGCGTTGAGGAATAGTCAGGGCGTATTCGATTGTCCCGGAGCGGTCCGAGAAGTCCCACATTGATTTCTTAGGAATCACGCTTTCGATTGAAATGGATTCCGGTTTTTCCGAGATACTTGTCCTGATGGTGTCGAGCCTCTTCCTGGTGTAAGCGCGTTTGATCACTTCCAGATGCACTTCGGGCTGATCCGAACCGTAAATATTGATCGACCCATCGATATTTCGAATACGGACGATACCGTTCGGCATCATCGGATAGTCATGTTCGAATGTCTCTTCAAGTGCCTCGTGACCGGCCGGGCTGCAGGCCGTGAAAAAACACCCTAGCAAAATGGTGACGAAACAGGACAACGCTCGGTCGAACGCGAAAAAGCTCGGAGGTGGGGATCCGTTCTGATTGAAATCCTGCTGAGGAAACATCGAAAGGAAAGATATGAGCGAAGAGAAGAAAGAAAAGAAACCAGAGACCGAAATACGCGATTTGGCGGTCGAGAAGGATGTAAACGGCGGAGAGGGCGGGAACGGAGGGACCGACCCGATCAGTTTAATTAAAGCAACGAACCCGGTTCATCCATCGCCGATGATCGATCCGAAGGCCCAATAGCGATGTTGCCGAAGTAAAATCGGGCAACCGGTTGCGGCGTTCTAAAACAATTCGTAGGAGAGGACGCTCAGGCAGTAAAGAGCCGCGGTTTCGACGCGCAGAACGATCGGACCGAGGGTGAGCGGCTGACAGCCCTTACTTCGGGCCAGCGCTATTTCCGCCGGAGTGAAGTCGCCTTCCGGCCCGATGAGCATCAATGCTGTCTCGGGCAGGGCTTGATGTTCTTTCGAATGCTCGGCCAGGATTTGCTTGAGGTGTAACGCCCCAGGCTGAAGCGAACCGACCAATCGCAATTGGAAAGGTTGCTGATGCGCGAAAAAATCCTTCAACTTTCCCGGGGCATGGACCTGCGGCAGCCAGTTTTGACCACATTGTTTGGCCGCTTCGACGGCGATCGACTGCCATTTTGCCTGTTTCTGCCGCGCGCCTTCCGGGTCGAGATCGACAATTGTTCGTTCGGAGATAATCGGGAAGATCTCAGCCGCCCCAATTTCAACCGCCTTTTGCACGATGAGGTCCATATTTTTTCCCTTCGGTATGGCCTGGCCGAGGGCGATCCGGCAGCGCAGCGGGGGCGTTTCGGTTTCAGTGAGCTTGCGCAGCTGAACCTGGTTCTTGTCTACGGCAGTCACCGTCGCGGTGATTTCCCTTCCGCGTCCATTGAATACGGCGACTTTATCGCCCAGTTTTATTCGCAGAACATCGCGCGCGTGATGCGCTTCCGCTCCCGGCAGAATCAACGCGTCCGGGTTCCAATTTTCCGGGCCGAGATAAAAACGGTGCATGCCGACGTCTGATTACATCAAACACCGACCCTCAACCACCAAACATTCCTATTCGATTCTGGGAGTGTCGATACCCAAGGCATCGGCCAGGTCCTGGAGGTGTTCCTGCTCCTGCGCGATAATTTCGCGGAGCACCTCGCCGAGCGCGTATTCTCCCATTTCGTCAGCCTGCCGAACCCGCTGCCGGTAATTAATCAGAGTCTGGCGTTCGTTTTCCAAATCGAACTTGAGCATGTCCGTTGGTTTCTCGGACATTTTCACTTCCTTGGGCTTGTTGGTGGGTGTGCCGTTAAAATAGTCGATTTGTTTAGCTATCTTGATTGCATGCTGCAGTTCTTCAGCGGCATGTTTTTCCAATTCCTGAGCGATATGGTTAAATTCCGCTCCTTTCATCGTCTGGCTGTAGATTACGTAGGCGATGATTGCCTGATATTCGCGGGCAAGATCCTCGTTGAGTAGATCAACCATGCGTTCACGCTTCATTTTTTCCTGCTTCATAACAATCAATCGAACCAAAACAGCGTCATGCAACCCAATTCGGTTCCCAGCCCGGCGGTCTATTTTTCGGCATGAAACGACCGGGTTACTTGGTCCAGGTCGCCCTTGTATTTTTTCCAGCGCGACTTGATCGTCCAGGCCAGGATCTGATGATAACCCTGATCGGACTCAATCGTGGTGTGAAGGAAAACAATGGGTGTGTTTTCCTGTTTTCCTGCGATTTCATCCTGGAACGCAGGATGACCGTCGATGGTGAGCTCAACCATTTCGCTCGCCGATGAATCGGTCATTTTCTGCATCATGGCGGCGCGGGTCGTTTCGTGATGTTTACGCAGCGTATAGCCGGTCAGGTCCGCTTTACTTTCGGTAAGAACGATCAGGTACTGCTCCCTTGATTTGTTCCCGACCTGAATTTCGGCGGCGTCATTCAAATTCCCGAGCTCGTTCCAGTCCTTCGGCACCTCAACGCGGCGATTTCCGTCGGGCGAGGCGATTCTCTTTGTTTCCAAATGGGATCGTCGCGATGACTCGTGGAGCTCCTGCCCGGCTCTTTGGGACATTGGGATTAATACCAGGGGAATGGCCATGAGATTTAGAGCGAGTGCCACATAACCGAGAACCAACCCGGTGGTTGCCATCCCCGTTCCGACCAGCGCACCTCCGGATCTCCGAACACTTGAACGGCCAATGTGACCGCAAATGATGGCGGGAATGGCGGTGAAAATCCCGCCGCAGATCAGGAGGCCAAGTATCAGGCTCCAAACGGCGGCCGGCGCACTGCGGGTTGTCGCCGGCGAGGAAATGGGTGGTGGCGAGGAGGGGATCGGAGGCGGTTGATCGCTCATCTCGCCGTTTTAACGTAAGGCAGAGTAAAGCTACATCATTTCTTTTTCCCTACTCGGGTCGGCTTCCCTTTGCGTTTGGTTTTGGCCATTTTGCGCAATTCGCTTTTGCTCATCGACTTGTACATGCCTCGGGAGGCGCCCTTGAGTTTGGACTTCGAAGTCTCGCCTCGCTTGGCGGCTAGAGCCGCGCCGGCGGCCATCTGTTGTTTCTTGGATTTAGCGGGCATACCTAAACTACGCAGCCCGCCGCCTTTGTGGTTCTGATCGATTAATTGCACGCTGGCAAAAACAAGACGGCGCGGCTTAAATGGGAGCGTGCCTGTCGCTGTCGAACCGCCGCCCACGCGGCCATCCAAACCGCTCATGAAAATGAGCCGCCGCGTTTTTTTGATCAGCGTCGGCATCCATCTCTTGTTTGGTCTGGGGGCTACATTCTGGGTCGTTTCAAAATATGTAACGGGAAGAAAGCTGACTTTCGCGGCCGGGCCCAAATCGCCGAATCCGGCCGAGCGCGCGCTGGAGCACCGGGTGCAGGTTCAGCAGAAATTGCAAAGCAGCAACGCGCCTCCCGCCGTTCCGAAACGCGTTTTGACCACCGGGCAGGCCAAAGTACAACTGCCGCCTCTACCGAGCATCCCGGTTGATCCGGCTTCGCAGGCGCCGGTCATGGCTGCCGCCGGACAAAATCCGGGTTTTACCGGCGCCGGGGCCATGGGTTCGGCCGGCGGCACGGGAAGCGGCGCAGCCATCAATTTCTTTGGGATTCGGGACGTGAGCAGTAACATCGTCATTATGATCGACGTATCCGATTCAATGTTTACCCGGACCGGAGATGCCGAATATCCGAGCAAACTGATCCGGCAGGGAAAGGAGCAGAACTTTCAGACGGTGCGCGACGAAGCGATCAAACTGATTCAAAGCCTGAGCCCGGCGGTGAATTTCGGAATCGTCCGCTGGTCGGGTGGAGCCTACTCATGGAAACCGCAGCTGGTTCCGGCGACCGACGAGAACAAGAAAGCGGCGATAGACCACATTCAGAATGAAGTTGACTACAAGAAAGCGCGGCCTAACAAGGGGCGTCCCGGCGGCACCCGCCATGATTATGCGCTCGAAGAAGCTTTTTCCCTGAAGCCGGAAGTCATTTACATGATCACCGACGGCAACGCGACCGCTTCCCAGCCGAATGGGGGTGGACTGCAGCCGATTCCACCCGAGGAAATTTTCAAGGTGATGGAAAACGGCCAGAAAAGCCTGCCCAAGCGGGCCCGTATCCATGTTATTTATTATGTGACCGGGAAAGAGAAAGCCGATGAACGCACGATGCTGATGAATCTTGCGGCGCGGACCAGCGGCAAATTCAATCGGGTCGAAGCCAAGGGGCGCGAGCGCTAGTCGGCCGCAATGGCGGCTCGTCGCCAGAAAAGATACACGGGCAGACCGCTGAGTACGATGACGATACCGATTCCTGAAGTTGCCGGGGCCAGCCAGGTCAGGTCGGCAATCAACGCCGCGGCCAGCGCAATCGAGAATATTGGCACTAGCGGGTAACCCCAGGTTCGGTACGGCCGTTGGACGTTGGGCGATTTCGTCCGGAGTGCGATGACGGCTGCCGCGAGTAACAGGTAGAAAATCAAATCCGCGCAAATGATGTACTCGAGCAATTGCGTGTAGATATTTCCATAACGAATTGTGCCGGTTGCGGCATCGGTTGTGACTGTGCGCGGGAGCGTCAGAAGCGCACTCCAGGCGCCCTGCGCGAGCAGGGCCACGGCGGGCACGTGTTGTTTGTTAATGGTTCCTACGCGACGGAAAAATAACTGGTCGCGGGCCATCGCATAATAAACGCGAGCGCCCGACAGGATCAGGCCGTTGTTCGCTCCAAAGGTTGAGATCATGATCGCCGCAGCCATGACCATCGCTCCGGTGGCTCCAAAGAGGGTATTCATTGCCGCGACAGCGACTCGATTCTGCGGCGCGTTTTGAATTGCGGAAAAGGGCAGGACGGCCACGTAGGCAACATTGGCCAGCACGTACATCGTCGTGACAATTCCGCAGCCGAACAGCAGCGCACGAGCCAGGTTACGGCCGGGGTCGCGAATTTCGCTGCCGACGAAAGTGACATTTGTCCAGGCGGTCTGGGCGAAGATCGGACCGACCATGGCTTTCCCGAGCAAGACGACCAGGGCCAGGCCACCGGTTAGGGCGAGCTGGGGTTGGGCGACTTGCGGGTTCCAGCCATTGGCCCAGGAATTCCACCAGAAAGCGGATCGAGTGGCGCTTTGCGCGTTCCATCCCAGGACCAAGCCAAGGACAATCACCGAAGTCAGCGCAAGGGTCTTGACCAGCGTGAAGCTGTTCTGGACCAGTTTTCCAATCTTCAGGCCCTGACCGTTGGTCCAGGTGAGAAAGGCAATTAATGCGACGGCGGCCAGTTGCTCGGCGGAAAAACTGATTGCATAATGAGGGCCTAACGGAATTGGTTTCAGGATGTAATTCTCCGGCCCGACCGCGGGAACGAAGACGGCGAGGAACCGGGCGAAGGCAATCGCCACCGCGGCGATTGTTCCGGTCTGAATCACGAGGAAAAGAGTCCAGCCGAATAGAAATCCGGTGGCCGGGCCATAGGCTTCGCGCAGAAAGACATAAACGCCGCCGGCTTTGGGCATCATCGTGGCCAGCTCGGCACAACAAATTGCGCCGGTTATTGTCATCAGGCCCGCAATCGTCCAGGCCAGCAACAGCCAGCCCGGTGCGCCAATGAGCCGGGACGATTCTGCTGAAGTGATAAAAATTCCAAAGCCGATCATTGACCCCACCACGATCATGGTTGCGTCCAGCGGACCCAGAGCCCGGACGAGCCCGCCTGGCGCGGACTTCCTGTTTGGGCCGCTCATTGCCCCGGCGCGCGAATCGTCACGCCTTCCTTTTCGAGACTTGCGCGCAAGGCCCGGGCGAATTCGACTGCGCTCGGGTTGTCACCGTGAAGACAGATGGTTTCGGCGCGGACATCGACATCGACGTTGTCGACGCTGAAAACTTTTCCTTCTCGCAACATTCGCATCACCCGGGCCGGCGCCTGGCCGGGGTCGTGAAGGAGGGCATCGGGGCGCGACCGCGGCACAAGCGATCCATCGGCGAGATAATTTCGATCGGCGAAGACTTCACGGGCGACACGCAGGTGATAAGTGTCGCCCGCGCGTGAGAGAATGCTGTTGCCCGGAGCGAAGAGAATCAGTTTCGGATCGACCGACCTTATGGCCCGGGCAATGGAATCGGCCAGCCCGTCGTGGCGTACTGCCATATTATATAGAGCGCCGTGCGGTTTGACGTGGTTGACCTTGGCTCCGCAGGCAGCGGCGATTGCCTGGAAAATGCCCACCTGGTACCGGACGGCTTCAAAAACGTCCTCCGGCTCAACCTCCAGTTCTTTGCGGCCGAAATTTTCGCGGTCGAACAGGCTGGGATGCGCGCCCACCGCCACCCCGTGATTTTTCGCGCCCGTAATGGCGGCCCGCATCGTGTCGGCGTCCCCGGCGTGGAAACCAGTCGCGATGTTGGCTGAGCTGATCAACTCGAACAATTCCTCATCATGTCCCGAGCCTTCGCCGAGATCGGCATTAAGATCGACATGCAGCCTCATGATTTGCGCAAGGCCAGACCCACCCGAAAACGCTCCGTCTCGCGGTCCCGTTCCAGAAGCAGTCGATGCGCTTCGGATAATGAAATTTCGGAAAAGCGCACCTGATCACCAGTTCGCAGTTGAGCCGCAATTCCCAGATCGACCGAAGCCACGTGGGCGATCTTGGGATAACCGCCGATTGTTTGGCAATCTCCGAGCAACAGGATCGGGTTTCCGGCGGGAGGTATCTGAATAGTTCCCGGCGCGACTGCTTCTGAGATGAGATCGAAATTGTCGTGGCGCTTGAGGTTCGGACCTTCCAGCCTCACTCCCATTCGGTCGGACCCGGACGACACTCCGAATGCGGTGCTGGTGAAGGTGCGATGCGCTGGTTTATCGAACAGGTCCCAGCCCGAGCCGCGCACGAAACGAAGAACGGGATCGGTCCTGGCCGTGTTCACCCAATCGTGCGATCCGCTCCACGAAGAAATTGTTTCATGAGGCGTCAGAATCGGCCGAGTATCGTTTCCCAAACGCAACTCGTCGCCGGCCCGAAGCGCCCGGCCATCCAATCCGCCAAAGTTGGCCCGCACATCGGTTGAAGAACTGCCGAGCACGATGGGCACGTCGATTCCGCCGGAGATGGCCAGCCAGCAACGGCACCCGTTTCGCGGATGATTGAACTTCAAATTCTCTCCCGGGCCGATCACAGCCCGATGACCTGCCGGGATGGAAATCGAACCCATGCCTACGTCAAACGCGCCGCCGCACCAGGCAACAAGGCGTTGATCGGTAAACTGGATCTGAAAACCGTCCAGGGTAATTTCCAAGCCGGCGGCGGAGCCATGGTTCCCCACTATCAGGTTAGCGACCTGCAAGGCATGCCCATCCAAGGCGCCGCCTAATGAAACACCGGCCTCCCGATAGCCGGGTCGGCCGGAGTCCTGGATCGTGGTTAAGAAGCCGGCGCGAGCGACGATCGCTTTCACAATGAATCAAACTCTTGTCGGGAAACGGGCCGAAAGACGACCTGGTCTCCCGTAGCCAGAAGGGCGGGAGGATTTCGAGCGGGATCGAACAGGCGCACCGGGGTGCGGCCGATGATGTTCCAGCCGCCAGGCGAGCGAAGCGGATAGATCCCGGTTTGGGCGCCGCCAATTCCGACCGAGCCGGGAGTGACCTCCTTGCGTGGGGTCGAACGGCGCGGAGTGGCCAGCTTATTTGATAGGCCAGTCAAGAAGGCAAATCCGGGAGTAAATCCGAGACAGGCGACGCTGTATTTTCCGCCCGCATGCAGATCGACGACCTCCTTTGGCGTAAGGGCGGCGTGTCGAGCCACGTGGTCCAAGTCGGGTGCAAAGTCCGCTTCGTAACAAACCGGTATTTCAATTGTCAGCGGTTCGCGACCAGGCCGGATTCGCCGGCCGCGAGTATTTAGCGCGGTGATGATGCGGTCTCGCAACCAGTCGAAAACACGAGATGGATCTGCTCCGGCTTTGACGACGCGGATCGGATCGTAAAAAACGGCCATGGTCGTGTAAGCGGAAGCAGCTTCAGTGACGCCCGGAATTTCCGCACTGGCCAGGCGAGCCAGAGTTTGCCTTACCGCGGCCAGCGCTTCTTTCGGCGCGTCTTCAAATCGGTCACGGATGCGGACGATGAGAGCGGAATCACCGAGTGGCGTGATTTCAGGTGCGTGGGCGGACATAAACCGCCCTCAAAGCTTGTTTTTCTTGGCCGCCGTTTCCACGACGTCAGCCACGGTGCCGACCTGTTCCTCGATTTGGTGAACCTTTGGATGCACTTCTTGAATCAAATCGTGCTCAGCCCGGCTGAGCTGCTCGATGCGCGACGTCATTTGGTGAAGTTCTTTGAGCATCGCATCCTGACGCGATGAAATTCGGTGCATCCACCAAAAACAGACACACCAGCAGCCGACTCCAAGCCAGGTGAGCGCGTTGAGGATCATATCATTGGCGGGCCGCTTCGATTTCCATCTTAATCGTTACATCCTGGCTGATGCCTGAGACGGCTTCGGCCGCGCTGGCGAATTTAAGATTAAAATCGCTCCGCTTGAGCGCGGCAGTGATCGACCATTTTGTCGTCGCCGCCGGCTGATCTGATACCGGCGTGAGCAGCTTCACATGGAGCGTCACCGGTTTGGTCACCCCGTGCAGAGTCAGATCGCCCAGTATGTCTCCCGTCTGGGGACCGGTCTGCTTTGCGCTTTTGCTCTTGAATGTCATTTCCGGGTATTTCGCGACATTGAAGAATTCCTCGCTGCGAAGATGATCGTCGCGTTTCTTGATTTCGGTATCGATGCTCGCGACCTGGATCTTCGCGGTTACCGAAGATTGTTCCGGATGCTCGCGATCCAGGGTGAGGTTTCCGGAAAACTGCTTGAATTTGCCGTTGGCGCCGCCCAGGAATTGCCGGACTCGAAACCCGATCGTGGAACTTTTCTGATCGAATTTGTAATTTTCAGTGGCGACGAGTTCGTGGACCGCGGCCGAGCAAAACAAGCCGAGAATAACGAGGCGAAGGATCCATGGAATTGAGTTCATTTTTTTGACTCCTTGTTGATTTCTCCCAACGCTTTCAACAGGGGCGTGCGGGACATGGGCAATCTTCCAAACAAATTACCAAGCGCAAAGGCCGGATCGAGCTTTAGTTTCCGGGCATCGTGGACGCCGGCAATCCGGGCCAGCTCGGTTTCAAAGTGGGATGCGGCCCGAAGGGTGGGATCGTTCGCGTCGAGATATCCGAACGCCCGGCGCAGTAGCGAATACAACTCCGGCTCGTGATGATCACGCTCCGTGCACAGCTCGATCAGTTCCACAAAATAGGCGGCGGTCTGCGTCCGTAGATAGTTCTGGCGAATTCCGGCAAACGGATTGCTGACCACCACCTCGGTGAGCGTGTGCAAGGTCGATTTCCGGCTGCGAGCGATCTGGATCTCCGTCTCGAAAAACAGATCGAGTTTCCCGGCGAATGGAGTTTTCGGCCGGCGCGCTCCTTTGGCCATCGTTTGAATGCATCCGAGCGACTCGGTGCACCAGGATACAATCAGGCTGGTGTCGCTGAAATTGCGTTTCCGCAACAGGATGGCGCCGGTGGTTTCCACGACCCATTCTACCTGTCAGGTTGAGCGACGCGAAATATCTCTAATCATTTCAGGTCTTTCAGGCGGAAAAACAGTCAGAGCAACTCCTCGAAAATGCGCATCCAATTCCGGAAGAGGATCTTTTCGATGTGATCGTCGGTGAATCCGCGCTCGATCAGGCGGCGGGTCAGGTTCCGGGCGTGAGCATGATTGATGAGATTGGCGATGAAGTAGGGCCGGGTCAGGTTTGCGGCCAGTTTGCGCTTCTGCTCATCCGACCATTGCCGGTAAATGAAGTCGAAAAAATCGAAACCAATGCCGGCGCAGTCGATCCCGATCAATCTGGCTACATGTTCGATGTGGTCGATATACCGGTCGAGCGTGCTCTCTTCCTGGCTCGAGCCGACCAGAACCGAATTGATGCCGATAACGCCTTGGCGTTGTCCGATCATTTTGATCTGCTCGTCGCTGATGTTGCGTTCGATGTCGTTGAACTTTCGTGCGTTTGTGTGAGAGACGATGAGGGGCCGGGTGGTCAGATCGACGACATCTTTGAAACCGGCGGCATTGATGTGAGCAAGATCGAGAATGATGCCGAGCTTTTCAGATTCTCGAACGATGTCGCGCCCCAGCGGAGTGAGGCCGTCGGTGGGCGAGCCGCTCGCGGCAAAAATGGCGCCGGTAGCGGCGGCATTTTTTCGCGCGTGCGTGAGTCCGATCGACCGGACGCCGAGATTGTAAAATGAATGAAGTTGATCCAGGTCGTTGCCCAGCGGCTCGACCCCTTCCATCGTGATGATGAGGCAGATTTTGCCCGCTTCGCGGCCCTTCTTGATCTCCTCAGCTGTCTGGCAAAGTACAAACCGCGGACAGGTCGCGACTTCCGCGCGCAGCAGATTGATCTGGCTTTCCGCCACCTCCTTCGCTTTGTCCGGCAGGTAGCGGTCTTCGATGAAGAGAGCGACACCGATGACGCTCATATTGCCGGCCTCAAATTCCGGCAGGAAGTCGGTCTTCAAGATTCCCTTGCGATCGCGCTTTTCATAAAGATCCATCGGCAGATCGAAATGAAGATCGACGAGGCCGTGAGCGTGAAGACGGTTAATGTGCGCTTCGATGGTTTCTCCGGCCATTGACTAATTAAAGCACCAAAATCGATGCCCGAAGATCGGGATTTACTGCTTTTCTATGGCACCGGCGGCGGTGGAGCAACTGCTACGGTGCGAGCGGAATTTTTCGGCTTTTGCAGAAGTAAAGAAAAGACCACCACCGACCAGACCGCGCCCATGGGAAGAAAACCGGGCAGCCATATGTACCATCGCGAGAACAGGGTGATCGCGATCATTGCGTAGCCGGCGGAAAACGCGATGGCCCCGAGGAGCAAATCGATGCGGGAGAAACGCTGCAGCCAGCCGCTGATGGCGACAACGATCACCAGGATGATACAATCAAAAATCCAGCTGACTCTTCGGATAAACGAATTGGTCTGGATGGAGGCAATGGAAGCGGCGACGAGGTCCGGCGCCTCAAACTGGCTGGTTACCCCACGCACGAGCACGATTTGGTTCGCGATATCGTCCACGTTGGTGGCTGCGGGTAGTTTCTTCTCGTGTTGTTGAGCGGCCAGGAGGAGGGCATTCAGGCTGATCGTGCGCGCGCCACTTTCGATCTTCGGATTCACCAGGGCCGTGCCGTCCGGGCGAATAGGGATTTTCTTTCCGTTAGGCAACATTATCGATTTGCCCAGATCGATCTTCACTTCCGCCGGCGTGATTCGAAGCCAGAGCATCGCGGCCTGGAGCGCGAACGAGGGGATCACCTCTCCGCGATACTGGAAAAGCAGCGGCGCGCGGACGTTGCTGGTAAATTCCCTGGCCGGCTGAATGAACCCAGGCGTGGAAAGAAGCCGCAAGTCTTCACCCGGTTGACGGGCGATTCCGGAAAAAGGCATCAAATCTCCCCGGTTGCCGGTGACGTTTTGAAAACTTGTGACTTCGGTCGGCGGCGCGTCCGGATCCGGCGTGGCGGTAAGTTCCGATGCCAGCAACAACTTCGGCATCTGCATGGCCTGGTCGACCAGGATCTGCTGTTCGTCCCTGGTCGCCTCCGACCATTGCAAAATCGGCTCAAAAGCTACGATGGTCGGTTTGAATTCAAGCAGGGCCTGAGTGAGCAAGGCGTATTCGAGCGGGGAATTGGTGCTGCCGGTTCCGCGAAGGAATTTTTCGGTGGCATCGGCCGGGCCGGTATCCGCGCGGGGACTCGATTTGCCGCTCATCTCGACGATCGTGAGGGGCACGGATTGTTTCCGGGGCGGCGCGCTCTTGATCAGCCATCCCAGAAAAATCTCCTCGGTGCGTTGCAGGCGAGGTTCCCGGGAAAACAGGGCACCCAGCAACAGGATGACCAGCATAAGCAGGATTGTTTGGCGTCGCATCGAACTGCCTTCTACCCGAGGTCGCTCGCCTCGGCAATCACTGACTCAATCATGTTCGGTATCCATGCCTATCTTACTGCATCGAATCGCAGGGAGGTCACGACAGCTGCCGGTGAGAATCGGCAGTGATGGAAGCAACGTCACGCTGCTTTGCTTAACTCGAGCATCCGCAAAATCGGCACTTCCGCCCGCTTCCGAACCGGCTCCGGCAAAGTGATTTCGGGTTCCATGTTCAAAAGTGCGTTATACGCTTTCTCCGGTGTGTTCATCTTCATGTAACGACATTCGCCACAGAAACAATTCTCGGTTGGCCCCGGAATGAACGTCTTTCCTGGAATTTCTTTCTTCAACCGGTGGAGCATTCCGGCCTCGGTCACCACGATGATTTCTTTCGCGGGCGATTCCTTGCAGAAGGTCACCATTTTCTCGGTTGAACAAACTTCGTCGGCCAGCATTCGAACCGCGTAAGTGCACTCGGGGTGCGCGACCACCGGCGCATCGGGATATTGTTCGCGGATCCGGCCGATGCTGCGGGCGGTGAATTCCACGTGGATGTAACAGTTGCCCTGCCAGAGATCCATTTTGCGCCCGGTCCGTTCCATGACCCAGGCCCCGAGATTTTGATCAGGGACAAATAACAGGTTCCGATCAGGAGGCGATGACCGGACGATCTTGTCTGCGTTGCCACTGGTGCAAATCACATCGGACTGCGCTTTCACGCCCGCGCTGCAATTGATATAGGCGATAACGTAATAATTCTTGTCTTCATGCTGTTTGAGAAAGGCCGCCAGTCTATCCGGAGGACAAGATTCGGAAAGGGAACAGCCGGCGTGGAGATCGGGCAGGAGAACCCGCTTTTTCGGGTTAATGATTTTCGCCGTCTCGGCCATGAAATGGACGCCGCAAAACAGGATCACATCGGCGCTGGTCTTGGCGGCCTGATAACTTAGCCCGAGTGAATCGCCGACGTAGTCGGCCACGTCCTGCAATTCCGGGACTTGATAGTTATGGGCCAGGATCACGGCATTGCGCTCGCGCTTGAGTTCGCGCAATTCTTCGGCGAGATCGACAGCAACGCTAACCATGAATTATTATCGTGAAAAAAGATGGGTTCTCAAATGTATCGCCTTGGTTTCGTAGGCGCTGGAAAACTGGCCGGTTCGGTGATTCGGGGCCTGGTCCGGGCGAAATTTTGTCCGCCTGATGAAATTATTGCAAGCGAACCGAACGAACAGACGCGCATTAGCTTGCGGACCGATACGGGCATCGATGTCACTGCGGCGAACGTGGAGGTTGCAGAGAAGGCCGAAGTTATTCTTGTCGGAGTTAAGCCGGGAATGGTTCTCTCGGTGTTGCGCGACATTTCCAGCCACGTCGCGAACAAGGTTGTTATTTCGCTGGCCGCCGGGGTGCGTCTCGGAAGCATGGAGGGGATCGCCAATGCGCGGTTCATGCGCGCGCTCACCAACACGCCGTCCGCGATTTGCCGCGCCGCCACCGGCATTGCTCGCGGCGCTCGGACCACTGGTGAAGATGTCGAACTCGCTCGAAACCTTTTTGGCGCTGTCGGCGCGGTCGTTGAGATCACTGAAGAGCAGATTGATGTGGTCACCGCCCTCTCCGGGAGCGGTCCCGCTTTCGTTTACGCCGTAATCGAGGCCATGGCCAGGGGTGGAGAGAAAATGGGTTTGCCGGCGGACATTTCGTTGAAGCTGGCGACACAAACGGTCCTAGGTGCGGCCGCGCTCGCCGGTGAAACCGGAATGTCCCCCCAGGAATTGATTAATATGGTCGTAACGCCTGGTGGCACTACCGCGGCCGGTCTCGCGGTCATGGAGAAAATGAAAACGGCCGAGAGTGTGATCGGTGCAATTGAGGCAGCGACGAATCGCGGAAAAGAAATGGCGCGGGAAAATCTGTAGCGGCGG
>JADMIO011432762.1_pt1 | contig 52451 bp, 44 predicted proteins | sample 8958161 | NCBI WGS metagenome assembly JADMIO01 (sample SAMN16585339, study PRJNA669376) | soil metagenome | isolation source: Crop rotation soil | place: USA: Cullars Rotation, Alabama | collected 2011
ATGTCGCTTACGAAATGATCCGTCCGGGACCCGTTATCGAAATAAACTGCCTTGACATGATCGTCGAACGAGCACGCGGCGGACCCGTGAAGCGAATGGTTCTGGACTGGGATGGCAAGAAGTATTCGGCATTGACCAGAATGCCGCTCGTTAGCGTGATTTCACCGCAGTTCATTAGAATGCGCGATGACAAAGAGGCGACGCCGGAAGATGTCAACATCAGCCAGGTCACGGATCTTGTCGATGTTCCCGAAGCCGACAAAAGCGCTCATGCAGAAGAGTCGCCTGCAAGCGAGATTCTTGAGCGGACCGTTTATACGAAAGTAATGAAGGGTAATAAGATGGTTCGCAAACTGCTGCTTTGGAAAACGAACAAAACGGACCGCGGCGATTTTCCCGGTTTTGTGGTGTATCTCACCGACTTCAGCCCGAACCGCCAAAACCCTCTTGAACGCGACATCAAAATTTCAAATAACGAAAAGACCGCGCGCAAATTCTTTGACGAGATGGCGAAAAAGAACTTCATTAGCGGCTGGGAAAAAGTAAGCTAATGCCGGCGCCATTTTTCGAATTTGCTGGGAATAAACGGCTTCTCTGGATCGCCGAGGAGTGGATGCGTTATGCCGATGACTTAGCAGAATGGGCGATGGAGCGTCTTGTCAATCGTCGCGACGTTTGGAGCCAGTACACGCTCAAGGATGGCAAGATCCGTGTCTTTATGCTTCCGGTGCCTGAGCGGCGCAAGCTGGGGACGGACATGGTCACCATCACTAAGCTGCACCGACATTTCCAGGGGAAGTCGCCCGCGCATTTGATCGGGCTTTTTTCGATCAGCGATCACGCTACTTGTAAATGGTTCGCGGTCGATGTCGATCTGCATGACGAGACGGTTCCGAACGCAGGCGAGATAGCCGAAGCGAATTTCGCCGCGGCGCTTGAGTGGGCTGAGAAATTGCGTTCGATGGGAATGGATCCCATGCTTCTCGATAGCAACGGCGTTGGCGGTTATCACGTTTGGGTTTTGTTGGACAAAGAATATTCACTTGCAGACGTTTTTGATTTTGCCGACGATTTGCGTTCAAATTGGGAAGAACTCGGACTGCCGCGAAAGCCCGAGATATTTCCTCCAAAGCGTGCTGTCGCGAAAGACGACCTGCCTTACACTCTCCGAACGCCGGGCCGTCATCACACGAGGCTTTTTTACACGCGGGTTTGGAATTTCGACGCAATCGCCGGCGAGAACGAATGGCTCGAAGGCGGCGATGCGATCGAGGCGATGATGGCGACGCGTCCGTCCAAGCTTCCTAAAAAAAGAAAGGCTTCAGCGAAAAGAGTATTGACACCAGCGCCGACACCCAAGAAGCGGGAGCCTGCAACACGAAAGCCGCGCGTCTGTCTCGACCTCGACGGCGTTCTTGCTCAATACGACAAATGGCGCGGGATCGAGCATATCGGCGATCCGGTTCCCGGAGCGTTGAAGTTCGCAAAAGATCTCGCCAAGATCGCGGAGGTCGTCATCTTTAGTTCACGCTGTGCGCAGGATATTGCCGAAGGATCGCGCATTACTCCGGGCCAACTTCGTGTGCATATTATCGAGTGGCTCGAAAAACATAAATTTCCTTACAGCGATGTGTACATTGGTCAAGGCAAGCCACGGGCAGCGGCGTTCATCGATGATCGAGCCGTCACGTGCAGCCCTCAGAATGACGCAGACGCATTCTCGAAGGCCCTTAAATTGACCAAGACTTTGGTGGCAAAACCGCACGGTTTGCCGAATAAGTTCGTCAGTCGCGAGAGTGACGATTAAGCATTCCCGTTCAACTTCCTAAACATTTCCAGCAACGCGATCTCCTCAGGCTCGAATTCCAGTTCGATGCGCTTGGCCAATCTCAATCGATGCGGCGTAAACGAATCGAGGATGAGACCCTTTGCGTATGCATTCAATACGCTCGGATGGATGTATGATGCGCGGCAAACAGCAGGTGTATTTCCGAGGTCTTCGGCAACCGTCTTTACTGCCTGGACGATGTTCTTTTTCACTTGCCGTTCATCCTCACAGATCCCGATCTCGGCCAGCCGCACCGCCGCAAGCAAAGTCGCTCCCCAAGTGCGAAAATCCTTTGCGGAAAATTCCGGCGCGGTGATTGATTTTATATATGCGTTGATCTCCGATGGTTTTACAGGATGGAGCTTTTGCGCATCGTCAAAATATTTAAAGAGCTTTGAGCCGCGGCCGATCTTTACCAGTTCGTTGAGCAGGGCGGCAAGCTCTGTGTCGACTATGACCTTTCTATGTTTTATCCGGCTTTTTCCAACGAATTCAAAAATGACCTTCCCTCTCGGGCCGATGGTAATGTGTTTTTTGCCTAAAGTCGTTATGCCATATGTCCGGTAATGCTTAACACTTTTGTCCGTGCCCATGCGCATGTAAAGCGAGTTGATCAAACGCGTCATTATGGCCAGCACTTTTTCCTTTGGAAAACCGTCCAGCGATATGTGTTCGTTTGTGATCCGGCGAAGCTGAGGCATATGCTCGCCAAATTTCTCAATGCGTGCGAATTTCTTCCGCTGCTGCTTCTCGGCGAATTTTGGATGATAGATATATTGCAGACGGCCGGTCGTGTCGATGCCAACCGCCTGAAGTTTTCCACTCGTGGCAGGCGATATTCGCACGTGCCTCCATGCGGGCGGGATGACAAGCGATCGTATCCTTTCAAGCGCCGATTCGTCGGTTATCTTCTTGTCGTCAAAGGTCCGATAGTCGAATCCGCGCTTCGGCGTGCCTTTTCGACGCCACCATTTCGCACGAGAGCCTTTTTCGGAAAGTGGTTTTTCTGTCTGGTCTTTTATGGGCAACTGTTTGACCGCCTTTCAGCGATCATTACAGTAGCCCATAAAATGGTGCCGCTTTGTTCTTTAGAATACCGAGCCGCCAGCGATGGAGTGTTTAAATAGACTTGCGGCTGGAATATTTAGCAGCCGCGTGGATTTATGTTCTAAGGAGGTAATTTATGGGACAGCAAAATACACAGAAAGGAAACAATGACCCACAGCAAGGCAGCGAATTTCGGAATGCACCTGGAACGCAGGGCTCGCAGTCGGGCAGAATGGGCGATAAGTCGTCGGGCCAGATGGGAACTCAGGGCCAGAAAGGCCAGGGAAGTTCCTGGCAAGACGATGATGAAATGAAAAATAAGAACAAAGGCCAGCAGCAGAACCAACCGGGCAACACCGGCAAGCAGTTCTGAATGCTGTAACGAAACTTAGGGGAAAAGAAAAGGCCGTCCAAGAGGACGGCCTTTTTTTCGTTTCGAGCGGGAGCTAGTCGGAACGTATTAACCTGACTGGCCGGGGGCGGAACGAGCCGGTTTCAAATCCTGTCTGCTCCCTGAGAATAAGTCTAACCAATATGGTGCAAAGGATTTGTCGGATAGCAGACAAAAACGCAGTGCGAGAGTTAAGGATTTATCGAGAGCCTTTTTCGGGGGAATTGTCGCCGGTGGCGGTCATGATCTGCTCAACGAGGCGTTCGGGTTTCATTGGCTCGAGCAAAGCCTTGGTCTCTGGATCATGAGCAGGTACACCTACCTTTTGCGCGATCTCGTTTAGCAACTCAAGCATCTTCGTGTTTTCCCTTTCGGCGAGCAAATTGACCTGCAGGTCGAGCTGGTTGCGCCGTTCGGTGAGCTTGGTTTCATGGTTCTGGCTTATGAGAATAAATGTAGAGAGAAAGATCGCCTCGAGTGAGACTACGAGCGTCAGAAAAGTATAAGGGAAGGGATCGAATTGAACGCTTTTTGTTGAATTAATGCCGATCCAAAGGCCGAACCAGACGATGTGAACATAGACGAACGTCATGCTTCCGCAGAAGTTGGCGATGACCTCCGCGATCTTTTCCGCCAGCGTCCGATGCGCTTTCTGCTCTTCCTCGATCGCGACGATCTTGAGGATGTTACTGCGGATCTCGTTATCGAGGAGATTGTTTTCTTCCGCGGATGCGGACGACTTCTTTTTTTGGGTTTTCGAGTCGCTAGTTGATGGCATTGTTGATGCAAAAACAAGAGGAGACCGCGGGCGATCTCCTCTTGCATTTTATTATTATGTGATTGTCAAACCGCCGATCTGCGTCCAGTGATTAACTGGACAAGAAGCACGACTACTGCAAGTACCAGCAGTAAGTGAATCAGGCTGCCCGCGGCCGGGAAAAACCCGAATCCGAGAGCCCACAGAATCAACAGTACAAGTATAATAGTCCAAAGCATAGCATTTTCCTCCTTTTCCTTTGTCGTATCAAAACCTTTCGCCAGTCGTCTTTATCGTCCGGCTGAAGCCGATCGTTCGCGTTTGAATGACCTTTTTTCTTCCTCCATAGCGGCGCCCAATTCCTCAAGCACCGCGCTGTCAAACTGATCTTCTACGAGGGGAAACATCTCGCCCTCTTCTTCTTCGACGTGATGTTCAACGTCTTCCATCAGAACTTTCAATTTCGGCTCAAATTTCTCGCTGTCATCCGCAAGCGACTCGAGCTCCCGCAGAAACATCTTCACCTGCCGATGCTCCTCAATTCCCTCGAGCACGATGTCTGCTAACTCCTGATCACCCTCTTCCTTTAGCCTCGGGTAAAAGATTGTCTCTTCGATGTGCGAATGAACGTCAAGTTCGTCCCTAATGCGTTCGAACAGCGGTCCGTGTTCGCTCTCGTCGGTCGACTTTACCTGTTCGAACAACTCGCTCACCACTTCATGATCGGCTGTTAATAATTCAATTGCATTCATAAATCCCGCTCCTATAATTTCGTATATTCGAGATCCGTCTCGACTAGATCGACTTTATGGGAGCCCCCTATGACGTGTATGTCCGCTTCACTACATTTTCAAAAATCTAGGAGGCCATTCCGCATGATGAATGCCCGCAGCTGCATGAGATCTCGACCATATCTTGGTCTTCGGCGTCCTCGCATTGCTGGCTGCAATAACTGTTATCGTCCGTAACCGCGCATCCGCAGCCCTCATGTTCACATTTTCCGTCGTCTGCCATTTTCGTAATCCTCCAGCGTGTTTATCGTGCCGGCGCGGGCGCCGTTACGTTGATATCGACCTTTTTATTTGAATTGCCCATCCGCGTCACGTAATACACACCGCCGACGATCATTGCGACGATTATTATCATTGCCACCGCCCAAATTGCGCTGCTCGATGTGTTGCCTTCGTTAGCCATAAAAAAAACGCTCCTTTACTTCCGATATATTTAAGACATATCGCAAGCGAGCGGGGCTGTACGCCAGCATACAAATTCCAATTTGGGCGATCCGGTGTGTTTGGTCGCGGAAAATTACTGCCTGCCGCGGTTGGATGGTAATATATTCTTTTATCCAGTCGCTCTATCAAGGGGTTCGTCAATGGCTCGGAACGGCAGCGAAAAATTAACAAGGGGCGTCTCCGTCAAGTCAAAAACGACGGCTACAACTGCGCCTGTTGATGCCAAGCCATTGGACTGGCAAGCAGCTCTCATCGATCTCTCGTTCGAGCCGATATTTGCGTGGGATTGGGAAGGCGGCATCATCGAGTGGAATGCGGGAGCCGAGAAACAATACGGCTATTCTCGCGCCGAGGTGCTCGGAAAGAACAGTCATGAGCTCCTTATCACAAAACATCCGATCTCGCTTCGCAGGTTCCTGAAAAAACTATCGTCCGACGGCTATTGGATAGGCGAGGTCCGCCACACAACGAAGGATGGCCGCGAGCTGATCGTCGAGAGCCGCCAGCAGGTGATCGTCCAGAATGGCCGCCGTATCGTGATGGAAAGCAACCGCGACATCACCGAGCGTCGCGAGGGCGAAAGCCAGGTCGCGCTTTTGGTGATCATCGGCGAGCTGATCAGAAAAGTTAACGATCCCGAAGAACTTTTATTTGCTGCCGCGCAGGCGGTCGGCCAATATTTTGATTCTCGTCGCTGCCTGTTCAACGAGGTGGATCTGGAAACTGATCGCGAGATCATTCATCGTGATTATTTCAACGGGGTGGAATCGGTCGCCGGAGAGCATAAATTATCCGTTTACAGTCCCATCACGACCGGCGAATTGATCGCAGGGCGGACGGTTTCGAACGCCGACTCGAAGACCGATCCGGGGACCGCAAAGTTTTACAGAAAAACTTACGCGCCGGCTGCCGAAAGGGCTTACGTTGCTGTTCCGTTAATGCGTGACGGCAACTGGAAGGCCACGTTGTGGATCAGCGACGACAAACCGCGCGCGTGGACACAGGCCGAGGTTTCTCTTCTTGAAGTCGTTGGCGAGCGTGTCTGGCTCGCCGTCGAAAAGATCCATGGCGAAAGGGCACTTAGGAAAAGTGAAGAGCTCTTCTCACGGTTCATGCAGTTTCTTCCGGGCCTCGCGTGGATAAAGGACCTCGACGGACGTTATATCTACGCGAATGACGCTGCTGAAAAAGCTTTTGGCAGGGAACGAATTTCTCTCTACGGGAAAACCGACGACGATGTTTTTCCGAAGGAGGTCGCCGAGCAGTTCAAGGAAAACGATCGCAAGGCGATGCAGAAGGGAAAGGGACTTCAAACCCTCGAGACTCTCGAACAAAGCGACGGCTTTCACCACTCGATCGTAAGCAAGTTTCCGATATCGGATGTCGAAGGCCGTGTTGGATTGATCGGCGGAATTGCGATCGACGTCACAGACCGCATCCAGGCGGAGACGGCTCTTCGGGCGTCCGAAGAGCGGAGCAAATTGGCGCAGGAAGCAGGCAAGGTCGGCATTTTTGATTGGGACATCGTTAGCGACAGGACTTACTGGTCCGAAACGATGTGGACTATTTACGGCGAAGAATCGAAAGCTGGATTAAATCCCGACCAGCCGTTTTGGAGCGCGCACATTCATCCGGAAGATCGCGAACGCGTAAAAAGTGATCTCCGCCACGTGGTTGAGAGCGGCAGCGAATTTCGGGACGAATTCAGGATCGTTCTGCCCGACAGATCTGTTCGCTGGATCGAGGCAAAAGCGGCCGTCTCACGCGACGCGTCCGGTACCGCGCTGCGGATGTATGGCGTGAACTCGGACATCACTGCGCGAAAGGAGGCCGAGGAGAAAATTCGACTTAGCGACAACCAACTAAGGCTGGTAACAAATGCAGTTCCGGCGTTGATCTCCTATGTCGACAAAGATCAGCGGTATCGTTTCGCCAATGAACGTTTTACCGAGTGGTTCGGCGTTCCGGCCGAAAAAATAATCGGCCGGCAGCCGCTCGACATATTTGGGGGCGATGCGTATCGGGTTTTGGAGCCATATATCGAGAGGGTCCTAAGCGGCGAAAAATGCACCTTTGAAACGACCCTGAAATATCCCAAGCTGGGCGAGAGATATGTACACGTCAATTATATTCCGGATATCGGAGCCGACGGGATCGTTTATGGGTATTACGGGTTGACACACGATCTGACCGAGTTAAAACATTCCGAGAATCTGCTTCGTTCGAGCGAAGAACGGCTTGGGCTGATGATGGAAGGCGTTACGGATTACGCCATCTTGACTCTCGACCGCGACGGATCGATAAACAGTTGGAACAGGGGCGCCGAGCTTATCTTCGGTTACGCGGCAAAAGATATATTGGGTAAGAAATCGGAGATCCTTTTTACGGATGAGGATATTCTGGACGGAGTTCCCGAACGTGAAATGGAAACCGCGCGCACGAAGGGCCGAGCATCCGATGAGCGATGGATGAAGCATCGTGACGGCAGGCGGTTTTTCGCGAACGGCGTCATGATGCCCCTTCATATCGGCAAGGCCGTCAATGGTTATGCGAAGATCTTAAGCGACCTGACGGAAAAGAAACGTCACGCCGAAGAGCTCCAGCGTGCTCACGATGAACTCGAAATCCGCGTCGTTGAGCGGACGAAAGAACTGGCGGAGTCGAACGCCGCGCTTGTCGGGGAGATCAAAGAACGCGAGACCGCCGAAAAAGAGCGCATCGAGCTGCTCGGCAGGCTCGTGACGAGCCAGGAGGTTGAACGCCGGAGAATCGCGCGGGACTTGCACGATCAAATGGGCCAGCGTCTGACTGCACTGCGGTTAAAGATCGCATCATTGCGCCAAATGACTCCGGCAAGTGAAGATTTTCAGCCGAGGGTCGAACGTCTTCAGGAGATCGCGGAAAGGATCGATTCAGACCTGAGCTTCCTCGCCTGGGAACTGCGTCCGACGATCCTTGACGACCTTGGCTTGTTGGATGCGGTCAAGGCATTCGTAGATGAGTGGTCGCGGCATAATGAAATATCGGCTGACTTTCATTCGGCCGGCCTGCCGAAAGATCGACTGGACCGAGAGGTGGAAACACATCTCTATCGCGTGACTCAGGAAGCGCTTAATAATATCGTAAAACATGCGGGGGCAACGCATGTCACCGTCCTACTCGAAGGCAGAGAGCACAATGTCATGCTCATTATCGAGGATGACGGCAAAGGTTTTGATACGAATAAAAAACCCGATTCGAGCGAATCGGGCAGTGGTTTAGGCTTGGTTGGAATGCGCGAGCGGGCGCTGCTGATCGGCGGTGAAATCGAAATCGAGTCTGCTCCCGGCAAAGGCACGACGATTTATGTTCGCGTGCCGTTTTCAAAATAACTATGAGTGATAAGCTAAGAATCCTCCTTGCAGAAGATCATCAAACAGTTCGCGAAGGCGTCAAGCTTCTTGTCAACGCGCAGCCCGATATGGAAGTCGTCGGCGAGGCAGGCGACGGCGAGATCGCGATTCAAGAAGCCGAGCGCCTCGGCCCTGACATCATCGTGATGGACGTGTCGATGCCGAACATGAACGGGTTGAAAGCAACGCGTCGGCTGCGGCGTCAGAATCCCGACATCAAAATATTGACGCTGACCCGTCACACTGATGATGGTTATCTCCAGCAACTTCTCGGTGCGGGTGCAAACGGTTATGTCCTCAAACAAAGCGCCCCGACCGAACTGATAAACGCCATTCGCACGGTCGCGGAAGGTAATGCATATTTAGATCCGAGCCTCACACGCAAAGTTGTCGGTGGCTATGCAAATCGCTCGACTTCTTTACGCGGCGAGAGCAAAGGCGAGCTTACAGAAAGAGAAAGCGAAGTTCTGAGACTTATTTCATTCGGATACAGTAACAAAGAGATCGCTGTTCGGCTCGAATTAAGCGTAAAGACGATCGAGGCTCACAAAACTAACGCGATGCGTAAACTCGGCATCTCCAGCCGCATCGATATCGTGAGATACGCTATTTTACAGGACTGGCTGCAGGACAACTAGGGAAAATCCCTATAGTCGACAGGGGAAAGTCCCGACCTTTCAAAGGGATTTTCCCCACTCTCCAAGGGGTTTTTGCTCATAAACGTTCCTCTCTTTCCCGATTTCTCCAAATCCCATCCCAAAGCATAATTTAATCATTGAACGGGCAAAAGGCGGTTTTCGCTAGTGATGGAGCGGAATGCAAATTAGGGGTCGCCTGTTTGATGAACAAGGGGGAATGAGGAAGAAGCTTTTGCCACGAGCTTCTTCCTCAAAAAAGCGAAACGGGTCATGTGGCAGTCTTTTATATTTGCAGTTTTTATATAAGGGGGAAACCAAAATGGATTTCAGAGAAGTTTCACACTCAGGCGTTAGCCACGAACACGATCACATTTTTACCGGCGCTCTCACAAACACAGCGGCCGCACCGGCCAATTTGATATTGAGCGCATTGCCGGCGGACATGAATCGGGCGTTAGGACCGTCCCTGAAACCGGTTATCTTGACCAAAGAGCAGTTCATTTATCAGGAAGAGGACAAGCTCGAGTTCATTTATTTTCCCGAAACGGCGGTTGTGTCTGAATTCAAGATCCTCGAAGACGGCCGCATGGTCGAGATCGCGGTGACAGGAAAAGAAGGAGCGGTTGGATTGCCGTCGATCTTTTCGGATTCGCATTTCTCGCCAAATTGCACACAGGTTTCGCAGGCAGGAACGGCACAGCGTGTCGATGCCGAGGTATTTGAAAAAGTTCTGCGTTCGAACGAAAAGATCCGCACGAACATGAGCCACTTTGTCGACCTGTACATTCGACAGATCTCGCAGAAAGCGATCTGCAATATGTATCACTCGGTCAAAGAACGTTTCTGCACGTGGCTGCTGATGGTGCAGGACCGCTGCGGCAGAAAGATCCTGAATCTCACGCACGAGCAGATCGCACGGACGCTTGGCGTATATCGCCCGAGCATCACGTGTATTGCCCAGGAATTGCGTGACGGCAATCTCATTGATTATTCGCGAGGCGGAATCCAGATAAAGGACCGCCGACGCGTCGAGCAGGCGGCCTGCTCGTGCTATCTGGAGCTTGGATATTCAGCTCCTCAGCACGTATGAGTTTTTTGAAGTTCTGTAGGCAATCATACCAACGATTGCTATGGGGAAGGATACCTTAATCCTGACCCGTCTGACGGGGGCCAACCAACCATGAACATCCTCACCAAATTGTTCTACCGGTCCCCGTCAAACACCTTTTAAAGGCCATGTCTAAAGACGTAATAAATGTAAATGGAGAAGACGTTCTTGTTCGCGAGGACACGGCGAAGGCGTTTAGAGGCGTTAACTGGGCTATCGTTTCGCTGATCGCATTTATCGTCATCGCGGCTGTATTGTTCTTCATCTTTTTCGTCGGCTCGACGGCCCGCGACGGCTCTGTCGGAAGCCCGGCGACACAGGATCAAAGTCCACGCTGACCGCTCGCTAAAACACTAAAAACGGCATCAGATTTCTGGCAACTTAATATACATTCCTATATTCTAATCTCGGTCGGATGCAGTTTATCGCGACAACGTATTCTGTAAATTAACCCTCCGGCAAGTCTGAAAATTAGGAAACATGACCGAGTTGCTCTCCCGAGGGTTTTCTCAGTCCCACGAAGAAAAATGATCAAGAAGTTATTTGCCCCTTTTATAACATCGTTCGCAGTAGTTTTTGTTTTAGCAGCAGCCAGTTTCGCACAGACATCGCCCAGCAAGAATTTTCCCGGCATCAAGATCTCTAACTTCGGCCAGATGGACGAACATTTCTATCGCGGAGCACGTCCGAAGACAAAAGACTTCGTGGCCATGAAAGCCCTCGGCATCAACACCGTTATCGACCTCACGGACAATACTCCGGAAGAAAAAGCAGCGGTCGAAGCGGCCGGAATGCGTTACGTAAATATCCCGATCGTCGATAAGTCGTATCCGACGCAGGAGAACATCGACGCCTTCTTAAAGACGGTCGACGACAAAGACACCGGCGTTTTCTACGTCCACTGTGCCGGCGGACGCCACCGCACCGGCGACATGGCAGCACTCTATCGCTTTACAAAATACGGTTGGGATTACGACAAGGTCTACCAGGAGATGAAAAACTACGATTTCTACACCTCCAACGGCCACCAGAAATCGCTCGATTTCGTAGTAGACTACGCCGCCAAAATGACAGCGCAAAAAGCCGCCGCCAACGTAGCAAAAACAACCACCGTTACAAAGCCGTAACACGATCTCGAAACACTGAGTTATAGAAAAGGCTGCCAAACAGGCAGCCTTTTTTCGCGTCGGAAAGGAGAGAAGTTATTTCTCAGTCTCTGTATGTGCGGTTCTCGCAGTATCGCGCCTCTTCGGCATCGCCCATTGCGGAGCCCTTGCATACGAATGATGAAGGCCGGGTCGATTTGCGCTGTAGACCGCATTCACGCCCGGAGGCATATCGCCCGAGGCTCCGAACAGCTCTGAACGCCCTGACTAATGCCCTCGTGGACGCCCATCATATTATATGTGCTAAAGTAAGCACCTCCGTTCGTCGATTTGCTCATCACTGTTCGGTCGTCGGTACCGATCCCAAGCATATCGCCATATTGGGCGTAAATAGTGGTCTCTGATCCGGTTGTGCGAAAAGCAAACTGAATCGAATCACGATAACGCGGGCTCTCGAACGCGACGAAGCCCTGCCCGTCACATCGATCCAGTTGGGACGCAGACCAAGTCGCCCCGTAATCGGCCGAGTACCAGGCCTTGCAGTAACCGTTGGGGTGAGAGGGATCCGCCGTGTGACATGTAGCAGCAACCGCTCTTGATGGATCGTTCGGGTTGAGTCCGACAAATGACGCCATTTCACCGTCTATCATCTTTGTCCAGGTCACCCCGCCGTCTACGGAACGCATTATACCGCGCTCCGCCTGGTTATCATACAAATTGAAATTTTCCACCGCTGCGAGGAGGACGGTACGGTCGATACTATCTATTGTCTGATGCATAACCGTAATACCGTTAACCGCTTTCCATTTTTCCCGGTAGGTTCGATCCAAACGCGTCCACGTCATACCCCCGTCGCTGGATTTGAAGACGCCGCTGCCATACACGTATTCAGCCGCTTGGCCCGTTCCGGCATAAATGACATCAGGGTTTTGGGGATCGAGCGCGAGACAAGATACGGTAAAATTCTGAAGCTTATTGTTTGTGGCATACCAACTGTTTCCGCCGTTGTAGCTTTTCCACACGCCACCCGTAGATCCCCCGGCCCACATTATCCCGCGGTCAACCGGGACAGGCCCGAATGTAGGATAAAGCAAGATCGAGCGTGTGTGTCCACCGAGGTTTTGGGGACCGCGTGATATCCAGTTGGTAGGTACTTGCGGCGCGGGGATCGAGGCAGCGTCGCCCTTATCTCCAAAACCGTCGGTCGGCATATGATTGGAGAGATAGAGGTCTCTCTGCGCGAGAGCATCCGCGATGCCGTTCTCCTTAATGTTGCCGTTCTCGTCCTTCCAAGCCCCGCCGCGCAGCCGCATCGGTGCGTCCGGGTCGGCCATTTCCCTCTCGACTTCGGTTTGTTCGGATTGTGAATTTTGGGACGCAATTTTATTCGAGTCATCGCCTGAGTAAAAGTAATAACTGGCAAATATAGATGCCGCAACGCAAAGCAAAGCGGCTGTGGATAATAGTAATCTTTTCATTGTGTTCTCCTCCCGTTGGGGTCAAAACGGATCATCCATATCCGTCGGTTGCGGTGGAACCAACAAAAAAACAGTTGGAAGTGATAGTTTGCTTCAACACTAGGCTAAGCCCCTCGATTTGCGGAAAAGCTACGCTTTTCCGCGTGCACCCACTTGGTCTTGCGGCTCTGCCGCCCGTAGTTCTTTAGTCCTACGGCGGCTGCCAATTTCCCGAGACATCGCCCATCAACAAGGCGATGAAATCCTCGCCGGCGACGCTCGAATTCACCGATGGGTAAAACCTATTGGCCGGCATGAATATCCAATTTCCCGATGAGCCGAAATTACTGTTGATACCCGCCGCGTAGCGGGCGATCTGCGCGGCATCAAAAGATGAGATCGTCCCGTTTCCGCTCACGTCGGCCACGATCAACTGATTGCCCATTAAGGGTGTTATCCCGGCAACATGCCTAGCGATAAGACCGGAATCGAAGGAAGAAATGCCATTGGCACCACCGACTTTCGACGGGGTAACCGTATAAGGGCCGCTCCCAAAGCCGCCGAGCGTGTAAGTCCCCGAGGTCGAAGTCGTTGCTGTCAGATTTGGTGACCCTACGGCGGTCAACAGCACGCCCGAAACAAAACGCGGAGTTGGAGAACCTGTCGCATTGCCGTAAACAATAGAGCCTGTTATCTCGGGCTGCTGTTCATACGCGCCGATATCGACTGTCGCCCCGTAAAACCGCAAGAATCCTCGTTGATCAACCGTCAACGGCGTTTGTGTCTGCGGATCGACCGCCAATGAGTTATTCCCCGCATTGGTCGCAGGGCTGCCTGGCGTAAGCGCATGAGTCATCGTCGAACCACCATTGTTAGCAAGCGGCCCCAGCATTGGATTTACATTCAATAGGTCCGCGGAGATCCAACCCGAACTGCCGAACGTATTCCCTATAAGATTTATTCCGTTTGAGACAATTATACCTGATACATCTTCTTCTGCGGTCCCCGTAGAGTTGTTCCCCCCAACTATGGTGTTCGAAAACGTGCCTTGACTGCCGGAATCTATCCTTACGCCTCCGCCCGCACCGGCGGACACATTGTTGGTGACCGTCGAATTAATTAGATAGACACGGGGGTTTCCTCCGTTGACTAAATTAAAGATGCCACCTCCGACGCCCGGATTACCTGCCGCAGTGTTGCCGCTGACCGTCGAGTTGGTTACGAATAATCTTCCTGATGAATTTAAGATCCCCCCACCGCCGTCCTCACCGAAACTACTGCCTGTGTTTCTATTGCCCGAAACAGTGCTGTTGATTAAAAAGAGGATGATGCCGCTGCCAATCCCACCGCCAAAGTCCGCCAGAGCTGTGTTATTGGTAATTTGCGAGTCCTTTATTATCGTGGCGCCTGACGACTCGACTCCACCTCCGCTTGGCCACCTTTTGTTTCCGCTGATCAGACAGCGGTCTATTGTCATAGTTGACGCCGCATCTCCATCTTCCACGCCTCCGTCGGTATTATTGGCTACCGTTGAATCAATGATAGTAAAAAACTTGGCGCCCGCCCCCTTGCCAGCATTGTCTGAAAACACGCATCGTTCGACATTTAACGTATTAGAACCGACACCACCGCTATTGTTCTGTCTAACCACCGAGTCTCTTATATTGACAGAGCCCGCCCCACCAATGGCCAATCCCCGCGGCGAATAATTTCCCGTGACGATAATATTGGAAAGCGTCATCGCACTACTCTCCGGTGAGCCATAAATCGCCGCGCCGTTTCCACCATTAGTTTGCTCATTAAAGGCTCTATTGTTTGTAAAGTTCGCGTTCGTGATACTGAGTGTGCTCTCAAAAACCCAGATCGCGCCTCCCAAGGGACTCAGGGTTACTGCATTGCCGTCCCGAAAAGTCATTCCCGAGAGATTCACGATAACTCCACCCGAGATCAAAAATATTCGGCTGGCGTTGTTTCCGCTTAGAGTGACGAAGTCTTGACCGTTACCGGTGATCGTCAGGTTTTTGTCGATGGTGATCTGGCCGTTTGTAAGGGTGATGGTTTGGGGGGTGTTGAAGAGGGATGAAAAAACTATCGTATCGCCGCTTGCTGCTGCTGCGACCGCTTCGCGTAGGGAACAGTCAGCATCGCACACGCCGTCGTTGGTGTCTTCGACCTTAGTAACCGTCAGCGTTGCGGCGTAGGTTCCTACTAATCCGCCACAGACGAGCATTATGAGGAAGAGAATTCTTAGGACGGGAGAAGGCATGTGATCTTGATCCCAGCCAGAAAAATAGATTGCAGAGATAATATATCCATTTCTCACCGAACGCAATAAAAAAGCGCCCCGAGATAGTAGAAAATGTCCTGTCAGAGCCGCCTGAGTAAGCGGGCGGTCAGTTCCTTAGCAGTATTCAATGACAAACGAACTGACCCGCCGCTTACGCAGCGGGTTCTGACAAGAAAACCACGTCGAATCGAGAAAGTTACGCCATATCGGGAAAGTTGGTATTTAAATTTGCCCACGGATTTGCTAACGTGATGCGGCGATCCGTGAAAATAGGCGGATCAGGTTATTTAAGAATTTACTTCGTGAAACAAAAGTTGATAACAACACACTCAGATGTTACGGTCGGACACGATCGGACAAACCGGACACGCCGGACAGTTTGGACAAACCGGACAAGAAACTGCCAGAACCGGGAGCGGTAGCGACTGGTTCTTCTAACGCAGGCACGCTGACTGCGTTCCGACGAAAAAACAGTGGGACATGGGACAGCTACTGGAAAATGTCAGGGCCTTTGGTTTTGGACCACTGGATGCCTTCGGTGTTTTCGGGGTCGGCGGACATTATGCGGTCGCTGAGGCGGTCGGTGGTTAGGTTGAGCCGCAAGTTGAGATAGTAGGTGATCGAGCCGATGTTCTTTTTCTCGTCGGGCGGGATGATCTCCCGGACTTCGGCATCGATCTTCATGCGTTTGAATATCTTTTTGAGGATGTTCTGAGTCCGTTCCGGATCGCGAGTTTTGACGGTCAGTTCCATCGAACGCACGACCTGTTCGGGCTCGTTGAACTCAAGCAGCCACAGCAACCCAAGCGCGAAAAATGTCAGCGCAAATCCAAGGTCCCAACGTCCAACACCTGCAGCGAGGCCGAGTGCAAGACTGATCAGTAGGACAGTTATTTCCTTCGGATCGCGGATATTGGTTCGGAAACGGACAACAGACACCGCTGCAAAGATCGCAAATGCACGCGCGGTATTATCGCCGACTATCAACATCAACGCCGCGGCAACTGCCGACAGCAGTATCTGAGTCTGCGATACAAAAAGGCTGCGGCGGAACAGCGGCACATTCTTACGCGGCCTGAAGGCGAGAATTCCGGACAGCACCACGGCAAGAAGAAGTCGCAGAACGATCTCGGCGGTTTCGACGACTGGCGATTTCGGGCGTCCGGACGACGGGTCTTCGAATATTTGGGTGAACGGATTCGACGAACCGGACGATTGGTCGGCAGTCTGCGCAGCGGCAGGTATTGTGTAATACACCGCAACGATCCCTATTGCCACAATCGCCGCGAGAAAGATGCCGAGATAGAGGTATGACCTGCTGCTTGTCATCGGGTTCTGGCCAGTCTGGAATTCGAAGCTGCATCATCGAGCTGTCGAATGCGGTTTTGAACGGCTCTCGTCAGAAGATCGGTATCGCTCTTAGAGTAGTTCGCGGCCCGGAACGCATCCCTGATCTGCCGTTCGTCCAGTTGGGTCAACCGATCGGCAAGCCAACGTGCATCGGCGGTCGTAAAGCTCTTCATCCGACTGCGATTCTTGCCGTTAAAGCGCACTTTGACGCGATTCTTTTTGAAGCCGGTGATGAACGTTGCTTTTGCGTAATCTTTCGGATTGTTGCGGCTGCGGCCTATGCGCCAGAACAGGGGAAGCGGGTTGCTGCCGGTTTTACCGAACGCGACGCCGAGATCGGAAATGACATATTTACGGCGGTCGCCGTTCTTCAGGATGACGTTGTTGGCGCTTTTCATGTCCCAGTTGTTCAGGAACGCCATCATCAGCATCAGGCCCTTCATCTGCGGAGTCCGCTCGAACGGTGTGTGGCCCCATTTCCACTCCTTACCGCGTTTTACGTCGGAAGGGCGTGCTTCGAGTCGGACGTTTGAAAAGGTTCCTTTGCCGGGAATGGTGAGGGTCGGAACTAAATAATTGACTTCGGTCACATAACCGATTCCTGACAGAAGTCGGACAGCGGCCGTTTCCGACTGAGCTTCGAGGCCGGTTTTTGCGACCCATTTGTTACCAGCCGCGTCGCGGATAACGTATTTTTTTGAGTAGCCGCCTTTGGCCTCTTCTAGGAATGTAATGTTGCTCAGATCAGGCTGCATCGCCGCTCCGCCGGGGCCGAGGAAGAGGTCCTGTTCACCGATGTTTACCGATTCCCATAAAACGGGTTTTCCACTAGCGTTATCCGGCTTTTTGAGCTTTTTTTGTGCCGATACAAACGTCGCCAGAGCGATCATGCACAGTAGAACAACAGCCACCTTGTATGATCTAGATCTGTTCATCTTAGTCCCCCTTCAGTCTGTCCTATACAAGTATCGCTATTTGGCCGATTCCGTTTGTCTACCAGCATACTTTGGCCGCTCGCTCGTTATCGAATGCGCGACAAGGCCGGCTCAACACTTTACGTGTAGGCCGGCCTTGGCATGTTTCACCTCGGCGAGTGAAAAAATGGAGTCTCTACGGTGCTGCGACATTGGCAGGAGCCGTCGCCGTGATCGTGAATTGCGAGCCCGATTGAAGCTCGAGATTGTCACGGCCCTGCAATATCACAGTCCCCGCGCCTGCACCGGCACCGACGGCCGCTCCGATCGCCGCGCCCTGGCCTCCGCCTGCAACTGCACCGATGATCGCGCCAAGCACTGCACCGATACCTGCACGTGTGACCGTCTTGTTGGTCTGACTGCTGTCGCGGATCGTGCCCTCGTTATTAACGCGGACAATATCACCATTCGGCTGCCGGACCTGCTCGACGATACCGGCGAACTTATATGTTCTGCCGTCCAACAGACGAATGGTGTCGAAGCTCAACGACATGTTTGCTCTGCCCGCTACCGTGCCGGACCGTTGCCCGTATGCCGTGCCCTCGATAACCGCACCGGAATACCTTCCGGGCGACGTGACAGTCATCGTGAACCTGTCTCCGTCACGAACCGTTGCCGTCGAAAGGGAATTGTCGAGCGTCGCCGTAATGCCGGTGTTGTTCGGAATCACATAGCTGTTTACGTTTCCGCCGACCGTGCTCGGCAGCGTATCCCATTGCGGCGTCGGGCTGACCTTGTCGTAGACGCTGCTGACGGAAACCGTTTGATTCTGGTTTTCGAGATACACGCGGCGCGTCACGCGGAGTTGATCATTCGCCGACGGACGGAACGTTACATAAAAGTCATTCATCCGATCGCCCTCGTAATTGATCGTGATCGTATTCGAGGTCGACGTTACCGTGGTGCGCACAGTGCGTCCGCGCGGCGACGTTTCCGTTCTCGTTACGCCGTCCGCTTGGAATGTCACCGACGAGCCATTCGGCGACGACATCGTCATCTGCTGTCCGACTTTCTCGATCGTAAGGGTTTCGGGCGAACGGAGGCGACGCTCAAGATTGCGAGTGATACGGTCACGTTGATCGCTTTCATACGTTACATTCCTCATCGCCTGGTCGATCGCCGTCGTGATGTTGTCGCTGCGGTTTTCGTTCAGTCGATACGTGCCGGTTATCCGCGTGTCGAAATCGTTGAACGTTTCGCCCGTGTTGTTCCAGTCCCAGCTTACGCGGTAATAGTTCGCAAGGTTGTTCAGGTCCGTGCGGACAAGGCTCCATTTGCTCGTGACGTCGTAGCTGCCTCGATTCGTAACGAGAAAGCTATTGATCGACGCGGCCGGGCGCAGGACCGCCTGAATATCTGCCGAATCGCGGCGGCCGCTGTTTTGTTCGAGATCGTCAAGGGCACGCGTAAATTGCGTTACATACTGGGAAATATTGTCGGACGACCAGCTTTGGGAATTTCGGTTGAACCGCAGCCACCGGTCAAAGCTCTGCTGAAACGCGCTGGTGTGCTGCCGCAGTTGATAAATGGTGTTCCGCGGCGAGCCGCCATAGGCGGTTGTCGGTGTCGTCGGATAAACGCCCGTCGAGTTCCAGTTGGTACGCAACCGATAATACCCAGCCAGCGTATCAAGATCGGTTCGTATCTGCGTCCACAGCCGTTCGCCAGTCAGCGTCACGCGATTGTTTTGGACGGATCGATTTACCGCCGCGGCCCGATCAAAAACATCCTGGACCTCCGCTGTCGTCGATCGGCGCGCCGAAAAATCGTTTCTCAGCTGGCTTACGGATGTTTCAAGATCCGCGACCCGCGTGTTGATCGAATCTTCCTGCGAGCTGCCATTTATCGGACTTCTATCCAGCGACCGGTCCATTTCTACTCGGAATGCTACTACCCGGCTATTGAGCCGGTCGAGCAGCATTTGAACCGTGCTGTCGCTGGCCTGATACGGCCGGTTCTGTGCAAAAAGCTGCGTGGCAAAAAGGAGAGTAAGAACAATTATTTCAATGTATGGTGTGCGTATTTTTCTTGTGCTCATGATCTGTTCCTCCTGGAAACGTGGGCGAACCTCCCGGCGTCACTTTCGAATTTAATGGATCTCCGGCTGTTTGCGGCTTGCCTGTTTTTTCTGCAGCGGCGCATTTTGGCCTTCGAGCATTTCGCCCGGCAGCTCGGAATTCATTGTGTTGTTCAACTTTGTCGCCGCGAGATCGTAGACTTTTCCGGTCTTTTCCTTCAGCGAGCTATAAACCTCGGCCGACTGTTCTTTGATCTGATGCGCAAGGTCTACAGACTGTGCTTTTATTTGATGAGCGAGATCAACGGTCTCGTCATATCCTTTTCTGGTGAGGTCCGATATGTCGGTTCGCAATTCGACGCCGGCTTTCGGCGCAAACAAAAGACCGAGCGTGGCGCCGATCCCGCCGCCGATCAGGAAATAGAGCAAGCCACTGTACGAACTTTGTGAGCTGCTTTGTTGAATGGTGTCGTATTGATCGCGAGTTGTGTCTTTCATGATAAAAGTGCTCCTTTTGAATATTCTGATCCGAAGCAGACATCCCGGGAAACTCCGAACTACTTTGGATGTTATCGACTTATTAACGGAGGAACTGTTTTCTACCATACCGATGCGTATTCAGCCCGAAAGTAGCCTGATTTGGAAACTCAGAGCACATCTGCCGAGAGCGTTGGACTAGAAAAACTCTTGCAAAAACAGCGGTTCAAGGCTATTCTGACTTCAAAACCCATCGACGGTGAAGACCCATAGAACCAAGGAGTTCGGCTTATGTCGCGTCCAGCGAAATTACTAATTACCCTTTCCAAAATACTCCTGTGTTCAGCGATAGTTGCCACTGCTGCATGGCTGTTCAACGCGCGTGCGACGGCAGCGACCGGCTCTGAGACCCTATTGTTTGGAGGGACGCCGACACCGACCTGCACACCGCCGGTTGTTCAGGGATTCGATGACGTGTCATCTTTGCCAGGCGCAGGTTGGGTTCAGATAAATCACAGCGAGCCTCTGGGCGCGGGCGTTTGGGCGCAGGGTAATACAAGTGCATATCCGTCGCAGAGCGGAAATCCGGATGCATACGTTACTGTGGGCTTTGAAAGCGGAAGCAAGGTGGCAACGTTGAGCAACTGGCTATTGACGCCGCTGGTCCGATTTCAGAATGGCGACTCGATCACATTTTGGTCGAGAACCGTGACGGACCCGGAGTTTCCCGATCGTTTGCAAGTTCGTTTAAGCACAAACGGCGGCAGTACGAATGTGGGAATGAGTTCGACCGACGTTGGCGATTTTACGACGCTTCTACTCGATATAAACGCAACCTATCAGGTTGGCGGCTATCCTAATTTTTGGACTCAATATACGGCGACGGTCACAGGTGTTCCATCGCCGACCGCTGGAAGGTTTGCATTCCGATACTTTGTCGAAAATGGCGGTCCGGGCGGAAGTAACTCTGACGGTATCGGCGTTGACACCGTTACGGTAAATACATGCCTCGCTGTCCCGTCGATCTCCGGGACGATCACCTATGGTAATGCGATCGGAGCGCCGGCTACACGCTATGTTTCAAATGCGACGGTCACCGCTTCAGGTGCGCTGATGGTGACGGCGATTACCGGCCCGCCCGGCGCGACCGCCGGGCAATATTCCCTCAGCGGATTTGGCGGGGGGTCTTACACGATCACTCCAACAAAAACGACCGGTGCAAATAACATTACGTCATTCGACGCAGGCCGCATCGCGCAGCACGCAGCCGGTCCGCCGCTTCCGCAACTGGCTGGAAATCAACTCATTGTTGCAGACGTAAGCGGTAATGGTTCCATCAGTTCGTTCGATGCCGGCGAAGTGGCGCATTACGTCGCCGCAACCGAGCCCATTGGGCTGACTGGCACCTGGAAGTTCCTGCCCGTCAGCAGAAACTACGCGTCGGTTACCAACGTCATGACGGGTCAGGACTATCTGGGACTATTGATGGGCGAAGTTTCCGGCAACTGGACAAACACGGGAGCGAGGGTCAGTAGTTCGGGCGGCGATACGAGCGGCCCCGAACGGGAGATCTCAGTCAATGCGCCCAGTTTGAGGACATCGGTTAATAGCGAATTATCCGTGCCGATCCTGGTCGACGGCGTTGCTGACAAGGGCATTATTTCTTATGAATTTGACCTCATGTATGACCCGTCCGTGATCCAACCCATGAAGCAAGTCGTCGACATAAGCGGAACCGCCAGCCGAGGGTTGACGGCCGTCGCAAACGCATCGACTCCCGGCTTTTTGCGAGTGGTAATGTATGGCCCGATCGCGATCGACACGAACGGCGTATTGTTGAATCTTAGATTTACAACCGTCGGTGCGCCCGGATCTTCGACTCCTCTTACCTGGCAGAGGATGATGTTCAACGAAGGTGATTCGAAGGTGGTAGTTACCGATGGAAAGATCGATCTTTGCGCAGAGATTTCAGATAGGGCTGATTAAACGTCGCAGGCAATCGAGACTGTATCAAAAATCAGTTTCGCGGGACTTCCTTATTAAAGGATCTTGTGAGAGTGTGTTTCTGCCCAAGCCATTTGGAAATGCTGTAAAATATTCCCGATAGTCATATTTCCTCGAGAGTTTTATTTGTTTTATGTTAAGCCGAAAAACGTCATTCCGCCTTATCTTTGGCCTTTTCGCCATCGCCATTCTTTTTGTTCTATTAATTCCAGCGAAAAACTGGATGAGCGGAGCGTCCGAAAGGGTCCGCGCCGCTCCAGGTAGAGTCGATCCTGTGGAACCGATAATATCGGCTCAAGCAGCTTCGACCCCTGATGTTGTCGATATGATCGGCCCAGTCTCTCAGGATCTGGATCTTAAAGACCTGCCGTATATTCCGCCGACCGAGCGCGAAGAGGTCGAGCCGCGTTTTCGCCGGCATCCGCTGAAGCCGGGAAAAGACCCAGTAAAATCTGATCCCTACCAGGCCGTAAATGATCTTTTGGTGCCTGCGGCCATGCCGACCCCTTTGTCTACGTTTGCCGGCATAACGTCAGCCCAAAGTGCATGCGGATGCCTTCCGCCTGATACGGACGGTGATGTGGGCCCGAATCACTATATTCAATCGGTAAATTCACGGATCAAGATCATCGACAAAGCCGGAACCCAACTATTGGCGCCCACAACGTATAATTCATTTTTCAGCGCGCTCGGCCCGACCACGCCCTGCGGCAGCAATCAGAATGACGGCGACGGCGTCGTCTTCTACGATCATATTGCCGATCGCTGGATCGTTAGCGATTTCGCTTTTCCCGCGTTTCCCGGCACGTCATTCTACCAATGCATCGGTGTTTCCAAGACGAGCAATCCTGTGTCGGGCGGCTGGTGGCTCTATTCGGTTCAGACGGATGGTTCGAATACTAATTATCTTGGAGACTATCCCAAATTTGGATTATGGCCCGACGCGTATTACATGTCGGTGAACATGTTTTCGAACAATACGACGTTTAATGGTGTTCGTGTTTATGCATTCAATCGCAATGCGATGATCAACGGCGGAGCGGCAAGCACGATCGCTTTCACGATCGCTCCGGCAGACCTCGGAGATCAATATAGCCTGTTACCTGCGACGTTTCGCACGGGGAGTGCTCCACCGGTCGGACAGCCTGAATATTTTATGGATATCAACAGCTCGGCGACTGCGGGAACGGTCGAGAGCCAGATCTTTGTTCGCAGATTTCACGTTGATTTCACCACGCCCGCGAATTCGACTTTCGGCGTCGGTGCCAATCACGCACCGGATGGCATCATCACTGTTAATGGATTTGTCGACGCCTTTGTTACCGGTGGTGTCAGCAATATTATTCCCAACGGCACGACGACCACAAGCGGTTATCTCGACACACTCGGCGACAAGTTGATGTTCCCGCTTGCCTATCAAAAGCTGAACGGCGTCGAGTCCATATACGCCGCGCACACGATCAATAACAACCAGAACGGCACGGGCCCAACGGCGATCCGCTGGTATCAGTTCAATGTCACGGGCAATACGATACCCGGCACGCCCGCTCAACAGCAGACCTTTAATAACAACGCGGACGGAATGTGGCGAGCAATGCCGAGCATCAACGTAGATGCGCAGGGAAACGTAGCTATCGGTTACACGGCCTCAAGCACCACGGTCAATCCGGCCATTCGCTATGCGGGACGGCTCGTAACCGACCCGACAAACGACCTCGCACAGGGTGAAGCAGTCCTTATCGCTGGCGGAGGACATCAAACCAGCAGCAGCGGACGTTGGGGAGATTACAGTTCCACATTTCTAGATCCGTCAGATAACTGCACATTCTGGCACACGAACGAATATTATTCCGCAACGAGTTCGTCGAGTTGGAATACACGTATAGGGACATTTAAGTTTCCCGGTTGCTCGGTCGGTCCGACTCCAACGGCGACAACTACCGCAACCTCTACACCGACGGCGACGGCAACAAGTACTTTTACTCAAACCGCGACGGCGACAAACACTTCTACATCGACTCCAACAGGAACGGCGACAAACACGGCAACCGGGACACCAACGCCACAGGCGGTTATTAATGGGACTGTTACCTATGGCAACGCGATCGGTTCACCGGCTCCGCCGCGCTTTGTCCCGCAAGTGCTTATCAGTGCGCAGGGCTCGCAAAATGTTTCCGATACGACTGGAAATCTCGGCAGCTATTCGTTGACAGGTTTCGGCAGCGGGCCTTACACGATCACGCCTTCTAAGTCGGGCGGTGATAACGCCGCGATCTCGTCGTTCGATGCGGCGAAGATATCGCAATATGTCGCCGGCAATACGAGCCTAACACCGGCTCAGCAAACCGTCGCCGATGTAAGCGGAACCGGCGGCATTTCTTCGTTCGATGCCGCCATGATCGCCCGCTATGTAGCCGCTCTTGGAGCTCCGATCGGCAGCACCGCAAATTGGATCTTCAGTCCAGCAAGTTATAGCCACGATTCGATCACAGGCACCATCAATGGCGAGGACTATTTGGCGTTGCTTATGGGGGAGGTTTCCGGTAATTGGGCCAATGCCGGCGCTCGGAATTCCACCGAGGGACAAGGTCCTGAACGTAACATTGCCGTTAAATTGCACAGTGTTGTAGCGCCTTCCGGAAGCGATGTGATTGTTCCGATAATGGTCGAAGGAGCAGCGATGAAGGGAATTATCGGCGTCGAGATCGACGTTCGATTTGATCCAACCGTTGTTCAGCCGCAAGCTGATCCGCTTGATCTGGTCGGGACAGCTAGCCGCGGCCTCTTTGCGGTAACAAACGGCAACGAACCCGGATTGCTGAAAGTGGTTATGTACGGCCCATCTCCGATCGATGCAAACAGTGTCCTTTTGAATCTGAAATTTACAGCAGTAGGAGCGCCGGGAACTGTTTCGCCGATCACGTTCGAACACCTTTCTTTCAACGAAGGCGACACAACCGTGACAACAACGGACGGACGAATCGAAGTGTCAAAATCCTGAAACGTGCTAATTACCGTTTCGATATCCTCTATTGCTGGGTAAAAACCAAGGCTGTCTCGGCTTGCCGCGACAGCCTTTGTCAATAAAGCCGATGACCGGGCAAATTTGCAACAATTTGATGACTTTATCGTGAGAAACATGGTTTTTGTGCTAGAATAATCTGCTTTTTGACCATTTAAGGGTTAGTAGTTTTGCCCCGACGATCCATGCTCGAATGTGGCGATAAGATCGGCGACTACACACTTGCCAGGTTCCTCGGACGCGGGCAGTTCGGAGAGGTCTGGCTTGCGGAGAAGGAACTGGCCTTTTCAACCCGCAAATTCCACCACGCCCTAAAATTCCTTTTCAAACGCGAAGAAGAGATCAACATTAAGGCCGTTGAGGCCGAGATCGACACCTGGATCGAGGCGAGCGGCCATCCGAACGTCATGTCCGTTTTGGATATGATCGTGCATGGCGATTACGTCATTATCGTCAGCGAATTTGCCGAGGGAGGCTCATTAAAACGCTGGCTCACCAAGCACGGTGGCAGGGCACCATCGCACGAACAGGCGCTCGAGATGATGACCGGCATTTTGAGCGGTATCGAGCATCTTCATTCGCGAAACGTCGTTCATCGAGATCTGAAGCCGGACAACATTCTTCTTCAAGGAAATTTTCCGCGCATCACCGATTTCGGAATTTCGAGGATCGTTTCCGCAGGCTCGCTGTCGACCGTCGCGATGGGCAGTCCTTTCTACATGTCGCCTGAATCCTTCGACGGCAGCAAATCGACCCAAACGGACATTTGGTCGGCGGGTGTTCTTCTGTATGAAATGCTTACCGGCGAACATCCTTATCGCGCCGACACGATCTATGGGTTGGTTTCCTCTATTCGACAGGACGAGCCAAAACCTTTTCCGGACGGGATCCCGAAGGAACTGCGGGACATTGTCTGGACTGCGCTTCAAAAAGACTCCGCGAAACGCTATCGCACAGCTCGCGCTATGCGCGGTGCCATTGAACTGGAGCTCCACGGTCTGAAACTTCGCAAAAACAGCGAGCCGGATTCGCCCACGACCGAGATCATCCAGCCAGCCGGGAATAGATCGTCGGAAGTTGGGTTCAATGAATCCGACTCTGGCGTTAATGACAAATCAGGCAAGAGGACACACAAAACCGACGCGAAAAAAACTCAGGAATCACAGCCCGAAGCGACGGAACCGGAACGCCGCGCGCCTGTCGCCCGGAGTTCGCGAGCATCTGCCTTGTCACTCGACGGAAGTCAGAAAACTATGACCGCCGATCTCGCGAAACTAATAATAACGGACGACGTTCACGAATCCGAAAGTGCGCGTGGACACGTTGCCGAACCTTTCCGCGGCTTTGCGTCGAGCGGCTTTGGCAACAGCCAAACCACGCCGCCTACGCGTCCATGGCTGTTCATTCTCGGCGCTATCCTCGCCCTCGGACTGATCGTCGGCATATCGGCAGTATTTGCAGTAAAAACGATCTTTTTCAGCGAGCAGGCACAAAACGCGGCCAATTCGACCACCAAGGATGCCTCCGCGTTGAAAGCCGCGCCTGGCGATAATAAAACCTCACCGCCAAAAGACATGGTCTTGGTTCCCGGCGGCAAATTCATGATGGGTCGAGATGACGGAGAGATCGATGAAAGGCCCGCTCACGAGATTCCTGTTGCAGCCTTTTACATGGACAAATATGAAGTCACGAATGAGGAATATGCAAAGTTTGTTCAAGAAAAAGATCATGATCCACCGCCACAGTGGCATTCGCGCATCTGCCCGCGCGGGAAAGAACGATTTCCGGTGGTCGGAGTGACTTGGGACGATGCCACTGCTTTTGCGCAGTGGAAAGGAAAGCGTCTTCCGACAGAGGAAGAATGGGAATTTGCCGCCCGTGGAACTGATGGGCGAATGTATCCATGGGGAAACGAGTGGAACCAGAAGCTTGCGAATATTAAAGGCAAGTCTCTAAAGCCGGTCGGGAGTTTCCCCTGCACATCACCATTTGAGATTTGTGACTTGATTGGCAATGCTTCCGAATGGACCCAAAGCGATTTTCAAGCGTATACTAACGGCCGGCTTTCAGACTTCTACCGAGATAAGAATAATTTGAAAACTTTGCGGGGCGCCAATTTCATGTTTGGTTATCCTTCCGCAACCTACAGAGTCGGTTTTGAAACGAACAAGCAAGACAAAAAGGTGCTGGGCTTTCGTTGCGCAAAGGACATCGCTGGCTGATCAGATATCTGATGAATAGAAGTCTCCTCACTGTCTTATTGTTGCTGGCACTGGGACTTTACAGTTCAACTTCGTCGAATGTTCTCGCACAGTTGTGCGGAGTTCCTGGCGCTCCACCTTGTTCTTCCGGACGGTCGAAGCCGCGAAAACAAGTTCCCAAGCCGAAACCCAAACCTAAGCAACCCATTCCGGGTAAACCGGCGCCGGAGTCTGAAAAACGCCCCGCCCCGTCGCCCAAGCCAAAGAATAACCCTCCGATTCACAAGCGACCGACTCCAAGGCCGAAGCCGCAGAGCAAGCCGAAGCCATCGACGCCGGCCCCGCTCGCCAAACCAAGAGAAGTTCCGGCACGACCAAAGATAAAAAGCGAAGTCGAGAATCTGGATAGAAGAAAGGCCGAGGCAAAGAATATTCGGCTGCCAAACAAAGCGATTGAAGAAGGAAATAAGTGGAATGACAGAGCTGAATATGATACGGCCCTTGTGTATTTTGACAGGGCGATCGAGCTAAAGGCCGATGACCCGGTCGCATATTACGATCGGGCGTTAAGTTTAGGAAAAAAGGCGGACTTATATTTTAAAGCTCTTGATTATGAGAAAGCATTTGACGCGACGGAACGCGCAATAGCGGATTACGACAAAGTGTTGGGGATGAGCGCTTCTGAATTCCTGGACTACGCCGAGGTCTACAACAATAGAGGCTCAGCCTATTCAAAGACCATGAATCCTGAGGCGGCAATAAAAGACTTCAGCACAGCTCTTGGGCTGGTTCGTTCCGGCTACTTCTCCGACCCTACAATCTATAAGAACCGCGCGAATGCATATATCCTTTTGCATAACAATGTTGCGGCAATAAGTGACTTTAGTAAGATAATTGACTCGTTACCCTTTCCGGCTTATCTCGGAAGAGGCAAGCTATACCTTGATGAAAGGGATTATGAACAGGCGAGCAGGGATTGTGGCAAGGCCATAGAAATGGCTCAAAAGTCCGGTGAGGCTGCTGAGTGTGTATCGCGTGTGTCTGCCGTTAAGCAAGAATTAGACGAATTGAATAAACTAGATCTTGAGGGGCTGAAAAAAAATAATCCAAAGACCGCCGCCGAGGCCTACAATACGCGAGGGACGAAGCTCCTCGGCCTGGGAGAATTCGACCGTGCGATTGCCGATTTTTCGGCTGTGATCGACATGGGCTCAAACAACTATATCGCGCGCGCTTATGCGAGGCGCGGTCAGGCGAAGAACGGCAGGGGCGATTACGACGACGCAATCAAGGACCTAAAGTCCGCTATCGACACCGACGCGAATCTAGCGGAAGCACGATTTCAACTCGGACTTTCGTATATAGAAAAACGACATTCGGGTTTTCCGGATGAAAAACTTTTGGACGATTCAATTCACGAATTTGCCGAAGCATTGCACCTAAATCCAATATTTCCCCAAGCGTCTTATAATCTAGCTCTCGCGTACCTTGAAAAAAAGAACTACGACGCGGAACCTGAACGTGCATTAAAGGACGCCATTGATAACCATTTCTTAGATCTTCGCCTGGCGTATATTCGGCTTGCAGCGCTATATGATTTGAGGAGTCAGAACCTGACAGGAGATGCTTTCAAAGAAATGAAAGACAATGCCAGGAACGCGAGAATTGATGCCGCGCATCCGCCGGAAATTTCTCGTTGGCGAAAGAATCCGCCTGTGAGTCCGACTCCCACCGCGATACCCTCGGTGGAGAGCAAATCGCCCTAAAAACTTCGCTTAAACAGATAAGACGCTTTTATGAAAAAGCTCCGCCCGTTGCCGTGGAGGCCCGATTCGGGTTGATGCGTGTATGGGTTGAATCCGCCGTAGTTGAAATCGTCGTTGTAACCCACATAAACCGCCGTGCCCGGATTTGGGGTCCATCCGACGACCAGCTGCGGACGCAGTCTCGTACTCAGTGTGGCGTAATCGACGCGGAGCCGGGCAAAGGTGTTGCGCGTGAATTGATACGTCGTGCGCGAACTGTAGATGCGCTCGATAAACGCTACCTCGCCCGTATCATGCCGAACCATTCGCCGACGGGTAAAGTCGAGTTGTGTTTTCAGCGCCGTGGTCGGCTGATACCTGATAGTCGTCTGGATCCAAAGCTGATTGCCTGGTCCTGGATCGAGAGGCGCCAGTTGTCCAAGCGGATCATGTGTCGCCGCATAGCTGACGCGTGCATAACGCTTGCCAAATCCGAAATCATACTCCATTATTCCGGCAGTGTAGTCCTGGAACCATGAAAAATACAGTTGCTTGTTCGGCGTCGTCTCAAAGCGCGTCTGAAATGCCTTGTAAGTGGCGCTTCGCTCGCCGCTCGGGCCGAAGAATGCGCCCTGCTGGGTCGCGGAGCGTCGCGGGCCAAATTCATGTTCGAACACGCGTTCGTAACCCCACTGGCCGTTGCCGCCTATATATGTTTGTCGCGGCAGGGCAAGCTGAAAGTTGGTGTCAGAAATAAAGTACTGGCTTCGTCCCTTCCAGTCGTAGGAGATATTCGTCGCATTTTGGATACGCTTGCGTTGAATAAATCGTTTTGCGTCCGTGTCGGTCATGTAACGATGGAATACGCCTGCATAATTCGTGTCCGTGCGTTCGGTAAACCCGACATCGGCCCGGTAATCGCGCGAGCGGCCATTGGCGTTATAGTTCATATACCAATTCCGGCCGGCGCGTTCGAGATAAAGATTATAGCCCAGACCGTTACCCGTCCGGTAAAGATTGCGGTCGTGATCGGGATCGTAAAAATAAGCACGCGATGTAGTGCCTACTACCTGAAACTCCGCGACGGTCTTCTGGTCAAAGCGAAATCGTCCGTCAAAGCTGCCGGTGTTATTATGCTGATCGACAAAGTTGTATGTCGTAGCAAAAAATCCGAGATTGTTTTCCTTCCCGATGTCGCGCTTGAAACGAAACACTCCAATGTCCGCGTTTTGATCGACAAAACGCTCGATGCCGCAATTAGTCTGTCCGCTCAACTGGCAATTTAGAAGAGATTGGCGCTCGTCTTTTGAAAAGTTTCCGGGTGCATTGTCCGAGGCATACATTATCCCGAATGTATTTTTTCCCTGGCGGCCCGTTATCTTCGCTGCGATATCCGGATCGACGATCGTTCTGGTGTTGACCAGATTGAGCTGGCTCTGGAATATATCTATGCGTTCGAGGAAGAAAGGCCGTTTTTCGGCGAAAAATATTGGGAAGCGGACGTTGGCGGTTGTAACGGGTGCGTCGGCCTCGACCTGCGCAAAGTCGGGATTATAGGCAAAATCAAGAGTTATCGTCGGCGTGATGCCGTATTTTGCGGTCAGTCCGAAATCGCCTTTGATGCCGTCATTTACATAGCGGCCGGCTGGATCGTTGTTAAACGTAAATCGTGTTCGGCGGCCTGTTTCGCTGACCGTGAAGCTCGGGATCAGTTCGAGTTGGTGCGAGGTCTCAACACCCTCGATACCAGTGATATGCCCCGCCTGGCTTAGGTCACCCGAAACGCTGCGGTCGTTCGGCATCCACGAATCCAATTCGTTGTTAACGTATTTGAGCCGCCGGTAAAGATGAACGCCCCACCGTTTGTTTTTTCCGGCCTCGTAGCGGAGAGATTTAAATGGTATTGCTACCTCGATCGTAAATCCGTCGGGTGTCAAAGTCCCTTTTGAGTCCATAACGAGATCGACGCTGTAATCCTCACCCTTTCCTTCTCGAAACACGCCGTCCGCCTGAACACCGAGCGGGTTAAAGAAAATGCAATACGCCTGGCGTTGGTCGTTAAACGTATCTAGGTAGATGCCTACATAATCGTCGTCGAAAATACTGTCGCGGCGGGCGACTGTTGCGCGAACCTTTTCTTTCGGTTCCTGAACGCGAAACGCCAGGTAAAGATTCTTGCTGTCATATCCCATCATCACTTCGCTCGGATATGAAGGTGCCGAGTTATCCCCCGGCTGGACCTGCAAAAAATCGCCAAAAACCGCCGCGTGCTGCCATGCGTCATCATTCAACTGACCGTCGATCGCCGGTGCTTTTTCAAGCCGCGGGATGTTCACGGGCAATTTCTTATTTGCAAACCGATCAGCGGAAGCCGGTTTACCTGTCGACGACGATGCAGTCGGTGAAACGGCTTGCCCGCTGGGAACTGTGACTGGTGAAGAAGTGCCCTGTCCGAACGACGCTGAGGCGCTAGCAAACAGAAAGACGATTCCTATGACGAAGTGCAAGTATTTCATTGGCGGTGCCGCTCCAAAGAATGAGAGTTCTCGTGCCGATCGGACTTGGGGTGAGCAGACGTCAGTGACGGCACTTCAAGGACGTCGAGTTGTGCGCAAAAGCGATTCGAAAAGGGTTACGAATCACTTTTCAGGAATGTTTCAACTGTTTCGTCTTTTTTATTCGCGAGCCTGTAAAAATGGGCCTTGCAGGCCGTCGATTTTGTGGAAAGGCACGCTGAATCAACGTTTATATTAATTGAACGGAAGAAAACGAGTGTTCTTGCACAGTGGCAAACATTTTAGCCGCGACGCAAAAGCCGGAGGTCTATTCTGTTTAACATTCTCCATAGTTCAAAGGTTAGACCGCATCGAAAAATGGTGCGGTTTTTTTGTTTTTCGGCGTCGATGTTAGATTAGAACCGAAATGCAAAAGGTCCTGACAGCCGAACAAATGCGCGAGGTCGATCGCCTGACGACCGAAAAATACGGCATTCCATCGATCCTCTTAATGGAAAACGCCGCCCACGCCGTCGCACGCGTAATTACCGAAAAATTCGGTGGCTCGGTTAGAGATAAGTCGATTGTCATTCTCTGCGGTAAAGGCAACAATGGCGGCGACGGAGCTGCCTTGGCGCGAGTTTTATTGGGTCGCGCAGCAAAGGTTCATGTCGTCCTATTTGGTTCCTCGGTCGAAAGCAAAGGAGATGCCAGAACCAACTTTGACATGATCAAACGAATTACTGCCAGCGACTATCGCTTAAAATTCGAAGAGGTCAATTTGACCGAAGATGAAGCACGGAATTGGTGGAAAGATTTTATTCATAACTTTGCGATCACGAAGGTTGATTGCATCGTAGATTCTATTTTTGGAACCGGATTCAAAGGTGAAATTTCCGGTTCACTCTGCGTGATTTTGGAGACTTTGTGGACGAACATAAATCGTAGATTTGGCGAACTGATGATCGTGTCGATTGATCTGCCGTCAGGTTTCGATGCAGACGAGGCCGATACGAACAGTTGGCACTTTTTTCCCGACTCAACTATAGCTTTCACATCTCCAAAGAGAGCAAATGTCCTACCACCCGCTTCGAAATTCAATGGTGAATTGATAGTGGCGAATATCGGCTCGCCCCAGAACTTGATTGATGATCAACCGTCACATCTCTATCTGGCTCAGAAAGACGACGCCTCTTGGTGGGTTCGACACACCGGTTTTTCAAGTAGTGATTATAAAAACAAACGTGGCCATGCATTATTGATCGCCGGATCTGAATGCTATTCAGGTGCGGCGGTTTTGGCTGGTGATGCAGCGATGCGTTCGGGTGTTGGGTTGGTGACGGTTGTTACTCCGAAATCGTCGAAGGATTCCGTTGCGTCGCGAGTTTTGCCGGAAGTGATGATCCGTGGGGTTGCCGAGACTGACGGCGGAGCAATCGCGGAAGCGGCATTTGATGAGACCGGTGACCTATTGAGCAAGGCGGATTCGGTCGCGATCGGCTGTGGGCTTTCGCAGGATGAGGGCACGAAGAAGTTTGTCGAACTCGTCGTTGCGACGCGTCGGCAGCCCACTGTTGTTGATGCGGACGCCCTTAATCTCCTCTCGCCCTTCGCGGGCTTTGACGCGAATGGCGAGAGTCAACCACCTCTCATACTGACTCCGCATGAAGGCGAGTTTATGCGGCTGCTTGGAACCGATGACAAGAATGCGATAGAGGATCGGGTCGCGTCAGTTCGCGAGTTTGCGACAAAGCATACTGTCATTCTGGTACTCAAGGGTGAGCGTGTTTTGATCGGCGAGCCGGGTGGAAAGGTTATTGTAAATCCGACAGGGAATTCGGGCCTCGGCAAGGCGGGAAATGGCGATACGCTGACTGGAATTCTCGCCGGCTTTGTCGCACAGGCGGTGGCGATGAAGATCGATATTTTTGAAACCGTGGTCGCGGCGGTTTATGTTGCAGGAATGGCGGGCGACATCGCTGAAAAGAAATTTGGCAAACGCGTAATGACAGCGTCGGATGTGCGTGAATGCCTGACCGAGGTCTTCAAAGCGTTGGAGGCTGGAGAATGACGAATCGAGCCATTGCGAATCATGGTCTGTCAGCCTCTCAGGTTTCGCAAAGTGAGGATCAAACGTTTGAACTCGGCGAACACCTTGGAAGTGAGTTAAAAAGCGGCGATGTCGTGCTGCTCTACGGGGGGCTTGGAGCAGGTAAAACCCTTTTGACGAAAGGTATTGTGAACGCGCTCGATTTTGACGTTGACGAGGTTACGAGCCCGAGTTTTGCGCTTGTAAACCTTTATAAAACAGTTAGTTTTGACGTCTACCATATCGATCTATGGCGTTTGAACGCCGGAAACGATGCGGCGTCTGCGGTGGGACTAAGCGAGATACTTGAGAACGAAAACGCCGTCACAATCATCGAATGGGCTGATAGGCTTGGCGAGGCTGTTTTTCACAATCGGACGATTTCGGTCCGCATAGAAGGAGACGGCGACGACAGGCGCGAGATTCAGATAATGATAAACGGCTAACGTGAAAGATTTAACATGGATTTTCTTTGTAACATTGGCGGCATTTCGTATGATATAGCCCGCCACATATGCCCGTCCTCGATATGAAATCCGCAAAAACGGCTCCTGAGGTGTTCGAAGCAGAAATTCCAACATCGGAAGAGCTCAACGGCAACAAGCTTTTTAATCGCGAGCTGAGCTGGCTCGAATTCAATCGGCGCGTTCTGGACGAGGCGACGGATGATAATTTGCCGGTTCTGGAGCGGCTAAAATTTCTCTCGATATTCTCGTCGAATCTCGACGAGTTTTTCATGATCCGCGTTTCGGGTCTGAAGGAGCAGATCTTCGAGGGCGTCGGCGAGCTTTCCGCCGACGGATTGACGGCGACTGAGCAGCTTGCGGCGGTCTACAAGCGATTGCGGCCGATGCTCAAACGCCAGGTTTCGTATCTAAGTGAAAATGTTATCCCTGCGTTGAAGGAAGCCGGCATAACTATCGAATCATATGAAGGACTGAATGCGAAAGACAAGAAACATCTCGACAAATATTTTCGAAACAACATCTTCCCGATACTTACGCCGCAGTCGGTCGATTCAAGCCACCCATTTCCATACATCTCAAATCTGAGCCTCAACCTCGGACTGTATATCGAGCCAAATCGCGCGTTTACGCAGGCAAAGTTGAAGCATTTGTTTCGTCAAAAACGATTCATTCGCATCAAGCTGCCTTCGACCGTGCCGCGGCTGATTCCGATCAACGAAAAGGCCGGAAGGCATGCATTACTTGAAGAAGTTGTAGCCGCAAACGTCGCCGAACTTTTCCCGCATATGAAGACGAGCGAAGCCTATGTTTTTCGCGTGACGCGCGATGCGGACATTGAGCTTCGCGAGGATGAGGCAGGCGATCTTCTTCGCACGCTAGAGCGTGAGCTGCAGCGTAGGCGTGATAGATTTGCCGTGCGCCTCGAAGTCGCGTCCGGTATGCCGAACAAGATGGTCAAGCTGCTGGCGACCGGAACGGGACTGGCCGATGACGAGGTCGAACGCATCGATGGTTTTGTCGATATTCCCGATCTTCTGCAGCTTTATTCGCTGGATAGGCCGCGGCTAAAAGAACGCCCGATCACATCGGTCGTGCCCGCGGTATTTCAGAAAAAAGAGAATATCTTCGACGTCATAAAGAAACAGGATGTGCTTCTGCATCATCCTTACACGTCTTTCACAACGGTGGGCGATTTCATCTCGCGAGCGGCGGACGACCCGAACGTGCAGGCAATAAAAATATGTCTCTATCGCACGGGAAAAGGTTCGCCGATCGTTGCGTCGCTGATGCGGGCGAGCCGTCTCGGAAAACAGGTTACAGCACTTGTCGAACTAAAAGCACGCTTTGACGAAGAGAACAATATCGAATGGGCACGCCGGCTTGAGAACGAAGGCGTTCACGTTGTTTACGGTATCAGCACGTTGAAGACGCATTCGAAAGTTCTTCTCGTGGTGCGTCGCGAAAAGGACAAGCTGGTTCGATACGTTCATCTCGCGACGGGCAACTACAATCCGCTGACCGCGCGGATGTATACCGATCTCGGTCTTTTGACGGCTGATGAAGAGATCGGCGAAGATGCGAGCAGCCTTTTTAATTTTTTGACGGGTTATTCGCAGCAGGACAAATACAAGCGACTGATCGTCGCTCCGCTGCATTTGCGTGACCGTCTGATCGCTCTGATTCGCCGCGAGGTGAAAAATAAAAAAGCGAAAAAAGATGCACGGATCATTATTAAGGCAAATAGTATTACTGACTTTCAGGTGATCGATGAGCTTTATAAGGCATCGCAAGCTGGCGTCGAGATCGATCTGATAATTCGCGGAATTTGTTCGCTGCGTCCGGGAATCAAAGGACTGTCGGAAAACATTCGAGTGCGTTCGATCGTCGGCCGATTCCTTGAACACAGCCGCGTTTACTATTTTGCCAATGGCGGTGAAGACGAGGTTTATATCGGCAGCGCCGACCTGATGCACCGCAGCTTTGACACGCGTGTCGAGGTCTTGGCGCCTATCCTCGATCCCGAGGTCAGGAATTATCTAAAGAACGAATTCCTTACTTCGTATCTGCGGGACGACGTTAATGCGCACGTGCTAAGGCCGGACGGCAGTTATAAGAAAGTCGCACATCGCGGAGATAAGGGATTTGACGCGCAGATGCACTTTGTCGGGGCGGATAATCTCAGCTAGCTTTTTTCGAATCTCGATTCCATTACATCGCCGTTGGCTTCGCCGTATTTGAGCGTGAGACGCGGATAACCGCGGGCTTCGACCTCAAGATCGCCGGCTTTGAGCAGCCTTTCGGCTTTCAGGATGTTCTTCATCGACCCTTCGATCTCCATAAAATAGCCGAACGGCAACTCGTCCAAAACAACCTCTACATCGCCGAGATGCCATGCTTTTCGGTGTTTTTCGTAAACGACTGAAAGCTTGTAGCCGAGTTTTTCAATGATGTGCTCGGTCGCGGCAACGTCGGAAACAATGGTCTCGAATTCGATCTGCTGCTTGAAATCGCCATCGGTGACGACCTTCTCTTTGTAGGTAAGCGTGTTGATCTTATCCGTTTTGCGAAGGCGGAGAAATGCCGCACGAGTTTCCAACTCACCTCCGCGGTGCAGGTAGTTTTCCTCAAATGTCTCGTAGGTGAACGTGGCTCCCAACTCGTTGAGCTTTGACGTGAGCTCTACTAGCCGCTTCTTGTCGATCCGATATTTCTTTTCGATCTCGAGTGCCATTCTGCGTGATTGTTGTTTGTTGGAACCGAACGAAAATCATTGTAGATAAAAGAACTTGACAGGGCAAACATCCGCGGAAAATCGCCCTAATGCTTGACTTTTGGTTCGCGGTTCGTAATACTTTACAAAAAGGTCAGGTATGCGATTTTCACGCTTCCTGATCTGAAATTTATAAGAGGAATATTTTATGCCATATCCAGAGATCATGATTCACGGAATGCGACAGGAGCTGGCGCAGCTTGGGATCGAGGAAACAACAACGACCGAAGCGGTGAACGATGCCGTTAAGAATACTGACGGCACGCTGATGGTTGTCGTCAATTCAGTTTGCGGCTGCGCGGCCGGCGGAGTTCGTCCGGGCATCGCAATGGCGCTGCAGAATTCGCCTAATGTGCCGGACCGTTCGATAACGGTTTTTGCGGGTGCGGATATCGATGCGACCGAGACTGCCCGCGAGTATTTTACCGGTCATATGCCTTCGTCGCCATCGATCGGTTTTTTGAAGAACGGCGAGCTTGTTCAGTTGTTCGAACGCCGCGACCTCGAAGGCCGTCCGCCGCAGGTTATCGCACAGGCTTTAATCGAGGCGTTTAACACGCACTGCACAAAATCGGAAGCCGCAAATAACTAGATCTAGGTAAGAAAAGACTTGTTGAGAAGCCGCTTTTTAGCGGCTTTTTGCTTTTGAATTAACTATTGCACCGAGGATGAGAGAATCGTTAAAATAGTTATAGTTCTTCCGCCAGGCTCATCCTTCGCTATGTCCATAAATCAACGACAACATATCCGATTTTCGCTGGACATTCCCGCAATAATCTATACAAAATTCGGCGAAAAACAAGAGACGCTGCTGCAGCAGATCAGTATCGGCGGCTGTTTTACCGGCTGGGAAGAGAATATCTATGTCGGCGACGAATTTCGCATGGAGATCGAGCTGCCGAACAAGAATTTTCTGCCGCTTTATTGCAAGGCACTCTATCGCTTCGATCACACCGGAATCGGCGTTAAATTCATCGACATATGCGAGTTTGAGCAAGAGCTGATCTCAAAGATCATAGCCCACCGACTCGACATCGAAGGCGTACCTCTCCAAGTCGATCCATTCATCCCGCCGCCGACTTTTGTTGCCGAAGATCCAAGTCCACGAATTACCGACATTCGTGCAAAACGTGACGCTGTGTTAGAAAAAATAATGGCTGGCGATGATGGGTTTTAGAAAAGTTCGTCGAGGGCCTGCTCAAGATTTCTTATTCCGACAACTCGCATTCCCAATAACTTCTCCAAACCTTTTTTGTTTGATTCCGGAAGGATCAGTTTCTTGAATCCGAGAGTCTGAGCTTCGCGTGCGCGGGCTTGGGCTTGAAGGACGCCCCGGACTTCGCCGGTGAGGCCGATTTCGCCGAAGACGGCGATCTCGGGTGAGACTTGCAGGTTGCGAAAGCTCGATGCGATCGCTGCGACGATGCCGAGATCGGCGGCAGGTTCGTCGACCTCGAGGCCTCCTGCAACGTTTATGAAAACGTCGTCGCCCGCGAGGTGAAAGCCAAGACGCTTTTCGAGAACTGCTATCAGTAACGATGCGCGATTTTGATCGAAGCCTTGAGTCATTCGGCGGCCGCTGCCGAATTTTGTGCCGCTGACCAATGCCTGAACCTCGACCAGCATCGGGCGCGTTCCTTCCATGCAGACGGTGACGACCGAGCCGGTTGCGTTTTCGGGACGTTCCTGCAGAAACAGCTCTGACGGATTGCCGACAGGAACAAGACCGGTGTTCGTCATTTCAAAAACGCCGATCTCGTTGGCGGCGCCAAATCGATTCTTTGTCGCTCGAATAATGCGGTGATTGTGATGACGGTCGCCTTCGAAATAGAGGACTGTGTCGACGATGTGTTCGAGCGTTTTTGGGCCGGCGATGGAGCCTTCCTTTGTGACGTGGCCTGTGAGAAAGACCGGCGTAGCGGTTTGTTTGGCGAAGGTCATGAACTGCGACGCCACATCGCGGACTTGCGAGACGCTGCCGGGAGCGGATTCGATCTGGTCGCTGAAGACGGTTTGGATCGAATCGACGATAACAAAATCAGGCCGCAGTTTCTCGGTTTCGGCAAGGATCGATTGCAGATTTGTTTCGGGCAAGAGGAGAAGGTTTTGCGCTTCGACGCCGAGGCGTTCACCGCGCATTTTTATCTGACGTTCGGACTCTTCGCCTGAGACATAGAGCACCTTTGTGCCGTTTCGCCCTAGCTTGTCGGCCATCTGCATGACGATGGTCGATTTTCCAATCCCGGGCGCACCGCCGATCAAAACCAGTGAGCCGGCGACAATGCCGCCGCCGAGAACACGATCGAGTTCGTCGATGCCGGAAGCGGTCCGGTCGTCGTCCTGCGATTCGACGCTGGAATAGGTCACGGTCGTCGATTCGCGATATGCCGAACCTGCCCTAGCGGCCATCGCCGTCGGACGAAATCGTTCCTCGACCATCGTGTTCCATTCTTCACAGTCAGGACACTGGCCGAGCCATTTGCGCGATTGCGAGCCGCAGTTCTGACACACAAAAATTGTTGCCGGTTGTTTTGCCATCCGTTTCGCTAGGATACAACAAACGCCCATATTAGTCGCATGGCCGTGTTCGGGCGAATTGAATCTGAAAACACAGTTTTATTGGCCATTTAACGTATGTGGAAAAATCCGGCGAATTTCCACCGTGAATTTTCGCCGGATCCGGTCATATATCGCTACTTACACGACGCCGTTTCGTGATAAGATTTTTTTGAATGAAGCTGGACGTTTTCATACTACGGGTTGCATTTGTCGGGATGCTGATCATTCTTGGCTACCTGCTTAATCCGTTCGAACACACGCGCCGGTTCGGCTTTGGAATGATCGGCGATGAGACTACGAGACGTTTCTTCTCGGCCGGACTTGGGTTGATCCTCGGACTACTAATAATCGCCTTTGAAATGCGCGTTCGAAAGGCGTCGTTGAAGACGCTCATCGGCGCTGCTGCAGGATCGATATTAGGCATTGTCGGCGCATTCCTGATCGGTGTTTTGATCTCGATCCAAAAGGAAGCTGCCGTTTCGGCTGAGATGCAGACGTTTCTCACGATCACGCTCGCGTTTTTTATGGGCTACGTCGGGCTGATGGTCGGGGCAGCGAAAGGTGACTATCTCGATCTCTCCGCACTCGGCGGCATCTTCAGCGACAAGAACGTTAAGCGTGATTACAAGATCCTCGACACGTCGGTGATCATCGACGGCCGTATTGCCGACGTTGCCGAAACAGGATTTTTGGGCGGCACGTTGATCATACCGAATTTTATTCTCACGGAACTGCAGCAAGTTGCCGACTCGCCTGATTCATCAAAACGCCAACGCGGGCGCCGCGGGCTCGATATGCTGCAGCGGCTTCGCAACAACAGCAAGCTTGATATCCAGATCGTCGAGACCGATTTTCCTGCTGTGAAAGAAGTCGATCTGAAATTGATCGAGCTTGGAATGCAGCTCGAGGCCGTGATCGTTACAAATGATTTCAACCTCAACAAAGTTTCGCAGCTTCGCGGTGTCGAGGTTCTGAATATCAACGAGCTCGCCAATGCCCTTAAACCGGTTGTTCTGCCAGGCGAAGCGATGCGTGTATTTGTCCTCAAAGAGGGCAAGGAATACAATCAGGGCGTCGCCTATCTCGACGACGGCACGATGGTAGTTATCGATAACGCCCGACGTTTGATCGGCAAAACCGCCGACATTGCCGTTACAAGCGTCCTGCAGACAACTGCCGGCAAGATGATCTTTGGCCGCCTATGGGAAGACAAAGACGATGCCAATGGTGCGAACGATAATTCAATGAGCATCCATGATTCGCGATCGCTTGGATTTAGAAAAGCGACGCGCGAACTTCGTCAGACCACAATAATCGAAGAGATCGAATCATAGCTTGAACACCGCCATCATAGTTGCAGCCGGAAGCGGACAGAGATTTGCCGGGTCGCAGCCCAAACAGTTCATACATCTTCTCGGAAAGCCATTAATAATACATACTTTAGAACGATTCTCTGCTTGTGCCGAGATCGATGACATAGTCTTGGTCTTGTCCGACGACGGCCGCGCGGAATTTGAGAAGATCAAAGATCAATTTGAAATTTCAAATCTCAAATCTGTAATCACCGGTGGCAAAACAAGAGCCGAATCGGTCAAGAACGGACTCGATTCGATCGCCGCGAATGATGATGACATCATTGCGGTTCACGATGGTGCGCGGCCGTTGGTTTCGACGGATGAAATAACGCGAGTCGTCAATAAAGCGGCTGAAGCCGGTGCAGCGTGCCTCGTCGCAGAAGTCACGGATACGATCAAGCAGGTCGAAGACGGACGCATCTCCGGCACGGTCGATAGAAACTCGCTCCGCCGTGCGCTTACGCCGCAGGCGTTTCGTTACGATATTCTGAAGCGGGCATTCGATGGCGTCGACCTATCGGATGCGATCACGGATGAGTGTTCGTTGGTCGAACGCCTCGGCTTCGAGATCGCATTCGTTGAGGGCAGTTCGCGAAACATCAAGATAACGCGTCCCGAGGATATTGTCCTGGCTGAGGCGTATCTGAAAGAGATTGCCACGAATGCACGAATGAACCGCTAAACTCATTAGTGCATTCGTGCCTAAAATGACCTATGTATCGTATCGGATTTGGAACTGACATACATCGTCTCGTCGCCGGAAGGCCGTTGATCCTTGGCGGCGTCGCAATCGAATCGGACATTGGCGCCGATGGCCATTCGGATTCCGATGTGCTGATGCATGCGACAGCCGACGCTGTCCTTGGCTCGTTGGCTCTCGGCGATCTAGGGACGCATTTTCCAGACGACGAAGAGCGTTGGCGAAACGCGGAAAGCTCGCAGTTTGTTCGTTACGCGGTCGGCCTCGTGAAAGAGAGAGGCTATGTCATTTCCAATATCGACACAGTCATCGATCTCGAAAGACCAAAGCTTCGCCCACACATTGAAACGATGCGAACAAACCTCGCAGCGGCTCTTGATATCCCCATTGAAAACGTCAGCATAAAAGCAAAAACGGGCGAAAAGGTCGATGCGGTCGGGCAGCGACTTGCCGTTCGGGCGGAGGCGGTGGTTTTGGTTAGCATGCAAGAACCGCCGGCATAATGTTGCGTCCCAGAAATCTTGCGTCCCTGAGGTTTTTTCACCACAAAGGCACGAAGAGCACAAAGAAAGACAAATATTGTGCTTCGTGCCCTTTGTGTCTTTTGGTGGATATGCGCGTCCCTGAGAAAAACCGGAAACATGAGCGGTAGCGAGTGCGCATGTTCGAGTAGATGCGTCCCAGAGAATTCTTGAAGTCTCGCATTCCGATGTTCCATCGTGCGTCCCAGAGATTTGCAGGTGAAGAATCCAGTCGCTCCGCTCCCGGTTCTGATACGCGCGCGTCCCAGGGATTTTTCCTTTGCGGTCTTTGCGGCTTTGCGGGAAATGTTTTAACGCGGAGATCGCAAAGATCGCAGAGGTGCCAACATAAGCGCGTCCCAGGATAATTTTCAAATATCATGTCGATGAAGATACGCCGAAGGTGCATCGTAATTTAGCCTGTGTCAAACGCCACAGGGGTAGGTCATGTCCTGATCGCAAGCACCCAACGGTGCGAAGTAAATTTGCCAAGTTGTGTTCTCATCATCGAGATCTTACGTCGCCGCGATGCGGCTTTTATGACGGGATCGGATTCCTGCGGCGTTGCCGCAGGCTGAATTACAACGCACCGTTGGTGCTGAACAATTTGCGGTGAGCCGCGTCCCAGGCAGCATGAATATTCCGTCAGATTATTCGCATGAGACAAGCCTGCTCTTTGAAATGCGGGTTCGACCTGCAGATTTTGACCGCGTCCCAGAGTCAACAGAAGGTAGCACGGCACCATTTCATCATCGTCATAGATATCATAAAACACCGCCCGCTCGAGTTCCGGGCGGTCGGTAAGATCTATCACGATAGGCGTGACGCGGTCGGGGCCGAAGCGGCCTTGAACCCAGATATCGCAAACGAACTCTACGTATTTCCGTTTCTCGATCTCATAATCGATGTCGGTGTTGCGGAAAGAAAATTGCGACTGAAGTTTGGTGCCCGGGCCGATGCGGTTTCTGTACATAGCCCGAACATATCATCGAAATTCGTTTTGCGATATACCAACTTTCCCGATATGGCGTAACTTTCTCGATATGGCGTAACTTTCTCGATTTGACGTGGTTTTCCCGAAAAAGCACAACTTTCTCGATTCGACCTAACTTTCCGAAGTGTGCACAAGCCCGCGGGTGGGCGAGGGCGATACACTCAGCGTTTAAGGTATAGCCCTTGCTCACGCCGGGGGCTTGTGCAATGACCGACGAACTGACCGCCCGCTTACGAAGGCGGCTCTGACAGGTTACGAGGCCTCGTATTTGAATTTTTAGGTATCTGTGCGAAACTTGGACAATCTATGCGTCCACAGGAGATCATCGCCACAAAGCGTGATAATAAGGCACTTACCGACGAGCAGATAACTGCGTTTATCGACGGCGTGTGCGATGGCAGCTGGGCCGATTATCAGATAACGGCGTTGATAATGGCCATATTTATTCGCGGGTTGAATCGCCGCGAGCAATACGCCATCACCGGTGCGATGCTGCATTCCGGGACGATAATGGATTTTTCCGATATCGATGCGCCGAAAGCTGATAAGCATTCGACAGGAGGTGTCGGCGATAAGACTTCGCTGATAATTGCGCCTCTTGCCGCTGCTTGCGGGATTGCGGTTCCGATGATCTCGGGTCGCGGGCTTGGGCACACCGGCGGAACTCTGGACAAGCTCGAATCGATTCCTGGTTTCGATGTAAACATTCCTTTTGCGAAATTCAAGACGGTTTTGAAAAAGTGCGGCCTCGCACTAGCGGGACAGACGAAGCAGATCGCGCCAGCGGATAAAAAATTGTATGCATTGCGAGATGCAACGGCGACGGTGCCCTATATTCCGCTGATCGTCGCGTCGATAATGTCTAAGAAACTCGCCGAAGGGTTAGACGTTTTGGTACTGGATGTTAAGACCGGTTCCGGCGCATTCATTCAAAAATATGCCGAGTCGTTAAAGCTTGCGAATGCTCTGTGCGAGACGGGACGAACGTTTAGTGTTACAACTAAGGCTTTGATCACGGATATGTGTCAGCCGCTTGGGCAATACGTTGGGAACGCACTTGAGGTCTATGAATGCATTAAGGTCCTGCGTGGCGAAGCCAATGACGCGATGCAGCCGACGCTCGAACTATCGATGGAATTAACTGCGCAGATGCTTGTTCAGTGCAAGGTTTCCAATTCGATCGACAGCGCGAAGCTGAAACTTGAAAGTGTGCTCGACAGCGGAGCGGCGCTTGAAGCGTTTAGAAAGAACATCGAACTGCAAAGCGGTGACCCGAAGGTTTGCGACAAACCGGAATTGTTGATCGAGAAGAGCCTCGTGAAAGTCCCGCTTATTGCATCGGGCAGCGGCTGCCTTAATGAGATCGATACTTTTGCGGTTGGGCGAGCGGTTTCCGATATCGGCGGCGGACGGGTCAAGGCCGAGGACGGCATAGACCACGCCGTTGGCTATTCCTGCACACGCAAGCTCGGAGAACGTATCGCGAACGGCGACGAACTTGGCGTTATTTATTGCCGCAAACGTAACCAGGCGGCCGCAATCAGTGAAAAACTGCAAAAGGCATATAGAATTACCCGCGAAAATCCCAAAACAACAAAACTCATACGGGCCGTCGTCTGATCCCACATTTCTGCACCCAAAACAACTAAAATCACGCTCAACTAATCAGAAAGTTGTCGGGCAATGGACGATCGCATGCAAGTTCCCGTGCATTCACGCGTTCGATAGACAAGCGCCTTTCTGAAGGCAATCTTAAACATCGAGGTTCCGTTATGAAGCACATTTTCAAGAAGGTTAGTCTATTCGCATTTCTTTTGCTCTCTCTCGCCGTTGCAGGTTTTGCCCAGCGACATCCAATTAAGGTTCCACTTCCAAAAAAAGCTCCGGCCAAACCGGTCAATACCTTTGACAGACGAGGCACGCTTGAAATGGTGTTCGTTCTCGATACGACCGGTTCTATGGGAGGCCTGATCGAGGGTGCGAAACAGCGCATCTGGGGAATAATCAACGAGGTGATGCAAAAACCGTCGAAACCGCGTGTTCGCGTCGGCCTTGTAGCCTACCGCGATCTTGGCGACGAATATGTGACCAAGATCCTTCCCCTGACCGAGGACCTGGACAAAGCGTATACGACGCTGATGGCCTATCGGGCGGAAGGCGGCGGCGACGAGCCGGAAAATGTCCGCAAAGCCCTTTCCGAAGGAGTAAAGAAGGCAGGCTGGGCCGCACCGTCGAGAAACCTTGCGCAGATCGTATTTCTGGTCGGCGACGCACCGCCGCAGGATTATGCTCAGGAACCGGACGTTTTGATCACAACCTCTGATGCCGTCAAGAAGGACATGATCGTAAATACGATACAGTGTGGAAACCTCGCCGGGACGAAGGAGATCTGGCAGACGATCGCCGCTCGGGGTGAAGGCAGGTATTTTGCCATCGCCCAGGACGGCGGCGTGCTGGCCATTGCCACGCCTTACGACAAAAAATTGGCGGAGCTTGCGGCAACTATGGGCCAGACTTATTTGCCTTACGGCAGCCGCAGCGTTCAAGAGTCGAATCTCTCGGCGCAACAGGCTACCGAGCTCAACATTGCCGCCGGAGCTTCCTTCGGAGCACTGGCCGACAGGGCAGTTAACAAGGGGATCAACTCCTTTCAGTATGACGGCGACCTCTTGCAGGGAATCGAGAATGAGCAAATAAAGATCGAGGATGTAAAAGAAGAGGATCTGCCGGAGTCGCTAAAGAAGCTGTCAAAACCAGAGCAAAAAAAGGAAATAGGGAAACGAATTGCCGAAAGGACGAAGATCCGGGCGGAGATAATGGAGCTTTCGAAAAAACGGGACGCGTTTTTGGCGGAGGAGAGAAAGAAACGCGGGAAACAGACCGGTTTCGACGCGGCAGTCGCGTCGGCCCTTCAGGAACAGCTATTGCGAAGGGGCATTAAATAGAGCAAAGTAGGGCAGGAGCGATCCTTGCCCTTTTTTTTATATGTCTGTAATCTTATGAAGCGCACAGCCCCATTTTTGATCATATGAATACCAAGCGGATTTTCCTGATTTTGATCGCTTTAGGGATCGTTTTGCTGCACTCATCCTGCACGCAGCGCACGGAAGCAAAACGCGAGGGTTGCAAGATTCGCGTCGGCATTGTTTTCGATATCGGCGGCAAGAACGACCGGTCGTTCAACGCCGCCGCTTGGGAAGGTGTGAAACGGGCGCAGCAGGATCTCGATATTTGCCTATACGACGTCGAGCCGGGCAATCCGACATCGATCGAGCCGGCGATGCGAGCATTTGCTGAGAAGAATTTCGATCTCATAATCGGCGTTGGGTTTGCGCAGGGGCCGATCATGCAGCGGGTCGCACTTGATTATCCGAATAATCATTTTGCGATCGTCGACGGAGTGATCTTTGAGGAAGACGGCAAGACGCCACTCAAAAATGTTGCGTCGCTAATCTTTCGCGAACACGAAGGTTCATATTTAGTTGGAATGATCGCTGCGTCAAAGTCGAAAACCGGCAAGCTCGGTTTTCTCGGCGGGATGGACATCGGATTGATCCACAGGTTTGAAAAAGGCTATGAAGAAGGAGCCAAAGCAGTAAATCCGAATATTGAGGTCATCCAAAATTATGTCGGCGTGACGGATGGCGCATGGAACAATCCGGGCAAGGGCAAAGAGCTTTCGCTCGCTCAGATCGAGAAGGGCGCGGACGTGATCTTTACGGCAGCAGGGAATTCAGGACTTGGCGCGTTTGATGCAGTCGAGCAATACGGAAAAGAAAATGGCGAAGCGAAGAAATTCGTTATCGGGGTCGATTCGAATCAGAACGGGGTTAAGCCCGGCTTTGTTCTCACCTCGATGGTAAAACGCGTCGACAATGCAGTTTACGATGTGGTGAAAGAGGTCCTGAACGGCCGATTCGAAGGCGGCTTTCACGTCTTCGGCCTCGACAAGGACGGCGTCGCTTATGCGATGGATGACAACAACAAAGCACTGATCCCGCAGGACGTGATTGATAAAGTCGAAACAGCAAAAGGGAAGATCGTTGCCGGCGAGATCAAAGTAACAGACGCGATGGCAAAATAATGCTCGAATTAAGGAATATCACAAAAACTTTCGGCAGCGTTATTGCCAACAATGATGTTTCGATAAAGATCGAAAAAGGCACGATCCACGCGATCGTTGGCGAGAATGGTGCCGGAAAATCGACGATCATGCGCATTGCGTATGGTTTTTATAATGCCGACAGCGGCGAAATTTTGGTTGACGGAAAACCAGCGGCGATAAAAAATCCGCATGACGCGATAGCCAACGGCATCGGCATGGTGCACCAGCATTTTATGCTGGTCGACACGATGACTGTTGCGGAGAATATTATTCTCGGCGCGGAGACTGGCTCGGCGGCGAACCTTGATCTTGAGAAAGCGAATGCCGATATTCTGGCACTGTCAAATGAGTTGAAGCTTGGCGTCAACCCGAACGCCTATATCGAAGATCTTTCAGTCGGACAGCAGCAGCGTGTTGAGTTGCTGAAAGCACTCTATCGACACGCCGATCTGCTGATTCTTGATGAGCCCACCGCGGTCCTGTCACCGCAGGAAGTCGAAGAATTCTTCGGCATTCTCCGTCGAATGAAAGAACAGGGCAAGACGATCATCATTATCACGCACAAACTCGAAGAGGTCCTCGCGATCTCGGACGAAGTTACGGTCATGCGCGATGGCAAGTCGGTTGGGAATGTAAGGACATCTGAGACGACTGCAAAAGACCTTGCGCGAATGATCGTCGGGCGCGACGTTCTGCTGCGGGTTGAAAAGACTGACGCACAACCGGCTGCAACGGTTCTTGATGTTAAAGGCCTCAGCGTGTCGGGCAAGCATGGACTCGCCGTAAACGGCATTTCCTTCTCGGTGCGAATGGGAGAGATCGTAGGAATCGCCGGAATCGAGGGAAACGGCCAAACTGAATTGATCGAGGCCCTGTCGGGATTGGCAAAAGCAATGTCCGGCACGATCGAATTTGACGGGAAGGACGTAACGAATTACACAGCTCGCGAGTTGAAAGAAGCGGGCATCGCACATATTCCCGAGGACCGGCATAAACGCGGACTGCTGCTGCATTCGGACCTGGCTGAAAATTCGATTCTTGGCGTTCATTATCGACCGCCGGTCGCCGCTGCTGCCGGCATAATGAACTCTGCTGCGATCGACCAACGCGTGAATGAGATAATCGACCGCTTTGACGTCCGCCCACCTGTTGCAAGCCTTCCTGCAAAAGCACTCTCCGGCGGCAATCAGCAAAAACTGATCATTGGACGTGAATTCGAATTGAATCCTAAGCTGCTGCTCGTCTCGCAGCCCACCCGCGGCGTCGATATCGGCGCTATCGAGTTCATCCACCGCAAATTGATCGGCCTTCGCGATTCGGGCTCGGCCGTTCTGCTTGTTTCCGCCGAGCTTGAAGAAGTCACGGCCCTCGCCGACCGCCTGCTGGTCATTCGCGAAGGCAAGATCGTCGGCGAAGTCGATCCAAAAGTCACCTCAACCGAAGAGATCGGCCTGATGATGACCGGCGGATAGAATGCCTATCAACGTTCGTTTCAAGAGCATTGCGCCGCAGTTCGTCGTTCCCGACGTTGTTACCGCTGCGGAATATTACAGAGACAAATTCGGTTTTAAGATAAACGGGTACTTTGGCGAGCCGCCGGTTTATTCGATCGTTTCGCGCGACGGCGTTGAGATCCATTTTGGAAAAGCCGATGCCGCAGGTGCCTCAAACAACGTCATTCGGCCAGGAAGTTTTGACGTTTATGTGTGGGTGGACGATATCCAGGCGCTATTTGAAGAATTGACGGCATCAGGCGCCGATATTCTCGAAGGGCCTGTAAAGCGAATTTATGAAAGCACCGAGGTGGTTGTCCGTGATCTAAACGGTTTTGTTCTCGTCTTTGCTGTTTAGTCGTCGCTCTTCCGCGGATTTTGTTTGAAGTGATAGTAGATCACGATGCCGACGATGTTGTTGACCGTTAACAAACCATTCGTTACGACGAACACCCAATTTCCGATCATGTAGCTGTAGACAAGAAAGCCGCATGACGCGAAGAGTTGGCCTATAAAAAGCCATTTTGAAACACCCTCGCTCGTTCCGGAACTCCATTGTTTATAGACTTGTTTGACGAGCGTCAGCAGTAGGATGATCGAACTTGCCCAGCCTAGAATTTCGATCATTTCAGAACAGGTCCTTCATAGCCGCGACGGCGCGCTCGAGATCTTCCATCGAGGTGGCGTAGGAACACCGGAGAAAGCCATCCGCTCCAAATCCGGCACCGTCGGTAACGACAATATGGGCTTCGTGCAGTAGAAAGTCAGAAACCGCAGCCGACGATGCAAGCTTGTCGCCGAGCAAGTCGCGAACGTCGACAAAAGCATAAAACGCACCTTCAGGCATTTCGCATTTAAAGCCGTTAATTTCATTCAGGGCCGGAACAAACCAGTTTTTCCTTCGTTCGTATTCGGCGGTCATCGAATTGACGGCTTCGAGGGTCGAATCTACGTCGCGAAGAGCTTTTGCACATGCATATTGAACAAAAGAAGTTGGGTGCGTTGCTGAGTGACTTTGTAACTTGACCATCGCTTTTGTCCACTCGGGGTTTGCGATCGTGTAGCCGATCCGCCAGCCCGTCATCGCATAAGTTTTTGAAAAACTGCCTCCGACACAAACAAAGGGCCTCAGTTCAGCGGGCAGTGAAGCTGAAGTAAATGGTTCGGCGGGCGGATAGGCAAAAAAGAGATAGCATTCGTCTGTCAGAACATAAATGCCTTTTGCCGCACAGATTTCGACGATCTTTTGCATCTCGCCCGGCGGAACTACGCGGCCCGTCGGATTGTTTGGCGAATTTACGATCAGCAATCGCGTCTTATCAGTGATGGCGTCCGCGACCTGATCGGCCGTCAAAATAAAATCAGTCGATTCGGTGTCGATGAAGATCGGACTTGCACCACAAAACGCGGCGATCGCGGGAAACGTTACCCAATACGGTTTTGGGATCAATATATCGTCGCCGGGATTTAGAAGCGAGCACGCAGCGTTGAATAAAGCCTGTTTACCCCCACACGCGGCCGCGACTTCGTCCGTTTCGACTTCAGCCCCAAAACGAGCTGAATAGAAATCGGCGATCGACGAACGAAATTCCATCATGCCCGCTGTCGAAGTATATTTCGTCAGCCCTTTCTGCAGGCCCTCCCAGGCATATTGTTTTATGAATTCGGGAGTATCGAAATCGGGCTCGCCGACTGACAAGTCGATCACATCAATGCCTTTAGCACGCATGTCGGCCGCCACTTGGGCGGCGATCAGCGTCGATGAACCTTGCATTGCGGCGACGTGTCGTGAAACGGGGAAAGACATAAGGAAGATTTAACCACAGATGAACACGGATACACACAGATACCGGCAAAGAAAAATTTGCCCTTATCTGTGTCTATTTGTGTTTATCCGTGGTCCACACGTTTGTTGAAGGAATTCGACCCGATTGCCAAACGGATCGCGAAACTCGAATCGCTCGTAGCCCGGAATCTGAATGCCGTCTTTGGTCGAGCAACCTGTCGCCGCCAATTTTTCACGCCACGATGCCAGATCGGAGACTAAATAAGCAACGTGAGCTTTGGATTTCGATCGTTCAATCCCGTCTTCCGTACCAAAGTGTATTTGGAATCCGTCAAGTTCGAGCCAAAAGCCACCTCGTCCGGCAAGAGCTTCGGGTTTCGGTACTTCGTTCATGCCGAGAACGCCACAGTAAAATGATCGGGCTTCGTCCTCGGATCCGATAGGGATGCTGACTTGAACATGATTTACTGCTTTGATCACGAGGGAATTTTAACGCAAAGACGCCGAGGTGCAAAGACGCCAAGAAAAACTGATTTTTTATCTTTGCGTCTGCGACTTTGCGGCTTTGCGTTAAGACATCTTGCTCCGCATTCGGGCTTCGACGCTTTCGGGAATCAAGCCGGCGACGCGGCCGCCTAGTTCGAAGACCTGTTTCATCAGCGTGGATGAAACGTAGGAATATTCTTCTCCGGCCATCAGGAAAACCGTTTCGATCTGCGGTTCGAGGCGGCGGTTCATTAGGGCCATTCGCAGCTCGTATTCGTAATCGCTGACGGCTCTTATGCCGCGAACGATCGCCGTCGCACCGCTTTTTCGGGCAAAATCAGCCGTCAGGCCCGAAAAACTGTCGACAATCATCTTGCAGCTTCCGGTTTCGACGGTTGGCAGGACCTCGCGGATGATCTCGCAGCGTTCTTCGACGGAAAACATGGGATGTTTGTCGGGATTATTCAAAACGGCAATGATCATCTCGTCGAAAAGCGGAGAGCTCCGACGGATTATATCGAGATGGCCGTTTGTCAGCGGGTCAAATGAACCTGGAAATACTGCTCGTTTCATAGGAGCGTAGATACATTGTAATTACAAATTGTATTTAATTTGTAATTGATTTCGTCGACCCTCTTGAAAATCGTCGAAAAATGTTATTATCAAGCTGATCACGTGTTAATTAATAATTAAGTAATTACTAATTAGTAATTATCAGTGGGAAATAACTCGTCATTAACATAGCACAACCGCTCCGATGAACAAAAACGGTCAAGCAGCCGCATTTTACGACCTTGAAGGGACGCTGGTGAGCACAAATCTCGTCCACACGCTGGGTTTTTACGCAAAACGGCAGCAAGGTTTATGGCAAACGGCCAAAAAGAGTGTGGGCACGCTGGCAAAACTGCCTTTCTTTGGCATCACCGACCTTTATTCGCGCAATGTTTTCAACGAGGTGTTCTTTAAGAGCTACGCCGGCTTTTCGCACGACCGCCTGCGGTATTTTTCCGACGAGCTTTTTGAAGAAGTCCTAAAACCCGCGATCTTTCCCGGCACATACGACCTGATCGCAAAAGGTAAAAAGATCGGCCAGCGACAGATCGTCATTACGGGAGCTCTCGATTTTACGATCGAACGCCTGATGGACCACCTCGGCATCGACGATTTCAAAGCGAACTGCATGGAGTTTGTCAACGGCTATTCGACCGGCCGCATCATCCCGCCCGTGATGGCTTCGGCAACGAAGGCTCAATGGATCCGCGAATACGCCGAGCGTGAGAATATTAATCTGTCTGATTCTTACGCGTATTCCGACAGTATCTCCGATTTACCAATGCTATCGATCGTCGGTCATCCAGTTGCGGTTTGTCCGGATTTTCGTTTGAAACAAGCCGCTTTACAGCACGATTGGGCTATTTTGGATTTGAAATGATGAAGAAATAGCCACGAATGCACGAATAGATTCTTATTCGTGCATTCGTGGCAACAAAACTATGGCTCTACAACTCAGGCGAAAGACTCACGAGTCAATTATTTACATCCTTTCCAGCACAGTGGGATCCGAAGCTTGGAATTCACGTGACTTGAAGTCGCGG